>Ga0206846_1129_pt1 | contig 11772 bp, 12 predicted proteins | sample Alteio_BWOrgCont_20_FD_152878 | JGI IMG/M metagenome (GOLD analysis project Ga0206846, IMG submission 152878) | Enriched cells from forest soil in Barre Woods Harvard Forest LTER site, Petersham, Massachusetts, United States -... | ecosystem: Environmental > Terrestrial > Soil > Temperate forest >... | reverse complement strand
TGCAGCATTCAGTGGGGTGGATTTTCGAACCAAGAGTTGGCTTCCATCCAAGCGCCGTTTCTCATCGCCATCGGAGATCACGATTTTGTTCGCCTTGAACACGCCCTTGAGACTTTCAAGCTTATTCCCAATGCCGAGCTCGCTGTGATCCCGGATGCCGGACATTTCGCCCTGTTTTCGGAACAAGAGAGGGTGATCCCAGTGGTCCAGAAGTTCCTCGAAAGGACCGAGAAGAGAATCCCGATTGCAACCGCTGAAATGGGCTATCTCCCGGGTGAAACGAGATGAAAGCCGCGGCGGGCATTGCAGAGCAGGCTGTGAAGTTGTTGAGTATGCGCGGTAGAAGGGTTGCGTTCTCGATCGCCACTTTTCTCGAAAGTGATCCCCATGGCTATTGCGATCTCCATGTAGTCCACGCGTTTCATCTGGAAAATGCCCATGCGGAGCGCTGCAGCCCAGTTACTGCGCCCTTTCGTAGAGGACAGCTCTTCCAAGAGGGGGTGGATAGAGGCGTTTTTGCTATTGAAGTACTCTGTCTTGCAACAAAATGGTCGGAAGTTCTTGGATTGTTCGACCTGGTACGGAACCTCGTCCACGATCCTTCCCAGGGCGGTGAATGCTTGGAGTGATTCGCCTCCTTCCATGCGCTCTCGGGGTGAGTAGAACACCAAGATGTCGCCCTCGCGCAGCCGCCATACCGGAGCTTGTTTGCCATGGTTTAGTTGGCAAAAAGCGATGCAAACTGCGGCGAGCACATGTTCCCGGCTGGCTACGCCTACCCGGAACTTAGCCGTTGCAGCTACTCCGCCAGCACAATATCACGCAGATCATAGTCAACCGGATCGAAAGAGATCGCCAACGCAGCCGCCTGCTTCATATGTGCTTGGACTTCAGGCTGCTTGCTCATCGCGACGTAGTCCTCTTTGGAGCGCCATTGGGCATAATTCACGACTCTGCGTCGATCGCGGCTTATGTGGAGGTTCGCTGAAATAAAACCCGGTTGATGACGGAAGACCTCTTCCGTAGCATCTCTCAGCGCCTTTAGCAACCGTTCCGCATTGTCGGGGTCTATAGTAAACGTGTTGATGAATGTCAGGTAGCCGCCCTTCGGATCGAGGGTCGTCCGAGCAATGTTCGGCTGCGACGTGCTGACCGTGATGGTGTAACCATCCGGATCGCGAAAGGCGAAGAAGCGGCCGAATGGCCCATTTGCCAGAGGAAGAACGATGGGAACCGCTGCCTCACTCAGTTGCGCATGCAGCGCGTCTGCATCGGTGGCGGCGATCCAGAGCGACACTCCCCACCCGAGCAAACTTGTGGCATCCAGATCGACGAGAGGCTTTCGTATTCCGAACGGCACTGGTTCGGTCTTGAAGACCACCGCACCCGGTGGACTCTGTGGGATTGGCGTGAGCCCCATGCGCTCAACATAGAAGGCTTTGGAAGCTTCCAGGTCCCGGACCTGCAGAGCGATGAAATTCGGCCCAATCAGTTTGGCGTTTTTGTTATCGCGCGAAGGTAATATCATGATCCTTATATAATATAAGGAGCCTTATATGTCAAGCTAGGGAGAGTATGCCAAAGACCAAGCCCGCAAATCACCCCCAGGCTCATGGATTGGGCTACGTGCTCAAACGAGCGCAGCACGCACTAAGGACGAGCATGGACGAACGATTGGAACCGATCGGGCTCACTGTGCCCCAGTACAACGTTCTTTCAGCCGTGCAACTTCAAACTGGAATTTCGAATGCCGCGCTAGCGCGAGGCGCATTCGTCACCGCCCAAAGCATGCAAGGAATCGTGGCCAACTTAGAAAGACTCGGTTTGCTACGCAGAAAGCCCCACCCTACTCATGGCCGCATACGACAAAGTGAATTGACCGAAAGGGGCGACGAAGTGCTCTCGAAGGCCCATAAATTGCTAATTGGAGTTGAGGAAGCAATGACGTCCGGGTTCAAAAAAGAAGAAATCGAGGCGCTACGTTCATTGCTACATCGCTGCGCTGAGAATATGCACGCCGTCTAGCAGTTTCATGGAGAGATGTGTCGACTCGAGGTCCAACGCGAAGGCGAGCCTGATCGCGTTGAGGCGCCAGACCCATCGGCGCTCGCATGGCAGAAGAGCGCGGACCTTGGATTTTAACTATTTGAGCAGAAAAGCTCAGAATTACTGACGGCTCTGAGCCTTACTTGATATTTCCGAAATCCATGGCAGAGCACTCTGATCCCCGAACCCGTTGACTACGCCATAAAAGTTGGTGTGCATCAGCGCCTTGAATTTTTCTGGGCTCAACTGCTCGAACAAAGCAATATCGCCATAGCCGGCGTTGTTCACGACCACCTCGAGACGCCCAAATGCGTCGATCGCCGCCTGCACTGCCGTAAAGGCTGCATCCGCATGTGCCACGTCGAGGGGAGCCGTGCGAACCTGGTCGCCGAACTTGTCAACAAGATCCGCTAGCCGCCGAGGATCTCGGGTCGTTGCAACAAGACGATCGCCTGACGCGAGCACAGCTTCTGCGATGCTGCGGCCTAAACCGCTGGCGCTACCGGTTACCCATCAGATTCTGGACATGAAAATCCCCCATTTTGCCGCTCGGATAGTTCGACGAACCTGGAAATGCTCAGAAGGTACAATCAGACAGTAGGCATTGTACCCCCAGGGCGATTCGACCCGAACGAGTAACCAGCCAATACGGCGTGTTTCTAGTTGCGGCTTTGATAGGTATGCCCGTAACATGGGATAGACCATATGGAACTGTTCCATATAGAATAGTTTCACGTGGAACTACTGTTGCGTCAAACACGAACTCAAACATGCGGCCCTGGCAGCTTCTATTATGTAACGCAAATGTGCTGCAGTCTGTCCTCGAAAGGGCCGACTCAGAGTTGTCCTCACTCGAACTCGATGCGAGGCGCCTGTTCATTTTGAGTACGGTTGAAGCCCACCCTTTTCCTGCCGATCTCGCCCGCGCGCTTTCATTGCCCAAACCGAGCATAACTTTCTTGGTCAAGAAGCTGGAAGAGAGCGGTTACCTACGGCGACAGGGAGAAAAAGGTGACTTGCGCCGCTACCGGCTTACAATCACGCCTGCCGGCATAAAAGCCAGAGATAAAGGGGCAGAAGCCGTTAACGGAATATTCGGTGCTTGTCTTAACAGCCTCAGCGCCGCTGACCAGGCAACCTTCAGCCGGATCGTCGACCAATTGCAGCCACGGGCCTCAAAGACAAAGCAGAGGAACACCAAGGCAAAGCGATGAAGGTTCAATGATCCTCACAGTACTATGCTGTCTGTTCAGCAGCGAAATAGTGCGCCCGGTCCAGATCCGTAATGAGTCCGGGCCCGGTTGGGCGCCATCCCAGTCGTTGCTGGGTTTGCACGCTCGAACCCATAAGGTCGCGACCAACGAACATCCCTATTCCGCCAAAATGGACCGCTGCCTCCTCGGGCGATTTGGACACAACCGGCACCTTCAGGCTGCGGCCGATGGCCTCAGCGATTTCCCGAAAGGGCACTCCCTCTTCGGCGATCGCGTGATACCTGGCCACTGCTTCCTGCTTTTCGAGCGCCAACCGGTAGAGGTGGGCGGCGTCGAGGACGTGCACGGCCGCCCAGCGGTTGAGTCCGTCGCCCACGTACGCTGACACGCCCTTCTCGCGAGCCACCGCGATTGCATAGGTAACGAGACCCTGCTTGATTGTGTTGTGAACCTGGGGAAGGCGCACAGCCGACACGCGCACGCCACGCTTCAGCAACATCTCAGCGGTAGCTTCCGACGCGCGGGGATACGCGGGAGAAGGAGGGCGAGGAGCATCTTCCTCTGTAGGCGTCCGCCCTTCCGCCACCGTCGCGAGCCCGGAGGTGACAAGGAGTGGCCGCTTGGAGCCTTCAAGAGCCGAACCTAGAGCCTCAATGGCGCGCTTGTCGATTTCGCAGTTTTCCGCGAACTTCGAGAAGTCGTGGATAAAGCCCGTGTGAATCACGCCATCGGTCATCGCTGCTCCGTTGCGCAGGCTTTCGAGGTCTTTAAGATCGCCCCGATGCACCTGGGCGCCGGCCGCCGTGAGAGACTTGGCGCCCGTATCCGAGCGGGAAAGACCGAGCACCTGATGCCCCGCATCGATAAGTTCTCGAACGATGGCAGAACCAATGAAGCCCGTTGCTCCTGTAACAAAGATCTTCATAACTCGCTCCTTTGCATTAAATTATCGGAATACGAAATTATTGTGTGGACTGGCTTGCTGCCCGAACAGTTTCGGCAATCGCGTTGAGCGCAGCGATTGCATCCGGCGGCAGTTCGAGTGCTGCAGCGCCGAGGTTTTCTCGGAGATGGCTCACGGAAGACGTCCCGGGAATCGTCAGAATGTTTGGAGACCGCTGGAGAAGCCAGGCAAGAGCGACCTGCATAGGTGTTGCTTCGACGGTCGCCGCTACCCGATCGAGTTCCGACGATTGTAACGGCGTGAATCCTCCTAAGGGAAAGAAGGGCACATAAGCAATGCCCTGCTTCGCGAGAGCATCTACGAAAGCATCGTCACCGCGATGTGCAAGATTGTAGAAGTTTTGGACGCAAACGATCTCTGCGATTCTCTGACCTTCCTGCAGTTGCCGGGGAGTGACGTTGCTGAGGCCGATGTGACGTACCAGCCCTTGACGCTTTAAATCCGCGAGCACGGTCAAGGGTTCCTCGATGGATCCTTCCGATGGCGCCATCATTCCGCCGACTCGGAGGTTGACAACGTCGAGCGCCTCGACACCGAGATTCCGAAGATTGTCATGAGCGCCGTCAATCAACTCTTGACGCGAAAGCGCATGTAGCCATGACTTGTCTTCGCCTCGTCGGGCACCCAGTTTGGTCACAATGACCAAGTCATCCGGATAGGGGTGTAGAGCCTTCTTGATGATTTGATTGGTCACATGCGGGCCGTAATAGTCGCTGGTATCGATATGGTTGACGCCGGATGCGATGGCCTCTCGCAGGACGGCAATCGCAGCGTCTACGTCTCGCGGAGGCCCCCATATTTCAGGGCCCGCAAGCTGCATCGCGCCGTAACCCATACGGGCCAGCTTGATTGGGGTGCCGGGAAGTGTAAAGACGCCCCCAAGTTTCGTCTGTTTTGTCATTATGTTTCTCCCTTCTTCTGATCCGCGTTTTTGATTTTTCTTGCGCGCGGCATGGAAACGACTAGAAAGATTCTCCAACCATTTCTTCGCTCTTCCTCCAAAGCGCTTCGGCAGCATTGGGATCAAGTGCGTAAACACGGACCCCTTCGCTTGTGGGGCTAATCGCGATATCTTCACGGACCACTTGGCCTTCGTGACAGTTCTCACAGTATTTCCCGCCAATCTCCCCGGCCGGGGCAACCACCGCTGCCCAGATCGACGTTGCCGCTCCCTGAGGAATGGTCTTCCACGGGAATGACCTCTTACCCTCTGCTGCAAGCTGTTTTTCCAATTGGTCCATCATCGCCTTTACCATAGCCGGATCCATGTGGCGGCCCAACTCCGTCTGTATTACCCCTGGATGGACAGCAGCGGCACGAATGTCGCGTGCGCGATAGCGCCGGTCAAAGGCAACTGCAAATAGGATGTTTGCGGTCTTCGATCTGCCGTACGCCAAAAAGGGATCATACGGAGTCATCTCGAAATTGGGATCGTCAAGGTTCACATTCGAGAAGCGGTGGCCTGAAGAGGCCAAGTTCACGAGCCGTCCGCCTGCACGAAGAAGCTTTGCAATCCGGTTTACCAGGACGAAGTGGCCCAGGTGATTGGTGCCGAACTGCATCTCGAAGTGGTCTGTCGTATGAATGAAGGGCGTGGCCATCACACCTGCATTGGCGATGATCGCATCGAACGGCTCGCCCTTTCGGACCAGTTGATCCGCGCAGTTTCGGACGCTCGCGAGATTGGCCAGATCGAGTTCCACGAGCTCGAGGCTTCCACCGTTCGCCGCAGCGTCCTTTCGTATTTGAGCCGTCGCCCCTTCGGCCTTGGCCAGGTCGCGCGCGGTGCCAATTACGTTCGCGCCGTGCGCGGCGAGTGACCGCGCCGTCTCCACGCCGATCCCGGCCGAAACGCCGGTCACCAGGATTCGCTTGCCGTGTAGATCGATACCTGACAAAACATCTTCTGTCGTTGATGCAGCTCCAAATGTCTCCACCATGTTTTTTCCTCCTGCCGGCTGCCTGAGCAAGTGCCTATTGACAAGCGGCCCCGGCTCGCCTAAAACGGAGGGTGTCTCCGCACTAGATAAGATAACCGGAGAGCCTCTCCGGTCGCAAGTTTTTTTGACTTTTTTTGATATGCCTACGAAACGGTCACAGCCTCCCCAGCGAAAGCCCCGCGCGGACGCGCAGCGGAATCGCGAACGCATTTTGGAGGTCGCCAAGGCGGCCTTCACCCGGTCGGGCGCAAATGCCAGCCTGGACGACATCGCCAAACAGGCAGCTGTTGGGCCGGGGACTTTGTATCGCCATTTTCCAACGCGCGAGGAACTCGTGCAGGCGGTCTATCGGTCTGAGCTCGAAAAGCTGGCCGCAGCAGAGCGAAAGCTCGCTCAAACCATGACGCCGATCGAAGCGTTGCGAGCCTGGCTGCTGCTCTTCGTTGATGCCATCGCGGCAAAACAACTCATCGCGCCTGCGCTCCATACGCTCGTCGGTGATCACAAGAAAGTGTTCGCGGCTTCCTACGCTCAGATGCAGGAAGCGATTCGCTCCCTGGTGAAACGCGCGATCAAGAGGGGCGACATACGGAAGGACCTTGATCCTATGGATCTCCTTCGCGCTCTCGTCGGCGTCGCCAACGTGACGACCAGCCCTGACTGGCAGCAAAGTGCCAGGAGACTTGTCGATATCCTCGTTGCCGGTTCAAGGCCCATCAGTTAGGCGGGGGATATCCAAGTGGTTCGCAGGCACTGTCTCAAAATGGGGACTGTGCACGAACTGTGCACGAACGGGTTGTTTTCAGCCTATTGGGGTTAGCTTTTGAGCGAAAGCAGATTCCCCGATTTGTTGGAAACGTTAGTAGTTGAATTGATAGAAAGAGTGGGCGGAGACGAGTCTGGTGCTTTGCAAGCAGGGGGTCGCAGGTTCGAACCCTGTCACGTCCACCAAACTCATTCACATTGAGAGACTTAGAAAATCCTCCTCAGGCTCGCATCCCCGCCTGTGTATGAACTGTGCAAGAAAGAACCAAATTGAGCCACTGTGCACAATCACGGAAGAGTGTAAGTCGTTGAATTTGAGGAACTGGTCAAGGCAATTGGCTGTGGATGAAGGGAGCATCCCTGCTCAAAAGGCAGGTGCTCTCCGCCGGCGATGAATTCTTAAGAACTCCAAGCGGCGGCCGACTCGATCGCAGATTGGCGAAATGGCATTTAGGGGGCCGACCTCATGGCCGAAACGCTCGGAATGCGCCAGGCCAGGATGTCAAAGGTGGAAAGATAAGGATGCGCACGTACGAAGCTTAACCTGAGTTTCGAAATTAGTCCGCGTGGATCGAATATCACGATTCCACGATTTGATACCATTCGATTCCGAAACGTCCCAGATATTTTCGCAGTCGATCCGAATCATTGATGCTTGTTTTGCGGGTTCTAGAAGCATCGAACAGTTGGCGGCCGGCTTCCGACATCGAACGTGATTTGCGACAGATATGAATCACGTGAGCAAGCTGAATTCGATCGAACAAGTCAATCTTGTCGAGTGCTTTCAAGCTTAGAATTTGAGAAAGAAAGTCGGCTGGTCCTTCTTGTTGCTCGAGCGCAGCCCAAGTTGCTTTGAGCCGTTCGATTTCTTCTTCGACAATCTCAACAGAAATTCGTCCGCCTTGAGCCAAAGTCGCCATCCGTACCACGGCTGCATTCAGATCACGGAAATTGCCCAGCCACCTCGCTGAGGGGGCATGCGCGAAATTGAGGAAAGCCTCGCGAGCTTCCTTACTGAGAGTTACCCGATGACCAGTGCGCTGCGCAAATTGATCTAACTCAAATTGAAGGTTGGGTTCGATGTCCTCAGGGCGTAGACATAGTCCTGGCAAAGTAAACGTCCACAGATTAATTCGACATAATAGATCTTCCCGAAAGCGGCTCTCGCGGACGGCTGAGAGTAAGTCGCGGTTTGTGCCTGCAATCAGTTGGAAGTCGCTGTGAGCTTCACGGTCCGATCCAAGCGGCAGGAACGTTTTCTCCTCCAGGGCTCGCAATAGCATTGCCTGTTCGTCATCGCCTAGTTCTCCGATTTCGTCCAGAAACAGCACCCCCTTATCCGCTGCGCGAAGGACCCCGGGCCTATCCATGAGCGCTCCAGTAAAAGCCCCCTTCACATGTCCAAAGAGTGTGGACATCGCACCATCGCCGCGGAGCGTCGCGCAATTTACGTCGATGAAATCTCCAGTGATAGTGTGGCGCATTTTCTTTAGCTCATAAATGCGTCGCGCCAGTTTGGATTTTCCTGCACCTGTTGGCCCCATCAGGAGAAGGGGATCTCGCGTAGCAATGGCAACCTGTTCGATCCGGTCTATGAGTTGGTTGAAAGCACCGTTTTTAGTATCAATTCCTCCCTTCAGATAGGAGACAGCGTCACGCGCTTCCTGACGAAATCGCGAAGCAATTCGATCGTACTGTGAGAGGTCGAGGTCGATGACTTTTATGGTTCCAGGTGCGCTTCGATCGCGCGCCGGAGCGGACTGAAGCAATTTACCTGGCAAATATCGAGACTCCGTCAGAAGAAATAGGCAGATCTGAGCAACGTGCGTCCCGGTCGTGATATGAATTAGATATTCCTCGTTATCCGTGTCAAATGGGTAGGCGCGCGCGAATTTGAAAAGCGTTTCATAAACGGGCTCGAAGTCCCAGGGGTCGCCAAACTCAATTTCATGCAGCTTTACTGTCGTTTCCGGGGAGACTGCCAATATGTCGCTCGCTACACGATTGGCAAGAGTCTTGTCCCGCAATCCGTGCAGGAGTTCCAGGCGCCCAATCACAAAGTCCGGTTGCATGCATATGGCAACGGTTGGTCGCCAACTCGACCAGCGGTCGTGCGAGCGGCCCGCGTCCAGGGTTGTGCCCAAGAGGCCGATCGCGATATGGGGCTTGTCGGTCATATCTATAATTATAATATCGTATCTTATGAGATCGCTATATCGAGTTTCATTTGTAGCCTCCCAGTGGTATCTCCCTTAATCGCAGTGCGTTACATTCGTCAGCGAGAGTGGCACGAGGCCTGCATTTACATTCAGGCAGAGACGATAACAAAGCGAGCGGGAAGTTCGCGAGCGATGTGGGAGTCGCGAACCGAGGGAGGCGCGGGGGAGAATGCACCCCGCGCCTCACGGAATCAAGAGTTCTGAAATGGAGGAGAGCGACAATGTCTGAGCCAACTTACAACGTAATCGTTCCTGAGAAGGGCGTACCTATCAAAGCCTGGACTAAGGGCGTCGCTCTCGAAGATCAAGCGCGGCAACAGCTCGTAAATGTCGCGCAACTTCCGTTCGTTTTCAAATGGGTTGCCGCCATGCCGGACGTGCACTGGGGCGTCGGCGCCACGATCGGCAGCGTGATCCCAACAAAGGGTGCGATTATCCCGGCTGCCGTCGGCGTGGATATCGGATGCGGCATGATGGCCGTACAAACTGACCTCAACGCTCGCGACCTCCCAGAAAATCTGAAGGGTGTTCGCGACGCCATCGAGAAGGCAGTGCCGCATGGCCGAACCAACCACGGGGGCCGAGGCGATCGAGGGGCGTGGAATGACATTCCGGCTCGAACGCTGGACGTTTGGCAAACGCTGAAACCGCGTTACGACACCATTCTCGAAAAGCACCCTAAGCTCGATCGGGGAAATCACTCAAATCACCTGGGCACCCTCGGCACCGGAAATCACTTCATCGAAGTATGTCTCGATGAATCGGATGCGGTTTGGTTCATGCTGCACAGCGGCTCACGCGGTGTTGGCAACCGAATGGGCAGCTACTTCATCGAGCTTGCGCGCAAAGATATGGAGCGAATGTTCATCAATCTGCCCGATCGTGATTTGGCCTATTTTCCAGAGCACTCGGAACACTTTGATGATTATGTTGAGGCAGTCGAGTGGGCGCAAGATTACGCCCGTTGGAATCGGGATCTGATGATGGAACAAATCGTTGCTGCTGTCCGTTCTTCGGGTGAAGTGCGACCATTCGCCGCGGAGTTGAAGGCGATTAATTGCCACCACAACTACGTTGCACGGGAGTCGCACTACGGCGAGAACGTTCTGGTCACTCGAAAAGGTGCGGTCCGTGCGCGCGAAGGCGATATGGGGATCATTCCCGGCAGTATGGGGGCGCGTTCCTATATCGTGCGTGGCAAGGGCAATCCTGAGAGTTTCCAAAGCTGTAGTCACGGGGCGGGTCGTGCAATGTCTCGTGGCGAAGCGAAGCGGCGATTTTCCGTGGCGGATCACGAACGTATGACTGCCGGCGTAGAGTGCCGGAAGGATGCTGACGTGATAGACGAAACTCCCGCCGCGTACAAGTCGATCGAGGCCGTAATGGCGGCGCAGGCTGATTTGGTGGAGGTCGTTCACACATTGCACCAAGTTGTGTGTGTAAAGGGATGAGTACGAGTACACGGAGCGGAACCATGATTCGGATTGATGGATCTTCGGGCGAGGGCGGCGGGCAGATTCTGCGCTCGTCACTCAGTCTATCGCTCGCAACCGGAAAAGCGTTCTGCATTGAAAACATCCGGGCGAAGCGAGAGCGGCCAGGGTTGTTACGGCAACACCTCACGGCAGTTCTCGCTGCGTCCGAAATCGGAGCAGCGGAGGTCGACGGTGCGACCTTGGGATCGAAAACTCTTACTTTTGTTCCCGGAACTGTAAGACCAGGAAAGCATCGTTTCGTTATCGGAACGGCTGGAAGCAGCACTTTGGTTTTTCAAGCGATATTGCCGGCTCTGATGATGGCGTCTGGGCCTAGCCACATCACAATTGAGGGCGGGACGCACAATCAGGCGGCGCCACCCTTTGATTTTCTTGAGAAGTGCTTTTTGCCCGTCATTAACAAACTCGGACCGAAAGTCAGTGTGAATCTGGCTCGATACGGGTTCTATCCGGCGGGAGGCGGCTGCTTCACTGCGACCGTCGAACCGTGCGATCGCCTGTCGGCGATTGAACTGACCGAGCGCGGCGAAATCACGCGACGTAGTGTACTAGCAGTCGTTGCGAACTTGTCACCCACGATTGCACGACGTGAGATCGACACTGTCTCGCACTTGCTGAATTGGGATAGGGAATGTATGCAACTCGTCGAAACCAGGAATTCCGTCGGTCCGGGAAACGTTGTGTTGATCGAAGTGGGAACATCCACCGGGATGACGGAACTGTTTTGCGGGTTTGGCCGACTCGGAGCAAGCGCTGAGAGCGTTGCGACTGAGGCTGTCAAGGAAGCACGCGCTTACATCGCGTCTGAAGCTGCGGTCGGGGAGCATTTGGCCGATCAACTCTTGCTGCCATTTGCTTTGGCAGGTGGCGGAGTGTTCACAGCTTCAAAGTTGAACCGGCACGCTCGGACAAATATGAATGTCGTATCCACTTTCTTGCCTGTCCGTTTCGAGACTCGCGAGGAGAGTGGGTATACGAAAGTCGAAGTGGGTCCGGCGACATGATTGATGCCCCGAAAGTTCTCAGTCTGGCATCGAATATTTCCTATTGCGCAAGACAAGAAGTTCATCTAGAATCCGCGGCTCTGGAGAATGTTCGGAATGCAGCAAAGCAAACACAATTCGATGG
>Ga0206846_1128_pt1 | contig 11889 bp, 13 predicted proteins | sample Alteio_BWOrgCont_20_FD_152878 | JGI IMG/M metagenome (GOLD analysis project Ga0206846, IMG submission 152878) | Enriched cells from forest soil in Barre Woods Harvard Forest LTER site, Petersham, Massachusetts, United States -... | ecosystem: Environmental > Terrestrial > Soil > Temperate forest >... | reverse complement strand
TGAAAATGAGAAAGATCGTCAACCAGGTGTTTCATTGTGATATGCCGTCTTCAATCAGAGACGGACGAAGCATCGTGCATGATCTTTTGCTGGAATGCAAGCACCCAATTGCAACCTCCAATCCAGGGGAGGTCGGAAGAACCGTATCCGTAAGAGCTACCCGTCTTGTGGCGCGGCGATGGCTTTGCGAAGGTCGTAGGCATGCGAAGCACCCGATCCGAGAATAGAGCCGGCAGTCGCCGGCGGCGGACGGCTTTGGAGATGGAGGCAGTTTTGGAGCGGTACTGGACGAGCGGGGAGACTCAGCGAGTCTTCACCGAGAAGGAAGGGATTGGTGTTTCGACCTTGCAGTACTGGCTGCGCCAAGTGCGCAGCCAAGGCGGGCAAGGCTCCCGGCGCCGTAAGTGGAGCGGTCGGAGCGGAGGGGTTTCGGCCCCGGCCCCGCTTTCGCTGCTTGAGGTCGAGCTTGCGGGCGCTGGGAGAAAGACGAGTCAGGCCGCTTACGAGATCGAGCTGCCGGACGGGACGCACCTGCGTTTCGGCTCCGGCTTTGGCGAGAATGAAGTGCGGCGGCTTTTGGGGCTCTTACGGGAGGTGCGGTGATGTTGGCATTGGGCGCGGCCACCCGTATTTATCTGGCAGTGGGAGCCACCGACATGCGCAAGGGTTTCGACGGGCTCTTCGGGCTGGTCCAACAACGGCTGCAAGCCGATCCGCTCTCGGGGCATCTGTTCCTGTTCTGCAATCGGCCGCGGACCCGGCTCAAGGCGCTCTACTGGGATGGGAGCGGGCTCTGGGTCTGCGCGAAGCGCTTGGAGCAGGGGCGCTTTAGTTGGCCGAGGGAGGCAGAGGAGACCGGCGGCGTCCGAGCGGCGATTAGCGCAGAAGAGCTCACGCTGTTGCTGGGCGGAATCGACCTGGCGAGGACGCGGCGCAAGACGTGGTGGCGGCGCGAGCCAGGAGGAACCAGTTAGCTATCAAAAAAAATGTGAATCCGATGTAAAAAAAGAGTAGCTAGCTAGCGTCCTGATAGGTATAAACAGCTCCATCTTGAAGATTGAGCTGCTCCAACCGCTTGCGCCTGAGTTGCGCGCTCCCATTGAGGAGGAGTGGAAGCGTTTGGCCCAAGAGCAGCAGCGGCTGGCTGGGGAGAATAAACTTTTGCAGGACTTGATTCGGCTCATGCGGATCGAGAAGTACGGGGCGAAGAGCGAGCAACTGAGCGATGGCCAATTGGCGCTTTTGGAATTGGAGCCGGGCGTGGCGGCGGAGGAAGTCGCGACCGAAGCGCAGCGCAGCGAGGAGGAAAAGCAGAAGCTGGAGGCGGAGGCCGCGCCGGCGCCGCCGAAGCGCAGCCATCCTGGACGGCGCGAATTGCCGGCGCATTTGCCGCGCGTGGAAGAGATGCTCGCCTGCACGGCGCAGCAATGCCGTTGCGGAACCTGCGGGGCCGAAACCAAGATCATTGGCTACGATACGAGCGAAGAGCTCGACATGAAGCCGGCGGAATATTTCGTGCGGGTGATCAAGCGGGAGAAACGAGCCTGCACCCAGTGCGAGCAGAGCACCGTCCACGCGGCCCCCTTGCCCCCGAAGATCGTGGAAAGAGGCAAGGCTTCCAACGCGGTGGTCGTGGACGTCATCATCAAAAAGTACGCGGAGCATCAGCCGCTCTATCGGCAGCAGGTAAATCTCCAGCGCGATGCGGGCGTCGACCTGAGCCGCATGACGTTGTGCGGATGGGCGCTGACCGGCGGAAGCTGGCTGCAGGCCATCCGCGAGGCGATGCGAGTCGATCTGCTGGCTGGCAGCTATATCCAGGCGGATGAGACGCCGGTCGGGGTGCAAACCGAAGGCCAGACTGGTTCCAACCATACCGCCTATCTTTGGCAATACAGCCGTCCGGGCGGGCCGGTCGTTTTCGACTTTCAGATGGGCCGCGGGCGAGAAGGGCTGCGGCAGTTCCTCGGAAGCTACGCGGGTCGTCTCCAAAGCGATGGCTACGGCGCGTACGATCAAATCGGCGGCAAAGGCATCGTCCATTGCGGATGCATGGCCCACCTGCGCCGCGGCTTCATCAAAGCGCTGAAAGTCGCGCCGGGCCAACCCGCGGCCGAAGAGATCGTGCGGTTAATCGCCCAACTCTACGCGGTGGAAAAGCAGGCACGGGAAAATGGGCTCAATCACGCGCAACGCCGATCGCTGCGGCAAACCGCGAGCGTCCCTTCCTTGACGGAGCTAAAGGCCAAAATCATCGCCACTCGACAAAGTGTCCTGCCCAAGAGCGCGCTAGGCGAAGCGTGTGACTATGCGCTGAGACAATGGGACCGGGTCAGCGCCTACGCCGAATACGGCGAAGTGGAGATCGACAATAACTGGTGCGAGAACGCGATGCGGCCCACGGTCCTTGGGCGCAAGAACTGGCTGCACATTGGCAGTGAAGACGCCGGGCCGAAGATCGCCGCCATCACTTCCGTGATCGAAACCTGCCGGAGACTCACGGTGAATCCTCGAGAGTACCTCCTCGAGGTCTTGCCTCAGATCCCGGACTGGCCAGCCAAACGCATCGCGGAACTGACTCCGATGGCGTGGCGCGCGCGCCGCGCCGCGGGGTAGCCCGCGCACTTTTCAGACCAGCCCCAGCGAAAACTACCATGGGTAGGCAGTACGGATACGCTCCTCATCGCCCGAAGATCATTTACGATGGTGACGAGTTCTGTGAGGCATCGAGCTTCGAAGATCCAGTCACGGGTCGTCCTGTTGATTGGGATTACACCGCTCACAATGAATTGCACTATAATGCAATCGGCAAGGATTCTTATACTGGCAAGGTTTATAGCCGTAAGGCCGAGATTGACTACATTATCCACGACACTAAACAAGCATTGCGCTTGAGGGACTTTAAGTACACGTCTCAGGACATCAAGGGATTGCGCCAGTTGTTGGAGAAATACGGGCAGCTTCATTTTGAGCTGATTGAAGAGCTAATTCGCTTTGCTAATCCGCAAACCTCCGCTTTCGCCGGTCAGGTCAAGGCGGACCAGTGGGGACATGATAGTTTCTACTTTGCCCTCCGTATTGATAGCCTCAAAACATTCCTGCGGTATTTTCGTTCCCTCGTGAAAGAGTATTATCTCTTCAACAATGAGATCGAGTACGATATTTGGTCTGTGGATCAGCCAAGAGATGAAGAGGGCAAGCCCATCTTCGATTACGAGATGATGCCAGAGCCCTACCTTTCTCTTGCCTTCGAAGGAGACACGACCAACCCGATCACCTTCGTTGATGCAGAACCGTATGATCGGTACGAGAATCCTGAGCCCGTCAAGCGGCCCGTCTACTATGCCGAATGGGTGGGTCTTCCGACCATAGACGTCGTGGAGCATGAGGCCAATCCCATCGGTGTCTTGGAGGCGGAGGTGTCGAGGTGAATCGGTATTATCCTTGACGCAAATGCCAGAGGGAAGGTAGACGGGTCGGGATGCGAAAAAGCATCATCAAGACCATTGCCGCCGCCGTTGCCTCCGTTACCGCCGGAGCATGGGTGCTTTGGCAGATTCTCGGTATGATCGGAAATGTTCAAACAGCACAACAAGTGGCTGGCTCATTGCCGGATATCGCGCGTTGGCTGAATACATGGACAGGGCCTGTGGCACTGATTGCATTGATTGTGATTTTATTTGAAGAGCAAGTCCGAAACTTTTTTAAGCCAATTAAGGTGAAAATAATCGGCATGCACGATGCGGGCTCTCCGTTTATAGCGGTCAGAATCATAAATCGCGGGCCTCACGAATGCAGGGTAGAATCGGTGAGCATGTATGCGGTCTACGGGTCTGGAAATTCCCGAGAGCTTCAATACCGACAAAGGTGGCCGTGGGAAGGGGCGGTGGATGGGAAGGCGTACATAATACAACCACGATCTAAACTAGACATTGAGTTTAGGTCCAGCTTTGGCTCAATATTGATGTTTAATGCACGGGACTGTGCTACAAAAGTAAAATCGCTCCGAGCTGAAGTCAAACTAGAGGACGAAACTGAAATCACTTCCGGAGAGTTGAAAGTGTCGCCGCTCACGCTTTCGGATGTGGAGAGATCAATCTCTATGGAGCGAGCGTTAATCACCGACCTTCGACTGAGAGAGCTAGAAGAACTCTTACTGGCGTGCATATCCGAACAACGGAGGGAACCTATCGACCTAATAGGAGTGGTCGCCAGACACTTGGGTGCACTCAACAACAATGACGAGATGCTATGGATATCGAGCAAACTGGATCAGGCGTTTGGACGGCATCCATTTAAGTGCCTCGAATCAATCGTCAGGACGGAACAATTTTACGCATTCGTAAAAGAGGCAAGACATACAGGCCACGACCTTTTAAGAGAGAGCGAAGCGATTGAGTTTGCCAAATTGCAGTACACGCAGGGACCTGAGGTGAAAGCTCAACGGAAAAGAATCATTGAAGAAATCAAGGACCGATACCTCGAATTACTTCCAAAGAACCCGAAACATCCATTGCTGGTGCTGAAGCAGGCGGGAGGTGGGAGGCTTGAGAATACTGACGAACTCGACGAGTTGTGTTCGCTCTTAAGAAAAGGCCACGGCTGCGCAGACCCGTTTGCACAGTTTTCATTCGTTGCATCTGAGGAGAGACTGTCGTTCTTGAAAGCGGAAAGGGATGAAGAATTAAGTTCTCCTGTGGCTGCGGCGGCTGGCAGGCTGAGGAGATCGGATCAATTAACTGACATCGACGGGAAACCGATTATTCTGCCTCCGTCAATTCCTGATAAGGGAACTTCGCCGAATTCACCAGCTTCGTGAGCGAGTCCCAAAATACTCCACATCCAGTATGTTCCCCACCGCCAATGTCATCACAGCGGCCCAAGTGCGAAGAGGGCTACGATTGGCGTGTAAGCTCAGGAAATGGCATTGCAGGGCTCGTCGTAACGACGACAATATTTAAAGCTCAAATGTCCAAGTGTCCATTGGGACAATCGGCACTAAAACATCACCGCTCTGAAGATCATGCCCTGCGACACGAAAGGGAGCTAAAGGGAGTATCCCAAGAAGATCAGGCCGCTCACGATGGCCGAAAACACGATCACGCGTATCACATAACGTGCATCACTGGTGTCAACTGGAGGACTGGGCGGGCAATGGCGACATCGTCCGGTCGCAACAGCGACGGCATAATTGCAAATGGGACAAACTTCTAAGGACATGGCGTGAAAGTCCATGCAGGCCAACGAATCCGCCAATACCTCTTTGGCGCTTGCCGCATAGTCCGGAGCTATAGGCAGAGTTCGACAGGATGCCCAGTATTCGTCCAATAATCGTGTTCAACGGCTGGTTTACTGGAGCTGATACGAAGAGTGGGGCCGCTCCTTGCACCGCATTGAAGCAGCGACGACACAAATAACTGTCGGCACCTGCTTGACCATGAACGCCACGAATACTCCCTCAAGAGTATTCCCCACGCCCAAGATCACAGCCGCCCGAGAGCAATGATGGCTACAGCAGGCTTGTAGGCTCGGGAAATGGCATTGTGGGAGCCGTCAGCACAACGGTAATATTGAAAGCTCAGATGTCCCAGTGACGATTGTGACAATGGTCACTGCCACATCTCGTTTACGAATTCACACTGGGGTTGGGTGAGCAAAAGATGGTAGATCAAGCGCCTCTACATCGGGTCCGGCAACCTCACCCAGAAGAAAATGGAAGAGTTTTTCTACAATGATGCAAACTTCTCCGACTGCACGCCGGGGTTCTTTCGACCCAAACCAGAAGCGGAGGTATCGAAGTGAATGTTTTTGCTTACGGTGATTCTGATTGCGTGACGCAATCTGATCGGCTACAAACGCCTCAGTTCGAAAAAATCACCGACATGAGTTCCGTTGAGACAGGAAACGCGCTGGAGGCAGCAATTTTCACTCTTCTCTTAACCGAGATCGAGGCAAATCGCTTTTGGGCACGCAAGGAATGTTGCAAAATATACCAGAAGAAAGGGTACTACTCTCGGGATCGGGACTCTGATATCATTTTCGATGTATCCATCGAGATATGCCTCCCTGGAGAAAAGGAGTACTCGCTCCTAGTTCTCATTGAATGCAAGAACTATAGCCATCCAGTTCCTGTAAATGACCTCGAAGAATTTTACGAGAAACTTCGGCAAGTCACAGGAGCTAATGTGAAGGGAGTATTCGCAACAACCAATTCACTCCAGAGCGGTGCCGTAAGATACGCAAGCTCTAAGCGACTTGCGGTGATTCGCTACTTTGCTGATTCTAAATTCCAATGGGAATTGAAACGCTCTCCATCAGCATCAACCTTCTCATCGGAGTCGATCAAACCAGCCAGCATTGCTCTCGGGCTCGAAAGCGAGACGTTTCAGCCGCAGTGCTTTGATCTTTACTGCAAGTCGCCAAATCGGCTGACGAATTCACTTTGGGAATTTGTAGAGGACATAGCTGGAGATGTTCTCGCCCCAGAAGACATTAATGAGGTGGAAAATCGCACCGCGATAAAGGCAAGCCAGGTTGCGTTTATTACAAGGGATTGCATCGAGAACTGTACCAACTCGCTCCTAACAGCCGTTGAGTACTCATGTGGTGAGGTTCCGCTGCACCGCATCTGTGCCTGGGAGTCTGATAAATGTGATCTAAAAGTAATCATTGAAAATGGCCCCCCCTCCGGTTCATATTTGGGTGCGCTCGCAACAATTTCGTTTTCACCGCTGGTGATTCGTATCTTTAAGGAGGCCATAGGGTATCCCGGAAGAGAGCGGTTCACACTCGCACATGAACTAGGTCATCACTACTTGAGACATTCCGCCTATATGCGAGGCGAGCGGTGCAAATTGGGAGATCTGGATATCTACGCAACGTCGAGAATCGCCGTCGAGGATATCAAACGGCTTGAATGGCAGGCAAACTACTTTGCTTCATGTCTTTTGATGCCTCGGGCTTACGTCCTCCGTTCATTTTGGCGGCAGTTGGATCAAGCCGGAATACACGATAAAGGATTTGGAGCATTGTATGTTGATAACCAAAGAGTAAATTACGACAATTTTCTCACTGTTACCGATGCGCTCATGAAGCTCTATGGAGTGTCGCGGTTGGCTTTGACCAATCGACTCATTGAGTTAGGGCTTCTCAACGACATTCGACGCGCCGACACGTCTTTCCTATTCCGGCAGACAAAACCGTAAATCTATGCGAACCATCGTCCTCGGGTCATTTGGTTTAAGACGGTGACCTCGTTTGTTGCATTATGAATCTGATCCCGCTACAAAGAAAAGCTTGTCCCTTTGGAAGGAAACCGATTCAATGAGCCATCCCCATGAACGCATCGATCTCGCTGATCTCAAACGCAGTCGGCGGCAGCAACACATTTTACTTCCTTCTCATCGTTTTCCTCCTCAGCCCGTTCTGGGTATTCTTTGACTCCGATGCAAAAAGGATTCCTGTCACCCAGGGACCATATTCACGGATCAATGGTGCGTTGAGTTGGTTTTTCCTGTGCCTCTTTCTGTGGATCATCTTCTTCCCGCTTTACTTGTCACAGCGAGCAAGGGTCCTCAAAGATCGCAATCGACCGTACACGGCGAGTATTTTCCCACCGTCAATGTGTCATCACAGCTCCCCATGAGCAAAGAGGGCTACAATTGGCGTATAAGCGTGAGGAATGGCATTGCAGAGGACCTTGTGACGTGCCATTGTCAGAGATGATCGAATCCCACATTCACGAGTGAAAACGGCACTATTCGTGGTCCTGGTGATCAATGGATTTATCTGCACAGGCTTCATGCTTGCAGCATGGCTGACGCTTACAGGATGGAACGACAGGCAATGGGAGATGCACAATAGGAGCTTCCCCAAGTGGGAACATTGGGGCGTAACGACCACTCTCTCCGATCTTGTTGAAAACTGGCGTACTCGGCCTGCGAGTCGTCGTTGCTTGCTGTTTGGCTTATTTTCAGGAGTGGTCGAACTCGCTGGCCTTTGGGTTTTGAGACATTGAGGAGTCCAAATACTCCCAATGAGTATTTCCCCTTCGCCAGTGTCATCACGGCTCCCCATGATCAAAGAGGTCTACAATTGGCGTATAAGCGCGGGAAATGGCCGTCTACATCGCGGTTGGAACGTGGATAATGGAGCTTGCCACCCCTCGTTCTCCCGTTCACGATAAAGCCCATGATCTCAAATCTGAAAGCTCTGGCGGTTCTTCTGGCTTTGCTGGCCTGTGTCCACCCAGTGGCTTCTGCGGACTCCGAGGAATACATGCTCAAAGCTGAATTCACCGGAGAAAATATGAGCGTTGATGTGTACGAGCCAAAGCGGGTCCAGGCGATAATGACATATCTTGAGAAAGAACAGCTTCATAGTCCCGATCCCAATACGACAGGGAATGTCCTGTCGTGGGTAGTTGTGAAAATCTTCAAGGGAAAGTCAATGATACAGAGAGTGGAACTCTATAGCTCTATGGATAGCACGGGCATGACGCTACATACTACTCCAACCCAAAGACACAAGCTTCTGGAGTTGTTGCGGCTTCATGCCATCATGGATGAACTTGATGCCAGCGCGAATTACAAGGGCAATATGTCCAAGTGACCATTGGGACAATCGGCACTAAAACATCCAAGCATTCTGGCGCAACGTATTCTTCATTGTCCTCCTCGTCCTTTTGCTCTACGGTCTGATCATGTCCCATCGCAATCTGCTTCTGGCTGCTCTTACCTGCATGATGCTTCAGTGCATCAGCAGGGCCAGCAACAACGACCGCTTGGGAGATTTGGGCTCTACGCTTCAAAAGCTGCCACAGGCACTCGCACCACGCATTCAGTTTTGGGATGGCGGAGTTGTGGCTTTCACGGATGCGTATTATCGCATCAATGCGGACGATACCCCACCAGAGATTGTCACTGTGGCAGATCTTGAAAAGATTGTGAGCTTGGGTGGAACGCTGTCAAAGCCACTCGCGCTGGGTATGGCGGATGGTCGATTGAAGCTCTATGAGAAGAAGGATGGCGCATGGAATGCGATCAAACTGCCAAAAGCTCTGCAAGATGCAAAAGCACCAAACCTCATACCTTCCACCAGAGACGCCGCGATGCTAAACGATAGGACGTTATTTCGCTTCAAGGATGGGAAGTGGGCCATCACCTCTCTACCACCTGTCCCGCACTTCTATCGATTCTTCTGGCCGAAAAGTCTGCCACCGAAAAGGCTTGGTTTCGGCTCCAAGCAAGTGCTCTACGGGTCACGTCTGTTCGCTACCTGGAATAAGGGGGAGTTCGGTGGCATGGTGACCGTTTTTGATCTCACGAGGCCAAAGGATGGATGGCAGCAAGTGAGCGGTCATAAATCTGTAAGCTCTCACGGCATCGTCGGGAATCAGCCAATTACCGGAATCACCATTGATCCCAATATGCAACTATGGGTCTCAGAGGGATTGAATCACAGAGGCACCGTAGAGAGCGGACTATATCGCTACAACGGTTCGGAATGGGATACAGTTGTTCAGGGGTGGTATGACATCTTCGGTGAGTTCGCGTCTAAAGAAAGTGGCCGATTGCGGTTTACCGAGGGCATCACGGATGTGCTTGATGTCGTTCAAGGCGAAGATGGCAAGCTCTACGTCCTGACTGGGATGTTGGGCATATTCACGTACGGGGACAGTGCGTTGAAGCGTGAGCTTCCATTTAACTTCTCTCGTGACTCCAATCCGCAAACCGATACACATGATGTAGAGTATGGCGTTAACTGTGAACCGGAAACTCTTGTGGTTGACGGTTCAGGCAATCTGTACGTCTCAACCGGATACTACGGCATTCTCTGCTTTGTCCCTGATGGGAAGAAGTATCATCTCAAGCAAATAATCCTGCCTGGAGCAAAAGAATAGACTCGCCACCCCGTCTCCCTTTCTGGTACCATTGTCTCTGCAATGTACCACTGGCAAAACATCAACGGAACCAAAATCAAGACTCGCACGATAAAGGAGTTTAGCGACATTACTGGCCTCAGGCTAAGCAATTGCCAGAGTTTGGCCTGCGGTCACTACCAGACGTTGCGTGGATGGATTTCCCCAAGTAAAAAGGCAAAGAAACGTAAAGAGAGACTACTTCGCCGGTTGGTGAACACAATCACTGGCGAGGTCAAGACGCTGGGAATCTCTGCCAATGCCTTTGCTCGTGACCATGGATTGTGTGAAAATGAACTGTGGAAATTACTTCGAGGGCATAAAGTTGCCTACCGTCATTGGGTGACTGAATCCACCTACTTGGCTACCCAGACCCACCTTGCTGGGGCGAATATTTAAAAATGCTCTTTCACGGGTATCAGGACAGCAGGCAGAGGATAAAAATGGCAGGATGGGGCTTGTGGAGCGATTGTGGTGGCATTTAGACAGTCATCATAATCGGATTGGACGGTTAAGAATACGTTCGTCGTTATTGGAAGGTACGTAGTTGGGAATCGGCAGGATTTCCATCTGCTTCCGCTGCTGTTCCAATCGTTCGAGTTCCTTTTTGATGCGTTCAAGCTCCAGCTTCGATCTGGCCAATTCCTTTGTCACCCATGACAAAGAGACATCGTGCCGTGAGTGAGATTTCTTCGCTCGCAGCGACCGAGTCGGAGAAGTAGATTGACCTGCCGCCACTGACGAAAAGCCAAACAGCACGAGTAAAAGGCTCGCGGACAGGATCGCTTGTGTCATTCGTCCCATGGATATCGCTTGGGTTGATCACCTGCATCTGAGCTTGACTCCGCCCCAATGTCAATGTCATGGCTCGTCCTCATCGGGCGATGAAGGTTTGAAGTAATGTCGTGACTCAAAACCCCGGTACGCCTTCCTTGAGCTTCTTCTCTTTGATCGCCTTCAACTCAGCATCCCGCTTCAAGGCTGCTGGCAGCTCCAGGATCATGTTCATCCCTCCTGGGGCACGGGCTATGGCTCCATCATCCCGAATCCATACTGAGCCCATGAAACCCAAGGAGTGAGCCAATTGTTTGCTCAAGCTAACGACCGGATCAGGATCAGGATCGGCCAGAAGCTTCAGCTTCCACTGCTTGCCATCGGCCTCGCCCTTCAAAATCGCATCGCGCTCGTAATCGGCAATCATTGGAGAGCCGCCAGCCAATCTCACCTCCGTGTTCCAGATCTTCGTGTACTCCTCCCTCACGATGTACCACTCTCCATTACTGGCCATCAACAGCCCGCACCTGATCTTCCACCCCTTGTACTCGAACAGGTATTCATGGTCACCTTCGATCAGCCTTCCGGCACTGGTGAGGGTCGTCTGTGGCACCGGCTTTGAGAGACCATAGCGGTTCTCGGCCTGAGCAATGGTTTCACCGAGGCGAGCAAAGGCGGGATTCGTGAGGAGGAGGATAATCAGGATGGATCTCATGTCATTAGTCAAGGGTCAAAAGTCTCTTCCGATGGGGTTTGCCCATAAAAACGACCAAGCAGCACTCGCGGTATTACAGGTTTTTCCCGCAACTAAATAAAAACAATTCAAGCTGTTCGGATGTGATTCCATCGTCAAGATCCTTTGCCCATTGTGACATGCTCTCGCAGTAATGCTGGTAAGCTTTGCCCGCCTCGGCTTTTGCCTTAGCAGAAGTGTAGTATAGTTTGTCTAGAAGAAACCTGCGATTCGCTTCATCTTCCCCCATCCCGCGCTGCAATGCCTTTGTAACTACACCATCCAAGACAAGTGGCTTTACTTTCAGTTGACTGCTGACTCCCAAGGCATACAGGAATTTCGTGCCAAAGGAAGGGCCGATTTCATTCAATTCGCGTATCGAACAGAATGCACAGGCAAGGTGTCCCTGAGCGACCTCTTCCGCACACTTTTTAAGTGTATCATCAAATCCCGGCGTCCGAAC
>Ga0206846_1126_pt2 | contig 12088 bp, 20 predicted proteins | sample Alteio_BWOrgCont_20_FD_152878 | JGI IMG/M metagenome (GOLD analysis project Ga0206846, IMG submission 152878) | Enriched cells from forest soil in Barre Woods Harvard Forest LTER site, Petersham, Massachusetts, United States -... | ecosystem: Environmental > Terrestrial > Soil > Temperate forest >... | reverse complement strand
TTCAGCGCTCTGTTGATTTAGATCAATCGCCTCCTTTGGCTTCAGTCGAACCATTGGAGTCATGAACAAGATCGACGAACAAGCATCCGGCAAAGAAGTGCCGCACCCAAGTCCTTCTCGCATGGAGGAGGCGCGTCGACTCATTGAAGAGTATGCGAGATTATTAAAAAGCTTCGCCGTCACCTGAATTGAGGCTGCATCTCGGGTTTTTACGGCTGACGCCTTATCGGCAAAGCCATCTCGCGGGGCATACGGGTTCGCGTCACGCCAAATCCTAGCTTTCCACCGCCTTCGTGAACTGTTCAAAGCTCCCAAACTTCACTGTCGCGCCCTGCATGATGGCGTGGATCGATCCGTCTGGTACGACCCGATAAGGTACGCCACCGAGCACGCCGTCAGGTTCGAACGGTTTCGGAGAACGGTCCATTGTTACGCGCGACGAGTGGCCACCAACGATCTTTAGAGGGCGCTCGTTTTCGCGGCTGGCCAGCCTGGAAAGTAATTCCTCATGTTTCAAATTGGGCAACGCAAACACAAAAAGTATCGCGATTAATGGCGATGTGACCACCGCGATTACAAACCATAAAGCGCCGTTTCTGCCGCGCGATGATGCCGCGACGGAGACAATGGCGGATAGTAACAGCCACCCTATTATGATTGACATCAGACGCTTCCCCAGCGTCCAGCATCAAACCCCAACGAGCGGGAGCGATCAAGGGCCAGCCACAAAGAATAGTTGCCCTGCCCGGCTTCCACGCCCTATGGTCGCAACAGGTCTGGGGATTTCATAAATGCGAAATTTGGGAATCGTGGCGATTTGCGCTGCGCTGGCGCTTGGCGGGTGTGCTGCATCGCGACAAGAAGTGATCTCGCAGCTAGGTGACCAATTCGTGGGTCAAAATGTCGACGCTCTGGTAGTTCAGTGGGGCCCGCCCGCAACCACCTTTAAAATGAACAGCGGCGACACGTCCTATGTGTGGCAGCTCGGCAATCAAACCGATTTAAATACTGACCGCGGATCCGGCTTTGCATCAACTCGCTTCTGCAAAGTCAACGTTGTCGCGTCTAAAGTGGGGATTGTGACCCAGCTCAACACCGAGGATTCGAACGCCGGCGGCGGACTAGTCGGTGCCCTCGGCGGGTATGGAAGTATCTGCGCAAACCGTCTGGGAATTCGGCATCAGAGCTAGGTAAACGCCATTGTGTGATTATCGATTCCGTCCGGTGCGTCGTCCTGAGCTTGCCCTGGGATTTTTCACTGCGTCGGCATTTTGGTCGGTCGTTGGACTGTTTAATTCCATTAGAGCTTCTGAGATAAAAGATTTTGCGGGGCCAGTCGCTACAGTCCTGGCCGCCTGTGCGGCTGCTTTTGTCGCTTACCGGCTTGGGCAAAATCAGATTGCTGTGGCCAAAACACAGGCCGAAATTGCCGACAGAGCTTGGCAAACTTCGAATGAAAAGGTGGTCCTTGATCTGTTTGAAAGGCGACTCGCGATCGTTGACGGCATACGCGCCGTCGTCGCTAACGTTATGGCCACAGGGCGTCCGAGCGCTGACGACTATTTCGATTTTTGCCGCGCTGTTGATCGCGTGCCATATTTTTTCGGCCCGGAGGTGGCAATTTATCTGGAAACAATCCGCCTACTTATCAACGAAATCCAGCTTGATCGCTCAATCATCGCGGATGACCGCTCTCCTGATCGAACGGATCGCATTAAAGGGCACGCTGAACGGATGAAGACACTCGTCGCGTACTACGATGTTTCGAAAGGGTTGTTCGGTCCATATATACAAGCCCATCAAAGGGTCCCGACCGCGGCAATCTGAGGAGGGTTATCCTTAGTCTATCGCCCGCATGACCCTCCCCGAGCTGTCACACGACTGACAGCGCGGCCCGTAGATCCTTCTGCCGGGTGACGGCTGCACGGCAGTCAAGACGCCCTTGCCGTCGCAACCCTGGCACTTGGTTTCCGCGGGATTTGTTTTTACCGGCTTCATACCAGAGATTTATACACCGCTTCGCAGGCTAATAGCCATAAGTCGAAGCGAATCCGCCCTTGCCCTCGCCCTGCGGTTGCGATTGGATAACCGGGTTAGGAATCAAGGATTACGATGCCAAAGCTCAATCCCTTTCGTCCTGGAAGCGTTATTTCACCAGGAATGTTTGTAGGACGCATCGAGGAAATTGAAGCTGTGGAGCAGTCATTGCTTCAAACCCGTGATGGCAACCCGCAACATTTTATAATTGAAGGCGAGCGAGGGATCGGAAAGTCTTCGCTTTGCTTGTGGGTATCCCCCCTTCCTTCAGGAGTTTGCGCACTGCTCGTTTGCAACCGACACCGACAACAAAATTGACACATCCGACGTACTGAGTGGCACCTTCAGTGAACATGGCGCGCTCAATCAGTTGGGCCGAAAGTATTTTGCCGATCTGTATATCGATCAAATCGGGTCTGAAGATTATCGGAGAGTGCTAATAGCTATGGCAGACCACATGGATGAATGGGTTGGTCGTCAAATAATCATCGCCAAATCGGGGGTGAAAGAAACGATCGTGAGCAATGCTTTGAGCGCTTTGAAGGAAAGGAAGATAATTCTCGTCAATCCCAGATCGCGAGGCGAATACCGTCTGCCAACGCGATCCTTTGCCGTCTGGATAAAGGCGAGAGAAGCTCAGAAAAAAGCTGAGCCGGCGCTCTCAACAGGTGATACCGCCAGTGTTATCAATGTATTACAAGATACTGCACGGAGCTAATGGAAGCTAATGGAGGCTAACGGACAGGGGAACTCGGCCGATTAACCATGATCTGGCACCATGCCAGCCGGCCTTTGCCAATCCCGCCCCGATGGCCTCAGGGGAAACCGAAGGGCTGAGTTGCTCAAAGACCCCACTTCGCGGCGCGCCCAGGTTGCTGCTATGACTCGGCTCTCTCCGGCGGACACCCCCATGAAATTGATCGACTGTCACGATTGCGGAAGTCCGGTCTCGCTCAGCGCCCGGTGGTGTCCCCAATGCGGGTCGAAGGACATTGCTGGGCCTGTCCGCGCTAGCAGACGCGCGTCACGCTCTGTCGGAGCAGAAGCCCGGAACGACCGGACCCTCATGTGGATGATGGGGACGCTGGGCGCCATCGGCGTGTTCTATGGCATTGAAACGGGCGCAAGTTGGATGCGCGAAGTGGGCGGAGCGCTTCTTTATGGATTTATTGGCGTCGTCGCAGCAGTGCCGATAGCTTTCGGGATCAATATCACCCGCAACTGGCGCTAGATGCCCAACCATCGCCGGGAGTCCTGATGACCTCCAGCTTCCGGCACCACACCCGGTCCTTCGCATCTGATCGAGCGCTGGTTGAAATGGCGAAGACCATGGATTTGAACTCGATCGCTAAGAAAACCGGACGGAAACCCGAATCCATTCTGAGGACAGCGAAGCGCTTGAGCGTCTCAATCAAGGGACCCAAGCCGAAGCGAGCGCGCTAGCTACCGATGATGTCTAGCGGCACGGCCGCTTTGATCCCTCGCAAATAAACAAAACGCCCGCATTACCTGCGAGGGTTTTGTTTAGAATTTATCTTCGAGCTTACCTCGCCGGTGATTCACTGTTCGAAGCCGGGCCAGTGGGTCCCGTCGTTGTCTTGGGCATCGTGTTGGGTGTGCCATTTGCTCCGCCCTTATCGTTCATCCCAGAACCGCCGCCTGATGACATACCGCTTGTACCGGTCTTCTTCATGGCATTCGAGTTGGTGTTCGTCATTCCGGGCTTGTTCATGTCCTGCTGGCCGGCTGGGCCGGTCGTCTGTGCGTAAGCGCCACCGACCAATCCAACGGCCAACGCGCCAGTGAGCGCTGCGATCTTCAACATTTTATTTTCCCTTCGGTTGATGATACGGATCAACTAGATGTTACAAACTACGTTCCGCAAAATTGTCTTGAAGCCGGCTAGTTTGCGGTGCGGCAAGACCGCTGAATGCTCCCGTGTCCAAAACAGGAAGCGCGCCAAGCGTGCCTAGTCCCCGCCCGGCGGCAAAGCGGCCAGCGAAAAAGGTCAAGGTGCGCGGCTTGGGGCGGCTGCTCATCGAAGAATGGTGGCCTGTCGAAGTCGCGATCGTGTGGGTCGCCACTGGCAACGCGGATTTGTGCGAGGCGGCTTATCACCTCGTTATTGAACGGCGTGCATCGCCGGCCGCTCGGTGTCCGTCTTTGGCGACATGGCTGATGACACACGAAGGTCTCTCGAGTTGTACGAAGCCACGCCAGGGGCAATTTACCGGAAGCGGATACGCGGCGGTTGGAAACCGGGCGATCGACACGGGTTGCATCCCTTGGATCTGGCGATGGGCGAGACCGCCGAAATTCTCAGGGGCCAATTGCGCACCAAACGCGGACGAACCAGCGACACGCGGAGGCTGGCCAGAGGCACACGGATCGACATCGCTGGCGATGATGTCACATGGATCCCTGCTCGAGCATGGTCGGACGTCCATCTCGCCGACGATCGAAAACGAGGAGTAATCATTCTAGCATTAGATAACCCAAAAATCGGATCGTGGCGCAGCATCGATGTGTTGGCCGAACCGTTCAAAGCCCTGGGCGCCGACCGCGGGCGCCAAACAATCGCGCAAGGCACGCAGCCGCCCGACGGCAAGAACAACGATCGCATTCAACGGAAACTGGCAAACCACGACAGAAATATCGGCCGTCCTCCAAAAAAGCGGCGTGGCCGTCCGAAGGGCAGCACTAACGTCCAACATTAAGTGTACTAGTTAAAACTCTATACAAGCTCGAACCCAGCCGGACCAACCTCACCGATCGAGCAGCGTGTTGATCAGCGATGGTGCAAACCCCGAGCATAGTTAGCCTTTTAGCGTCGCCACGCAACCCGCGAGCCCGGCGCCATTGGCCACCAAGAGGTAGTTTAACGCTTTTGCCTCTAGCTCAAGCGTCGCCTGCATGTTCTGGCGACGAGCATCCTTAAAATCTCTTTTCGTGCCTCTTCTCGACGCGGCTCCGATCGAGGTAATCTCATCGCAAGGCCATTTACCTAGACGAAATACGAGTCGTGCTGGATCGGTACTGTGTCCGTACTGCACCAGTTCATTCAAAGGGTGATCAGGTGTCACCTGGAACGGCGCTGTCGCTTCGCAAGCCGAACGCCAGCTCCACCCCCATTCTCTGGGATAAACTCGACGCCGGCTTCTTGAAGCGCAGCCACGAGGGCCTCTCCCGTTTCGGCCCGACCACCGATATCACCCTCGGCAGCCTCCAGTCTTTTGACCGTCGGCGCGGATACCCCGGAGTGGTCGGCCAAGTCATCTTGGGACCAGCCGAGCAGAGCCCTTGCCGCTTTGATTTGGCGAATTGATACTTTTAGTATTGACACTCAGAACCCCATACGACACTTTTGGTATCAATTGAACGCAGTACACCGGTGGCCGGCCTTGTAGCGCTTACGGCCACCGTTAGTTTCTTGACGGTGGGCAATCCCGACCCGCCACCGTTGTGCATCTCGCCTAGCTCGATCCATAGCCTCCTGATTTTCGGGTGGCAATGGATGCTTCAGAACAGGCGCCAAAGAAGGTCGCAAATGGACGCCATGCGAACTCACTCGGAGTCGGTGCAGCGCAAGCCTGAAGGAGCAAAAATGACAAAGAAACCGCAAAAGCATCCGGACGACCTGATGGTCATAACGGTGAGCCTTGAGCTTCGAGCGAAACTAAACCCTGAGGTGAAAGATCCGCTGCCGTTCGACATGGCTGAGTTTCAGTCCACTCTGACCGCAGGCGCAGCGGTAGATTTTCTAGAGAAAATTGTCAGCGCGATCCGGGAACGGCGTCTTTATGGCTTGATGGTGCAGGAGATTGCTGAAAATGCGGTCGGTGCTGGCGATTGGATCAAAAAAACGGATGCTGAAGTCCTTGCTGAATTTCGAGCACACGAAGAGGAGAAAACTGCAGTGAAAGGTATGCACTCGACTGACGAGCCGTGACTGATTGTACAACGGTCCCTTCACAGCCACGCGCATTCATACGTTCCTCTAGCTCGAACCTCATCAAAGCCATGGTTAAAGTTGCACAAATGAATGTGGCGGACGATTTGCGAAAGCCCTCGAACGCCTCCTCGATCGAGGAAGCGCAGGCTCTCATTCGACAATGCGCGGAACCGCGTCCGGCCGGAGACCAGGTGAAGGCAGCCGTACGCCGCGCTTCACGACGGCTGGACTTGCCTTTTTCCCGAACGCGCGACATTTGGTATGGCGACGCAAGGCGCATCGAAGCGCGGGAAATGGATCGGCTTCGGCAGGAGGCATCTCGGACAGAGCTCACAAACGCCATCGCTAGTATCGAGACTCTCAGGAAGCAGATGCTGGCATCGCGCTCCGATGCCGCTCGTCAAGTTGTTGCCGGACTTGATGCTGCCTTGTGCGCGCTAGGCCGAAAGGTCGGTCAAGGCGAGGAATTTGGCACCGGCTCTTAGCTCGAGTCGCACTTCCCGAGCGGGATTACTGACTTACGAACCGTTGCAATAAGACGAGCGCTACGAAGCCAGCCCCGATCATGCTACTGAGGCGGATGGTCAGCTTTGATGTGAAGTTGTCGAGGGCGAGCGCCAGGTCGGCCTTGGTGACGAGTTCGTGCATGATGACATCTCGTGCGGTCTCGGAGGGGCTTATCAATTCCGTCATGCCAGCATAGTAGCAGAAAGGCCACCCGTCGGGGATAGCCCGCGGCAGAATGAACACCTGCACGAAACGGGATGATTTGGATTGTAGCGAATGCCTGATTCGTCGGCTTTTCGCGTAATGAAACTTATACGAACGAGGAAAAGCGCGTCCGTCTCCTTCCGGGTGCAGAAATGTAGCGGTTGGTTGATTTCTGCATTCCGATCGGACTCCTGCACCGGACTCCACCCCCAGAGCCCGCTCACCGCCGGCCGCCCTTGAAACGGTCGGCGGCATGGCTGGGCATAGATCTGATTGCAACGGGCACCGTGGTCATCGCCATCAAGGCCTGATTGCATCAGCCCGGCTTCATCCGGCGCAGCCTATGCCTGCAAACCAAAGCCCCCGGCAAGTGTGCGAAGATCGACCGCACTGACCGCTACCTCGCTATCAAAGCGCCTCGAAGCTCATAGCTAGAGATCAGCGGATTCCAGCCGACCTTCGGCAAGCGGACCAAGTGAACATTCGGAACGCGCAGCAATCGCTCCAGGAAGATCGCGGACTCCCGAAGCGCCACCGACGCGCCCGGACAACGGTGCGGTCCGTCTCCAAAGCTCATCAGACTGGCGGAGGCCTTGCTCGCCAGTACATTGCGGTCGGTATCAAGTTGGAACGGACAACGGCCCGCCGCGACCGAATTAGTATTGGTAGCGCGGACGTCGACCTTGACCAGGGTCCCGGCCGGAATGGTCGTCGTGCCGCCCTCGCCTTCGAGCTTCAGCTCGCGTTCCGTGCGGCGATAAAGCGCGCCGAGCACCGGCTCAAGCCTCAGAATTTCTTCCAGGAGCGCCAGCCGAGCCGGCTCGTCGCCTTCAAGGAATTTGCGCCGCAGATCCTCGCGCTCGAACAAATGCCAGGCCGCCATGACGATGAACTCGCGCGTGGTCGCCATGCCTGTCAATCGGCGTTCAAATTTGACCCCGTATCGGCGTCCAATTTTGACCCCTTTGAGCGGCGTGTTTTGGCGGTAGCGCTCGCCTCGTCGGAGCTGGCCGGGATTGCGGAGACGTGGCGAGCGCGGGTTGCGTGATCGTCGTCTCGGCTTTTGAAGCGCCAACTGTCGTTACCGGTCTCGACGATGTCGCAATGGTGAGTCAGGCGGTCGAGCAGCGCGGTGGTCATCTTGGCGTCGCCGAACACGCTGGGCCATTCGCCGAACGCGAGGTTGGTGGTGACGACGATGGACGTGCGCTCATAGAGCCGGCTAACGAGGTGGAACAGCAACTGGCCGCCGGATTGAGCAAACGGGAGGTAGCCGAGTTCGTCGAGAACGATGAAGTCTATCCGGGTCAGATGCTCAGCGATACGACCTTGCCGGCCGTTGCGGGTCTCGATCTCGAGCCGGTTGACGAGGTCGACCACGTTGTAGAAGCGACCACGGGCACCGGATCGGATGCAGCTTCTGGCGATGGCGATAGCCATATGCGTTTTGCCGGTGCCGGTACCGCCGACCAGGACGGCGTTACGATGCTGGGCGATAAAGCCGCCGCCGGCGAGATCATTGACCAGCGTCTGGTTGATGGGCGTGCCCTCGAACTGGAAGTCCTCAAGATCCTTGGCAAGCGGCAGTTTGGCGATGGTGAGTTGGTACTTGATCGAGCGGGCCTGCTTCTCGTTGATCTCGGCGTTGAGCAGATCGCCGACAATGCGTTGAGGTTCGTGCTGGCGCTTGATAGCGGTCGCCATGATCTCGTCGAAGGCGGCCTTCATGCCGTAGAGCTTGAGCTCGCCCATGAGGTCGAACAGTTGAGTACGTTCCATCAGATGGTTCTCCTGAGGTTGTCGTAACGGGCACAGTCGGCGATCGGGGCATGGCGCAATGTCAGCGCAGCCGGGGTGAGGATGTTGGCTGGCGGCGCGGGATCACGTTGGCGGGCCAGGATATTGAGAACGACATCGGCGGAATGAACGCCGTGAGCGATCGCCTCGGCGCAGGCTGCTTCGACTGCGGGCAGACCGTCGGTCAGAACTGCGTTGAGGATGTCGACCATCTGCCGGTTGCCATCGTCGGCACCGGCGAGCTTGCGCCGTACACGTTCGATCGCCGCGGGCAGTACCCAGTCCTTGAAGGGAGCGCCGTTGCGCAAGGCGCCGGGTTTGCGAGCCAGCACCGGCACGTAATGCCAGGGATCGTAGGTGGTCTCGCCGCGGCCGAATGAGCGCGGATGCTCGGCAACAATGCGTCCGTCCTGGCGGATCACAATGCGGTCGGCATAGGCATGAACCTCGACAGGCCGCCCGACGGCGCTGGCCGTGACCGAGTATTTGTTGTTGTCGAAGCGCACCAGGCAGGTCTTCGAGACCGATGCCGGGACCGCGTGGAATCCGTCAAACCGGCCGGCATAAGGAACGAGCTTCGGCCGCTCGGCTTCGAACACCTCCCAAACCGTTTGCTCGGTCAGCTCCGGATGCCGGTGCGCTTTGGCGTAGGCGATGCACTTGTCCAGCAGCCACGCGTTCAACTCGTCGAGGGTTTTGAACCGCAGCCTTGGCGTGAAGAAGCGCTCACGGACCAGCCCGACCTGGTTCTCGACCTGGCCCTTCTCCCAACCCGACGCCGGCGTGCAGGCAACCGGATCGACGAGATAGTGGCTGCACATCTGCATGAAGCGGCGATTGTAGAGGCGCCCTTTGCCGACGAAGATCGTCTCCACGGCGGTCTTCATATTGTCGTAGATGCCGCGTCCGCAGGTTCCCTTGAACAGAGCGAACGCCCGGTCGTGAGCGTCGAACACCATCTCCTGCGTCTCGCGCGGATAGCATCGCACGAACAACATGCGGCTGTGGCAGAGCCGGACATGGGCAGCCTTCACCATCACCGTTACGCCATTCAACAGAACCACCTCGTGGCTCCAGTCGAACTGGTAGGCTTCTCCCGGCGCAAAGCTCAGCGGGACGTAGGCCGCAGCCGTCGATTGTCCGCGCTCCTTGCTCCATCGCCGGGCGTAACGGCGCACGGCGTCGTAGCCGCCGTCATAGCCGCGCCCACGCAGCTCCTCGAAGATCCGGATCAACGTCAGCTGCTCGCGAGCAGCCTTGGCCGCGTTCCCTGCCAGCAATCCGTCGAGTTCTGCCGCCCATCGTCCCAGCTTCGGCCGCGGCTGGACAACACGCTCGTACTCGAATGAGGTCTCTCCCGACCTCAGCACCTTCCGGACCGTGTTCCGCGACACCTTCAGGTCACGGGCGATCTCCTTGATCGTCTTGCCCTTGATGAAGTGTTCACGCCGTATCCGCGCAATCGTCTCCACGATCAGCATCCCCGACCACCTGCTTTATTACAAAGCAGGCAGCGCAACAGACCAATCTATAGGGGGTCAATTTTGGACGCCGATCCCCCGGCTCAGGGGGTCAATATTGCAGGCCGAATGACAGACGTGCCATTCGATTGCGATTTCCGACCACGCAGCGCTCGTGGCCGCGTCGGTTGCGTCCCGCGAGAATTGTTCGCTGCCTAGAGCTTTAAGTCGATATCTGTCAGAGGTAGTGGTCATGTCAATGCTCCGCATATAGGCGGGAGCACATGACTCTCAGTCACCGATAACTACCAAAAATGGAACGGCGATTCGTAACCTTAACAAACGCGCGGTCTTGGCTCGTCGAAGCTGGCAATTTTCATCCGATGTTCCGATCAAAAGGACTCCGTTGCTACCGAGGGCCGACCCTATCTATACGGTGCGCACATCCGCCCGCTGCCATCTCGATTATATCGTCACGGTCGTCGTCGCTCTAAAACTAGCGGCCTTTATTTAGCGGGCTTCGGAATCATGCACCCATGATGAATCTCATAGGTCACTGCGTTCCGTCGCCCGACGTCTATGGCCCGCTCCGGATCGAGCGGCTCGGTCAAGGCGCTTTCAATGGTATGCCGCTCGACCCTTGCGCAATTCGGGCAAACGAACGTTCGCAAGTCTCGGCCGGTATAGCTCGGCTCGATCGCCGAAAGTTTCATCGGTGAACCGCAAGCCGTGCATTGGGCACCTTGGTTCTGTTTGTCTGGCATGGGCCCTTCCCTCAGTTCGGCGCTCTAAGACCGCCGTCTAGCCAACCGGCCGCGTTCGATTTGTCGGCATCAGATGCAATGACGCTTATCTCAACGTGATCGCACTTTGGACATTCGAACAGCCGGTGTTCGAAACCAATTGGCCCCAACGAAACGCGTTCCAACATCATCCGCGTTTCGCAGCGGGAACAGCGAGGGCGATCAATAGTAGTCAGGAATTGCTGGGCCGAGGACATGTCGCCGCTCCATGGATCGGGCGGGAGCGTTACCGGGCTCTCAGTCACCGATAGCTACCGATGGCGCGCGGTGATTGGATGAGCTTGCGGCAATGCAAACTATCTTCGCTGGTCAATATTGCTCAGTCTCGGAAATTTAATGAATCGTAAAAAATCAGGCCGGGATTGCTCCCAGCCTGATTCCCTATTCGGCGCGGGGTACATCTGCCATCAAGTTCTACTTTGTGCGGCCATCACCGCTATCAAACTTCCCCGCGCTGCTCATCCTGCGGTGCGGCGCGGGCCATCAGTACGTTGGCGTGCTGGACGTGAGACATTGGGCCTGTCAAACTGATAGCGATCAGCGGAGCCGCGCTGGGCGACAAATGAAACAACCGCTCGCAAATCCGACTGAGTAAAGAGGTCCGGCCCGCGATGGCACCGGATTCCCAGCACCACAGCAACCCGTCTAGCCGGGCCGCAGAATGTATCCGCCGCGGTGCAAGGAATGCGGTGCCAAGGGACGAATGCCGAAGGCGGACAACTGACTCCTCAGGCATCCTTACTGGCCGGGGTTATCGGTCAAACATTCAAAAAAGGCCGCTAATCTATGACAGAGATCACTTCTTTCGTGGCTGTGCCCTGCGATTTCATTGATGGCAGCATTGCTGTTGGTGAGCCCATTGACTGCCCGAGCCCTGCCGCCGCGATACAGCGTGCGCAAGGGCTTTGGAAAATATTTGGCCATGCTGGTTCTGTGGCGTTCAGCCGCACTACGGATTTCGAGATCGGCAAATTCAGCGACAAGCACGTGCTTTGCCGATTTGGGCACGTGACCGACGAGTATCGATGACACTCAGGCGAAATCCTTGGCATGCTGGATGAGAGACACTGCACCCGCCAAACTCGCGGGCACCAAAAAATACCTAAGTGCGTTTACTGCCGTACCGCCTACGGTTTTACTCGTCGAATAGTTCGCAGCGCATTTGCCAACCACGGAACCTAAGGTGTCCTCGCCCGTTCGTCCGGCGTCCGACTGGCTGTTGCCGGTTAAGGACACAACCGGACAGGAGAACGAGTGCTTACCAACCTAAATCGCGGATTCCACGCTGAGCGATACTTCGGCATCGCAGCCCCGGGCCTCGCCACTGG
>Ga0206846_1125_pt1 | contig 12348 bp, 9 predicted proteins | sample Alteio_BWOrgCont_20_FD_152878 | JGI IMG/M metagenome (GOLD analysis project Ga0206846, IMG submission 152878) | Enriched cells from forest soil in Barre Woods Harvard Forest LTER site, Petersham, Massachusetts, United States -... | ecosystem: Environmental > Terrestrial > Soil > Temperate forest > O... | reverse complement strand
AAACCAGTATAACCCCACCGCAGCCAGCGGAAACATTCCCTGTGCACCTTTAGTAAGGCTGGCAAGAAAAATCAGTCCCCCGCTTACAATCATATATAGTATGGGCTTCTCTTTAAGAAATAGCGCACGATAGATATAATATACCGATGCAACAACAAAAACTGTCATTAATGTTTCTTCAACATGGTTAATATAAGCCCAGAAAATACAGGGAGTAATTGCCCAGAACAAAACGGGCAACCATGCAGTATTGTTTACCCCTTCCTTTACAGGAAACAGTTTTACCCAAAGCTTATAAATATAGACGGTGACCAATATGAAACAAAGCAAACAAAACAATCTTTCAACATACATGCTGAAGCCAAAAACCTTGAAGAAAACCGCTAACAAGCCAAAATAGAGCGGTGGTTGTTCATGATACGATGCCATAGCAATATCACTAAAATGAGGATCCCAGAAGGTACCTATTCCGTTGGCAAGGTTTTTACCTACGGAAACATAAATCATTCCGTCCATAAACATGCCATCCTGTATAAGCTGGGAAATAATGAGAATAACAATGGCTGATAAAGTGAATAGCCAAAAAGGCCCTGCCGCCGATTTGGTTAATGATGAAAAGCCCGATATATTATCTCCGTTATTGCTTTTCATATAACTCATATCTTATTAGTCCAACGCTTAACTTATTATAACCGGGTGGAGCAGTCGCGGGTATTTTGGTGTCGACAAGAAAATATTTATAGTCCACATCAGAGTCGAGGCTGATATTAAAATACCTCATTAAATAGCATTGCAGGCTCCATTCGTTCCATGTATTGCGGGCCACGGTCATCGCTGAATATTTAGGCACAATTTTACCTATGGTATAAATATCATGCAATTCATCTTTATCACGGCTTACTTTTCCAACTTGCAAAATGCTGAACACAAAGGCAAAAATAAATGCCGTTATAGTTATCAGCCTGAAAACTTTGAATCCATTACCGGTAATATTAATAGCAGAAATTGGCTTTGCAAGTAACGGTGCAATAATAAGGCCTATACCCACACTAAGGAAAGGGAAGGCAGGAACAAGATAAAATCCTCTTTGCACCATAGTTAACATTAATGGTATCGCGCCTGCCAAGCCTGTCAGAATAAAAAATAAAGCAATTGAATTATCATTTTCTTTCCACACTGCTTTGGCTTTTTTAATTCCTGTAATCAATACTACTACCGCAAGAAAAATCAATACAGGTAGCAATTCAGAAAACAAATCGCCGATAATATGAAATCTTGACGTGACTGTAGGGTCATCATTTACACGGTCAGTCAATCTTTTAAAATACATTAAAAGGCTTTCCCTGCTGTCCTGCATCATCAATAAAAACCCATAAAGTATTAAAGGTGCTGCCACCATGGCTACTGTCGCGGCAATCATTTTACCTGCAGATATTTTTTGGGTTACAAGCCAGTAAATAAATGGCATGGAAAGTGTAAACAAACCCGGCATACCCTTGCTGAACGAAGCTAAAAAAACAAACAACCCAGAAAGTACAAATTGATATAGTTTGAATTTCTCTGAACGCAGGGCCTTGAATGCAAATAACCCAGAGGCAAGTGTAAAAAACCCCATGGTATTTTCATGCATATTATTGGAATATGACCAGAAGCAAACAGGTACAGTAATCCATAAAATAATCGGTAGCCAGCCCATCTTTTTAGTTTCATCTTTACATGACTCTTTCCATAATAGATTAATAAGATACGTAGTCAAGCACATTGTAAGGAAAGTATAAAACCTTTCAGTATACATACTATCGCCTAATACTTTAAAGAATAAAGCCTGTAGGCCGAACACCAATGGGGGTTGCTCGTGGAATGAAGACATATTGTACATATTCTTCAAGCTGAATTGGGGAAACCAGAAAGAGCCTATACCCTGGCTGAGATTATGTGAAACACAGGTATATTGCTCAGCGTCCATAAACATACCATCCTGCAATAATATGGGAAGCGTAAGGCCTATCAGCAATATAAATGCCAAGAACCAGAAAGGAAAATAAAGCCCTGTAATTTTATATGACATACTTGACGAGGTCGTTCAAATATAGAGTAATGCGGCCACAGAAACGCCAGTGTATCTAAAATATTACATTTGTAACCATAGCTTTATCCTATGACAAATCCCGGCAGCGAGAGCATTCTTTTTATTGATATTGAAACTGCGCCACAGTTTGCCTCATTTGAAGAAGTGCCGCAGGCAGTCCAACACCTTTGGGAAGAAAAAGTTACCCGCCAACGAATAATAAAGGAAGGAGAAACAATCCCTGAATCGTATGGCAAAGCAGGGCTGTTTGCTGAATTCGGTAAAATAATCTGCATTGTGACGGGCTTTTTTGAAAAAGATACTTTTCAATTACGCGCTTTTTACGGTGATGATGAACAGAAACTTTTAATTGATTTCTCGAAATTCCTTGAACAGTTTACTCAATTCCGAAAGGGTATAGTACAGCTTTGCGCCCATAATGGCAAAGAGTTCGACTATCCTTACATAGCCCGCCGCATGCTTATAAAGAAGGTTGCTATCCCTTCTATACTCGATAATTCAGGTAAAAAGCCATGGGAGGTATCGCTTATAGACACATTAGAGCTATGGAAATTTGGCGATTACAAAGCTTTTACGTCTCTCAACCTGTTAGCAAACATATTCGGACTTCCCAGCCCTAAGCAGGAACTTGACGGCAGCAAAGTGGGCGTCACCTATTGGCAGAAACGCGATATAGAGGCCATTGCTAAATATTGCCGTGCCGATGTGGTAACCTTAGCTAACGTATATTTATGCCTTAAAGGAAAAGAACCTTTTAATGAAGATATAGTAGTATACAAACCATGATAAAAGTTGAAAACATTACCAAAAGCTATGGCAAAACACAGGCTGTAAAGGGAATCAGTTTCTCAATACCGACCGGTGAATGCTATGGCTTGCTTGGCCCGAACGGAGCCGGTAAAAGCACTACCATCAATATGCTTAGTATGTTATTTCAGCCCGATTCGGGACAGATAACTATTAATGGCATGGACATCAGGACATCTACAGCCGATATTAAAAGAATATTGGGTGTGGTGCCCCAGGAAATAGCCTTGTATGAAAAATTTACAGCCTGGGATAATCTCCTTTTCTGGGGAGGAATATATGGCGTAAGCGGAAAAGAACTTCACACCAAGGCAGAAGAATTACTGAAATGGGTCGGGCTGTTCGACCGACGGAAAGACGCTGTAAAGGATTATTCAGGTGGAATGAAAAGACGCGTGAACATGGCCTGCTCCCTCCTCCATTCGCCTAAAGTGCTTTTATTAGATGAACCAACCGTTGGCGTAGACCCGCAAAGCCGCAACCTTATTTTTGAGCTTATACACCAGCTTAATAAAGACGGTATGACCATTATATATACCACCCATTACATGGAAGAGGCTGAAAAGCTTTGCAGGCGGGTAGGTATTATTGACAGTGGCCTTATTATAGCGCAGGGCACATTAGATGAATTAAAATTGCAAAGCAAGGTTAATGACATGATAGTGATTGACTGCGCCCATACACCCGATGAAAAGTTCCTTGCCGGTAAATTAGGCATTGATGTATCGGTGCATGAAAATACAGCCACCATACTATCATCTGACTCAAAAAAAGACCTTTCAAAAATTGTGAACACATGCACTGAAGCCGGTTATGAAATAAACCGTATAGATATACAGAAAGCCAACCTGGAAAGTGTATTTCTGAAAATGACCGGTAAACAATTACGCGACTAAAAAAAATTACAACTATGTTTCAAATATTACGGAAAGAACTTAAAGCCCTGGTTAAAGACAGGCGCGCCATGATGCTGGGGTTATTAATGCCCATCATCCTTATATCTGTCTTCTCGCTTGCATTTGGAGGTATGGGTAAAGAATCGGATAATAAGACTGACTTGCTTGTTAGTGATGAAGACAATAGCACAACTTCAAAAAATGTACTACAAGGGCTTGACTCTGTTAAAGCGTTAGCCATTACGCGCATGCCCTCGGATTCAGCCATTGATTTTGTAAAAAAAGGTAAGTTTTCAGCCGTACTTATTCTGCATAAAGGGTTCAGCGATTCCGTTAAGAATTTACGGCACCTGCCCTGGGAGCTAAAGTACGATGCCGCCCAATCTATTCAAATGCAAATGATGATGCAGTATATTGCCAGTAGCCTATTTGGCAATGTTGGTAAAACTATGACCGAACGCATGGTAATGAAACGAACTCAATCACAATTTGCCGGAATGGACAGCATGACACAACTGATTGCCATGGCACAGGTGAAGAAGAGCATGGAATCAAATTCAGGCGCTATAGATGACATGCAAAAGAATGTCATGAAGATTCAAAGCTCACCGGTTGAAAAGCAACAGGATAATGCAGGAATTGTTCAGGCTGTTGCGGGTACTGCCGTTATGATGCTTATGTTTAGCCTTACTGCTATGGGTGGCCGGTTGCTGGAGGAAAAAGAAAATGGGACATTAAAGAGATTACTTTGCTCGCCCCTCACAACGGGCGGAATACTATCAGGAAAAATGATGGCATCGATAAGTTTTGCGGTAATACAATTGCTGATAATGTTTTCATTTTCATCAACTGTCTTTGGCCTTGTATTAGTACCAAAACTGGCCGCAGTACTTCTACTCATTATCGCTACCGCATTTGCCTGCTCAAGTTTTGGCATGTTCCTGGCGGCAATAGTAAAAAGCAGGGACCAGCTTCAAAGCCTTAGCACATTAGCTATACTCAGTATGTCGGTAATAGGCGGCAGTATGGTGCCCAGTTTCCTTATGCCCAGCTGGATGCAAAGCGTAGGGCATGTATCTATCAATTACTGGTCAATACAAGGGTTCTTCGATATTTTCCAGAGACAACTCCCTATAACGGACCCTGTATTTCTTGAAAAAGTTGGTGTACTGATTTTATTCGGACTGGTGCTTTCTACAGCAGCCTTCCGTCTGTTCAGGAAAAATGTGATGTCAATGGCTTAAATCAGTGGGTAATTGTAACAGGGGCCTTGCCACTTGCCGGATGATAGTTACCAACACCCTCTTTAAGGAATTGCAGGTACACATCTTTATCGGGGGTATATCCCCTGGGCGCAACAAGGTCTTTTCCATCCTGGTCCACAACTGCGTAAAAAGGCATAGCAACGGTACCAAACCTATTGGCTTCAAAATCGCTCCATTTATCGCCCCATGTTTCTACTTTGTCTCCACCCTTCGATGTGTATTTCAAACTGGCAGGCAATTCATGCCTGTCATCGGCATATAGAGATACCAGCACCACATCGTTTTTCAATATTTTAAGCACCTCGGCATCGGGCCATACATCCTGCTCTTCATTACGGCAATTAACGCAATTAAAGCCTGTAAAATCAATCATTACGGGTTTATTTACCGTGCGCGCGTACGCCATTGCTGAATCGTAATCGTGAAAGCAATTAATACCCAGGGGGCAATCCATTTTCTGCTCGGTACTAGTATTGGCAACACCATTCGTGTTTGAGCTATTGCCTGCCCCACCACTGTTTGCCATACCAAGCGACCAATGCTCGCTATTGGAATCAGGGGGAGGAAAACCCCCAATAAGTTTTAAAGGAGCACCAAATAAACCAGGAATTAAATACATAACAAAGCCAAATGCTATTACAGCAAACATTAACCTTGCCACGCTAACATGCTTAATATCCGAATCGTGATGAAATTTGAGCTTGCCCAGCAGGTAGAAACCCATTACAGCAAACAGCACTATCCACAAAGCAATAAATACTTCGCGTTTTAAAATACCTACGGGAGCGTTTGTGCTCCAATGCAACCACTTTATATGGAACCCTATTAAGTCAGCGTTCGACAGGAATTTTAACGAAAAAGCCAATTCCAGTAACCCCATTACAACTTTTACGCTATTTAACCATCCGCCGGACTGGGGCAGCGAATTAAGCCACCCGGGAAATGCCGCAAAAAGGGCAAAAGGCAAGGCCAGCGCTAAAGAAAATCCGAGCATGCCAATAGTTAGGCTCCAGTAATTACCCGATTGCGAAGCGCCCACCAGTAATGAGCCTACAATCGGCGCAGTACATGAAAAAGAAACTATACAAAGGGTAAGCGCCATAAAGAATATTCCAACCAGTCCGCCCCTGTCAGAGGCGCTATCGGTTTTATTAACCCACGACGAAGGCAGAACCAATTCAAAAGCCCCCAGTAGTGAAAAACCAAAAATTACGAATATGGAAAAGAATACCAGGTTTACCCATTCATTGCTGGCTATGTTCTTTAGCGCATCGCGGCCAAAAACAGCGGTTATAATTAAACCCAACAGCACATATATCAGTATTATGCAACTGGCATATATAAAGGCGTTCCGCTTGCCCTTCTTTTTATTGGTGCTGCGTTTGGTAAAAAAACTTACGGTAAGCGGTAGCATAGGAAACACGCAGGGGGTAATTAATGCAAGAAGCCCTCCGCCAAAACCCGCAAAGAAAATAGCCCAGAAGCCACCGTGCGAAGGTTTTTCCACTTTGGGTATGGTAAAGGAAAAATCGACCTGTGTGGGGCGCAAGCACATAGAATCGTTGCATGTCTGGTAATAGAGATTGCCCTTTAGGGTGAATCCCGCATAATTGCGCACAATTATTTTCTGGTTGAATAAGGCACTGCCTTCAAAGTATATAACGGTATCGCCAAAAGCCTTTTCATACTTATGTTCCGCATTGCCTACTTCAGCTGTCTTTCCATCAAGTACGTAGTTTTTCGACGAATCATACGTAAATTGAAGTGGCACAGGGCCGGGGCCGGTAAATTGTGAATAAACGTGCCAGCCCTTATCAATGGTTACATTGCAGGAAATGGTATACTCAGAATCGTTAAGCTGTTTTTGTGAGAATGTCCATTTTATCGGTTTAGCCTCATCGCCTCTTGCACAACCTGACACTAATACCAATAAAAAGGTTAGACCCTTTATAAAATACTGTTTCATAAAATTCTATAGTCTTATTTCGTGAATACGCTTGATAGGAATTGTAATGCCATGCTTAAGAACCACCCTCTCTTTAGTAACGGCCCAAACAGTTGTTTCCACCTGTTTCAGGCCATCGTTATCCTCAAACATTATCTTTATCTTAACATGGTCGTTATTGCCGAGCTGGCTGGCACGCTCCAATTCATAATTGCGTCTTTGTATGTCTTCTGAGGATATAAGAACCTCAATTTCAGGAAAATGCAGTTCACCTACTCTTTCCTTTTCAATAATAACAGGCCTTTTAATCGTATCCATATTTCAATTGCTGTTTACTATATTACAAATGTATAATTTTTTTGTGGCAGAACCAATTTTATACCTATCATCAATTCGGTGACCTATAACCCAGGCTATTTCTTTGCCCGAAACCAATACATATATGCTTTCTTTATCGGCCAAAGAAATCTTGGAATCAATAAGGAAATCGCTCACTTTCTTGGGTTTATTCATTCCCAGGGGGTAAAACTTGTCCCCTTGCTCCCATTTTCTGATTGTTAAAGGGAATTTGAGCCGCCCGTAATCAAGGCAACCTACCGATGAGGGATGAAATGGCTTATACCCGGAAGGTTTATCTTTTACAGCTATTTCAAGATGCAGTACCCCATTTTTTATAACCGAATCGTCTTTTGCAATTGAATATTCTTTAAAAGCCTCTGATGACGGAAGTTTCTCCAATATAAAATACCGGCGGTCCTTAGTTATTCTGTATGCCGATGATAGAAAGACCTTACCCGCTTGCCCATTTAAAGCAGCACACATCTCCTCTACCTGGGTATGATTGAATCCATATTTTTTAAGGTATTCATAGAGATAAACATGAGGTAACTCCAGTTTGCGTAAGCCGTTGAGCGAAATATGGGTTTTATCATCAGCCGATGCAATAATCTTCCCCATCTTCTCCTCTATTGCCTTCCTGTATAACAGTTCTGTCTCTCTCAGGTTATTTATAGTGTGCCTTATGGCCTTAGAAGCATCGGGTGCAATTTCTTTCAATAAAGGAATAAGATGATGGCGTATTTTATTCCGTTCATACTTATCAGTTGCATTGCTGCTATCCTCTCTCCACTTTATTTTTTCCTTTTTTGCGTAGTCTTCTATCTCCTTGCGTGTAAAAGGCAATAACGGCCTTATTATATTCTCATGGGTTGAAGCAATGCCGTGCAAGCCTGCAATGCCCGTACCCCTAAGCAGGTTTATAAAAAAAGTTTCAATGGCATCGTCGGCATTATGGGCAATAACTATATAGTCGAAACCATTCTTCTCAGCGCTTTCCTTAAGCCATTCATACCTAAGGTCGCGCGCTGCCATTTGCACCGATAATTTATGATTAGCGGCATGGTCAAGGGTGTCGAAATGTTTTACCTGAAAAGGAACATCATATTTATCAGCCAGCGCTTTTACAAAAGCCTCATCTCCGTCCGACTCATCTCCTCTTAGTTGAAAATTGCAATGCGCAATTGCAAACACGTATTTCGATTTGCCGAAAAGCTCGGCCATTACCACAGAATCAATTCCCCCGCTTACCGCGAGTAAAAACTTTTTTTCCTCGGGTTTGCCTGTAATTGACCTAATCTCTTTCTGAAATTGAACCAGCATATTGCAACAAATGTAGTATAGAAAACTACATAATTATACTTGCAAGGTGACAATGTATAATGGCTACTTCCTCTATAGGAATTGAGGCAAAGCGGCTATCCAGCTTTATTTTTTGCAGCTCTTCTATATTGCCTTTAACATCGGTTTCTTTGGTTATAGGAATATTCAATTGGGCATATAATTTCCTGAAATCGGTTATGCGCCAACGGTTCTGGGGCTGTATGGAATTATCTATGCGCTTCCATTGCTTATCGGAGAATTGCAGGAAATTGAACACATTAATGGTTTTATCGAAATGCGCAAAATGGTCCGACATATCAATAGCATGCGACATTACCCCGCCCGGTTTAATAATTCTTTTAAATTCCTTCAATATTCCTTCAAGCACCTGTGGGTAAACATGTTCAAAGGTGTTGTTGGAAGTAATTAAATCGAATTGCGCTGCAGGGAAACCGGTATTTCTTGCATCTGTTATTGAATACTTAATATGAAGTTTTTTCAACGCATCACTCAACTCAATCTTATCATATTCCTTATATAACTCTCTCAATTCATTTAGCCTGGCAGCATCTACCCTTAAATATGAATTGAGCTTGCCATTAGTGTCTAGGTCCATAAAACGGGTTAACGTAGTTTTTAATGACTCCTTATTGAGCAATGCCGATATATCAATGGTATAAATATTCTCAGCACCACTCAAAAACAGGCTTATGGGAACAACCGGGTACCAACCCGTACCCAATTCCAATGTATTACCCATCGTTTTGTTGGCCGACAGGCTTACGTAAGTATCAACATGGGTTTTGGCGTGGGTAAGGCGGTCGAAAAAGTATGCATCGGTAAGGTAAACGCCCTTAGTAACATACTTCTGGAAAAGGTAATTAATACTATGCCCACCCGGTAAAAACGATATTGTCTTTTGTACTATAGCCTTAAGCACCCATTTCTTCATGCGCTAAAAGTAGGTAGATTTTCCGCTTTGTACTATCGGAAACCTGAAAAACTACTCAATTATGAGTTTCCCGTTTGCAACAAAATTCCCTTTTTCAGAAGTAATGCGATAGAAGTAAATACCTGTGGGTTGGCCCTTAAGGTCAAGCGTAAAGCGGGGAGCGGAGAAAGAGTGCTGACAAAGCCTTTCTCCTAATAGATTGTATACTTCTATTGTTCCCAATTCGTCCCAACGGGATACATTCGGATAATTTTTAATTCCTAATTCGTAATTAAAAATCCCGTCGCTCGGATTTGGATAAACCCTTACCTCATTTGCTGTTACTGGTAATTCATTTACATTGTTTATGATGCTGCTATCTACATATTTAAAAATTACTCCGTCAGAATGTGCACCTTCATCCTGAGTCAACCCATACAGTGCATTATTCACTAAAATAAGAGAACCGCATGGAATTGTTCCACTAGCAACGACAAAATTATGCAGTACAGTATCATTGGTTCCATCAGTTTTAATTCTAAATAAGACACCTGAATTACTTGTTCCCCCCGCAGTGGTCATCCCATATAAATAGGACCCATATAAAAGCACTGAGCCATAGGCAGCCTGTCCATCGGTATAGTTAAAATTATGTAATACAGTGTCTCCAGTTCCATCAGGCTTTATTCTGAAAATAACTCCCCAATTACCCGTGCCTCCATGAAGGGTCATTCCATATAAATATTTTCCGTCGGAAATTAACGGGCCACCATGGCTATCTAATCCATTTGTACCGTTAAAATCAAGCAGGTTAGTATCACCTGTTCCATCAGGCTTCATTCTGAAAATTACACCATAGTTATGACTTCCACCCAGCAGGCTCATTCCATACAAATAAGTTCCATCATAATAAAGCGCACCTTGTGGTTGCTTCCCATCCGTACTGTCAAAATCATGAATATCAGAATAGGCTGTTCCATCCGGCTTTATGCGAAATGTAATCCCTTCCCCATGTTTTCCTCCATACCAGGTTGTACCGTACAAATAAGTTCCATCTGAAATCAATGCCTCATATTCTGGCCACCTTCCATTAATGCTGTCAAAGTAATGTAACACCGTATCGTCTGTTCCATCAGGCTTTATTCTGAATATTACCCCGTTCTCCTTTATGCCTCCACGCTGTGTTACTCCATAAATGTAGCTTCCGTCAGAGAAAAGTGTACCCAGAGGCGTCATTCCATCTAAACTATCAAAATTATGCAAATTGGTGTCACCTGTTCCATCAGGTTTTACTCTGAAAATTACCCCATCATTATTTGCCCCGCCATAAGAAATTCCATAAAGAAATTTTCCGTCATAAATTAATGAACCCGCTGGATTAATTCCGTCTTTGCCAGAGAAATCAAACAGGTCAGTGTATTGTGCTTTAGCAAACAGGGAAGATGTTACAACAAAAAGTATGAACAATACTAGCTTTTTCATGATATTCAAAGATAGCACAAAAAAATGCTAGTAGTCCATGGCACTAAGGGGGGTGTTGAAAACAAAGTGAGATTTCTATTTTATAAGGTTTATGGCTGTCGTAACTTTGCGTTACCACCCCTCCCCAGCCCGCCCCTTGCAAAAGGAGAGGGGCGGAAAGTTAAGTTCTTTGATATAAAAATAGTTGTTAGTTTCCCTAATAGGTATTGGATTGTATGAGCGTAATAGATTCCCCCGAATTCTCGGGGGAATGACAAATGTGTCATAGCTAATGAGTTATTGAATTGAAGCTGTGTCGAACACGCTTCAATTCACATAGGTAATGCCTTATGTTGTGTCATTCCCCTGCCAAAGGCTGGTGAATCTATGCAGTTTGGGGTAAAGCCTTATGCGGAATCATGACATTTATTGCCAGGAGGAAGGGCCTTCGCCCCACGAGTTATCGGGGCAGGCAAGCTCAGGCTGACCTCGCACTCTCTTCTCCCGCTCCTCGCTCTGATGTATGGGGGGGTATAAAAATGCCCAAAATGGTGAAGTATAGTGAAGCATAGTGAAATATGGTGAAATTTTTGCTGGATAGTTTAGCAATTTTGACACCTTAGGGTTTTTATATAAAAAATGCCCAAAACGGTGACATATAGTGAAGCATAGTGAAAAATAGTGAAATATGGCACGCAGATACTACAGATTGCTTATGATTAGTTAAGATAAAATCAGCAAAAATCTTATAAAATCTGCGTCATCGGCGTTCTATTGTATTTAGATAAAAAGTATACACACATTTCTTAATCCAGTGTGCAATGAATAGGAATCAATAACCTGAAATACAGTATTTTAAGTGAATTTGTCTTTTTGGCATGTGTGCAATGATTTATGAACTTTCTACTTTATGAACTTTACAAACTTTATGAACTGTGTAATGCTTATTTTTGAATCAGATACACTATAACTATGGCAGCCCGCATTACCTCATTTGAACAATATCAGCAGGACTATAAGCGCAGCGTTGATTCCCCGGAAGATTTCTGGTCCGATATTGCTGAGAATTTTTCATGGAAAAAGAAATGGGATAAAGTATTGGAATGGGACTTTAAGAAACCGGATGTAAAATGGTTCCTGAACGGTAAACTGAATATTACAGAAAACTGCCTCGACCGGCACCTCGAAAAAAGGGGTAAGCAAACGGCAATTATATGGGAGCCTAACGACCCTAATGGCAGGACAAGACACATTACATACCATGAACTCTACCTTGAAGTATGCCATTTTGCAGG
>Ga0206846_1124_pt1 | contig 12361 bp, 9 predicted proteins | sample Alteio_BWOrgCont_20_FD_152878 | JGI IMG/M metagenome (GOLD analysis project Ga0206846, IMG submission 152878) | Enriched cells from forest soil in Barre Woods Harvard Forest LTER site, Petersham, Massachusetts, United States -... | ecosystem: Environmental > Terrestrial > Soil > Temperate forest > O... | reverse complement strand
ACAGCACAATCGTTTACATTTAAGGAGCTGAGCAAGCATCCGACGAATACGCAGGTCTTATAGCGCTCCGTGGCTATACATATATGGACAAATAATCCAAATTCGAATTTTTAGCAAGCTCTTTGACTTGTACTACGGTGATTAATTCAATAGGAATGGCGCCAGCATTTTTGATGAGCTGGATTGCTGCTGTTGCAGTCCCACCTGTTGCAAGTAAATCATCTATAATGATAACTCGTTTTCCTGCAATATGAGCATTTTGTGAAATTTCTAAAATATCTTTCCCATATTCTTTAGTATAATCTATCGATAATTTTGGTCCGGGGAGCTTATCTCGTTTTCTTATAGGAACAAAACCAATACCAAGTTTAAGGGCAAGTGCCGTACCAATTAAAAACCCTCGAGATTCTAGTCCAACAATCAAGTCAACGTGCTCTTGGTTTTTAACCCATGTATGCAGCAGATCTATACACAGTTGAAGTGTTTTAGGATTTTGTAAAATTGGTAAAAAGTCGACAAAAAGAACACCCGCCTTAGGAAAGTCTGGGTAGTATTTTAATTCTTTTTTAAGTGAAGAAATCTGCGATTGGTACGTAATTTTAAAATTATTTTGGTCTTGTACAGTGAGCATATGCTGCTGGGGAAAAGTAAATGCTAAAAATAATAATGGTAATAGCTTGTTCATGTGGTTTCCTTTTACGCTTCTGAGCTCTGGCTTCATAATACTATGCTTTTATAACATGCAATTAAGGCAGTGGTCAAGACAGAGTTTTTATTATCATCATTATCAATGGCACCACAAACAATGCAAAAAGAAATTGACAATAACCTTGGGGCTGCCCCTTCACATGCAGCTTAGTGAGCGACAATCAAATTACAATCAAGTGGTATTCGCAGGGCTCATTATGAAAAATAGTTTATACAGCCTGAGAATCGTGCTTATAACTAATGATGTACAGACCTGATTGTACCGTGCTTTGGGATTCGCTATTAAACAACACTGAACAAATTCTTCTTATTTGTAGCGTCACAATATGGATGAAGTCAATATGGAGTTTATGGTCGGTAATCTTGAGTCAATCCATCAAACACAAGTTTTAGTATACGAAAAACAATTTCCTTTGAAAAAGGCGCCTGTCCGCCGAAGCCTTGGCGAAGGCCGGATAGCCAATTGTCGTGGAACGACAATTGGCGTCCCCAAGGGGATTCGAACCCCTGTTTCCGCCGTGAAAGGGCGATGTCCTAGACCAGCTAGACGATGGGGACACATGGTGAGCCGCGTTGGAATCGAACCAACGACCCACAGATTAAAAGTCTGTTGCTCTACCAACTGAGCTAGCGGCTCCTACATATACGTCAATATGCTTTATATACGGTACAAACAGCTGCATATTTTGTCAAGAAAATACGAACGTTCAGGCTCATTTACCTTTTATTATAAGAAAAGTCTTGGCCGATATAATCAAGATATGGTAAATATGCCAACGGAGGATGTAGGTCTCGACAAGGTGTCATTGTGAATATAAAAAAAATATATTGCTTACTTATACTCTGTCTTTCCGGCTGTGCTTCGCGCATGCGAGATGAGCGAAAAGCAAAAGTAAATCGCGAGATAACACTGCGGGTACAACCCTGCTTGCGCACGACACAACCTGCAACCTTAGCATCTGACTATCATCTTACGCGTGATCAGGCTATTGGTATTTCGCTTCGCGAAAATCCTGTTTTAAATGCAGCGTGGGCACACCTGGGAGTCGCAGATGCAGACCTGGAAGAAGCGGGTCTTTATACTAACCCCACACTTGCAGGAGTATTCGGACCGATTATTAACCATCGGTTTTTAAATCCTTCGCCTGAAATATATATCACCCTCGTTGGCAAGCTTTCTGACGTATGGATTGTTCCCATTAAAGAAAAAATCGCAGAAGATGAATTAGCAATCACGTCATGGCAAACCACCACACAGATTCTTGAAACAATCAAATCGACGCACATTGCATACGATACATGCGTCTTTGCACAACAGCAGCTCGCCGCAACAGAACATCTTTTAGATATAGTTCACGATAATAAACCCGCCGATGAACAATCTTCTGATTACGCATCTTACAACACAACGCATCAAAAAATTAAACTTGAACTCATTAAAAAACGATCTGCGTATCAAGAAGCGCGCATCCATCTTGCATCAGCGCTCGGCCTTGACCCAAGTCTTCCTTTTGAACTTACTGATGCCCTTCCTCCATCAGATCCCACACCATTCGATACTGCTGAGCTTATCAACTACGCGTATCTCCACCAACCATATCTCATTATAGCACGCCTTAAAAAGCATCAAGCATTATATAAACTTAAAGAGCGTGGCAGGAGAATATTTGAAAATGTGCAGATAGGTTTCGATTATCAGCAGGATTCAGGAAAAGATCGCGGGTTTGGTCCTATCATTCAAACCGATATTCCTATTTTCAATACACAGCACGCAAGTACCGAACGTGCGCGCGCATATATTACTGAATGTGAACATGCTATTGTTGCAGCAGAACGAAAAATTCAAGAAAATGTTTCGCTCCTTGTGCTGCAAATCCAAGCGATCGATGCCGAAATAGAATTTCGAACATCACAGCAATCACCACCCACAGAAGAACAACACAACATGCCATCAAAAGACCGCCTTGCAAGCGCGATCAATAATTATGAATCGTTCATTACCATGTCTAATCTTCTCATGAGCAGATCACGGCTTTCTGCCGAACTCGATTATGCCATCGGCGCACGATGGCAAGATGTTGTATCACCCCTTCCGCTTCACAAGGATACTGTATGACCGACCCCTAACATGAGCGTGATTGCTTTAAAAACACGCATTTGATATACTATATATAAGTTAAATATTATGCATGAAAGGACATACAATGATGCATAAAAAAGGACTACACTGTGCACTTGCTGCCTCAATCGCTGCTGGCATTATCTACTCGATTAAAACCGTACTGTTAATTTTCTTCCCTGATCATATGATCAAAATGGCAGGATACTGCATGCACCTTACCGCGAGCGGTATCAGCATGATTAAGCCGTATATCGCTGTTGATACCCAAGGATTTCTTATGGGGCTTCTCCATATAATGGTATGGGTATTCCTCATTGTGCTTATATTCTCATGGGTACTCTGCGCACTCTGCTGTTATGCAGGAGACTGCCACGACGGAAAACCAGGGATGCACGGCAACAAACCAGGATGTCCTCCCGGCGGACCTTGCAGATAATCACGTTGTAACGATAAAAATTATGAGAGCTCTGGAGATATTCTTCGGAGCTCTCATAGCTTATACATCCCTACTGCTACCTACTATGCTGCTGGCAACAGTTCATGAAACATTTTTCCCAACGCGGCAAATTGTGGTGCATTTTTTCCTAAACGACACATACAGGTCCAGTTTGGCTGTTGATTTTCCATAATAAAAAATCCAAATCCCATCGATTGATAAAAACGGATCGCTCGTTCATTATCACTCCTCACGGAAAGACAGATCATGTCAGGATGGTGATCGTCCAATATCTGCATCGCCTTCATGAGCAAAAGGCGCCCACAACCGCTCTGACGAAACCGCTGTTTAACGGCCATATAACGAATATTTCCCGTCACGCTTTCATTGTGTATGGCAAAATCAAATATGATAAACCCCGCAATAACGTCCTCAATGGTACATACATAGACCTGACACTGCTGAGAGCGCAATAATTCTGCGATGTAGCCGCTTCCATTTAACCAATACGCGTTCTCTTCTGCAAGCGCAACAACCGCATCATAGTCAGATTCTTCAAATGGGCGAACAGATACTGCAGGCGCCATTTGCTCAGTAACCGCGGCTGAAATCGACTCATTACCGCCCACTTCACCCGCACTCATGCGGGCCATACTCATCGTTATTACCATGCCGAACAACAGAGCTATCATCCTATTGCTATCCACCATACCCCCTTTATTTTACTCAAAAGACATTTTTATTATAAATGTTTTTTGAGTAAATAGAAAATGAGCATTTCAACACGAGTTTAAAAATAATTTTTCAAATTGAATAAACGCCGAATACCCTGAGCACGATTATGCTGAAGTACAACTGTGTCTGTTGCGTCGTATGGAGCCTATTTCACTACACCGAAGATTGAAAAAATCCAGGAACTTACCAGGCAGTAAATTAAAAGGCCAATCACATCGATAATGGTCGTCAACAGCGGTCCGGCGGAGTGAGCCGGGTCAAGACCAAAGCGCTTCAGAACAAAGGGAAGCGCACTCCCTAAAAAAATCGATACGATTACAATCACCATCAGTGATACGCTCACGGCCAATCCCCCCGCGACGCTAAATGAGGGATCATAAGATAAGATACGATGCACAAAATACGTTCTTCCAAATGAGAATATGCCCAGAATTGCACCAATAATCGACGCCATCAGTAATTCACGCGTAATAAATCGACGACTCGTTTCGATATCAATTTCACCCGTCGCCATCCCCTGAATGGCCAGCGCGGAGGTCTGACTACTTGCATTACCACCGGTACTAATAAGCATGGACATAAAATAGGTAAGAAAACCGCAGAGCAAGTAATCATATCGTCGTACAATCATGCTTGAAAGGGTTTGCACCAATAAAAGCACGATCAAAATCGAACTCCGTTGATAAAGTAACCGTCCAAATGATGTCTCAAAATAGGTGTATTTGATAGGAGACAATGCGGACATACGATAAATATCTTCACTGGCTTCATCCTCAATCGTTTCCGCCAGCACTTCACTGGGAATCACTCCAAGAAACGTCTGGTCATGGCCAACAACTGGAATGTTACTTACACCATAGTGCAACATTTTGTTCACCACATCTTGCCGATCTTCATCAACCTGTGCAACAAGCTCATCAGTTCGCAAAATAAATCTTAAGCGCGTTGTCGGCGATTTTAATACCAGATCTTCAAGATTAATATGACCAACGAGTTCATTATTTTGGGTCGTCACATAAATCTTATGATGCAAGGCGCGGCTGGGACGCAATCGCTGTAAAATATGAATACTTTTTGCGACGGTAAGATCTTGCATCAGCGTCAAAACATCGGTATACATAATCCCCCCTGCAGAATCGGGGCTAAATTGCAAAAGCGAAATAACACGATCGCGATCTTTTTTGTGCAACAATTTAAGATATCGCTTGAGCTCTTCATCGGACAGATCATCAAAAAAATCGGTCAGATCATCAATGGAAAGATGCTGCAAAAAATCACTTCGTTCACTTTCTGACAATGTTTCAAGCATGCTCACTTGCAACATGTGTCCACATTCATGAAAAATACGCACTTGCAGCTCTTGAGGCAGTGCAACAAATATTTTACACGCATCTTCATGAGAAAGACCTTCGAGCCACTCAGCAATATCGGCGGGGTGAATTTTAGCGAGACGGGAGAGTAATTCTTGCACAGGCTGCGTAATAACTCCTTGCGCAATCTCATCCATATGTCGAGCAACCGCCTCAAAAATCTCTTGCGTCATCATAAGAATAGCTCCCGTTCCTTTGAGCGCATCGAACTACATGCTCGCCCGCTTATCCACCGTTATGACTCACCTCAAGATTATCAGTTTGACGTAAAACATGATATATCATCTAAAAAAAGTATACCATGATTATCTGAAATTTTCAGCAGCTGCACATCCAAAAAATTTCACACTGCACACATATCTCAAAGCATGAAATTATGCGCCTTTGACGATACTTTTTGCAATTGCTATACTTGTTAACAAAATCAACAAACTCTATTGCGCAATAAAAGACCGCTATGCCCTTCCAGCTCCTTTCATTTCCAGTCGACCATCAAACGTGCAACATGCGTCTTGATCACTTTTTACATCAGCATCTGCCTGCATTTTCACGAACGCGATGCCAACAGTTGATCACGTCCTCATGTGTCACGGTTAACGGCGCTTCTGCTACAAAACCGAGCCTGCTCACGCAGCACCATATGGTCGTTACTATTGCTATTCCCCTGCCGGATATGTCGACTGCACCGATGTACATACGTGATATTCCTGATTTTAAGATTGCCGTTGTCGCTGATCATGAACGATTTATGATTATCGACAAACCTGCCGGATTAGTAGTACATCATGCAGCAACGACCGGCTCAACGCCAACACTGGTCGATTGGATTCGAGCGCAACTACCCCATCTCGTCAATGAAAATGACCCTGCACGTCCCGGCATCGTTCATCGACTCGATAAAGACACCTCAGGACTGATGATCATTCCGAAAGATGCACAGGCGCATGCGACCTTCGGCGATCTTTTTAAGCACAAGCAGATACGAAAACAGTATCTTGCCCTTGTCGAAGGACATCCTGCTCAAGAAGGCGCTATTACCTACCATATCACACGCCACCCGACCGTCCGCACGCGCATGACGCACAGCAATTTCGCAGGACGGGATGCATGTACCAACAATACGGTTGAAAAGTACTTTGAGCACGCGGCGCTGATCTCCTGTTTTCCCACAACCGGAAGAACACACCAAATTCGTGTACATTGTGCTGCAATCAAGCACCCGATCGTTGGCGATGCAGTGTATGGACAGGCATCGCCGCTCATCGCGCGACAAGCACTCCATGCAGCCGGCTTATCGTTCTCGTTTGAAGAACAAGAATTTTCATTTTTCCAAGAACCGCCTGAAGATTTTCAACAGGTTATTACCGAACTCTCTGCACAATAATCAGCCTTCATCATCTGAGTCTTCTGTAATTTTAGGTTGTGTGGTAGGAGCCTGATTATGCGTGATGACCGGAAAACCGGGCTGATTCATCATCACATTGGGGCCATAATACACAACAGGCGAACAGGAATACCCACTCTGCATCTGCCGTTGAACCTGCTGATTATTCTTCTTATATGCCTGTCGGTATATAAATAAACCTGCAACAAATGCACGCGTAAACTTATCACGATTCAAAGTTTGTTCAGATTCAGACATTTTTCCCGACACGCGCAACCCCCAGAAACATTTTCCTAACAGCCAAAATCGATAGAGCGAAGAGATGCTATTATATGCACCAGCGGACCAGATCATCAACCGTATACTCGGAGGAATGTGATTTTTTTTACGCTGTCGATCATACGCATCAAGCCACTGTGATGCACGCATGAGATATAGCCCAAGCGCAAATGATCCAAGCGGATGAGCACACTGCTTCCAATTCAGAGATGGCCCTGACTCATGCTGTGGAGAAAATCCCTGCGATTCTTTATCATATAAATGATCAATAGTTGTTTGATACTTCTGTTGCAGCTTCCTAAATATCACGTCATTCATCCCCTTATGCATCGCAAGTTGCAGATTTCTACCCAATCCGGTCAGATCTACCCCTTGTTGCGCGCACCATAAACCGCCAAAATGCAACATAATGCTACCGAGCATGAACCTTCGCATAACCGCCCTCCTCATGTAACTTCAATCAACCTTGTAGTCTAGTCAAGGAGCGCGCGAGACACAAGATCCCTTGCCACAAGATGCCTATGACACAAGATGCCCCCTGCCATTTGCCTAAATCACTGCTGTTGATATTCTAATATAATATACCTAAGAAGGAGCGGGGGGGCTCATGATCAATTTGATAAAACATACCATTTTATTTCATATTTTACTGGTCACTTCTGTATATGCTGCAGAATTGACACGACCGAGCAAGCGACCTAAAGTGAACAACGAGGCGCCTTTAGATCCTTGCATACCGCCATCACTACATAATTTTACCCGATGGTTCGACGCACATGCACACCTCAAATATAAGGACAACTTCACCTTTGTCATGCGAGCAGCTCTTAAAAAAAATTCCCTTACCTTTGAAGAATTTACCACCGCGCTTCAAGAAACTACCGTTCTCCAATTTAAGCAACTGTTTAATTCACTTCCTGAAAAAACAGATCATCTGACGAAACAATTGATCACCTCACCACAACCGTATCTCCAAAAATTAATTATTCCCGCAACCAGCAGCGTGTACTTTTTTGGCGATCTTCATGGAGATATTTCATCACTTGTTATCTGTTTGGCAAAACTGTATCGAGAAAAGGTTATTAATGAACAATTTCAAATCCTTGAAAAACCCGGTTGCCCTCAATATATCTTTTTTGGTGGTGACTTTACCGATCGCGGACTGTTTGGAGCCGAAGTCTTGCAAACAATTTTCCACCTCAAAAGGACTAATCCAGAAAGAGTGTTTTTAATACGCGGCAATCATGAAGACATCAATATGAATAAGGGGTATGGTTTTACCTCAGAATGCATTGCAAAATTTCGACTCAGCACCACTGACGACTCCTTAAATAAGTTCTCCTCGCAACTCCAATATTTTTACGATTCGCTTCCCGTAGCTATATTTCTGGGAATAGAAGATACAACCAAAACCGAAACCGACACCAACCATTTGGTGCTGTGTCATGGTGGACTCGAATTTTATGATCCAACGGCAATATTTCAACAAGCACCTATTACATTAAATCAAAAAAAAGACACAAAAATAGCAAGTACGTTGCTTACACTTAATCGCACCGAATTTATTAACACACTACCCCGTGCATCACGAGCTCTCTCTCCCAAATCTATTCTGACAGGAGAGCGGGCTGATGCCTTCATGAATACCTGTTGCGGCTTTATGTGGAGCGATTTCAATGCAGGCGAACAAAACACGTTCGCATCTTTGCAAGATTTTTATCAGTTTCTTGCAACATCACACATGAACCATGGCGGTCGTTTTATGTTTGGTTCCACGCTGGGAAACGCAATTCTCAATCAAATGACTGAAAAATCTCCAAACCACCACATCATCGGCATGCTGCGCGCACATCAACACAATACTACGATGCCCCAATTATTATGTGCTCGATACAGCAAACTCAGCAATGACAATCAGAGCCTCTACAAAATACCGTTGCAATCAGGGTTGATGCATCACATTTTCACCAAAGTTTCTACCTCTGCCTATGCACCCTCTCCCTCATTTCTTAAAGTTACCATGCATTCAGAACCAAAAAATTGGGCGTTAACCAATTTTTACATCAACGACTTCCAAGCACATGTTACTAAAAAAGAGGTTGGCGATGACAATTATCGCCAGGAACTCTATGCGGGACAGCATTGGTTACAAAAAACTCAGCCACTTATGGCATGGGAAAATGCCTTTGATAGCAACTCGCCAAAATTAATCGACCAAGAAAAGAAATTGCGTGAACAACAAAATACTGTGAGCGCACAAGATGCTCTCTAAACAATACCTATGAAACGTTGCGTAACCCCTATCGCACTGCATATAATGTCATCATCATAGTGCCAACATATCAGGAAATGTGATGAAACACGCCATACGTTACCTATTAATCAGCTGCATTACGTATCACCTCGCGACACATCCTCACAAAAAGTCTATTACGTAAGAAGATAGACATAATTCGGCAGCTTCATGATATATCCCGCGCAGCAACCTTCACAATCCACTTTTTGATCGCTGATGCACCCGACAATGGTATAGCCTTCTTTTTCTAACTGCATACGCTTGCGTCTTTTATATTCGCCAATCGAAAGCTTTTCATCTGCAGGAGACCGGGTAATAAGCTGGTCAAACCCTGCGATACCCTCTCGTTCAAAATTTTTCAGCGTCGCTGCGTACTCATGATTTCGTCGACCGGTAATAAAAACAATATGGTAGCCTTGCCGCAAGAGAAAATCATAAAATTTTTTAACCTCAGGAATAGCGGGGATCTCACCCTTCATAATCCAGGCATGATCTAATTCAGGCACATAACCGAATTGAATCCCTTTTAAATACCAATATTCTGAGAGAATCGTTTCATCAATATCGAACACATCTAATAATTTATCGTTGGGAGAAACTTTTTCTTTGAAATGCGCCGTCGCTTTTTGCAATAACTCAACAACTTCCTCATGATAGCAGTGTGATTCATAATATGCAGCAACTTTATCACGCGCAAGGGCTAAATTTTGTGGGCGTTTACAATATTCACCTACATGTGACTGCTTGCGCGCATGCAACGGCATGACAACACAGGATAACAATATATAATATATTTTATGATAGTTCATGACCCCTCCCTCTCACCATATCTCATTGATACTATATCGCGCGCACAACACATAATACAAGAACAAGATTACCTCATACAAACACACTTCTCTTTTTATTAAAAAACACAAGTATTGTTTTATGGCATCACCCCTCTATACACTAAGTGATAGGGATATGAACCGAGACGGATGTACCGTAACCGGCTAAAGGGGGGGTTATGAAACGAGAACGTTCAGCTATATCAGAGACAGTACCCAAATTATTGCCGGTCATTCCTACGATGGATGTCGTAGTGTTTCCGCACACCATTGTGCCCTTGCTGGTACTTGATGAAAAAATTATTAATGGCATCAATCTTGCACTTGAGCAGGACAATCGTATGGTTTTGCTTCTTGCATCAAAAAAGCAGCCCTCTTCATTACAAGGCACCATTGGCACGAAAGATCTTTATGCCTTCGGCACCGTTGCTACTATTATGCGGCTCATCAAAATACCTGATGGTGGCATTAAAATTCTCGTACAAGGACAGAGTAAAGCTCGTGTTGATGAAATTAACACCGACCATGATATTCTTACCGCACAAGTAACCATTATTGATATTCCTCGCAACATCTCACAACCAGAGGTAGCGGCGCACATTAAAAATCTCAAACATCTTGTTGAAAAAATGTCGTTAAGCGGACGCGGACTAAGTCCTGACTTTCATGCAATTTTGACCAAAATGCATGATGCGGAAAAAATTGCCGACTTCATTCTCTCGCATCTTAATTTATCGGTGGAAAAGGCGCAAACACTATTGGAAATTGAAGAGTTTCACCAATTTTTAAACGAATTATACCTGCATCTTGCCAAAGAAGCAGAACTTTCTGATGTACAAGAACGTATCAAATCACAAGCGCGCGACTCCATGAATCAATCACAAAAAGAGTTTTATCTGCGCGAACAGTTAAAAGTTATTAAACGAGAATTGGGCGAAGAAGATAGTGAGGACATTGATCAATTTCGTGCAAAACTTGCGCAGCTTGAACTTTCTTCCGAGGCACGCAATGAGGTGCAACGCCAAATCAATCGTTTAGAAAAAACAGCTCCCGATTCTATGGAAGCCACCGTGCTACGCAACCATCTTGACTGTGTACTTTCCCTACCGTGGTCTAAAGAAACCATCGACAACCTTGATCTCAAACATGCACGTGAAATTCTTGATGCCGACCACTATGGCATGGACGAAGTAAAAGAGCGCATTCTCGATTTCATGTCCATTAAAATCATGAAAAAGGACAGCTATAGCCCCATTTTATGCCTCTATGGACCTCCAGGAGCAGGAAAGACTTCATTAGGAATTTCCATCGCAAAAAGCCTCGGCCGCGAGTACTTTCGCGTGTCTTTAGGTGGCGTAAAAGACGAAGCAGAAATTCGTGGACACCGGCGAACATATGTTGGCGCTATGCCGGGCAGATTTATTCAGGGTATGCGCAAAGTGCAATCATGTAACCCCGTCATCATTATCGATGAACTTGATAAAATAGGCGCTGACTTTCGCGGCGATCCTTCAGCAGCGATGCTCGAAGTTCTCGATCCGCAACAAAACAAAACGTTCTATGACAATTATCTAGGCATACCATTCGACCTGTCAAAAGCCCTTTTCGTTGCTACTGCAAACTCTCTTGAAACAATCTCAGAACCGCTCAGAGACCGCATGGAAATCATTGAGCTTTCAAGTTACACATTTGAAGAAAAATTAAAAATTGCGCAACACCACCTCATAAAAAAATCACTTCACGAAACAGGACTCGATGCACAATTCGCAATCTCTGAGGAAGTGATTTTCGCCATTATCAATAATTATACCCGTGAAGCTGGCGTGCGCGAACTTGAACGTATCATTAAAAAATTATGCTCAAAAGCAACACGTTCGTTTGTTGAAGAGCATACACTTCCCTCATTTACTCCTGAAAATATCGAAAAATACTTAGGGCCACTTCGCTTTACTCAGGAAGATCATGATACGACGCATCATGTGGGCATCTGTAATGGTCTGGCATGGACTTCAGTTGGCGGTCAAATTATTAAAATTGAAGCCATTGCAATGCCTGGACGCGGAAAATTACTGCTCACCGGACAGCTGGGTTCCGTTATGCGTGAATCTGCACAAGCAGCGCTCAGTTATGTACGCGCACACGCGCAGGAATTTAGCATCGATGCAAAAATGTTTAGCACCAACGATCTCCATATTCATGTA
>Ga0206846_1051_pt1 | contig 12736 bp, 9 predicted proteins | sample Alteio_BWOrgCont_20_FD_152878 | JGI IMG/M metagenome (GOLD analysis project Ga0206846, IMG submission 152878) | Enriched cells from forest soil in Barre Woods Harvard Forest LTER site, Petersham, Massachusetts, United States -... | ecosystem: Environmental > Terrestrial > Soil > Temperate forest > O... | reverse complement strand
AAAGTCATTTGTGGGCGTCCGAGATCTGAGCCTTTCCCCCGATGGGAACTATCTCACATTCGCGTATGACCTTTTCTTTGGTAAAGACGAGATACCAAAACAGTGGAACGACAATCCTTTTGTGGGAATTGCTCGATCCAATTTTGGTGCACTTGAAGTGCTGGGGCTATACGATCTGAGGAAGAGGCATCTTGAGATTGCGATTGATTCGCCACACGCCGACTCGTTGGCTGTGTGGTCTGAAGATAGCCGTGCCTATTCCGTGATCGTTGTGCCCCCTGTCGAGAGTACCTACTGGCAAAATCCAAATCTGAAGAACATGCATCTCGACATGGGTAGTCCGGTATTCAATAGGGAGATGTTTACGGTTAACATCGAGAGTCGTCTTGTTTCCCAGGTTTTGCCAAGTTTCGTCGGCGAAGGAACCAGACCATTGTCATGGAAAAGGGCAGAAGGGGAGATGGATGTGGCGTCTGAGGGTGGGGCTCTTCTGCATCTTACATGGGAAGCGAAGCTCGGCTGGAAGGTAGTCCGGCAGTGGACCCTTCCGTTCAATCCGGTACTTGGGTTTTCGGGGGACCGCAAGACCCTCGTGGCGGCGCAGGAAGCCTCCACGACACCACCGTCTCTGAATGTATACGACCTCGAACTTAACAAGGCTTCTCTACCGATGGAGTTGAACCCACAGTTCCAAAACATTAATCTGGGGACCGTCGAGAGGATTGCATGGACGAATAAGTATGGTGCGGAAACAACGGGTTACTTGATCAAGCCAACTGGGTACAAGGAAGGAAGGCAATATCCCCTGGTCATAATGGCCTATGGATGGGGTGACGAGTTCCTCTGTGACGGGAGTGGCGGTGGACACACGACCGCTTTTCCGCCACAGCCTCTCGCAAGCGCCGGTTTCCTCGTGTTGCTCGCAAATTTTCCAAATGAAGAACATCAACCGAAGAATTATCCAGGTGAGATAGGCCAGGCGTACAACTTCATCGCGATGGTTGAGAGCGCAGTGAAACTCCTGGTTGGCAGAGGAATGGCGGACGAAAAAAATGTAGGCATTATCGGCTGGAGCCGGACTAGTTGGAAGACGGACTTTCTACTCACTCACTCGGATCTTAAATTAGCGGCCGCCTCCTCAGCGGACAGCGGAATATACAACTACGGTGCTTATTGGGTTTTTAATCAAGCTTCTTTAGAAGATGAAGGAATGTACGGGGGGCCACCGTATGGCCCGAGTTTCTCAAATTGGGTGAAGTACGCGCCTGCCTTCAACGCCGAAAAAGTTGAGACACCACTCTTGATGGAATACACGAGCTTCGGCGGCTGGCTCAAGGAGCCGAGCAATGCATATGAGTTCTTTGTTTCACTCAACCGCCAAGGAAAGCCGGTTGAATTATATTTTTACCCCAACGGGGAACATGCTCTCGACACTCCATTTGAGCGGTTGGCCTCGCTCCAACGCAACGTGGACTGGTTCCGTTTCTGGATGCAGGACTACGAGGGCGTGGCCCCGGATTATGATCCAGGTCAGTACGTCCGGTGGCGAAAGCTACGAGAACTGCATTTAGCCAACCAAGCGAGGCAAACGCCTATCACGGAAACGGCCGCAAAATAATTCGGAGAAAACGAGACGCACTGGCCAAGTGAGACGATTCTGGGACTCACGCACCACTCATCGGTTTTGTGAATTCCAACGCAGGGAAAAAGGCCAGAACTCCCCGATGTTTGGAAAGTTCTGGCCTATTCTAGCTACTCGTCAGCTTCGTACGCAGGCTGCGTCGAATATTCAACGACTCCGTCGTTAATTGACTGGTTATCCTTCGGAGAGCCGCTCTGAATCGCCGCTACTGCGGACCCAAGAACGCACACTTCTGGTTTCAGGTAAGTCATTTGTATCACCTCCTTTCGCATTGGGATTGTCTACCTTCGGCCGCATCGGAACGCGGTTTCGTCGGTCAATAAGTTCGGGGCCGCCCGAGCTTTCGTGCGGTTCTGCGACAGGTTGAGATTGCAGTCTCTCCTTCAGAACTGGATTGTGAGTCATACTCGCCCGTCCAGATAAGCTCCTTAACCACAGTTCGAGGTCGAATATGCGCTCAAGGCGCAAAATGTTCTCCTGTCTCCCAAGGACCGCTCCTTCCACGGCCGCTGAGAATTTCAATGCTTGAATAAACCCGAGTTGCTCGCTTAGGGGTTCCCGGAACAGTTGTTGAAGATTGGACCAATCTTCCAGGAGAACCCTTAGAAGGCCACGCACGACATAGGCCTTCCTCTTTCTGTTCAGAATTTCGTCTGGGACGATTCCTCCGAGCGCCCGCCGCATGAGAGAGCGGCGCTGGCCGGGGCGGACGAGTTGCTCCCGGGGGATTGCATAAATGAATTCCAGAAGGTCGCGATCGAGATACGGGTAACGCTTTTCACACAGTGGGGCCGACGGCACACCAAGGCAGGCAATCTGTCTTCGCAAGACCTCTAATGTGGAGATATTGTGCTGAAAGCTTGGAAGGGGGCCGAACAGCTTCACCCTGGACCCATGATCGAGTAACGCTGTGCGATTCCGCCCAACGAACTTGGGATTTAGCCACATCGCAGGCCGCGTGGCTTTTGTGGCGACAAACCCAGAAGGCAAAAATTCTAGCGCCGCATCAGCAATAAGATGAAACCACGGTCTTCTTTTATCAAGCGCCCACACTTTCAATTGATGAGCGAGATCCCGGAATCGGCCCGTTACTAGAAGATCTTGGAGTTCGGGCGATGCCGCAGGTATCCCTCCCATGACCTCGTCGCCGCCGATACCCGAGAGGGTGACCCGATTCCCTTGTGATTTCATACATGCTGCCAATTCCTCCCGAAATTCGGAAAGTCGGAGGTGCGAACCTGGAGTCGCCGCAAAATTCTGCGTCACTAATTCGAATTTGGAATGTTTTTGCGCGCCCACATCTATGTGGCAACCGGTACGACCGAGTTTTTCTTCGACTTTGCTGAAGTAAGGACGCTCATTCCAGTTTGGTTCAGAATCGTCGTAGTAGGACACCGTGTCGAGCCGGTGTGTTTCGGCAATTCCGCGGGCCAAGATGGTATCCGCCATGCAGACGATTGAGGAGGAATCGATCCCACCGCTGAGCTCGGCGAGAATGGGGCTATCTGAACGAAGCCTGCGTCGAACAGCTTGGGCGAAGACAGCTCGGAAGTGCTCTTCGTATTCGGCGTCGGTGCTGTAACGGATTCGCTTGCCTGAGTCGAACTCCCAATACCTGCTGGTAGTGTGTTTTTCCGCTCGTATAGCTACGAAGGACGACGGCGGGACGGAATGGATGCCGACGTAGGGCGTCAAATGCGTAGCAGGGCAAAACGAAAACCAGCCGGCGACGTACTTTTCGTTAAGCGCGAAGGTTTTTCCAGCGAACAAAACGAGCGGGTCGAGGATCGTGCTCCAGGTGACTTGGTCTTTTTCGATCGAAAAGTGCAGAGGGCGGGTGCCAATTGGATCCTTGGCTAAGAGGAGAGAGCGTGAGTTGGTATCCCAGATTGAGAGAGCCCAGTCACCAATGAGCTTGGCGAAGCAGTCGGTGCCCCATTCTCCATAGGCTGCGGCGACGATGGAAAGGTCCGTCGGGTCGATGGTCAGGACATTTCTCAACCGGCGGATGAGCTCGGCGCGATTGTCCAAGCGGCCGTCCCAAGTGATGGCGGCGCCGGAGTCCGTGATGAGGGGTTGCGTTTCGCGGCGGGACTCCTTGGTGGTGTGGAAGGCGCGGTACAGGATGCTGATGCTCGTGTTCGAGTAGGAGCCGCTATCATCGAAACCATAGGGCGCGATCACTGGCTTCACCTTTTCGAGGTATTCCGGTTCGACCGGTTTGCCGTCGGTGTTCCACCTTCCAAACTGGACGCTCATATGATTTTTGCCTTTCGCGAGCGATCTGCAATCGGGCCCTGCTAGCACCGATCCAATACTGTGTACATTTCCGGTGTGTACGGTTTGTCGTTCACGACTCGGCCGTCCACTTCGACCCACGCGTGGGCCTTGAACGGCATCTGCTGCGCGCCGATGACCATCTGTGCTGGGACGCCGTATTCCCTCAGTAGGCAGGCTGTGGCCGTGGACCGCTGCAGACAGAGCGCTTCTTTCCAATACCAGATGCACGCCATGTCCATGGCGTAGTTAATGCGTTCGATGTCATCGGGAGCTGGCGTGCGCGTTCCCACCGGATAGTTGCGAACCTTGTCGTAGAGCGCCGCGAAATTGCCCCGTGCCACGTACAGATCGAAACGAACTAGTTTCAAGTACGCTTTCATCACAAGCAACGACATGGCTACCCTCCCTTTCAAACCGATAATTCCAATTGATCGCAAAGAAAGGTCATGCGATCCGTCAATGCTTCGATCCGTTCACTCAAGGGAAGCACGGGCGAGTGGCCGCGAAACGTGTTGTAGTCGAGAAAAATAGGATGATCGGAAACATTTGCAGCCTGGAGCCGAGCGGTCATTTTGCGTGCGTGAAGGGGATTGCAGTTCCGGTCGGCGGCACCGGAGACCATCATCGTTGCGGGATAGGCCATTTCCTGCCGGACTTGATGATAGGGTGAGTATCTTCTGAGGGCAGTGAAATCGTCCGGGTCATCCGCCGTGCCGAACTCGTGTTTCCAAACGTGCGCGTTGTCAAAAAGGTGGTAGCGAAGCATGTCCAGCATCGGAACCATGCAGACGACGGCGCGAAACAGATCGGGGCGTTGGGTGAGGGCAGCTCCTACGAGCAGGCCGGAATTCGAGCCGCCGAAAATGGCTAGCTTTCCAGGAGAGGTTCGGCCTGTTTTGATGAGCCATTCGGCTGCGGAAAGGAAGTCGTCATAAGCGGTCTGGCGGTTGCGACGCTTCGCGGCTTTGTGCCATTGCACTCCAAATTCCGATCCACCGCGTATGTTCGGCAGCGCAAAAACGCAGCCACGCTCCATGAGGAACGCGACGAAGACGCTGAATTGCGGCGTCATGGAGGTGCCATACCCCCCGTAGGAGGTCATGACGATCGGTTGCGCGCCACGTTCCAGAACATCTTCGCGTCCCACGAGAAACATGGGAATGCGGGTTCCATCGGACGATTCGTACGCGACTTGTGTGTGGCTGTAGTACCGCGAGGCAAATGGGACTTTTCTCCTCGCAAAAAGCAAACATTTTCCGGAGCCCTCGGAATAGCGCCAGATCGAAATCGGCTGCGTGAATGATTCCCCTTCCATAAGCAACTCATCGTCGTCGGGCGAGCCTCCGATTAGGCGAACGCTTATGTCGTCGCAGATCGGTAGCTCGTCGGTCTTTCTTCCCGAGAAATCGAACTGCGACACATAAGTGCGTGGATGCCGCATGCGGGAAACGAAAATATGCTTGCCTACAACCACCCATCTTGTAATCCTCATGGCTGTTTCTGGAACAACATCGATCCATTTCGGAGCCTTATTCTCCTGGGGGACAAGTTCCACGATGCGGAGATTAGGAGCGTCGCGGTCGGTGATCGCGAGAATTCTGCCGGGAATGAGCCTCGGACCAAAGATGTACTCCGCCTCGGCGAGGATGACTTCAGGTGGGCCGCTCGAATCGAACATTTTGAGATAAAAGTCCGTCCGGGTCTTTTCGAGAAACCTGTACACAAGGAAGCCGAGGCGATTTGCGTCTGAGATCAGGCACAGTCGAAGCTTCTCGCCTTCTCCCGCGCAAAAAACCTCCTGGTCGTCGGTGATGGGCGCACCAAGAACATGATGATAAGCAGCCCGGTAGAATGGCCTTGTCGCCCCCAAGGACTCATGGGAGTAGTAGAAACTCCGGCTGTCCGGGGCAAATGCAAAACCGCGCAAATATCCACGTGGAAGAACATCGGGAAGAGTTGTGCGGCTTTTGACGTCGAATAACGCAAATGTTCCCGCGCGTTCCCCACCTTCCTTGATTTCGTAAAGAAGAAGACGTCCGTCCGGTGACACCCGAAAAGGTTTCAAGGCGGTGTAAGGGCCAGTTGATCGTCTGGCCGGATCTAGTAGCAGCTGATCCTCCCCTTGTGGACCCTCGCGCATGTAAATGCATGCCTGTTCCTGGTCCGGAAGGCGCTTTCGGAAGAAATAGCGGTTACCGGCCTTTTGCAATGAGTCGTAGGTCTCCACCGCAAGAAGTTCATGGATGCGCGTCCTGATGCGCTCCCGACCCGGGATGCTATCCAGGTATGCTCGGGCGTAGCGCGTCTGGTTTTCGAGCCATTGAAGTGTGCGGGGCGACTCCTGATCTTCAAGCCAGCGATAAGGGTCCGTCACTGGCACGCCATGAAGAATGTCAGTGACAGGCTCAATCGGGGAAAACGGGGGAGCAGAATTCAGGCCACGCATTGTTCGCTCCCTTCTACCGTTCGCGTTGCTTCGCGATACATGCGCCGGGTAAGACTGCGGAGGTATCCCGACCGTCTTGAGTTGTGCAGAGTCTCTGGAGAAGACCAAACCTTGTTGGCGACAGCATAGACAAAGACAGCGACCATGGGCGAAACGGTCATTCCGCGTGCAAGGTCATCGAATGAAAGGAATGTCTGCCAAGGTCGGAGATACGCGGCAGTGATTTTCTCGGAAGCCGAGTCTTGGATGTGGGCGCGCCGCGCGTGTTCACGCAGGTATTCGAGTGTGACGAGTGGGTTTGTCATGCAGCCTTCCGCCCAGTCAACAAAGACCGAGCGAGCGGGAGAAATCAGAACGTTGCCCGGATTGAAATCGGTGTGCCCCAGAGTGTGCGGAAAGCGGAGGTCGTGAAGTAGCGAACATGATTGTTTCAATCGGCTGGCGACGAACGAAAGCTGGGAGTTCGTGAGAGGCGGCGGAATCTCCTTTTGCTGCGCGGCCATGAATTCGGACATGCGGGCAAGGAACGGGTCTATGAGATTGACAAGAACTGGAAGTCTTAGGTCCTTGCACCGAGCGTCCAGAAGTTCAGCATCCTTTCCTATAGAGGCGATCTGAAGTTCGGCGAGGTCTTTGGCCACTTTCTCCCAGACGGAAAGCTCTGTGAATTGGTCGAGTGTGGCGTCGGAAACTTCTTCCGATAGCCAACCATTCCAGGATGGATGAACTCCAAAGATCGCCGGCAGATTTCCCGGAAAGAGCCGTGTCAGAGAAATGGTTATGGGAAGTTCGTGACGGTTCGGTTCGCCGGTTGCCTTGAACCAAACAGCCGGACCGTTCGTTTCGAGGCGAATTAGACTGAAGGTCGGACTAGCATTATATTGTTGAAAATTCCCATTGACGCGCAGCCCGAGCGGGCTCAGTTGCTCCTGCGCCCAGATGAAAAGATCTCTGAGCCAACCAGGCCTTCCAAATGGTCCGATCTGCGGTTGACTGGCGTGCAAATCCAATTCGCGAAGCGATCCCTTAATTGCATCATTGTCCTCGATGGATCGAGTAAGCTGACACGCAGACGCATTGCAAGGTATCCAACAGGCACCTTTGGGTGCCTCATCGTGGCGATGAATCGATTCCATGACGGCATAGTTTCCTGAGTGCTCGTTTCCGTCAGGCGTGATTAAACTTGGGAGGAAGAGGCAGTATGCCTGCAACCCCCACGCTCCGTTTAACTCGGTCACCAACTGCTGAGCGACCCTTTTTCGCGGCGATATTTGTACAGAGGGCAGCGACCATCCGGAACCGCTCGATGCGAGGAGGAGTTCTGAGCCGTCGCGCCTCAAAACGATGAGGCGGTAGGATTGTAGATCAGCTTGCTCGGTGACTTTCATTGCTTGCTGTTGCCTCGTCAAAGGGAATCGCCCGAACCATTCGCCTGAAGGATATTGTGTCTGTGGAGAGCTTCTATGAATTCGTGAACGTCCGTGCGGGCGACCTCGATGGTCGTCGCGTAGGTCCGGCAGATTTCCTCCGCAATGCGTGCTTCGTCCCATCCCTGCTCTATCAACTCGAGGATTTTCGAGCCGACAATGTTGAGAGAGAACATCCGGCCGTGACGGACATCGAGAAGGATTCTTCCATCTTGGGTTCGTGTACTTCGAACTGAGTTGGAGGTATTTAGCATGACTTCGTTCGAACCCCTCGGCGTCGCTGACTTGTGTCGAAATGTGCGCTGTTCCAGGCAATGTCGCACCGGGCGACATGTGAATCCAGACAAATCCCTCACCGTTCGCAAATCCGAAGTAGCACCTGCAAAGGGCCGTGGCTGCATAGACATGGAAGCCGCCATCATCGTTGGCCGGTTCCATCCGTGTTCGCTGTTCTGCAGTAATGGAGTGGTTCCACGCACTAGGAGGATTGCCGCTAGGCAAGACGCCTGAAAATCGAAGTGACTTGGCCGATCATCTCGGCATCGATTCCGTTTCTAAGGCGCAATGCACTGTGGGGTCTATCGGAATGCGGATGAACGATGAGAACGCCTTGCTGCAGAGTGCAGTGGCCACACAGAAAACTGCCGTCTCGTTTGAGAAGAATATAGAGCGGTTGTTCCCACGCTGTCCTGGCTGTTGATGGCACTGGCGTTTTGACTCGGCGGTTGACGGCGACAAATGTCGCGCCGATGAGACACGGATGGTTTGAGTCTTGGTTTCGACCGACCCAGAAGATATCGGATAAAGAAAAATCCTTCAGTCTCGTGAGCGTGGGTAGGGCGTTTTTGATGAACAGCGGCAATTCCTCCCATTGGTCGACGAGAGTTGACAGAAATCTATCACTCTCCCTGCCAAACTTTTTTGTGCTGGACACCTCATCGAAGGTTTGAGGCTTAGGCGCGCCAACGCGTCCGATCATTTCGTCGGGCATAGGATCACTGCCGAGAGTATGGAGCGGGAGACGCGCGGCGCGAAGGAAAGTCCAGAAATCAATGCAATAAAGGATACACAGGGAAATAATCTTTTGAATGTGACGGGGTGGCGAAGCGTGACCTTCGTAATCAGAAAGCGTTCCCGCTGCAGTGAAGTACATTTGGTCCCCGAGCGTGCCGGCGATGGACCGGCTCAACGCAGAGGATTCCCGGAAGGAGAGGCCGACTCGGATTCGCGATGTTCGAAGCAATTGCCGCAAACCTTCACCGAGATCGGCGGCAATCGCAGGGGTTTTTGACGAAATTGGTGCGCCCGCAGAGATTTCAGTGGCAGGGTGGAATACCATAGGCCGGATTTCAGCGTCTACTAATCCAAGAATTCTGGCACCGCGACCGAGCGTGAGCTCCACCTGTGTAAACGGAAAATCTGTCGAGCAAAGAACGATTCTGTTTTTATCGATAATTCGCATGTGACCACAGTTGAGGGTGGGACCATTCTCCACGAGGAAGATGTTCTTGTTGGGAGTCGGTCCGGGAACGGACAACAAGTCTGGTATGCGCCGGACATCGATTCGGGCGATGCTTCCCGGAGCTAGAGTTGGAAAAGCATACACATCCTCCCGGCCGATCTTGGCATAGAGAAATCGTCTCTTGTTAAGGGCGAGCAGCTCCCTGGCACGCCTCGGCGTGCCCAACTTTAAGAGTTGTCCCAACGGCGCGATGGGAGGGAGAGCGGACTCGAGCAGGCTTTCGGTAAACCAAGAAGTCCACTCATCCTCATCATAAACTGACGTATCGAGGAGGACTGTACGGCGCCAGGAGATTCCTAACTGAAGCCGTGGAATATCGTCGAGACGAAATCCAAAAACTGCCATCCAATCGCACAATCGATAGTTGGAGATCCGGCTCAAAGCCATGAATTGGTGAATGCTTGGGATCAAACCTTCGGTAGCAAGGTCGAAGTAGAGGCGTTGGGGAATGAAATAGGGCGAAGATTGACCGAAAATTTCGGCAGAACGTTGTGAAACTCGATAGAGGGTCAAGCCTTTCGTTGAAAAGATGTGGCGCACGCGGTCAGCGGTCCCCATGCCTTGTCCTGAAGGTGAAGTCCGATATACATGGCTTAGCGTGCAAGTCGGCGGAAATCGCATCATTGGCCGCTAATGCGACCATTTGCCACGTTTTCTCCGCGGAAAGGGAATGATGGGTATGCTAAGAACGGCACGTAGCTGGACATAGACTGGTTACGATAGTAGGATGCCCGCCAATGGACGCACGCAGCGCGAATCCAGGTGCTGGTCACCGATTGAAAGTGTTGCGTGTGCGTCTTGGCCTTTCCACACGGGATGTGCAAGCGAAAAGTCAGCAAATCGCGGCGGAGAAGCACAACCAGGAATACTACCTATCGCACGCTTGGCTCACCGATATTGAGAAGGGGAAGTTTACACCGGGCATTTTTAAACTCTACAGCTTGAGCGCAATCTATCACCGCAGATTCTCGGAAATCGCTTCGTATTTTGGACTGCAGATCGCAGACTTGAGCCGGGATAGTGCGTCGATCGGTTTGCCGCGAACACACCTCCTGGACAGCGTTGGAGACGCAAACATCGAGAACGTGATGCTCCCTGTCAAATTCAAGCCTGACTTTCGCTTTGAGAAAACGAATCTCTTGGCAAGAGTCGTAGAGAAGTGGGACGAAGTGCCGGTAGGTCTGTTGCAGCACCTCGATCTGCGCAAGTCGACGTATGGCTACATCGGCCTTGAGGATTTTACCCTGTACCCGCTCATCCGCCCCGGCTCTCTGGTACAGATTGATGCCAAGCAAAGAAAGATAAGTCCCGTGAAATGGAAGACTGAGTTTGAGCGCCCGATCTACTTCACGGAACTACGAGACGGCTACGTGTGCAGTTGGTGCGAGGTTGACCGAGGGCAGCTGATCGTCATTCCCCATCCGCATTCGCATCAGGAAGTGCGACGGTTCGACTACCCATCTCAGGCGGAAATCATTGGGAGAGTGACCGGCGTGGCAATGCGGATTGTTGGGGAAGGAGCAACTGAAGAGCGGGATACTTCGCGCGACAAATGAATACCAATTTTTGGGAGGGGCACAAGAAATCTTCGATGACATTTCAGAAGATTTGTTGGGAGGAACCCCATAAGCAGAAGACGCAAAGCTTCCGGGCGCAGGAATTATTCCGAAGAAGTGCCCTAGCCGATGTGAGTTCGAAGCAGTCAGCCTAGCAGACTCAGACATCCATCCTCAGCTTCCCTCGTCGATCCCAATATAACACCTCAATGATTTCGGTCGCGATTAGCAGGAGATGTTTTTCAATTTCCGGCCTGAGAAAAACTGGAGCAACGGCAATTACCGCGCCGGGATCAATGGCCTCATGCAACCCTGTCCGGGCGGTCGGGTTAATGCGTGAACCCAAGCGTCAGCGAAGCTCGCCCTGTAAACATGGAGGCTTTATCTGTGGTCAGCATTTCTGTCCCCATGAATTTTGTTGAGGCCGTAGATGCGGCGGTGACTTCACACGGGGGGGACAAGCAAAAACAATGTCGTCTGTAGTGCCATCTCAAAGCCTTGAGGCTAGCATACCCGCCTCCGACAGGTTGGCAACCTGATTGCTGAGTTGCTTCGAATAACCGACGGCCGCGCCAGCATCTCAAGCTCGAGTGCTAGCCTTCGGCCGAGACGTGAGCCGCCAGATACCATAGGCTGGCGTGCTACCGTGGCCCTTTCTCTGACTCGGTTGCCGGACGGCTCTTCTCGCCAAAGAAGTCGCCAAATATCCCGCCAAGTTAGTCGTTGAAAATCGTATAAAACAATGATATACAAAGACTTGAAATGAACAAAGAATCCGCCAAATATCCCGCCATAAAGGCTGCCAGAATGCCGATCATTTCGCGGGGAGAGGATCGCGGTGAATCGATGGCCGAGATGGAGCCTCTGCTAATCGGTGAAACCAGCCGGTTTCGTGGTCCTTTAACGGACCTCGCCGTCGAACTCGTGCAGAAGTCAGCGAGGTTTCGCGGTAGTCTACCCGAGAGCTTGCTGACTTCGCTTGCCGACCTTGTACGGGCGATGAACTGCTATTACAGCAACCTCATCGAAGGGCACTACACGCACCCTATTGATATAGAGCGAGCGCAGAAAAGCGAATACAGCAAAGACGTCGGCAAGCGTAATTTGCAATTCGAGGCGAAAGCGCACATCGAGGTCCAAAAATGGATCGATGAAGGCGGCCTAATCGGGCGTGCCACCACAGCAGAGGGGATTTGTGAAATCCATCGCCGCTTTTGTGAACTGCTGCCTGAGGACTTGCTTTGGATTGAGAACCCAGAAACAAAGGAACGCGTGCGCGTTGTCCCCGGCGAATTACGTATGCGGGATGTGAAAGTTGGCCGCCATGTTCCCATCAGCCCCGGCGCTGTGCCTCGATTCCTAAAGCGTTTCTCGGAAGTTTACGAGCCTCTGGGTAAGACCGATTCGATTCTGGCTGCCGCCCCGGCGCATCACCGCCTCACGTGGATTCACCCGTTTTTGGATGGCAACGGACGTGTAGCGCGTCTTATGTCGCACGCGATATTCCTAAAGACGCTGGATACTGGTGCTATTTGGTCCGTGGCACGTGGCCTGGCGCAGAACGAGATTGGCAATTATAAAGAACATCTTGCTGCCAGTGACGCGCCCCGGCGCAATGATCTTGACGGTCGCGGGAATCTGAGCGAAGAAGCACTCGCGGCGTTTGCGGAATTCTTTTTGAAGGTCTGCATCGATGAGGTCAACTTTATGGAGACCTTGATGCAGCCGCAAGAATTGCGCGGACGGATTGTCTCGTGGGCAGACGAGGAAACCAAACTCAAAAATCTACCACCAAATTCGGGCCGCGTGCTCGAAGCCCTTCTCTATCGCGGTGGAGAGTTGCCCCGCGGTGAAGTAGACACC
>Ga0206846_1122_pt1 | contig 12760 bp, 9 predicted proteins | sample Alteio_BWOrgCont_20_FD_152878 | JGI IMG/M metagenome (GOLD analysis project Ga0206846, IMG submission 152878) | Enriched cells from forest soil in Barre Woods Harvard Forest LTER site, Petersham, Massachusetts, United States -... | ecosystem: Environmental > Terrestrial > Soil > Temperate forest > O... | reverse complement strand
AGAAACTAAGATTCATCACGTATGGTATAACAACTAACTTTTCTCATGACCCTGCAGTAGCATTAGCGCACATATTTGAAGGTGCTCATGCTTTCATAGAAAGATTAGCATATGAAAAACCGACGCTTCTTGCTTGTACATACCTTAAGTATTCCAAGAAAGAAGACATTAAACTTCTGTTCCATAAAAATGAAGCTGTAAGAAACTTCAAAAGAAATGAGCTGCAAACATGCTTCATCGATCTAACGGCTCCAACACTAACGGCTCCAACAGAAACCCCTGCCTCCTGTATCATCGCTTAACAAATATACGCACCGTGTCGACATGCGCATACTCACGTGGGACAGCGCAATCGACCCCGAGACATTCTCGTTGCAATCATCACAAAAATCTCAGTCATATTGCCGCATATCGTAACTATACGCACACTATAACATGACCACACAAGAGTTTCTAAAGATACTAAGTCAAGTCTCCATCGACAGAAGAAGACAACGACGATGATGATGATGATGAGTGTACTGGCACGCCTAGCTGTTCATCATCATAAGCTAATTTGAACGCGCTATTTAGAACTTGAAAAGGCGTCTTGGATTTACCAGAAAAAATTTTCCGCGCTTTATGATCGCTCTTATCAAGTGAATACAACGAAGTCGATGGGGCCGACGGTTGCTGCATAGATAATCCATACTGAGACCGGACAGCGTTGCGAATAAACCGACAGCTCGTACAAGTGTCAAAATGCATCAGGTCAATGAGTGGCGCAACACCACTGAGATCTACACGATGCTCAAGCAATAAACGAGAAATCTGCGATAATGCAAAGCGGTTTGAAGCACTATTCAGCGCTTTTTCTAAATCAGCCTTTTCAGTCAAAATATTTAAGTCTTGTTGTGAATCTGTAAAAAGCCTACAACGCCCCACAAGCAACTTCATAATTTCTGGCACATGAGTAACATCGGCTCCTGTTTCCAGCATCATATGCACACATAAAAATGAATTCTTAAGAATACAATCTCTTATTACATCAATGCGTCGTTGTTTATCTTTATCATGTTCCGCTAAAAATTTAAAAAATTGCACCTCATAAGAATACTCGTCGTATCGATCATACGCGATCTCTAATGCAAAACGCAATGGACAACAGCTGCTTATCGTCCTCGTTGCATTTTTATATACAATATTTAATGAAACTTTCTGCGTAGAGTATATATGAGGATTTTCTTTGAGAAGCCCCTGCATATTTGCTAATATTTTTTGACGTTTTTGCGGTGACTTATCTCTACTATAAGTACGAGCCAAACTATAGAACGCGTTATTTGCAAGTTTACGCAGCTCAAATTCACTTTTTGCATCTTGGGATGATATTTGAATTGTTGCACCATGCAATGACATACTAAAAAAACCTGCAAACGCAGCGATAATGATGCACGTATTCATAACTCTTTATCCTTCTTGATTTTATATTGAGCGCAACACCGCCTATTTACTGATTATTCCATGTAGGATCCACAGAGAATACGTTATTTGACATGTAATATAATGGTAAACACCCTGACGTACCTGTTTGTTGCTCATATGCTCCACGAGGTAATTGCTCGTCACTATAACCCGAAGGTTGGTGAGGCATTGTGGGTACATAATAATAATATTGCGGCTCTATATTATTATAACCAAGACCACTTTGGTGCACATGGTTTTCTTGAGGAGAAGTTTGTAAGGACTTACTGTGCATTTGATCATGCTGCTGATCATGCTGCGCTCCATCACGTATTTTATGATCGTTTTTTTCTTGTGGATTCAATAAAGACCTTGATGATGCCTGCCGATTCTGCTTCTGAGAGCAATCCCTCAGCGCGATAAACCAACAACTTGTACACCATTTACGATGTGATGGATGAATCAATTGTAAAGCGCTCGAGATGTCTGCTCGATAAATAAGCAATAAGTGTGAAATATGCGCCAAAACAAGACGTTGCTCAGCATGAAAATTCAATTGCGCTCGTATGCTTGCTAATGTTTCCACATTCTTGCTTATCCTTTCTTGAGACGTTAGTGGTTCACAATGGCGATCCAAAGCCATACACTGTAGCACTAAATGCCGCATAACATCTGGTGCTTGAGTAACGTTTGTTCCTGCTGCAAGTATTCCATATACACGTTCAAATGAATAATCACTAATACACCTTTTCATGACTTCGATGCGTCGCTTCTCATCTGGATCATGGCGTATTGCATATTCAAAAATTTGCCATTCAAAGTCGTTCACATATCTTCCATGGGCAATCTCTGAAGCAAAATTCACGGGATAGCAAGGAGCTACTGCAAACTCCCCCTTTGTACATTTAATCGAGAATATTTGCTGACACCTTCCGAATAAATGAGGATGTTTTTTAAGCATCGTCAACATAGTTCGTAATGGATTTCTTTTTCGCACCGGCTTATCTGCACCATTGTAGGTACGAGCCAGCTCCCAGAATTCTTCCGCAAGCTTATCTTGCTCAATTTTTCTTTTGCTATCCGCTGATGATATTTGCCCCGTTGCACCATGCAATGACATACTAAAAAAACCTGCAAACGCAGCGATAATGATGCACATATTCATAACTCTTTATCCTTCTTGATTGTATATTGAACGCAACACCGCCTATTTACCGACTATTCCAGGGATAATACGCAAATGGCACGCTGTTCGAAGAAGATGGTAATAATGATGATAATAATGAGTACCTTGACGCGATTGGCCAGTTCCTGTTCTCGCACGTCTTACAAGAAAACTCATCAGATGGTACCGTACATACATAAGAAAATTTTGGCTGAATATATAGTGGCCGAATGCCCTGATCACTGCCCATCCCATAAGGGCTCATTTGAGGTAATGGCGCCTGTTCTATGCGCTGTGGTGGTAATTTTATACCCTGCAATTTAGCTCGTTCTACAATAAACTTACACATACGACAAGAGAATAAATGTCGTGGATCAATAATCAATCCAACAGCGGCGCTCACATCTGCATTATGATCAAGCAACAAATCTGCGATCTCCACCAACGCATGGCGTTGTTCAGTCTTACGCTTAGAAAATTCTTTTGTTAGTTTTTCCAAAGGGACACGTCTGGCAAAGTCCTGATTCTGCCAAACTAGAAGCTGACAACGCTCCACTATATGCTTCATGATAGCCGGTGTACGGGTAACATTTAATACTTTCATTATTTCGAATACGCGATCATATGAATAAGCATTGATGGAGTATTTCATGACGGAAGTCAGTCGTTCTTCATTTTTATCCAACCTTAGCACTGCTTTAAAAAAATCCCATTCAGGAGAAGCGTCTTCTTTCCCATGAGCAATCGCTGCAGCAAAATATAATGGGTAGCAGATTGCCAGCTTTTTCATGTTACCGTTACTCATAACAGGCAATGATTTTTGATATTTAGAACATAGATAGAAATTTTGCTCAAGAAGTTTCCACATGATGCTTAATGGTTCTCTCCTTTCTTCCTCCTGCCCACCTGCTACACGATTGTAGATATCAGCATACTTCCAGAATTCTTTATCACCACTCCTCCACGATTGCATGTTTATTTTGCTTTCTCTATCTTGAAATTGACTTTGACCTTTTTGCACCACCGCACCCTGCAGCGACATACTAAAATACCATGCAAGCGACGCCATAATGATGTATGTATTCATAATTCTTTTATATCCTTCTTGATTTTATATGCAAAGTAATGACGCTCTACATGTACGACGTATTTTCAGTGCATTATTGTATCACGCTCTATCGCACTGCTCAACAAAATGGCACGATTATCAACCATTTACAAAGATACAACACCGCAAAAGCAAGCCACGGTAATTCTACAGAAAACTCTTAATGTCGGCGTCCAAAAAATATATTTTATGCGATACATTTTACTTTGATAACTGCTTTCAGTAAACTGAAGTCGTTTTGCTCATGTCTTAGAGCATAGAAAGCGCTTCACCATGTTATGTATCATTATCCCACTCCTCATGCTCATCGCCACACCTGCGCACAGCGCGGAGAGAGAACTGCACGATTCTGATCAAAAAATCAGCACAGAATCGAACGTCACTCGCCATAAGCCTCCCGCATGGGCGGAAGAAAGTCGCAAAAATTTGATTCTCTTGCTGCAAGAAATATGTAACTTGCCTACAGATTTGGGAAGCATCATTGTCGACATGATGGGAGATTGCGGATATGGAAAATTGTTTCCGCACATAACGATCAAAAACAGGCTGCGCCAGCATGATGCTACGCGCATCATCACGTTGTCTGATGAAAGATTTGCGGTAGCACCATACCCCGACAAGGACACCATTGAAGCATACGATTCTGATGGCAACCTACAGCATATACTGAAACATGGCGATAACATACTATCCCTCTACGCATGTTCAAATGGAACAGGCATAGTAGCAAACTCTTTTAAGGGTACTGTCAAAGTGTGGGACATTTCACCTGTCAAAAAGGCACGACTACGCAAAAAATTTTCCCAATTGTTATCCACCACATCTCATACGCCCAACCGCTTTTTGGAATTATCACCTCATCGCCTTGTCATCGGCAATCCCCATACATTGCGGCTATTGGATACGCAAAACAAGAAGTATTTGTTAACATCAGAGCTCAACAAATTGATATCAACACCACTTACCAAACTCTCAACAGAAAATATCGCCGTCGGTTATGATTACGCAATTCCAATGTCGGGAATTATAGTATGGAATACCACGACAGGAGCACTGTTGTGCGTGAAACATGCACATGACGGTCACATGAGAGCAATAGCAGCTTTACCTTATGGTTTGCTTGCCACAGCTTCTTATATTCATTCATTGCAAAAAAAGGAGCCCATTAAGGTTTGGAATTCGGCAAATGGCAGTCTCCTGCACGCATTATATCCACAGCAGTGCAACATGACCCATTCGCTTGTCGCATTGCCCGATGGCAACCTCGCTGCAGGATCATCAGGACTTGTCGATATATGGAACCCAATTTCGGGAACACATATACGTACACTCCATAATGGCACTATCGATATTATTCATACATTACTCCCCCTGCCCCACGGACGCCTTGCTGCGGGAGGAATTTGCCAAAATATTACCATATGGGATGTCAAAGAAGGTGAGTGTTTACAAACACTCTTCGATCATAATGGATGCTCTGTTATACTTAAATTACTTTCCAATGGCAACCTACTCTCAGCAGATAGCTGCGGCAACATCAAAATATGGAAAAACACAATCGATCACACAATAGCTCCAATTAAAGCGCCTCGAACACCTCCAAAGCCTCGAACACTACAAGCATCATCTCCATCGCAAAAATCCCAGTCGTATTGCCGCATATCGTAACACACAGGACTTTTCATGATATCATTCATCATTATCCCACTCTTCATGCTCATTTCCACACCTGCGCACAGCGCGGAGAGAGAACTGCACGACCGTGATCGAAAAACAAACACAGCGCTCAATGTTGTTCTCCATAAGCCTCCCGCATGGGCGGAAGAAAGTCGCAACAAGTTGATTCTCTTGCTGCAAGAAATATGTAACTTGCCTACAGATTTGGGAAACATCATTGTCGACATGATGGGAGATTGCGGATATGGAAAATTGTTTCCGCTCGCAACGATCAAAAACAAGTACCACGTGCGTGGCAAAATCATATCTATCGTCACACTGTCTCATAACAGATTTGCTGAAGCAACTGCTGAAGATACTATCATCAAAATATATGACGCTCACGGCAACCTGCAGCATACACTGGAACATGACGCTGAAGTACTATCTCTCTCCGCATATTCACATGGAACAGGCATAGTAGCAAGCTCTTCTGGTGGGAATATCTCGATGTGGAAGCTGATTCCTGATAAAAAACCTCGGTTGCGCCGCGAATTTTCTCAGCTATTATCAGAACATCAGATTCACGAAAATCAATTTCTGGAATTACCACCTCATCACCTTGTCTTGGGCAATTACAGTACATTACAGCTATGGAATATAGAAAAGAAGACGTGTTTGTTTAAAACAATGCATAACAAACATATAACAACACCACTTACCAAACTCTCAACAGGAAATATTGCTGTTGGTTGTTACAGTTTATCTCTCAAGAACCAACAGAATCAAATACACTGGATGCTTATGCTCTGGAACACCACAACCAACGTCTTATCATACATAACAAGCGATCACAATAATCGTATGAGTACAATCACCGCCTTGCCGCATGGTCTGGTTGCTACCGCTAATTATGTGGGCGAGAAAATTATTTATGTGTGGGATACAGAAAAAGGTAAACTCTTGCATAGGTTGTGTCCATATCGCGGACATGCTTTTTCCCTGTGCGCATTGTCCAATGGCCATCTCGCCTCAGGAGCATATAACGCTATTGATATATGGAATCCCAGCTCAGGAGCACGTATACGCACACTCCGCAATAACACTATGATGTCGGTTGACGCTCTTCTTGAATTGCCATGTGGACATCTTGTTGCGGGAGGAACCGGAAAAAACATTACCATATGGGACGTCGTAAAAGGTCTATGCTTACAAACACTTCCGTGCAGCGACGATATTGTTACACTTAAAGTTCTTTCCGATGTCAAACTGCTTTCAGCAACCACCAACGGGGAAATAACACTATGGAATACTGCAATCGACCCCGAGGCATTCACGTTGCAAGCATCTCAAACACCTTCAAAGCCTCGAACGCCACAAGCATTATCCGCGCGCAATACAGCTCAATCACATTGCCGCATATCGTAACTATACGCACACGGTAACATGACCACACAGGAGTTTCTAAGGATACTGAGTCAAGTCAGACAACGACGATGATGCTGAAGAAGAAGAAGAAGAAGAAGAAGAAGAAGAAGAAGATGATGATGATGAGTGTACTGGAGCGCCTGGCTCTCCTTCGATTTCAAAAGACAATGTCTGCGATTCTACGTTCGGTTTTTTTGGAACAACCGTTAAGTCCGATGTCTGCTGATTATTTTCATAGCTCAGCGCTGGATATAATGACGCTTGTGGCGCGGATGGCTGCACCATCGATGTTAACCGCTGATATCTCATTTTTCTGGCAATAAGCCAGCATCCTGCACACCTGGTAATCTGAAAATGCGGTCCCTCAATCAAGGGAGCAACTCCGCTAAGGTCAGCATTTGCATCAAGCAACAAACGTGCAATATTCGACAAACGCAGTACCCCGCCTTGCCAATTCTGATGTAACTTCTGGCTTAATTGTTGACAGCACACCACGAGATTCTTCATAACCTCTGGTGACCGTGTCACATCTGTTCCCGCTTCAAGAATTTCATTTATTTTCAGAAACGGATACCGACCAACACAAATATTATGAATACGACGATTCATGATATCAATGCGTCGTCCACTATCAGAATCAAGTTGCAATACCTTTCTAAAAAAATCCCACTCATGTTCGCCATGACCTCGATCATCAACAATCGTTGAGGCAAAGGTTAATGGATAACAAACATCCAACTTCTTCATGCCTGTTACGCACCTAACGCTATATGGCTTTCTGCAGGTAGATAATATCTGAGGGCTTTTTTCGAGCAAGTACTGCATCATGCCTAAAAAGTTTATTTGCTTCTTCCTCGCATTGCTTGAATCATTATAAAATCCAACATGATCCCAAAATAGCTTGCTAGCACGGGCATCTTGTTCAGATTGACGGTTCATTTTTCTGTCATACTCTTGAGTAAACCCACACGGCGATGGTGCTCTTTTTGTTGGTATGTTCGTTTCTGTGCCATACATCGTCACACAAGAAGATAACGCAATTGCCAGAAGCATCGCACACTTTTTCATATCACATTCTCCTTTTTCACTGCCCTCTGCATACCAACATCGGCATCTTGCAATCACCTTTTTTCAGCCCCAAATTCTATCACCGCCGACAGCCTTCATCAAGCAACAGCGCGATTCAATACGTTTTACTTTGATAACTGATTTCAGTAAACTGAAGTCGTTCCGCTCATGTCTTAGAGCACAGAAAGCGCTTCACCATGTTCTTTATCATCATCCCACTCTTCATGCTCATCGCCACACCGGCGCACGGCGCTGAGGAAGAACTGAGCGACCATGATCAAAAAACAAACACAGCGCTTAATGTTGTTCGCCATCAACCTCCTGCATGGCTAGAAAAAAGTCGCAACAAGTTGATTCTCTTGCTGCAAGAAACTTGCAAATTTCCTACAGATTTGGGAAACATCATTGTCGACATGATGGGAGATTGTGGATATGGGAAATGGTTTCTGCACATAACGATCAAAAACAAGCTTGAGTACCGAATTGACAAAATGCATATCGTCACGCTGTCTGATGGCAGATTTGCGGTAACATCTCCTAAAACTAACATCATCAAGGTGTACGACTCTGATGGAAATTTACAAGATGTGCTGCAACATGACTCTAAAATATATTTTCTCTCTGCATGTTCAGATGGAACAGGCATCTTGGCAAGCTGTGAAAATAAAGTCTATGCGTGGACGCTCGCAGCTGGCAAAAAAGCACAGTTGCGCGCTGAATTTTCTGAAAAGTTATCCACATCTGGGATGTTCAATCATCTTTTGGAATTATCACCTCATCGCCTTGTCATCGGTCATGCCGGCGAATTGCAACTATGGAACACACAAAACGAGGAGTGCATAGCAACATCAAGATGCGACAAGACTATAAAAACACTACTGACAAGGATCTCGACGGGAGATATTGCCTTCGGTTATAAAGATACACATCTTGAAGATGATCGTAATTGGGCTGTTGCATATGGCATTGCTCTCTGGAATATTAGAACTGGAGCACTATCATACATTCCACAGGCTCATGACAATATCATGAGTGCAATCACTGCGTTGCCACATGGCTTGTTTGCTACAGCTGCTCATTCTCTTCCAGAAGCAAAGGCGCCTATTAAGGTTTGGAATTCGAAAAATAACACGCTTTTGCACACATTATATCCACAGAAGAGCCGTATGGCGCATTCACTTGTTGCATTACCTGATGGCATCCTTGCCTCAGGAGCATATAAAACTATCGATATATGGAATTATATTACAGGAGTTTGCATACGCACACTTCACAATGAGACTATGGACTTAGTTGAGGTTCTTCTTAAACTGCCGCATGGACATCTTGCCGCGGGAGGAACCGGAAAAAACATTACCATATGGGATGTCGCAAAAGGTCTATGCTTACAAACACTTTCGTGCAGCGACGATATTGTTACACTTAAAGTTCTTTCCGATGTCAAACTACTTTCAAGAACCACCAACGGGGGAATAACACTATGGGGCAGTGCAATCCAGCCCGAGACATTCACGTTGCAAGCATCTCAAACACCTTCAAATCCTCGAACACCACAAGTATTATCCGCGCGCAATACAGCTCAATCACATTGTCGCATATCGTAAACATGCCCTGATGTTTACCGCATCCTCAAAAATGGTCAAGTCTCACGTAAAAAACATTATTTTATGCAATACGTTTTACTTTGGCAGCAGCTTTCTGTACACTGAAATCGTTTCAGCTCATTATTTACTATTCTGCCATTTGATACGCAATCAAGCGAGTATAATTATTTACTGAACCTGCTGATTTTACTAAGATCAGGAAGACTTTCTATCATATTGCCGTTGCACGAGGTAATTATTCGTATGTGGATCATCACCTTGAGATACAAATATCTTTCTCAATTCTTTATCTTCCCGACATCAATAATTTTTTTTACATCAATCATACAAAGCGCTACATTTCACTCGCTGCTTCGTGTAGGATTCAATACAGTCCAGGCAAGCCATTACGTAGTGTTAGAAACCCTCAAAGAGACTTTACAACCGCACATCCCTTTCCCAGATATTGTTGATATCGTCACAGAATATGTCGCACCAAGCAAAAAAACCTATTCTTCAGAAAATTATCATGTTTCATATAAGCAAAATCATGATCGTCAACATGTCATAACTATCATCCGCAAAAATGGCTCCTCGAGAACTATCATAATACCCTACTCCGTACAAGCGCTTACCATGTCTCCCGATGAACGCTTCATTTCGCTCGTATATCAACGAGTAAAAGATTCACGAAAAAAACCAAAAAGTGTGCTTCATACATATATTCAATTGATTGTTAGAACGGTTGCCGTAGAAACAATATATTCCAAGAGATTTCATGAACACACCATAGATACCGTAGACTTCTCAAGAGGCAAACTTGACAAATTCTTTTTAGAGAAATTTTATTACACCTCATCTGGAACACTTTCTTGCGAGTACTTTAAATGTTTTAGCAAACAAGTGAGAGATATCAAAAAACAGCTCAAAAAGAGCCCCTTAACACAAACAATCCAGCCCCAATTAGATTTTGAAGCTATGCGACAGTCCTCATGTAACATTTCTTAATACAGAAAGTGCTTCATGATATTATTTATCATTACCTCACTCTTCATGCTCATCGCCACACCGGCGCACGGCGCGGAGGAAGAACTGAGCGACCATGATCAAAAAACAAACACAGCGCTTAATGTTGTTCGCCATAAGCCTCCTGCATGGCTAGAAAAAAGTCGCAAACAGTTGATTCTCATGCTGCAAGAAACATGCAACTTTCCTACCGTATTGGGAGAAATAATTCTCGACTTGATGGGAGATTGCGGATCTGGAAAATTGTTTCCGCACGTGACGATCAAAAACAAACACAAGTATGAAGGTAGCGAAATGCATATTGTCACGCTTTCCGATGGCAGATTTGCGGTAACATCATGTCCCAACAGTGACATCATTAAAGTGTACGATGCTGATGGCAACCTGCAGCACACACTGCAACATGGCTCGCACATGCGATGCCTCTCTGCATGTTCAGATGGAGCAGGTATAGCAGCAAGCTCTACCGATGGTGGAGTCAATATCTGGGAGCTCAATTCTACCAAAAAAGCACTCCTATGCAGCGAATTTTCCCATATGCTATCCAAGCCTGGACCGTCCAAGTATCTTGTGGAATTATCTCCCCATCGCCTTGTCGTCGCCAATTACTGTGCCTTGCAATTGTGGGATACAGAAAATAAAACGTGCTCGTTGGAATCAAATTTCAAAAACTCGATAGACACACCCCTCATAAAACTATCAACAGGGAATATCGCTGTAGGTTATTACAACGTATCTCGCAACAATGAAAATCATCAAAAAATCAACTGGGCGCTTGCGCTATGGAACACTACAACCGGAGCATTATCGTACATTCCACAGGCTCATGACAATATCATGAGTGCAATCACTGCGTTGCCACATGGCTTGTTTGCTACAGGCTGTCCTAATCGTGAACTTGGACAAAAAGGAGTTATTAAGATATGGGATATTGAACAAGGCAAACTCCTCCATACGTTGGTTCCATATCACGGAGCTCCTTATGCTTTTTGTGCATTACCTGATGGCACCCTTGCCTCGGGAGCATATAACGCTATCGACATATGGAATCCCACCACAGGAACACGTATACGCACACTTCACCATAACTCTATTGGATCAGTTCAAGCGCTTCTTGAACTACCATATGGATGCCTTGTTGCCGGAGGAACCGGCAAAAATATTACTGTATGGGACGTCGTAAAAGGCGTATGTTTACAAGAACTCACCTGCTCTCAGGAAATTAAAATGCTTAAAACCCTTTCGAATGGAAAATTACTTTCAGCTGACCGCAGAGGGCGCATCAAAATATGGGATAGCGCGATCGATCTCGCGAAATTTCCTTCCACATCATCTCAATCACATTGTCGCATATCGTAAACATGTCCTGATGTTTGACCGCATCCTCAAAATTGTTCGACCATCAAGCAAAAAACATTATTTTATGCAATACGTTTTACTTTGGCAGCAGCTTTCTGTACACTGAGATCGTTTCAGTATGAGAACTTGCTACACTATGGGCAATTATATGGAAGTTACCGGTACTATTATTCGTGTCAGCGGTATCGTCATCGATGTTGCATTTCCCCGCGATCATACCCCTGCTATTTATCACGAACTGCACATCCAGGTGCCTGCAGAAGATCACCAACAATCGCATACCATCAGCGTTGAGGTTGCCCAACAGCTGGGTGACGGTGTTGTCCGCTGTATTGCGCTTGAACATTTACATGGCATTCGTCGCGGACTCACGGTCATCGATACTGGAGGACCGATTCAAGTTCCCGTCGGAAATGTAACGCTCGGACGCGTGTTTGATGTGCTGGGCAGGACCATCGATGGACAACCACCGGTGGAAGCACAAGAAACATGGCCCATTCACCGCGCAGCTCCTTCATTTGTTGAGCAACGCATCGAAACGGTAATCCAAGAGACCGGCATTAAAGTGATCGACCTCATGTGTCCCTACCTCAAGGGCTCAAAAATCGGTCTTTTTGGTGGTGCCGGCGTGGGAAAAACTATTTTGGTGACTGAACTGATTCGTAACATTGCTATTGAACATCAGGGTGTTTCAGTCTTTACCGGCATTGGAGAGCGCACCCGTGAAGGAAATGAACTGTGGCTTGATATGAAGCGGTTTAATGTTCTTGATAAAGCGGTGCTCGTATTTGGACAGATGGGTGAAATGCCCGGCGCACGTTTGCGTGTCGGACTAACCGGCCTGACCATGGCAGAATATTTTCGTGATACGTATAAAAAAGATGTCCTCTTTTTTGTTGATAATATCTTCCGTCTTGTGCAAGCGGG
>Ga0206846_1121_pt1 | contig 12761 bp, 12 predicted proteins | sample Alteio_BWOrgCont_20_FD_152878 | JGI IMG/M metagenome (GOLD analysis project Ga0206846, IMG submission 152878) | Enriched cells from forest soil in Barre Woods Harvard Forest LTER site, Petersham, Massachusetts, United States -... | ecosystem: Environmental > Terrestrial > Soil > Temperate forest >... | reverse complement strand
TATTTCAGGATAACAATACATGCGTGCGATCAGATTGATGACCGTATTCATAAAGCATGCACCTTTAGGATTTTGTAACGTGCGTGGGCGTTGAGCGCATTGAAGGGGTGGCATTAATGTAGCGACTTCCTGCGGTTTTGCAAGCATGCTCAGCTCTTGCTCAAGAAGTAAGATGTTTCCCGCGAGTGAAGATGTTATGCATGTAATGAATAGTAAAAATTGAAAGATCATCTGAACGTTTCTCTGGTGCATAAAGCGGTCTATTTTTTATGAGCAAAGCATAATGTTCACGATCAATGCAAGAAGATATGCAACGAATTCTGTGATGACAGTATGCTACAAAATAGCGTTTTCGTGTTGGAGCATAAGCTTTTTCCGCTCAATACCCCAGCGATATCCACGAAGTTTGTTATCCGTTCCGATGACGCGGTGACACGGAATGATGTAAGCGATGTTGTTGCGTGCAATCGCATGTGCTACGGCGCGCGTTGCGAGTGGTACATGTAATTGCTGCGCGATTGCTTGATAGCTGCATGTTGTGCCGTATGGTATCTGAAGCAGCTGTTTCCAAACAGTGATTTGGAATGCTGATCCACGTAATATGCTACGTACAGGCACGTTGTGGTGTCGATGAAAAAAAATCTGTTCGCATAACAGTTGCGTACGCGTTTCATCGTGCTCAAGTATGTTATTGGGGAAAAGTGTTTGTATTTCGTGGAAGTGAGTATGTTCTGCAGATTGCTCACAAAATGAGAGATGCAAGATGATGCTGTTATCGTGCACGATACAGCAGAGGCCAAATGGCGTCAGGCATGTTCCATATGAAAGTGTGGGCGGGGTGTTATAGTTGATCGGTTCTAATTGAATACCATTGTCGGATAAGGTAAAAAGTGATGAAGCATGTTGCATCGAGGTCCTTGATTGCATGAAATATAGCTATAGATTAAACTGGTGCGTGAAAATTAACAAGCAAATAGTACGTTTGGAGCGCGTGTATGAGCGGGCGTGAAATTAAAGAGGGTGCATTATATCGTCATTACCGGGGCGGATTATATCGTGTACTCAGAATTGCTTATGACACAGAGAAAAAACAGCTCACAAGCTTTCAAGATGTTGATGATTCTGTCAAATTAGTTATTTATGAAAATGTTGAGCCACAATCATCTCTTGGTTGTGTGACATGGGCGAGACCGTATACGATGTTTAATGAAATGATTACAATCGATGGCGCTGAAAAGTATCGATTTGTTGAAGAAGATGGTCAGCCTTCGTTTGCGCAGGTAAAACTATGATGTACCATCTAGGGGCGGTGTGTCTTGCGTTTGTGATTATGAGCATGCCTGTACAAGGCGCTCAGTCAGATAAAAAGCTCAGCGATTCGCTTTGTAGAGTTCTGGAAAAGCCAGATTCAAGTATCGGTAAAAAAAGTGTTCCTGAGCAATATTTTACGTGTATCGATAATTTAGAGATTGTTCCAACAGTGCTCGCAGAGCTTATTGCTCAATATGCATCCGGAAAAAGAAAATTCTCGCATGATAAAGTCATATTTCAAGAGGAGCATCGGCAAGTGGCATCTGCGATATTGTTGAATTCCTGCTGCATCGCAACGAGATTGTTCCTTGATGTTAGGATCAAAATATGGGATTGCGAAAGAGCGATTTATTTAAGAAGTCTCTGTGGACATGGCGATTTTGTGACAGCTTTAGCTGCGCTACCTGACCCATACGATTCTCTTGCTTCAGGTTCGCGCAACGGAACAATAAAAATATGGAATTTCATGACAGGAATGTGTCAGCGTACGCTTGACGGGCATAGTAAAGCGATAACAGCGCTCGCGGCGCTTCCTTCTGGTTATATGGTTTCTGCAGGTGTTGACTCAGTGATAATATGGAATTTCAAGACAGGTGGTTTGTTGAAAAGATTAAGACGGTCTAAGCATCCGGTGCTAACTTTGATGCCCATAGGTAATAATAGAGTCGATGAAGTTTCAAGCAAAAATATCTCTGAGCTCGTCATTAATAATGGAAGATTTGTTAGACATATTCATTATCACACAGAGACTCGTGATATTCGCGCTGCGACACTCGCTGACGGTAATATTCTTATTGCAACTGATGAGCCATGTTTGAAAATTTTGGGTTCTGGGCATGGAGAGCTTATTGCGAGCATTACATTAAAACACCGGCCAAAGTGTCTTGCATATCATGAGGAAAATGCTTTTATTGGACACATGAATGGATCGGTTACGGTTATTCATATTCCGACAAAGAGCTGTATGCAAGAACTTCATGCTCATGATCATATAGACACGAGAGATTATAGTATTTCGAATATTCTTCCACTTAATAATGGCTCAATTCTAGTGTCTTGCCTTCGTGGTTGTATGCATTCATTTAAAGTTACTGAGGATTTAGTTGATGGTGCTTGAAATATTTCGCGTTATTGAATGTGCTGAATAAATAATATGTGGGATTTGACATGAGCTCGATAAATAAAAAATTACGTCATATGGTAGTCTATGCGGCATTTGCGATGGCAGGTACATTTCTCCATAGTGCTCAGTCAGATAAAAAGCTCAGCGCTTCGCTGCGTAAAGGTCTGGTGAAATCAGGTCAAGCTGTCGGTGGAGATAATGTTCTTGCGCAATATTTTACGTGTATCGATAATTTACAGATTGTTCCAACAGTGCTCGCAGAGCTTATTGCTCAATATGCATCCGGAAAAAGAAAATTCTCGCATGATAAAGTCATATTTCAAAATGATCATCAGCAATTGGCATCTGCGATATTGTTGAGCCCGCGTTATCTTGCAACAGGAGCTTCAGGTGATTGCAACATTAAATTATGGGATTATAAAGAAGCATTTTACATGCATATCATCGGCAAACATGGCACACCTATTACAGCGCTTACGGCACTACCTAACCCGTTCGATTCATTTGCGTCAGGCTCGCGCGACGGAATAATAAAAATATGGAATTTCAGGACTGGAAAGCATCAACGTACATTTTACGGGAACGATCAAGCGATAACAGCGCTCGCAGCGTTTTCTTCTTGGCTTCTTTCTGCATCGAACAATTCAGTGAGAGCATGGAATGTCAGGACGGGTATCTGTGTAGGAATATTAGAACGCTCCACGCGTGATGAAGTTAATACCTCTGGAATCGATCCAAGCATGGAAACTATTCATGGTTATGCAAGTATTACCATGAATAGTGAAAAGACTTTCAACCCTGTAGTAAGTTTGATACCCATAAGCGATGGTAGAGTCTATGAAGTATCGACTAAAAATATCTTTCAGCTGATCATCGATAGTGGAAAACTTTCTATGCGTATTCATTATCATACAGAGACGGATGATATTCGCGGCGCGACACTCGCTGACGGTAATATTCTCATTGCAACGACTAAACCTTGTCTGAAAATTTTGAGTTCTGGACATGGAAAGCGCGTTGCGAGTATTCCATTAAAACACCCTCCAACATGTCTTGCCTATCATGATGACACTGCTTTCATAGGACACGCGAATGGATCGGTTACGGTTATTCATATTCCCACAAAGAGCTGTATGCAAGAACTTCATGCTCATAAGCATAATTATGGAGGCGTAGATTATAGTATTTCGAGCATTCTTCCACTTGATAATGGCTCGATCATCGTAGCCTGCCTGCATGGTTGTATGCATTCATTTATTGAAAAGTTGCTGAGGGTTGATGGTGCTTGAAATATTTCGCGTTGCTGAATGTGCTGAATAAATAATATATGGGATTTGATATGAGCTCGATAAATAAAAAATTACGTCATATGGTAGTCTATGCGGCATTTGCGATGGCAGGTACATTTCTCCATAGCGCTCAGGAAGAACAAAAGCGAAGCGCTTCGCTGTGTAAAATTCTGGTAAAGCCAGATTCAAGTGTCGGTAAAAAAAGTGTTCCTGAGCAATATTTTACGTGTATCGATAATTTACATATTGTTCCAACGGTGCTTGCAGAGCTTATTGCTCAATACGCATACAACAATATAAAATTTTCGCATGAAAAACTTATATTTCAACATATGCATCAGCCATTAACATTTTCGGTATTCTTAAGTCCGCGTTATATTGCAACAGGAGCTTCAGGTAATTGCAACATTAAATTATGGCATTATAAAGAAGCATGTTACATGCATATCATCGGTAAACACAAAGCACCTCTTACAGCGCTTATGGCACTATCTAATTCTTCCAATTCCTTTGCGTCAGGCTCGCGCAACGGAACAATAAAAATATGGAATTTCGAGACAGGAAGGTGTCAGTGTACGCTTGACGGGCGTAATCAAGCGATAACAGCGCTCGCAGAACTTCCTTATGGTCTCCTTGTATCCGCGTCTAATAGTTCGGTGAATATATGGAATCTCCTGACGGGTAGCGGCTTAGGATCATTAGGAAGATCCACGCGTGATGAAATTCCTTCTAATGGCATCAATCTCAGTAGTGAAAAGACTTTCAATCCCGTAGTAAGCTTGATCCCGATGAGGGAAAATAGTGTTGAAGAGGTCACAACTAACAATATCTCTCAGCTCATCATTAAAAATGGTGGAATGCTTCGTGTGCGTATTCATTATCATACAGAGACTCATGATATTCGCGCTGCGACGCGTGGTGGTGATGATATTCTTATTGCAACTAATGAGCCATGTTTGAAAATTTTGAACCCCGGGGATGGGGAAAATGTTCAGACTGAGATTGTGACTATTCCGTTAAAATACGTGCCAACATGTCTTGCCTATCATGAGGGAACTGCTTTCGTAGGACATGTTAATGGATCGATTTCCGTTATTGATATTTCGACAAAGAGCTGCATTCAACAAGAGCTGTGTAGTCATGAGTATATAATGGACATGGGAGATTATAGTATTTCAAACATTCTCCCTCGTCCTGACGGTTCAATCATCGTATGCTGCCTACGTGGATGTATGCATTTATTTAAATTGCTTGAGGATTTGACATGAGCTTGGCCGACAAAAAATGGTGTCATATATTAGTCCATGCGTCATTGGTGATGGCAGGTGCATTTCTCCAAAGCGCTCAGTATGATCAAAAGCGATGTGCTGCGCTGTGTAGTACTATCCCGAAGTCAAACCAAAGCGTGGGCGAAAACGAAGTCTTTGAAAAATATGTTACATGTATAGATAACCTACGGATCTTTCCAACAGTGCTTGTGAAACTTATTACTCAATATGCATACAAAAAAATAAGTTTTTCTGCTGAAAAAATTACATTTTCAGGAATTCATCCACAACAGGCGTCTTCGATGTTGATAGCGCCGTTTTTGTTAGCAACGGGATCTTCGGATAACGGCCTCATCAAATTATGGAATTGTAAAAACAGAGTCTGCAGAAATATTCTTCCCTGTGTATGGGCTGGTCCTATGACTGCTTTTACTGCGTTGGATTTTGAAGATTTATTTGCGTCGGGAGCGCGTAACGGAGACATAACAATATTGAGTTGTAGAAAGAACGATCTTCAGTGCACGTTTCCAGGGCATAATCAAGCAATAACGGCACTCGCAAGGATTACTTCTGATCATATTATTTCTGCAGCTGCCGACTCAATTAAAATATGGGATCTCAGCACATCAAGTTGCTCAAGCCTACTAGAGCGCGCCGATTATGATAAAACAAGCGACAGTAACATAAATCCTGTAATAAGTTTAATACCAATTCGTAAGAAGAGGTTTGACGAAGTTTCAAGCAAAAATATCTCCAAACTCATTATTGATCAAGGGAAGTTTGTTGGACGAATTCATTATCACCAAGAAGATGGTGCTACTATCCGCGGCGCGGTGCTCGCGTATGGCGATAATATTCTTATTGCAACTGATGAGCCTCGGCTAAAATTGGTGAATTCTCAGAAGGGAGGATATATTGCTCATATTGATCTTCCGTACCAACCAACAGCCCTTTCTTATCGCTATGGAAGTGCTTTTGTCGGGCATTCTAATGGATACATTACCGTTATTGATATGCTCACAAAAACATGCGTTCAAAAATTTCATGCTCATTTTGAGAATTTTCTTTCCTGTTCCAACGTGGAAAAAGATTATAGTATTTCGAATATTATACCGCTTGATGATGGTTCAATAATCGTATGCTGCGTGCGTGGTTGTATACATTCATTCAACGAAAAAAGTTGATATACGAATGTCATTACCGTTTGATTTCAAGATGTTTGGTTGCTTTGTGTTAGTAAAGATGTAGTTGCTGATGGGGATTGAATCTTCTCTTTGCCGCTAGGGGGGCTGACAATAAGCAACGATGAACTTGATGTAGTGTCGTGTGACGAAGTTGTTAGTGGCGTTAAGCCATGTGGTAAATTTTTTTTGGTGAATCGTGCTAGAAACGTAATCGTGTGAGTTAGTTGTTGTTTTTTAATAATGTTGCAGATATTGTACCATTCTGACACATATCTGCTATATCGCGTTAAAAGATCTTTTTTGCGGGTCGCTTGTGCAAGATGTTGATACCATTGCGCAAATGATGTATAGAGAGCGAGTGGAGTGATGTTATTCAAAATAATTTTTGACGGTAGAGCAGTGGTAATCATAGTTTTTTCTGGTCTGATGCAGACAGCCTGGCATTCAGAGAGATAATATGCCAGCTGCCCCATGAGTCGAGCGCCATGCCAAAAGTGTTTATGAACGCTTTTATCAGGCTGAGGGAGTGAACGAAGTACTTCCCATTCATGCGCCAGATTTTTTAGGTCAGTTTGATAGAAAAAATCTTCGAGAGCAAGTTGTTGAATAACAATTGATGACAGTTCTGTATTCTGGGGACAAAGCGCTTGTATGCATGATTTTGTTGATTCGGAGTAGTTAGTAGCAGCTAAGAGGCATGGCGGTGTTTCAAATACGCGTAAGGCTTGTATCGTTGGTGGGATAAGCTTATTGATGTCGACGCTATCACTTTTTGCCATCAGTGTATGTGAATTTTCTGACATCCATTTCTTTAAGGGTTGTATGAGTTGTTCGTGTGATTGCGTCAAAGATCGGCAGTCGCCCGTTGGATATATTCTCAATGCATGAGCGCGTGGTTGGTTGTTAAAACTATCCAGGATGATACATGAAGCGAATGTACTATTTTCTGGCTGTTGATTCCATATACCATGATCTCCCGGAAGAACTAATGTATTGAGGTGGCGAGAGGCGCGTGTAGTTTTTTGATCTTGTTCAGAGGATGATAATCTCACCAGCTTGCTCGTAGAAATAGTCGGTTCACCACAGGTGAGGTAAAAGCATGCTCTTGCGCTGATAAAAAATATGCAATAAAATTTTTTGTTCATGAACTACCTCCCCCGCGATATATTGTTCTTGTGCTGATGCAAGCTATTATGGTCTGGGAGAGAAGGAAAAGTCTACAGTTGGTGTGCAATTTATATCTTATTTTGATACATATCGAGCAATGCCGTGCTGCACAAGTCTACATGCTGGTGCGGCAATCGAATAGCATCTCATGCCAATAAGTGCAAGATCAGTGACCTTGTTATGAAAATTATTTACTTGGTGTATTTTGTTGTAAGCATTTAAGTATGCATATTGCTGATTAATGCGACATGCTTGCCAATACCTAAGTCCGTATAAGATTGGAGAGCTCCACCAGGGCAATAGACCATATTGATCCAGCCTTGAACCAGGTGATGTTCGAGACAATATTTTTTGAGTTGCAAAATGAGCAGCTGTTGCGACGGCACCCGTATAAAGATGAGAAGTAAAGGTGTTTTGTCGTAGACGAACAGTGAAAACGTCATTCTTGTATGACATTGAAACAAGCCATGGGATAAATATATTTTTCAGCATTATTTGATGATAACGCCTAATCTTATCAAATTCATCTGAAAGTTTTTGTAGTTCTTGTAGTCTTTTTTGTAGATCGTCGAGCACTACTGGTGGAATTGACTTTTCAAGTGATGCCTCTTCTTTGTTGGTAAGACTATTAATTATTTTCGATAGAATAGCATGAGCGCTGATTGCAGACATTATTGATACTGCAGTTGCTGATACTGGGAGGGTTCGCATGAAAGCGCTTAGAGGGAAAGTGCGTATAAATAAAGGGGTATCAAATTCAATAGTATCTCTTTGCACGTTCGGTATATTATGGAGCATTCGTCCCCACCATGGAAGAGGGCCGACTTCATATTCACCTATGTACGATTTCAGTTGTGGTTCGATGATCTTCTTAAGTACTTCTTCCTTAAAATGCGGACTCTTGAAGGGACCTTGAGTTAGACATGCATCATGGTTTTGGTATCCTGTAGCAAACTCACTGATGTTTTGTATTGGTGGAAGAGGAATTGCATTCTTCCCATATGCTGTATCCTCCTCTTTTGAGTGATTTGTTTTAATATAATGCATCAACTGTTGTGTAAGTATCCGAGAAGTGGGAGGAAGTGTTTTAAGAGGATCGGTTTCTGGTACAAAATTTCGTGCGGGAATTATCGCATGTCGAAAACGTAAGTATGCGTCATGAAATACATGCGCAAGTGGTGTAAATCCAATTGTTGCATGAGTAGTGCATAATGCCTGTGCGAGTGAAAGGGCATCTTGAGCTATGTCTTCATTGCTATGTTTTTCTATAGGAGGTATATGTTTTTCGCTTTCTTGCAACAGAGACAACATTTTTTTGCATGTTGCCCAAAATGAACTGGTGATAGGCGTCTCTAACGCGGATTCATTATGAGTATTCATAGCGGTGAGCGCTCGAGGTGCCATCAGTACTGCGCAGAGGATATGCAGCCTCAAATATAAAATTTTTCTATTCATATATTTCCCTGATATCTATCATAACCATATTTATTTAATATACTATTTGAAAAATATAAGTCAAGGGGGGCGAGGCAATTTTTTATGGCGATAAGCTACTTTTCACCCTGTTCGCTTAAATTTCCGTTCAAATTCATGCAAGCTGAGCAGCCAGCTGGTGGGGCGGCCGTGAGGGCGGGTGCAGCGGTCTTCAGTTTTGAGATACGCTTCGATGAGTGAATGCTGTTATATCTTTATTTCGTAACACAATCATGTTACGCTTAGTGTGTTGACAAGTTTGGAGGTGTACATTGCAGAAACAATATATTGCGTATGAGGGCGATGAGTTTACGATAGAATGGTATTTTGACGATCGGGGCAATAGTTATGCTTTGGAATACTTCGATTCGTTACCTACAGAGCGCAAAAAGAAAGTATTGCATTTATTTAAGTTAATGGGTGATGTTGGAAAAATTTATAATGAGGAAAAGTTTCGCTACGAAGGTGACCAGTTGTATGCCTTCAAGCCAGCACCGGATAGGTTTTTGTGCTTCTTCTTTGATGGTGCAAAAATTATTGTTGTAAGTGCATATGAAAAGAAAATGGCCAAAATGCCAGTACGTGAAAAAGATAGAGCATTGAAGGCAAAGAAAGACTATGAGGAGAGATCTAAGAAAGGAAAATACTATGATGAAAAAACATAAATCAACATATGATGAATTTATTGATTCATTAAGCTCTCGTCAAAAAGAATCCTTTGATGAGGACTATAAAGATCTTTTAGTATCAGAAATGCTTGTTGCAATGATGCATCAAGACAACATATCTGTGAGAAAGCTTGCGGAAAAATCGGGCATTTCTCCAACAATTATACAAGAAATACGCTCAGGTTCCAGGAAAAATGTAAGCATGCAAAGCTTTTTTAAAATTCTGCAAGGTTTGGGATATGATATTATTGCAGAGCGAAAAGGAAGCCGTGTAGTACTTGATTTTATTCGTGAAATGCCAGATCAGAAAGAAGGCTCATCTCGCCGCAGATAGAGAAATTCTATATTCGCTTAAATTTCCGTTCGAATTCATGCAAGCTGAGCAGCCAGCTGGTGGGGCGGCCGTGAGGGCAGGTGCGGCGGTCTTCAGTTTTGAGATACGCTTCGATGAGTGAATGCTGCGCTTCAGTTGAGAGTTGGTCGCCCGCTTTAACGGCAGATTTGCAGGAAATAAGTGCGCGCATCTGGTGGAAGAGGTGTGCTGAAAGAGCCTTAACTTCAAGATGTGGTGTAGCGTCGATCTCCTTCAAGAGTGCAAAAATAATTTCGGCTGATGAAGAGATTTTCAGATGCGGAATCGTTGCGGTTACCATAATCTGGTTGTCGCCCCAGAGCTCTGCTTCAATACCGATCTGTGTTGCCAGGGGAATGTAGGGAGTTATGCGCTCAATGTCTTCGGGTGACAGCGTGATGAACTCAGGAAAAAGAAGTTTAGTCATCACAAACTCATGATGTTTGTGCACCAATTCTTGGTAGATGATGCACTCGTGCGCCGCATGCTGGTCGATTAACAACAGACCTTGCTCAACTTCAACAAGAATGTAGGTTGTAGCAAATTGACCGATGATATGATACGCGCGAGATATATCTGATTGTACATCGCCCTCATTTTCTGTTGGCTGCGCATGGTGCTCGTATATTACATTTATCGGCATTGGTGGGTGATCTACGTCATGTTGATGATGTTCAACCGGTGATCTATATGCTGGTGTTGCTGCAGCGTAGGTAGTGTGCGTGGTGGATGGTGAAGATTTTTGTGGTGTTAGATCTACGAGGTAATTGCCTGAAGTATCATGATTGCTGGTTTGCATCATCGAAGCGTGATGAGGTGCTGTGTGAAGAGGTATCTGTCTGTGTGCATGTAGTTGGTTGCCGATTGCGTTATGCAACGTTTTTTGAACACTTGTTTCGATAGCAGCGCTTACCAGATGAGGATGCAGCAGCATTACCTCTTCTTTACGCGGGTGAATATTAACGTCGACCTCTTCTGCAGGAATAGTAATTGATAAGAGTGCGCAGGGGAATTTTCCTGCAGGAAGTACATTATTATACCCGGCAAGTAGCGCTTTTCCCAAAATATGGTTTTTCACCCATCGTCGATTGATAAAACAGAAGATATGACGACGATCATAGCGACTCACTTGGTGCGTGGTAATAACCCCCTCGATTTTTATGGGGGGATTTCCGGTTGGTGTCATGAGTGGGATAAGATGGTGTGAAATATCTTGTCCAAAAACTTGCCGTGCACGTTCGATCAGTGTGGTGCAGGGCTGCGTGATCATCATCGATTGATGGTCATGCATTACCTGCAATGAGAGTGTAGGAAATGTAAGCGCAGTTGCTTGCACCAGTTGCTGAATGGCACGCCATTCAGTATCACGCTGCTTCATAAATTTTTTGCGTGCAGGAACATTGAAAAAAAGATCTTCGACGATGATGGTTGTTCCCACATTTGCTGCCACAAGGGTCTCGGAAATAATTATGCCTGCTTCAACAGATATATGAATCGCGGTTTCCTGTTCTGCATGTCGTGTGATGATCTGTAATTTACTCACCGATGCGATACTTGCAAGTGCTTCGCCACGAAATCCGAAAGTCTGAATTGAAGTGAGCTGCTCAATCGATTGTAATTTGCTGGTAGCATGATGCTCAATGCACAAACGCGCATCTTCGGGTGACATGCCACATCCATTATCACAAATTTCAATGCGTGATTTTCCACCGTTGACCAGGTGGAGTGAAATTGCAGTCGCCTGAGCATCAAGTGAATTTTCAAGTAACTCTTTTACTACGCTTGCAGGTCGTTCGACAACCTCTCCAGCGGCAATTTTTCGCGCCTCATGCTCGGGAAGTATACGAATTTTTGACATGGTTATTTCCTGGCGAGAGCACAATGTATCTCAAACGAAGTTTCCGATGCTGTTGTGTTCGGAACATTCATGCGTACTAAGTGAGAAAATCCTAGCTCTGAAAATTGGGAGATAAGGTGTGTTATTGCGTACGAATCTGCACTGATGCCCTGGCACATAATATATTGGTCAGGATTGATGACCAATTTGGTCAACGTGATTTGCTCGGGAGTTCTGTTACACACCTCTGCGAATAATCGTGCAAGTGCAATTTTTTCCTGAGTCGTACGTGTACGTTGATGTGGAGTTTTTGTCGACATGGTGTAGCGATGTACAGCAATTTTTTGTTGCATCTTTCTGAGCGAATACCAGGTATACCATTGAATGCCTGCAAGGGTAAGCAACAGTATACTGATGAGACTCAATGAAATATGATACCAGCGTGATATCGCTTTCTGCACCGCTTCAGGGAGCTCTTTATGCATGTACATCATCAATAGTTCCTCATGTGAATGCCAGACACCATGCGAGCTCGATTGTTGTCATCATATCTCAGTTGGATGTTTGCAAATCCCGCTTGTTCAAAAAGATCATAAACAATTTTTCCTTGAGTTGCATCAATTTCGATACAGAGCAACCCTTGATGCGATAACCATGAAGGTGATGCTGCAACAATACGTCGTATGACATCAAGGCCATCTATTCCTCCGCTCAGCGCATGATGCGCTTCCCACATGCGTACTGAATCATCAAGTTGCTCGTACGTATGTTGAGGAATATAAGGCGGATTGGCAACGATGAGATCATATTTTTTTTCTGTAGGCATTTCTGTACGCAGTTGATCAAACAGATCTCCCTGCTGACAACGAACATTGGTGATCTGGTTGTGTATCATATTTTTTTTCACGAGTGTGCATGCACGCTGATCGCAATCAATAGCATCAATCACGCAAGCAGGGAATGCACGTGCAAGTGCAAGTGCGATGCACCCGCTTCCGGTGCAAAGATCAAGAATATGGTGCGGCGGATGCGATGATGCGGTGAGTTGTGTGATAAGATCTGCAACCCAAGATTCAGTTTCAGGTCGCG
>Ga0206846_1120_pt1 | contig 12838 bp, 12 predicted proteins | sample Alteio_BWOrgCont_20_FD_152878 | JGI IMG/M metagenome (GOLD analysis project Ga0206846, IMG submission 152878) | Enriched cells from forest soil in Barre Woods Harvard Forest LTER site, Petersham, Massachusetts, United States -... | ecosystem: Environmental > Terrestrial > Soil > Temperate forest >... | reverse complement strand
GTGGAAAAAGTGGTGGGTGGTGGTGGTGAGTGTTCCCGCGCCAGCGGTCGAGCGCAGCGAGGAGTGGTTCCCCCCGAGCCTCCGCGGCGGCGAGCGGCGGGGGTTTGGGGGCAGCGCCCCCATCAGCTCAGTTCGTGGGAATGGTTGGGTGTAAGGTGATCGTTAATCTTCGGGCGTTTCCTCTTCGTTCTTCCGAGGGAGAGACTCCAACGGGCAATCTGCTATTCGTAGGCGGCTGCGAGCGCCGCGCACAGGGTGACTTGTTCGTGTCGTTGAAGAGGAACGAGGGCGCTCAATCTTGAGTTGCGGGGGGCTTAAGCCCAGAGCAAGCTGCGAGCGCCTGCCGTTCCAAAGGGTGCAAAGGGTTTAAAGGATGGGTGTGGTCTTAGCGGGAAATGGGGTCGGTCTTAACGATGAGTGGGTTTAACGATTTACCGGGCTCTGTTTTGGTCTGATTTCTTTATGCGCTTTGGCGCATCCGCAGACCGAGCTCCTCGGCCGTCGCTCGTCCCGTGCGCATGCGCCAGAGATCCACGGCCAGGCGTCGCGCCAGGGCCACGATCGCTTTCTTGCGGGCCGATGGGCTGGTCTTTTGCGCCTTCGCCCCCAAGACCTCTTTCCAGCGGATCATGCCGCGATAGTCCGGCTGGAAGCCCACGACTCGCCAGGCCAGTTGGATCATCAAAGAACGCAACCGTGGGCTGCCGTGTTTGGTGATGGAGCCCAATCGTCTGCTTTCTCCACTGCTGCTTTCGCTCGGGCAAAGCCCAAAGTAGTTGCCGACTTGGCGCCCGTTGCTGAAGCGAGTCAGATCGATGAGCTCACGGTCCAAAAGCTCGGAAGTGAGCTCGCCCTCGCCAAAAAAGAGTTTTTTCTCCGGCCCGGTGGCTTTGAGCCGCGCTTCCACCTCTTTGAGCTGCTTTTCCGTCGCCAGGATCACTTGCTTGAGGATTTCCAATTGCCCGATCACCCACGGCGCCATCTGCGTTTGGATCTTGATCCAACTCTGGCCTCCCCACCAGCGTCCCTTCAGCGCCAGCCCCTGGGAGAGCAACAGACTGCGGCCCATCGACTGCAAACGCCGCACCTGACCAGCCAACTGTCCTCGCAGCCGCCCCTCGGCTCGCCGCGCCTCTTCCTCCAGAGTCGGGATCCGCACCACGCTCAACGCCTTCTTGTGGCCACAGAGATGATCGTTGAGCCGCCGGCACATGACCTGCGCGTCGAGCTTGTCGTTGACTTGCCGTTTGCTCTGTTCATCCCAATTCTGCGGCGCGATGACCAAGACTTCCGCCCCCATTTGCTGCATCCGCCGCGCCGGCCCATACCCAAAACAGCCGGCTTCGTAACAGACCACCACCCGTTTGGCCTGGGCGATCTCCTTTGCCAGCCAAGGATAAAACTTCTCCGGGGTGAATTTTTGCGCGGGCTGCGGCGCCGCGTGGTCCTGCTGCCGGACGATCCGGAAGCTCTTCAGGTGCATGTCGATTGCGATCTTGCTGATGCCAATTCGGTTCTCTACGGTGTGGGTGTTTGCTGTTTGCATTGTTTGTCGAGTGTGGCGTCCTATCCGCGCACTCGGCAACCCATGACATCTTGCTCAGAGGGGCTGATTTGAGATTTACGAGACAAGGCAGCGCTCAGCCGCCGCATTGCAAAATCGGGACTTGTGCTCGGCCGCACTACCGCACGGCCGCTTTGGCGCGGGCGAAAGCCGCCAGCGCTGCCTCCCGCGCCCGGGCGTGGATCACGATCGGCCGCGGATACGTCCGCCCCAGCTCAACCCCGGCTCGCGCGAGCACGCCGGCGGGCGCAGTCTCCGGCGTGTGCAGATGCTCGGTTGGCAGTCTGGCCAGCTCGGGGAGCCAACGGCGAACGTAGTCTCCCTGAGGATCGAATTTTACTCCCTGGCTCGCCGGATTGAAGACCCGGAAGTAAGGAGCGGCATCCGCGCCGCATCCGGCCGTCCATTGCCAGCCGAGGGTGTTCTGCGCGAGATCGGCATCGACCAGGGTATCCCAAAACCAGCGCGCACCCTCGGTCCAGGAGATGAGCAGATCCTTGACCAGAAACGAGGCGACGATCATGCGGACCCGGTTATGCATCCAACCGGTGGCCCAGAGCTCTCGCATTCCTGCGTCTACGATGGGATAGCCGGTGCGCCCTCGCTGCCAGGCGTCGAGCAGCGGCGATTCCTGCGCCCAGGGAAAGCGTTCGAAATCCGGCCGCAACGGCCGTTCCGGCGTATGCGGAAAGTGAAAGAGCAGATGATGGGCAAACTCGCGCCAGCCGATCTCGGCGAGAAATTGCGAGCCGCGCCAATCGTGCGAGCCGGCGCCCTCGAAGCGCCGCGCCAAGCCGCGCCAGATCTGACGCGGGCCGATCTCGCCAAAGTGCAGATGCGGCGACAGCCGGGACGTCCCCGGCAAATCGGGGCGATTGCGGTTCTCCGCGTAATCCGGCGCGGCGGTCTCGAAGAAATGCGCAAGCTGTCGCCGGGCGCCGGCCTCACCTGGCTCCCACGTCTCGCCCAATCCCCCCGCCCAGGGGATCTTCGGCTGCAATTCCAGCGCCTCGAGCGGGAGCGACTTCGGCCAGGCCGAGGGCGCCGCGAGCTGGCGCGGGGCCGGCAGCGGCTCGGCGGGATCGGGCTGGGCCAGGCAACAGCGCCAGAACGGCGTGAAGACCTGGAAGGGCGAGCCGCTCTTGTTTTGAATCGTCCACGGCTCATGGAGCAGGGCCGCATTATGGCTCGCGACCTCCAAACCATCGCCGCGCAACGCCTCCTTGATTTTCTGATCCCGGGCGATGAAGGCCGGCTCATAACGCCGACTCCAAAAGACCGCCCGCGCGCCTGTCTCACGGGCCAAAGCTCGGAGCGCCGTCAGCGCCGGTCCTCGCCGAATGAGCAGGCGCGAGCCGGCCTCGCGCAGCTGCGCGTCGAGCTTCTGCAAGGAATGATGCAGCCACCACCGCGAGGCGGCTCCCGGCGGCCATGGCTCTTCGTCCTCGGGCGACCAAATGAAAACCGGAACGACCGGACCACCGAGAGCGATGGCCGCGCGGAGGGCGGGATGATCGGCCAAACGGAGATCGATCCGAAACCACACCAGCGCGGGACGGTCCTTCATCAGGGCGCGAGCGAACCGTCAACCTGCGATTTGCTTACTGCCCGCCAAGGCCGGGCGCTTTCTGCATCTGATAACCATCGGGCACGACGAAATCGCTGTCCGGCACCGGTGTCTCCTTTACGCTGACGAGCGTGGTGGTCATTTTGCCCAACGCGGTGCCGGCTTCCGTCTTCACCGTCATCCCGGGAAGGTCAAATTTGGTGAGGTCCATCCCCGAGCCTGCCATCGATTTGGAAGCCTTGGCCATCGCGTCCTTGATCGCTTTCGCATTGGGATAATCCTTGGCCACCCAGAGCTTCACCTTGGTCTCTCCGGCCGTGACCTCGTAAACTTCGGTGTCCCATTGGCCGATTTTCTCCTTCTCGCCGGTCGGCTTCGGTTTGAGCGCATCCGCAGCGCCGGCGGCCTTCTGCTGGATCTCGGTCTGCTTCTGAATGTCTTTCAAGCTCATGGTCATCGCCATTTTCTGCGCGTCCATCAGCATGATCATCTCTCCGCTCGTTCCCTTGATGATGGTGGTGACGTTGCCGCCGGCCGGGCTCGGCATGACGATCCGGGCGTTGTCGCCCTTGATCGAGTACGTGAGCTTGCCGTTGATGATCGAGGAAGTGAGCTCTTGCTCGATTACGAAATCGGCGCGGCTGGAAACCGTGACGAGAAGAAGGGCGCCGAGGGAAAGGAGAAGCTTCATAAGAGAGTGGCGGGATTGTGGTTGGCTGCGAAGAGAAAGACGAGCGAAACTTTCCCCTTCTTAGAGAAATGGAAGGAAAGAGCGGACCGTGAGAGACCGGAGCGGAATCAAAAGCCTCGGCTCACCGCCAACTCGGCCACGGCATGCGTATCCTTGTGTAACCCTCGTATTCTATAATGAGCAATCTCTCCCCTGCCCGCAAGTTGCACGACCTTCTCGCGAAATTCGACACCGCCATGCTGATCAGCCGAACGCCCGAAGGCCAGCTTCGCGGCCGTCCCATGGCGGTCGCCCATGTCGATGAGGATTGCCAGATCTGGTTCTTCAGCAGCATCGAAAGCGGCAAGGTCCACGAGATCGAATGCGATTCTCACGTCAGCGTGGTCTGCCAGAGGCACGACCTTTTTCTCTCGCTCAGCGGCCAAGCCGGGGTGAGCCGGGAGCGGGCGAAGATGGTGGAGCTCTGGAAGGAGAGCTTTAAGCCGTGGTTTCCCCGGGGCCCGGAGGATGACGGCATCGCCTTGGTGAGCGTGAAACCGTCCGAAGGGGAGTACTGGGACGGAGAAGGCTTTAACAAGATCAAATACCTCTTTCAAACGGCGCACGCCTTCGCCACCGGATCGCCCATCCGGATCGAAGAAGGCGAACAGCACGCGAAAGTGCATCTCTCGTAGAAGTGCCGGTGACGGGACTCGAACCCGTACGAAGCTTACGCTTCAAAGGATTTTAAGTCCTTTGTGTCTGCCATTTCACCACACCGGCAAGCCGAAGGCAGAGCTTTGTCGCGGGGAGAGGCCGCCGCAACCGCAAAATGCGGCGGACGGCCAGACGGCTCGGCGAGGAAGCTTTGACCACGGATGCCTCAGATGAAAACTTGAATACACTGGGAGCGCCAGGAATCCGCTCCTACTGTGGTGATCTGAGGGCAAACTGAGCTCGTCGAGCGAATCGACCAGACGAAACAACGAGTCGAAGTAAGCGACAGCAGTTGAGGCGAATTGCCGTCAATGCGCACGCCCGGAGCGCCGTTCCCGGGCGTGCGTTTGTTTTTGATTTTACTCGGCGGGTTTCTTTGCCGCGTGCCGCAAATCTTTCAGGCATTTCGGATCCGGCGGAACCGCCTGGCCCACCTCATCCATCGGATGCGTAAATAGGTACCGCCAGACCGGCTCGTGGATGAAGTTCCCGCTCGCGTCCTTGACCGCGGATTTGCCGGGCTCGACGGAGCTATGCGCGCGCTTCGCATCGCCGCCCACATCGGCGTCCGTGATCAGCCGGCGGGTATTCCCATAGGGCTGGGGCGTTTTGTCGACGTTCACAATCGGGCCAAATTGATTCAGCTTCAGGAGCTCCCACGACCGGCAGTAATGCCCGCCCGTCCAGCCTCCATCGAGCACATGACTGAAAGCAAAGAACCGATTGGTCGGAGTGGCCGAAGGGAGCCCCTGCCAGGTCTCATACTGGTCCCGCGGACCGCAAAACATCACGCACCGGTCCACGCGCTGATAGAGCGCAAACCGCGCCGCCGTCGTCGACCCATGGGAGGCGCCCGAGATGATCACGCGATCCCACTGCAAGCCCTGGCCATCCGGCGAGAGAAAATAATCCCAACGCCCCTGCGGATTCTCCTTGGCCAGCCATTTTACGAATTGAAAGGCGCGCTCCATCATCCCGTCGGGTTTGGGAATATCGACCGCCGGCGAAAAATCGCGGCCGGTCGCCGCCTCCAGGCGGATCTTGCCGAGAAACTGGTCGTCGGCCGGCGGCGGTTCCTTGCCGAATTTGTCAAACCAGCCATTGGCATAATGGACCCGCAGCACATGTAGCCCATAGCCGTTCACCCGCTCGAAGAGCGGCTGATTGTAACCCATCAACCAAATGACGAGCCTCCCCAGAGGCGCCACGCGGGTATCGACCGCAGCCTGCTCCATGTCTTGAGGTTTGCCGTCTTTTTCGAGCAGGAAATTGATTTCCGGATGGGCTCGTGCCCGCGGATCGATGACGCTGGCCCGAGCGGTGAATTCGTACCGTTCGGCTGCGGGATCGTTGAAATACAGCGGGGCCTCGGTGGCGCGGAGGGGCGAGGCGCGTAGGCCGAGTAGGAGAAGGAGCAGGCAGAGTCGGGTGGGCTTCATGGGGTAAAGAGAGTATCTTTTGCAGGCGAGCCAACCGAGCTCAATTCGATTTATTCACTTCATCCACCGCCTCAGCTCGGGCAGACGTGCGCACCCAATGGCCCGCCTGATCATTGACCTCCACAAGGAGCTCGCCCCCCTTCTATGATGCGATCGCTGACATGCGGCAGTTTTTCGCCAACACGACGGGGACGAGCGCCTACGTGAATGCACTGATCACCTTGAACCGGGCTACGAACCGGCCGCGGCCATCCGGGAAGGCGATCGAGAAATTGCGAGGCTTCTGCCGGGGCGGGAAGCCGCCCGCAATGTGAGGCTTAACGAGGAAACGACGAATCCCTTATCAAATGAAAATGCTGGAAAAGGATTCGGGAAGTTCATCGACTCTTACAAGTCGCCTTGGATTCGATAACGACCAGAATCTTTCAGTTTGACGTTGCAAGGTTCGAGCTGATATGCGTGACGCCATGAAAACAACTCTCCGGCTGATCTCAACCGCGTTTTTAAGTCTATTCGGCTTAAGCCTCTTCGGAGCTTCGAATTTGCTAGGTGCGGAGTGCGCCTCGTATTGGTTAACCAATCAACCTTCCCTCGTAGCGGGTCAAAATATTCTTTTTAATCTTCAGCAGACCCTTGCGGGAATAAAATACAACCCAACGACAGGCGTGTTCACCGTCCCTCCTGGAGTGTACGCGATTAATTTCTTTGCAACTCCTAGCTCTTCATTTGAAAACACTCTAAATCTAAATGTGAACGGGACAATCATACCCACTCCCAGCTTGGAAGGGGCGATGGTTGCGGTGCAGTTTACCAATTCCGCCAACCAAATCTCAGTACAGGCAACAGGCGATTGGGCTCCGCAAACAGGAGACATTGGGAGCTTCTTTTTTGCCTATGCTTCAATTGCTATTGACAAATTACAAACGCCCAATATTGGCAATTTCGCTTGCTTGTCCTGCGATGCGGCTCAAACATTGACCACGGGTCAAAATGTTCTATTTCAGAATGAAATCAGCCTTACGGGTGTAACCTATAATAACACGACCGGTGTCTTGACACTTCCCGCCGGAACGTACTCTGTCTCCTACTTTTCTAATCCTGCGGGCAATTTGAACTTAGTTGCCAATGGAATTATTATTCCCAATTCCCCCTTATCTGGATCTGCGACCGTTCTAACTTTATCCAATGCGACAAATACATTGACATTGCGAGCACAAGGCAATCTCAACCTATCGTCGCCAGGAACGGGCCAGTGCAGCGCCATGATTACAGTCTATCGCGCAGCGGCAAAGAGCGAAAAATACGCCTCCTTTTTCCTGACAACAGGCAGTGGCGGCGTTGATGTTAATGCCGGTGAAAATGTAATGTTTAATAACCAAGTTGCGCTTTCGGGAATAAAGTATAACAATGCAACGGGGCTGTTTACGCTTCCTGCGGGGACTTATACGGTGACGTACTTTTTTGCTCCATTCACAATACCTTCGGTTAATATGTACGCAAATGGCAAGCTTATATTAAACTCCCCCCTCGGCGGCAGCTCGACCGTATTGGCGCTAACGGAGCCTAGTAACACTTTGTCCTTGCAGTATATTTCGACGAATTCATTTTCAGCCCCTGGCGCCAACCAGTCTTGGGCGTCAATTTCCATCGTCTCAGATTAATTCACCCGGCGAAAAATGAGAGGGGGTATTGGCTTCCGAGAGGCAGTGCCCCTGAGGAGCATTCGGCTCCGCCACCAGGAGCCAACCCACCCTACAGCCGCGAGTTATCACCATCGAGCGCTTCCAGGCCGAGATGAGCCGGATCATCGAAGATGTTTTTCCCGGCTTTGGCCTTCATTACGTCTTCCCGACTGAGGCGATCTACGATGCCGCCGAGCGTGTCGGATTGCCCAGAGATATGGCCGAGCTTTTCGTCGCCCAAAAAATTCAGGCGACAATCTCTCTGCGACCGCCGAATCAACTTACTCGAGAAAGGCGCCAGGTCCTTGATCGTCCACCTCGGCAGGCGTGGCCAAAAGTGCGTTCAAAAAGGCCGTTCGCTCCTTAGTTAGGTGCGTGTTGTAGAAGAGCCCTCCCTTGCTCGCGGGATAGCGGGCGGCAAACAGCGCAACATTCCTGTCTCGGAAGGTGATCCACGCCCTCTGCGCCTCAACGAAGCTCGCTCGTTCCTGCGGATTCTTGATCGTTGCAAGCACCGCTTTGTACGCGACGTTTAGCGCCGCGTCGGATTGGTTGAACTCTTTGCCGGCTTCGCTGGCTGAGGCAAGCTGAATGAGAGGCGAGGCAGCGAGTGCGAGAACGGCAAGTAGGATGGGCGTTAGCGGCCAAGCATGGCGCAAACGAAATGAATGTGGTGTGCGACAAGAGGACGTCATGGGGAGACGGTCGGTCGTGGCAAGCGATTGACGCAAGATCAAAATTCAACTCGGCGCGCTAATGCGCTGACGACGGTGATGGCCGAAGCATTCCTCGCTCTCCTCAAGGATCTCGATACCCCGGATGGCGCCATGGCCGGGATGCGGCCTTTTCGCTAATCCGAAGGGGACGAGCGCCTACGCCGATGCATTGATCACGCTCAATCGGGAGACGAACCGGCCGCAACCTGCGGGAAAGTCGCTGGAGCAACGGCGGGGATTCTGCCGGGGTGGTCCATCCCCTACCCGTTCGTTACCCATGCCCGCCATTGAATGCTCCGACGGAAACAACGAATGCCTCACGGCCTCCTCTCGCGAGCGGCTCATTCTTGTCACGGTCTCGCGTAAACCGTGACGGAAACCACGCAAAGCAGCGCAAGCCCCTGCAAACGCGAACTTTCCGCTCCCCTGTTCAGCGATGCAGAATTCTCGAAAGCGGCCTTCCTCCTCCAGATCCCAAGGCGATCCATCGTCTGGGCGCTGTCGCAACAGCTCCGTAAGCATCAGAAAAGCGCTTGCGGGCCTTTCTCGGACGCGGCCGGGCCGCTTCGGATGATTCTTCAACGCCGCCTCAAATTGCTGGGCGAGCGTCATAGGCGTTGGCATATGGAGCGAGAACCTCGGAGACTGTGACATGGAACGATCCGGGCTGACAAGGGTAAGTATTCACGCAGCAACCGGCGGAAAGGATGGGCGCTTTGCGCGCATCGAGCTTGGCATTCGTGTGATGCTCTGACTGCACCGGAGCCGACCGATTGACAACGGGGGCTTCAGGACTACGCCATATCGGCGAGATCCTGCAATGCCCGCGCGGTGATCAGCTCCACCACCTCGCTTTTCGCCCGTGCATAGGCATTCATGTCTGGCCAATCCTCCTTCGCCAGCCTCCGCTTTAAGGACTCATACATCGAGCGCTCCTCGGCGTTCCTCCTAAGTCTGTCGCGAAACGCGAGTTGGCGCCTCGTCTCCGCGCAACCCTCGGAGAACAGATGAACGTGGACATCCAGCTCCGGCGTCCTGAACATCCGATGCTCGTGCCAATCCGGCTCCCTCACCCGCAAAAGGTACCCAGCCTCCATCAGAGCAGGGAGAATCAGGGGAAGGAAAGCACGATTGCGGTTGTAGTAGATTAGACTCCCGATCAAGCCGCCGACGCCGCATTTGCAAGGCTCGACGCAGGCGCCGAGCGCGCCCCCGGCTGCGCCGGAGCGGGCGGCGGAGGCGCCACCGCGGCCGTGGCAATGATCTCCCTGGCGGTATCCCGCAAGGTGGTAAAGATCCCGTTGATCTTCAGCCGCTGGAACCGCTCCCGCCGGCGTTCGTCTACCTGCGGCTCTCCCCACATTCCCACCAGCAGCCGCGCATCCGGGAGCCGTTCCCGCAAACGCTTGCAGGCATAGAGGGCGTGGCGAATTGAGCCCGGCGGCAGCAATGAAATGCAAAAGAGCCGCGCCGGGGCCTTCTCGGCCGCCTCCACCATTTCGCCGGCGAGAAGCGCGGAGGGGACGAGCGCCGCTCTTACTCCCTGCTGCGCCAGCACCCGGAGCAACATGAGCCCGATCACCTCATCTCCGAAGTCACCGGCCGGAATGCAAACGACCGAAGCTTGATCCGTCGCGGTCGTCCCGGGCGTTCCGCCGGCGGCCTCTTCGCTGAGATCGCCGATCAGATCCCGGACGATTTCCAGCATGCGGGTGCGAACGGAATCCGCGAGACTCCCCCGCTGGTAATCGAAGTCAATCAATCGCAGCGCCGGGATAATGAGCTGATCAAATGTCTCCGTCAGCGTGTGCTTTCCCAGATAGTCTTCCGCAATCGTGGCGACCTCGTCCTCATCCACCGCGAGCAATCGCTGGTAAAACCGGTCTTCCAGCGCAATCGGCGGCTTATCGCCCAGCAGCACATCGAGAAAGGTCAGATTCGGAATATATTTCCCAAGCACGGCGATACAAACCGTGAGCGGGGTGGCGAGAAACAAGCCGGTCGAACCCCAGAGCCAGGTCCAAAAAGCCGCCGCCAAAATCACCGCCATCGGCGAAAGGCCGGTGCTGGAACCGTAAAGCCACGGCTCGATGAAATTGCTCACGATAATCTCCATTGCCCCATACAGCACCAGGACAAGCACGGGCGCCGTCCAACTCGGCGACACGGCCAAGGCGAGAATCATCGGGAAGACGGCGCTGATCCAGACGCCGATGTAGGGGAGAAATCGGAGCAGCGCCGCCAAAAGCCCCCAGAGAAGTGAATTCGGAATCCCAATGCCATAGAGCCCCAGCGCAATGGAGACCCCATAGCACGAATTGACCGCCAACTGCGCGAGCAAATAGCGGCTGACGCGAAGTCCCGCGTCGTTGAAGGCCTGCGTCGTCACCTGTAAATGACCGCGGCCCACCAAGTGAATGATCCGGTCCCGCAGATCCTCCCGCCCCAACAGGATGAAAATGGCGAAAAGCACCACCAGCGCGGCCGTGCCAAGCGGACCCAGAATCGGATCCACCAAAGCCTTCAGCGTATCGAACGAATTCGCCGCCGTATGAACCACTGTCACCGGCATCGGTTGGCTCACCTTCACTGCGCTGGCGCCGCCGCCCGTCGGCTCCTCCGTCGCGATCTGCTTCGGTGTCGTCGCCCCCTGCGGCGGCGCAGCCGGGCTGTCGATCTCTTTGGTGAGGTCATCGAGCGTTTTGGTCGCACGCGCGAGAGCGCCATCCTTGTGCGATTTCAGCGACGCGATCCTGCCATGCAGATTGCTTTGGTACTTTGGCAAATCGTTGGCCAAATCGATCACCTGGCCCGCCACGGTATAGCCGATGCCGGCGAGGACCCCAAACCCGAAGACGGCGGCGAGCAGCACCGAGCCGGCGCGGCCCAGGCGAAGCCGCTCGAATCGGACCGCCAGCGGGGCCAGCATAAATGAGAAGAGGATCGCCAGCGCCAACGGGATAAAGAGCTCCCGCGCAAAGTAGAGCACTGCCAGCGCCGCCACGAGTGGAAGGAGCGATTCCTTGACTGTACGACTGCCTTCGGCCGGGGTGTTCATTTTATTTGCCGGATGTATCGCGCCTCGAAGCCGGTTCACGTTCGTCTCACCCTGCCAATGCAGTGGAAACGACTAATGTCGATCGTGGCTCTCAGGGTCCTGGCCATCGGACCGGCCGGGCCGGCCGAGAGTTGAGAATTCTCCGGTTGAGCGAATCGAGCGCCTTCTTTATTCAAGAGCCGCGATATCTTGCCGTATGCTGTGGAAACTACAGTCCTGGATGTGGAGCCTTTTGCCGGTGGGCCGTGCTGTGAGCATCACCGTGCGTCTGTTTGGCCTCTTGCTCGCGCTGAGCCTGGCGATCTTCGTCCTCGGCTGGCTCGCCAGACGGCGCTGGCTCTCGCGCTCGGGAATGGCGCTGGCCTCGGCGGCGCTGCTCACGTGGGGGCTGTTGATCGCCGGACGTCCCGCGTGGCTGAAGGCGGCCGTTCAACCCTTGGTCCCCGGCCCGGCCATCTCTGCACTGCGGTGGGAGACCCGATCCCCCGGTCTCGAGACGGCGGATCTCGAAATCCGTGTCGGAAACGCCGTGGTCGATCACATGGCGCTCACCCGCCTCGATCCGCATCAATTCCGGTTCAGCGTCCATTGGGACCCGACCGGCCGCCGACAGGCCGAAGACTGGCAGCGCGAGCTTGGCGCCGCGGTCGTGGTGAGCGGAAGCTACTTCGGCAAGGATTTCGCACCGCTCACCCCGTTGCGCCTCGCCGGCCAGCCCCTCGGGCCTCCGGTGTATCAGTCGTCCCACGGCTCCTTTGTGTCCGATGGTGAGCGGGTGGATATTCTGGACCTGCAGGACAAGGACGTTTTCAAGACCATCAATGCCTTTCCCGAGGCGATGGTTTCCTATCCCCTGCTGATCGATGGCAATGGAAACAACCGCGCCGTCGAGAGCAAGGACTGGCTGGCCTCTCGGAATTTCATCGGCCTGGACGACGCCGGCCGCGTCGTTCTCGGAACCACGGAAACCGGCTTCTTCACCCTCCACCGGCTAGGTGAATTCTTGAAGTCCACGCCGCTTGGCCTCCGTCTTGCACTGAATTTGGATGGCGGGCCGCTGGTCAGCCAGGTCGTCCACGCCGGGAGCTTCACTCGAAACTTTCATGGCCAGGCCGAAATGACCGATGGTCAGGACGTGCTCCGGGCCTTCTGCCAAGCCAACCTGCCGGCCCATTGGCCGCTGCCCGTCGTGCTCGTCGCGACGCCGACGGTGCCGTCAGGCCGCGTTGACCAGCCGGCTGAGCGCCCGAAGTGAAGCCGCATTCGCAGCTCGCCCTCAATCCCAACAGTCCCTTCATCCCGACGGAGCTCCGCCTGCCCACCGACGTTTTCTTGCAAACTTTCGGGCACTGCTACGCCTCGCACGTCCAGAATCAGCCCGGCGGCCGGTATCGGGATTACCCCGCGGAGGCAACCAGCCTCGCG
>Ga0206846_1119_pt1 | contig 12993 bp, 11 predicted proteins | sample Alteio_BWOrgCont_20_FD_152878 | JGI IMG/M metagenome (GOLD analysis project Ga0206846, IMG submission 152878) | Enriched cells from forest soil in Barre Woods Harvard Forest LTER site, Petersham, Massachusetts, United States -... | ecosystem: Environmental > Terrestrial > Soil > Temperate forest >... | reverse complement strand
AAGAGGCGCTTGTTTGATGATAAAATTCCGATGTGCTACTATGGGCGCGGGTGTGAAGCATGTCGTGGGACGGGATATCGGGGAAGGACGGCAATTTTTGAATTGTTACTTTTTGATTCAGGAGTGCGTGATGCGATCGCACAGAAATGCTCACGTGCTGAACTTGAACTTATTGCGCGACAATCAGGTATGAACATGATGTATGATGATGCGCGTAAAAAAGTGATGCACGGTATTACGTCGCTTGAAGAGGTCATGCGTGTCATGGATATATGATCTTCCTGTTTCTTGGTAATAGGGTGAAGGTGTCGTACAAGATCATGCTGCTAGTCCGTAATGGAGAGGTTTGATACACTAGAATCAGAAAAGATGCAAAGTAACGAGAACATATAGGATCACGATGATGGATATAAAGTGGTTGACCGATAATTTGCTGTGGACTGAAGGTGAGATGCTCGCAGGGATATGTCTCATGACGCTTATATTTGGGTGGTGGTGGTCAAGTCGCTTGCTTATGATAGGGAGCGTCGCCATATTTCTTTTTTGTTTATATTTTTTCAGAAATCCTGAGCGTATCTGTGATGCATATCAGCATCATGAGCAGGTATTGATCTGTCCTGCTGACGGAAAAGTTGTTGCGGTAGAACAAGGCACTCATCCTGATATAGGGCCAGTATGGAAGGTTGCGATTTTTTTGTCTCCACTTGATGTTCATGTTAACTGGATACCTGTCGATGGACGTATTACCCGTGTAACCTATCACCCAGGAAAATTTCTTGTTGCCTATGCGCCGAAAAGTTCTGAGATTAATGAACGTATGGAGGTGATACTTGAGACACCGCAGATGCAACACATCGCGATTCGTCAGATTGCAGGACTTGTTGCACGGCGTATCGTATGTTGGGTGCATGAAGGGGATGCTGTTGCTGCGGGAGATAAGTACGGTATGATAAAATTTGGATCACGTGTTGAGATTATGGTGCCTCAACATACTGTTCGTGTTGAAGTGGTTGTTGGTCAGCATGTCTATGGTGGCGAGACAGTGTTAGGAAGATGGATATGAAAAAAATGAGCGCTCGCGTGTTGCAAGCATTGCAACATGAAAAGTATCAAAAACGGCTCTATGCTCTTCCTTTTCTCTTTACGTTTGCTAATGCGTTTCTTGGATTTGTTGCTATTGTACAAGCGCTTGAAGGTAATTATTCCTATGCGGTGTACAGTATCATGGCAGCGGCATTGATGGATTTGTGTGATGGGAGGATTGCGCGTGCGCTTGGTATTTCAAGTTTATTAGGAATAGAGCTTGATTCATTGGCGGATGCGATCTCTTTTTGTGTTGCGCCATGTGTCGTCATGTATAGTTGGTATCCCGGTAATGTTGGATGGACCGGTTTGATTGCGTTAGGATTTTATCTTTCTGCAGGATTATATCGTTTAGCAAAATTTAATCTCACTGCTGCACATCAACAAGATAGTTTTTGTGGCCTTCCTACCCCCGTGGCAGCATTTTTTGTAGCGAATCTTGTGCTCTATGATGAATGGATTTTGCATCATCGTGTATGGTTTATGCTGTACAAGCGTGTGCCATTTATCATTGTTATTATGTTGGCATTGTTGATGATCTCTCCTGTCGCTTTTCCTACGCTGAAACGGTATCGTGTACATTTACGTTGGTATTATATGCCGGTGCTTTTTGTTGTATGGGCATTGTTACTCATCTTGTTGATGCGTGGATATCCTTTGTTGCTCATGATTGTTGCAGGGTATATCGTGAGTGGTATGGTACTCTGGCTTGTGCAACGTCACACAGGATTATAATCTCCTTGCATTGCATGAAAAGCTACGATACGCTGAGCTTTGTTTCATAGAGAGACACAAGACCAAAAAGTGAGTTAGGTATGAGCAAGGCTGTTGAAGGAATATGGCCTGAATTTCTTGCCATTGCGCGAGAAGAGGTGGGAAGCCGTACTGTTGAAACATGGTTTTGTGCTATGAGCTTTGTGAAATGGGACTCTCATACCAAAATAGTATATTTAAGCGTGCCTAATCCGTTCGTACGCGATTGGGTTGCAGCGCGCTATACGCCGTTGCTTGAACAATCGTTGGCACGATTATTACATGAGCATAAAGTTAATGTGCACCTGACGCAATCTAATGAACATGAAAAGCATGTGATGGTGCCAGAAATTAAAGCAGGTGAACAGCCGCTTTCTGTGGTACCTGCAGTACGAGCACCAGCGAAGCCTGTGCGTGTTCGTCGTGATCACCACGCGCAAACTTTATATCGATTTGATAATTTTGTAGTAGGCTCACATAACTCACTTGCCTATGCCGCCGCCCAGGCAGTTGCTGATCGGCTCGGGACATTGTATAACCCCTTTTTCATTTATGGAAATTCGGGATTGGGCAAGACGCATTTGCTCCATGCTATTGGTAATGAAGTGCGTGCACGGCATGCTGGCTGTACCATTTTATATCAGAGTGCAAATAGGTTTGTTTCTGATTTTATTAATGCGATTCGTTTTGATAAAGTGTATCAATTTGAGCTGCAATATCGCAATGTAGATCTTCTATTGATCGATGACATCCAGTTTATTTCGAATAAAGAACAGACGCAGGAGTTCTTTTTTCACATTTTTAATGTATTGCATCAAGCTCACAAACAGATTATCTGTACGAGCGATTCGTTGCCACGTGATATTGCAGGACTTGCTGATCGTGTACGCTCCCGGTTAGAGTCAGGACTTGTTGCGGATATTTCTGAACCGTCATTTGAAACGAAGGTTGCAATTATTAAACGGAAAGCGGAGCAGCAGGGCAGTCAGGTGAACGATGATGTTGCTGAGTACATCGCTTCGCTTGAAACCAATAACATTCGCGATCTTGAAGGTGTGTTAATTCGTCTCTTTGCGTATGCGTCATTAACGAAACAGGCGCCAACGCTTGAAGTTGCTCAACAAGCATTAGTGCGAAGAGCCGAGCCGAAAAAAGCAGTAGCTATAACATTGCCGGCAATTGTACAGAAAGTTGCGGCACAATTTAGTCTTTCTGTTGATCAACTAAAATCAAAAGCTCGTACAAAAGATATTACACATGCGCGTCATGTAGCCTTATTTTTGATGAAAAAGTTAACAAGCCATTCGCTGCGTGAAATTGGAACATTTTTGCGTCGACGCGATCATACCACCGTGATCCACGCATTAGAAAAAATTGAACAGCTGCGGCATAAAGATGCAACGTGTGATCGATTGATCAAAAATATTGAGCATGAGTTGCGTGCATCATAATTATTGATGTAAAACCATTTTTAATATAGGGGTACTATGCTCAAACAAATCGCCACACTGTGTGTCGCCATGTCTTGTATCATAGGAACCATTTCCGTACATGCAGTAATGTGCAAGACACGAACGACACCACGTGTGCCCGTATCACGTATCATCGGGACATCTCATGAGGTGAATCTCGTTTCGATGTTTCTTTTGAGCGGTGGAGTAAAGTTTGTAAAGCCCCTCAATCTCCAACTGTGGCTGAAACAACTGAGCGATGCTGTGAAGGGTATGCCTTTGGATCTTCACCAAATTGTTCTTGAGTATGCGGGGATATCTCCAGCTGGCAGGAACGAGCGCTTATATAGCAAAGAGAATCCAAATCTAGCAGCTTTATTTGAGGATCATATCAGTCATCCTGCAAGGACAGGGTGTGCTATGATTGACGCTGCACAATTTCAAGCTGCCCTTGAACGTAAAAAGAAAAATCTTTCGGAGGTTGACTTGTTATATAACATTGTGCGCAGCATGAGTGGTCTTGGTGCTGATTATGAACCAAGCCCCTTTGAATATATTATTGAACAGAGAACACAGAGTGGTTCATGTTTGAGGTGTGGTGAGAATGTTCCCTGCGGTATATTGTCGAGGAAATGTGATTCAGTATACAATTTTTCAAAAAATTCACTCGACATCGTTATCAATCAAAAAGATGCGTCGGTCAGTGTCGCTGAGCTTCTCAAGCGCGTCATGGCTATTCCAAAAACCGCTACGCAGATGTGTACATGCAAGTTTCCTGTTGCCGTAACATGCCGAGACGTATTTATGACAACACCACAGCTCCTTTTGCTTCACTTTGATGATAGACCTCAGAATCAGATTGCCATTCCTGAATTTATTGAAGTGAATTCGGAATTTCCTATGCGCTATGAATTGCAAGGTGTATGGGGCCATTGTCTGTGTTTCGATGGCAATGGGTTTCACTATATACAGTTTAAGGGATCGGATAGAAACTGGTATTTGACACATCATAGTAATAATGAGAGCGTACGTCATAATCCAATCAACAAGTCAGGAAATTTGGTAAGTTATGGTGTATCAACAGACGGTGAGATATTGCCGTTGTACGACTTACGCGGCATTCAGCGTGCTTATTCCAAATTTCTGCTCTACAAGAAAATACCACCTTTGCCACCATCATTTGGACAGCGTGTAAAGAAGAAATTGCAGAATATGGTGCTGAAAGCTCAACAGAAAAAATAGGGGAATTACTATGCCCAAAAAAATCATCACACTGTGTGTTGCCATGTCTTGTATCATAGGAACCATTCCCGTACATGCAGTAATGTGCAAGCCACGACATGTGCCTGTAACGCGCATTAGTGGGGTTCATTTGGAAGTCAGCTATATTTCGCTGTTCCTTCTTAGCGCTGGAGTCCGGTACGTAAAGCCAGACAATCTTGAGCTCTGGTTGAAAGAATTGGATAATGTGATGAAAGGCGCTCCTCGTGATGTTCACAAAATTATTCTTGACTATGCAGGGGTGTCTTTAGCTGACAGACAGAAGCGTTTATATAATAAGGAGAATCGCAATGCAGCAGTTTTGTTTGATGAATATATCGGCAAATGGACAAATATAGGAAGGCCAACGATTGACGCTGAAAAGTTTCAGCAAGCCATTCAGTTTGAACAGAAAAGCAAAGATTCCGCTAGTCATCTGTTGGATAAGATTGTGCGCAGCATGAGTAATCTTGGGAATGATTATGAACCAAATCCGTTTGAGTATGTCATTGGCAAGAAATCACAAGGAGCCGCATGCCTCGTCTGTGGTGAGACTGTTCCCTGCGATATAGTATCGCGTACATGCGACTCAATATACCGCTTTTCACAACCATCACTTAATCTTGCTTTTCACAAAGGAGATACTTCAATCACTATTACTGAGCTGCTCAAGCGCGTTATGGCGATTCCCCAAGATGCTGAGCAAGAGTGTGCCTGTAAGTCGGCTGTTGTAGTAATGACGCACGATATATTTATTAAAACGCCATATCTTCTGTTGCTTCAATTTGATGATAAACCATCTCAAAAGGTTGTCATACCTGAATTTATTGAAGCGCCTGGCAACGCGTCTACACGATATCAACTGCACGCTGCATGGCGTGAGAGGGTTTCCTATAGCACAACTTATACCAGTGTACAGTTTAAGAGTTCGGATAAAAAATGGTATATACCACAAATGAATGCCGAGAGTGTGTGTCATTCGCCCATCACGTGGTTAGGAGAGCTGGCAAGCTTCAATGTATCATCATCAGGCACAGCAGAGCGATTTTCACCGCACTACAATGAAGCACGGCACTATGATCCCAAATTTCTGCTTTACAAGAAAGTTCGTGGGCAAGATAATACATCTTCTTCTTGCATAATATCATGAATGAAGAAGGTCATTTTTTGAGCGAACGTTTTTTTGATGGTGCTTTGGTCAGGAGCGGTTCTTTTTCGTGCGGCCACACTTTGCTGAGATTACGATCTTTAAAATAATGGCGATAACTCGGCACACTGGTGCCGCTCATGATGCGTTTTTTTTCGCGCTGTTTATTGTACCGTTTTAAATAGTAAACACCAAATGGTGTGGTAAGTGTATGATATGCAATACCGTTATCCTTGAGATTCTGTTGTGCAATTTCTTCAAATGAAAGATGTGGTTCGGTACATGTTGTCATGTTGAGATGCGACGTGTGCTTGTTGCGTGAGAGCGTGCGTGTACAATTTTGTAATGAGGTGCATGAAGCAAGGATGTTTTGAAGCTGTCCAGCAAGAGGGTGTGTGACATGTTCGGTGGTAATATATATCTGAAATGGGGCATCTGCAATTTGTGGATAGATAATCACCGCAGTGAGTGCGGGTGATACGTCAGGCGCCTCGGTAAGTACGATCATATTTCCTCGAGCAGTTTTTTTGTGCGTGCTGATGATGGATGCAATTTCTCTGGGCGCCTGTTGTGCTTGTTGAGGGGCGGGAAGAAGATGTACACAGGAGCCGAGTGGCTCAAATCCGGTCATGAAGAGGAGTGAAGTTTTATGCTGATTATTTTTTGACCAGGTAAGGTATTCACCCGTACTACAAAAATATTCGACGGCAATTTTGTCCGAGTGGATATGCCGCTGCAACCAGCGCAGCTTTTTTTTGATAGTGCGTGGTGCTGAAGCGGGCGTCGCTTTTTTCTGCGCTTGCTTGTCGTTGGTCGAATTTGCTCGAGGTAGTGAAATATGGCATGATGCCTGTGGTGATCGCAGACCGGAGGATCCCGGATCGTGAGATCCCTGATCGGATGATCCAAGATCGGATGATCCAAGATCGATTATCTGCGCGATAATGTGTTGGAATTTTAACCTATTGACCATCACATCAAGTAACAGTATGAGTGGCGTGAGATTGCCATCAGTTATGTAGGTGCACGTAATTGGCTGTGTACGGTTGTGGAAAGTTTCTGAAAGATCTTGTAACATTCTGACAAGCATTGTAATACACACCGATGGCGTCTGTGAAAAAAAAGCTTTTGTATCAGAAGGGGCGTCAGAAGCAAGAGAAAGTTGTACACTTTTGCTCAATAACTTCAGTGTGAGATGTCGAATGGGTAAAGGTATGAGCGGCTGTTCTTTGTTCATGAGATCAGTGTGTAATCGAGACTCAATTTCTGCGCCTTGCGCCCGTGAGGCCATTTCATCGAGCGGTCTGAGTGTATCCTGCAACACATCGGTATTAAAATCGGGGAACTTCAAGGGAGCGGCTGGCTTTTTTGCACCCTGCGCGCCGAACATGCAGAGTATGCAGACAAGAAAAATAGTGTACATACTCTCCCCCCAAGAGCTTGCGGTGATCTCTTATTTGAGTGTGACGTGTTGGAGCGATGAGGGTCAAGGATCTGGAGCAAAAATGATATTGCATGCATGTCTATATTTTAGTTTCAATAATGATATAAAATTATATTACAATTGAATACGATGATAATTTGACTTGTTGAGCTAAATGCGTAATAATGATAGATAATTTTTGTTTTGTAATGGTAAGAGTAGTGTGAGGTGTGATGGACAGCAAAAGTCGATATATAATTTGGGGTATTATGATAGTCTGTAGTAGCTATCCATTATTGAGGTCAGGGGCGATCTCCATTGTTGATGATAATATGGCATGTAGTATCAGAGAAAAGTATCCAGCGCATATTACATATCATGATGAGCATAGGCAAGGTGCTTCTGTTTCTTATAATATCATTGAGATAGAAAAAAACTTGGAGGATCGTCGCAAAGAAGTTACTTCTGCTACAATCAATCTTGGCGATGCTATGGGGCAATATGCTCAAGCGTATCTTCCTGTTGTGAGGAATGTGTGGGAGGGAATGCGTCCTCGATATCTAAGATTATTGCACGAATACAAGCAACGTTTTCCCAAAGATTATACTGACGTATCACCGGAATTGACGGTTGGAGTGGATGTAAGGGTTGACTATGGGCCGTACTGGCTCCACTCAGGGCAAGCCAAGAACCCGCACAATGATCCGCAAAGGTATCAAAGATTTATGCATATCAGTGCTCCTTATATAGTAAAAAGCAACAGAATTCTGTTTCAAGATCTTACGCATGATGAGTTGGTTGGTACAGTAGCATGGGCAGGGGCATATGATATATTACTCCTCAATAAAAGGCATGATACTGCAAATAAATTGTATGGGCGTGTAGGCTTCGCGGGTAAATTGACCGGAGTAGGGGTGATGCTGCATGGTTTGTTATGCAATCAGGCTACTGAGGTGGCCGCAGGTGGCCTTGGTGTTTGTGCATCAGAAATATATCAAAGATTTTTGATATATACAGAGCATCGGTCTGACATACAACGATGTGATAAATTGTCGCTTGATTTAGGCGGTCTTGCTGCTGCTCAAGGCTTAATCACTTTAGAAACAAAACATTTTTTTGAGTATCATATTCATCACTTTGCTCATCAAAAAACTGTACAATTGCTTCATGGCTTTAATAAAGTTGGGGCATCGATAATGAAGCATAAGATGGTTGAGAAAGGATTAGCACTGTTTGATTCTTATCCTTCCTCTGTTCGTCGCATCGCAACATCGATGGAATACTATTTTAAAAAGCATCGCGCAGAACATAAGGATATTACTGCTGACCAATCGCGTGCTGAGATATTAAAGTGGGCTCAAAACTTGGTTAGTGAATCGTTTGAAAAGATAAAAGCGCTTGATATCTCGGTAGATAGATTAACCGTCGAAGATGTACGTGCTCAGATAGACCCTATTCAAAAAGAGCTCATCGCCGAGATTGAAAAAGTTGCTGCGAAGTTGAAGTGATATACTTATCTATGAGAACTGTTCTCGAGTGTTGCAGAGTATGATTTTTAACAATCGATATATAGTTTTGAGTTTTGTGACGTTGAGCATCTATTCATGGTGCAGAGCAGATTTGCCTGATTCTCTGGATGATCCGTCTCTCCGAAGAGTAGATGCAATGATTGCTCAAGATTTATCTACAACACATCAGAAAATACATAATTCATTTTCTGATGCGCTAAAATTAGTTTCTGATGCAAAAAAGCTGGATAAGGCTGATGTTCGAGGATTGGCTAGCATACAACAGAATTTGAATGATTTAAAGTCTGAAGTTAAAAACACCGCTCAAAGGTATAATCAGATATATCTTTCACGTGCCCAAAATATCTTGGAAGCGATGCGTTCAGCTCGTCTCACATTATTGCAAGAACTTAAACATAAATTTCCTCATGAGTATAATAACGTATCAACAGAGTCGATGACACAATTGACGGAAGATAATTATAATAAGAATTGTCATAGTAATGTGCAGCCAATGGATCTCACGTATGAAGAGTTGGTGAGTGATGTCGCACAGTTAGAAGCACGTAACATATTCCTCATTGATAAAAAGATTGATCGGCTGAAAAAAAGATACGAATACATGGATTTTTGCAGTTCTATTGGTTGTATACTCGGTATTCGCCGTAGTAATAATATGAGAAATGTGGCTGGATATTGGATTGTGCGGACTGGAGGAGCATGGATGCATCAGGTGCTCGTAGACAAGCAGTGTCGATCACTTGAGCAACAGTGTGATGAGGCTTCGCTTAATCTCGGCGGTATTACTGCTGCTCGGGGGATGGTGAGCAAACAAGCAAGATTATTTTTTGCATGCTCGCTCTATGATCGATATGATATACATCCGCCGTATGGATGTAATGGCGACATGGAACAGCAGTATTCAAGATCTGAATATTCTCCTTCTCCTGTTCAGCGTATTACAACATCGATGGAATATTATTTTAAAAAGTATCGCGAAGAGCATAAAGATATCGCTATCGATCAAGCACGCACAGAGACGTTAACATGGACGCAACAGCTTGTACATGAAGAAGTTACCAGATTGAAAAATTTGGGGAATCAATCCTCTCAAAATGCTGAAAAATTGTGTGCTCACATCGAGCCAATTAAAAAAGAGCTCATCGCTGAGATTGAAAAAGTTGCTGCGAAGTTGAAATAGTTCTTAATCAAATCTATACCCAATTCCGGCGCCGACGACAGCTCCGTTCATGTTTACTTTTACCGGTATGGTACCCGCAGTGCACTGATTACATCCTACTGATACAAAACTGTAATCAACGAAGAGATCGATAAAAAAGTGGCATGATACATCGAAGTAGGCGCCTATTTTTGCAATTCCACCAAACCCCCATTTTGACGTTGTTTGCGTGCCGGTTGTTACACAGTTAATTGTTTTCAGATGCAGCGGTTGAAAGCCGAGTCCGACATAAAAATCACCGTAGCAAAATGGTACGAAATATTTGAGGCCAAATCCGAGCGGGACAATCTTCATCTCGGTTGGCGTACACAATCCGATCGAATGTCCCTTTTTGCTCAAAAAGTCTGCACTTGCAAAGCCGTACCAATTTCTTTCACTGCACAATTGAAAGGTGATTTCAGGGCCGTATAATGCACTTGCATCACCGTAAATATCCTTCACGCAATCGTTGGTTGGGAGAAACGCAGCGCCCTTAAATTCGAGTAAGACATCTCGACAGATCAATGACGCCGATATAAAAATGGTGAGAGCAACAAGCGCGCGTGATACTTTTATCATGATACACTTCCTTTACTGATTAACAATTTTGGGTAACGGTTACTGCAACAGGAGTTGAGGTTGTGCCAACGGCGTTCGTGCCCACAATATAGTAGGTGTAGTTTATATTCGGCACTCGATTGTGATCTAAAAAGACGAGCGGCTCAGTTGCAAGCACGGTTCCTGCGAGATCGGTCAATCCTGCGTCACGATAAATTGCATAACTCACCGGCAGCGATGTGCCCGATGCGGTCCACGTTAATTTGTTAATGAGATCGATATAGGTCAAAAATCTATCTTGCATCTGACATCCCTGCGCAGCGATCTGAAATGACTGCAGCGCTATGACATTGACGGTGTTCGATGTGTAATTCGTAACATAGGCAAATTCGCCATTGGGTGATATGGCCACCGCGTCGGGTGATTGGTCGACAGCGATGATGGGAGGGATGGCCGTGTTGGTAGCAATATCGATGATATTAACCGTTCCTTGACCGGCCGTTAAGTTAGTAAAACCTGGACCTGCATACAGTGTATTATAATTTGTTGCATAAGCGAGACGACCATCGGGTGTGATAGCGATTCCTGAAGGTTGTATGTCAAGGTTGATTGTAGCCACGATCTGATTGGTCGCCAGACTAACAACGCTGACAGTTGTGCCGAAGGGTGCGAAATTGTTACTTCCAAAATTGGTAACGTACGCGTATTGTCCGTTTGGTGTTATCGCAATTGCAAACGGTCCAGAAAAGCCGTTTATCGCATCAACCGTTACGGTGTTATTACTTGTTTGAATGATGCTGATGGTGCCGGTACCAGGATTTCCATTTTGATAATTAATGACGTATACAAATGCGCCATCGGGAGTAATGGCGAGTGAAGCAGGCGCGAGACCAACGGTGAGGGTGTTAACGATCGCATTGGTGTTCAAGTTAACAACACTGACGGTGTCTCCCGTGCCACTTGCTCCGTCGGCGCCGTAATTGTTAACATACGCAAAATTACCGTCCGGCGTGATGACCATGCCCGATGGTCCATTAAAGCCAGGGATTGTTTGCAGGACGGTATTTGTTACGAGGTTGATGATGGTGATGGTGGTGCCATTGCTGTTCGTTACATATGCTTTCGTGCCAGCAGCGTTGATGGTCACCGTGTACGGCTCATCAAAGCTTGGATCGAATATTGTTGTCGCGAGTGTGTTGTTGGCGAGATTGAGTACGCTCACCGAGTCTTGGCCGGTGATGCTATAATTATTGTTATTTGCAACGTAGGCAAATTGATTATTGGGAGTAACGGCGATGCCCGCTGGCGTGACACCAACATTAATAGTTGCAACTACGGTGTTGGGCGCAGCAGTATACAAGGCTGTTGAGATCAATGAACAAGCTATGGTACCGTAATATAGTGTTTTAGATTGTAGAGGCATGTTGATCTCCGCTCCAGTTTCCCATCAAATGACTGATTCAATCTATAAGCGCATAATGATGAAAGTCAACGGTTGCAGCGTATCGTAGAACATGTCCTACATTAAGTAATCTTCAACATCTTACGATTCTTCGTCTTTAAATAAATGATGCATATAAGAGCTGGGATTATCTAAAAATTGTTTGGTGATCTTATAATGCTCTGTATCGATATAGTCGATATGTGTGAGCGTATCTGAATCGCAAGAATAAATGGTTGCATGCGGATATGCGAGAAGTATGGGTGAGTGAGTTGCAATAATAAATTGAACATGAGGATCTCTACACATTTCATGCATGATAACCATTAATGAAAGTTGTCGGTGTGGTGATAGTGCAGCCTCTGGTTCATCAAATATAAAAAATCCACCTCTGCCGAGGCGACTTTTAAAAAAAGAAAGAAAGCTTTCGCCATGGGACTGCTCATGAAGTGATTTACCTCCATAGGAATCGTAAATGTCGGGTCCTGTTTCTCGAGCGAGATAGTCAATATGGTTAGCAACGTTAAAAAAACTTTCTGCTCTGAAGAAATATCCGTTGTGAGGTTTTTTCCTCCAAGAAAGTTTTAGGTGATCAGCGAGAGACGATGTGCCAATGTATGTTTTTTCGTCAGATGTTTTGAAGTTGATATTCTTATTTCCACCTTCTGATCCAAAGCCTACATGAGCAGCGATAGCTTCAAGAATTGTTGATTTGCCGGAACCATTTTCACCAACAAAGAAGGTTACTTGGGTAGGAAATTCGATCTCTTTTAAGTTCTTGATGACTGATAAAGAGAAGGGATATTGGTTGAAATCAACTTTATCTGAAAAAGTGGCTTTAACTTTATCGAGTATTGGGCCATCTATTGTGGTAATAAATTTTTTTGGAAATTGGCTCTTCATACAAAAAGTATACCATTTTTTTTGTATTTTCCTTACATCACGAAAAGCTGATTAAAAAAGACATATATGGTGAGAATCACCCTGAAGTTCTTGAAACAGAACCACGATTAGCATCAGTTGTATTCATGACACGTGAAGATGCTTTGTGGTATATATGGTACGATAGATGTCATTCACAGAGGGAGAATCGTAATGTTGCACCGTAATATGTGTGTACGTCGTGTCAGTTATATCATAAGTTTGATCT
>Ga0206846_1118_pt1 | contig 13004 bp, 4 predicted proteins | sample Alteio_BWOrgCont_20_FD_152878 | JGI IMG/M metagenome (GOLD analysis project Ga0206846, IMG submission 152878) | Enriched cells from forest soil in Barre Woods Harvard Forest LTER site, Petersham, Massachusetts, United States -... | ecosystem: Environmental > Terrestrial > Soil > Temperate forest > O... | reverse complement strand
GCGCGTGCCGGTCTGCGCTCGCACGTGCAGGCGGAAGGCCCCCGCATCCACCGTCGGGAAAAAATCGCGTCCCAGAAATGGGATCAGGCAGAGCGACCCGCCGCAAAAGGCCAGGAAGACGAGGACGAAGGCTTTGCGGTGATTCAGCAGCGTGCCGAGCACATCGCGATAGCTTGGTGGTCGCTTCGCTGGAGAGAGCCTTCACGCCGTTCTCGCAAAACTCAAACCACATGATCAGGGTCGGCACGAGCGTGCGCGAGATCACATACGAAGCGAGCACCGCGAAGACCACCGACATCGCCAGCGGCGCAAAGAGATACCCCGCCACGCCGCCCAGGAAAAACATCGGCACGAAGACGATACAGATGCAGAGCGTGGAGACCATCGCCGGCAACGCGATTTCGCCGGCGCCGGCGAGGATGCCGTCCTCGAGCTTCCCCCCGGCTTGCAGATGCCGCTCGACGTTCTCGATCGTCACCGTGGCGTCATCCACCAGGATGCCGACCGCCAACGCCAAGCCGCCCAGCGTCATGAGATTGATCGTCTGGCCGAGCGCGCTGAGCACGGCAATCGATGACAACACCGCCAGCGGGATCGAAATGGCGACGATGATCGTGCTCCGCCACGACCCGAGGAACAGGAGGATCATCAGCGCGGTCAGCGCCCCGGCGATCACCCCCTCGCGCACGACGCCGGAGACGGCCGCGCGCACGAAGATCGATTGATCGACGAATTCGCTCACCTTCAGATCCGAGGTAAGCAGCGTCTTGAGCGTCGCCGCCATCGCGCGCTTCACCCCGTCGGCCACGGCCAGCGTTGAGGCCGAGCCATTCTTCAAGACCGTAATCAGCGCGCTGCGCAGGCCGTCCTGGCGTACGACGTTCTGTTGCGGATCATTGCCGTCGCGCACGTGCGCCACATCGCGCACCCGGATCACCGCCCCTTCCACCGTCTTGATCGGCAGATCGTTCAGCGTGTCGATGATCGCTGGGCTCGTATTCACGTCCACCGGATACTCCGTGGCCCCAATCTTGGCCGTGCCGGTGGGGAAGACGATATTCTGATTTTGCAGTGCGGTGAGCACGTCCTGCGGAGAAAGATTCTTCGACTCGAGCGCCTCCATGTCGAGATCCACCGAGACGAGCCGCTGTTTGCCTCCGTACGGAAACGGCACGGCCGACCCCGGCACGCTGATCAGCCCGACGCGGATTTGATTCTGTGCGATATCCTGGATCTGCTGCTCGTTGAGCGTCTTGCTGCTGATGCCGTATTGCAGGATCGGCACGGTCGAGGCGTTGTACTGGATCACCAGCGGCGGAGTGGCTCCTGGCGGAAGCTGTTTCAGGATCGTCTGCGAAATCGCCGTCACCTGCGCCACTCCCGCGTCCGGCGAAGTCCCCGGCTGGAAGAACACCTTGATCACCCCTATCCCCTCGTGGGAGGTGGATTCGATGTGCTCGATATTATTGACCGTCGTCGTGAGCGCGCGCTCATGGGTGTAGACGAAGCGCTGCTCGATCTCCTTCGCGCTCAGCCCCGTGTAGGTCCAGACGATGCTGACGACCGGGATATTGATGGACGGAAAAATATCCGTGGGCGTGCGCAAGAGCACGAAGGGAGTCAGGAGCAGGAGCAGCAGCGCGGCGACTACAAAGGTCAAGGGCCGCCGCAAGGCGAGTAAGACGATCCACATAAATTTTAGGCGTTGGTATGGTTATCGAAATCCGTGGTCTCCGCTCGCATCATCGCTTCTCACCACCCCGCGCGCTATTGTACTTTAGTATGATCGGCCTCACGCCCGCGGAAGAGGCACGACCGATCCAATGACGCTATGGCATCCTCTCATCACCCGCTGCGGGGCGAGCATTTTACGGGCGGGGCTGTTCCTTTGCTTCCGTGGAACCCATGCGCGCTTCCGGCGGAGCCGTAAGCGCTTCGTGAATCGCATTTAGCAGTTGAGGCGCACTGTAGGGCTTGGTCAAAAATGCCTCTACGCCAAAGGTCTTCAGCTGTTCTCTACGCGAATCGTCGTCTCGTCCGCTGGATGCGATAATCCGGGCCTGCGGATTGAGCCGGCGCAGTGCGCAGCTCAAGGCGACGCCATCCATCAGCGGCATCATGATGTCGGTCAGCACCAACGCGATCTCGTTAGTCCGCTGCGCGTAGATCGCGATCGCCTCGGCGCCATCGCCCGCAACCGCCACGTGGTAGCCGTTCTCGCGAAGGGTTGTCTCGATCACGCTTCGGAGCGCGCTTTCATCGTCAACGATCAGGATCGTTTCGCCGCCCCCTTGGGGACTGGTAAGATCCTCGGTGACGTCCCGGGAGTTGACGATCATGAATCCGTCCGACGCTTCACCCGGAATGCTCTGGCCGATCGACTGCAAAACGCGCCACCCACCTCTACGATGGCTGAACCGATATTCCACCGACACAGGCGCCGTCGAATCGGCCAACGCCCGCTTGAACTCTTCCGCAACGTGAGCGGTATCCGCGGGATGAATGAGATCCAGACACCTTCGCCCCACAACTTCCTCCGGTTCGTACCCCAGCAAACGACTCGCGGACGGGCTTTGAAAGCGAATAATTCCGTCGTCGTTGAGAACGGTGATGAGGTCCGATGCGTTTTCAATCAGCAAACGGAAGCGCTCCTCGCTTTCTTGGAGAGCGTTCTCCCACCGCCGCCGTTCGGTAATGTCCGTCACAATCCCAGTCTGGCGGATCAGTTTGCCTCCGGCATCCCGCACTTGGAATCCCCGGACACGAACCCACCGGATCTCGCCGCCCGGCCGCACGATGCGATACTCGATATCTAAGCTTGGATCCTCTCTCACGAGTGCGGCAAAGGCCGCGACCACTCGCTCACGATCCTCCGGCAGAATGTATTCCACCCAATCTTGCGGATTCGCATACAGGCTTTCGACGGGACGCCCCCAGATCCGCTCGAAGGCCGGGCTCACGTAATGCACTTCGCTCATGTCGGGCGAGCGGATCCAAAAGGCATCCGTAATGTGGTTCGCCAACTGTTGGAATTTGTCATTAATCTCACGCAAGGCATTTTCGGTCTGCTTGCGCCCCGTGATTTCCGTGAAGGTAACAACGGCTCCGACGATTTGGCCCCCTCGGCGTATCGGATAGGAGGAATACTCCACGTCAAACTTCGTTCCGTCTGCGCGCCAAAAAACTTCTTCCACGTCCTGCGTCCCTTCGCCATTCCGGTACGTCTGATAGATGGGGCATTCCTCCTCGGGATAGTGCGTCCCGTCAGGCCGGTGGTGATGGGTCAGCTCGTGCATATTTCGGCCCGTGAGCTCATCGGGATCGCCATAGCCGAGCAGACGGACGCAGGCCGTGTTAGCCAGGGTGCAGTTGCCCTGCAAATCGATGCCATAAATCGCCTCACCCGTAGAATCCAGGAGAAGGCGAATCATTTCCTCTCGTTCTCGCAAAGTCTCTTGATCGTGCTCCCGCTCCTGCTCGGCGTCGAGCGCTGCCTTGAGCTGCCCGACCCACCACTCCATCCGCTGGCGCTTGAAGTCGCGATTCGACCGCTCGTCCCTGCGAAGGATTAATTCGGGAGGCTCGTAGTAAGGATTCGGGCAGACCGCCTCGCCGAGGATGATCACCGGATGCACCCGCAGGATGTCATGAAGCAAAGCGGGATCGAAGCGCGTGCGGTTATACTGGCAGCAAATCGCCAGGCGGCTCTCTTCCAGAAACGCATCCAGGATCGCCTCGTATTCGACAAGCCGCTCCATACTCACCGGCGAATCCAAGGCCCAGCTCATCACACCCACAATCCGCGCTCCAGAGAACCCGTCGGTGCGCGCTGCGATCTCGGCCTCGGCAAGAAAATCGATCATGGCGGCCGGAACAAACTCCCCTGATCGCATATAGGTGTCCTGCTTCGTTAGGATCTGCAAAGCGCCCCGGCTTCGTTCGGCGGCCAGATCCACTCCGCTTTTCGCAAGCCCATCCAACATGCTGGCGGTGGAGAGACCGTCCGCCACGTAGTAGCAACGCTCTCCGCACTCGAGCCCGCCCCTGATAAACGGCACGGCCACCGCCGTCGCCTCCGCCGCGTTCTCGTAAATATGGCAGACATGATCGCCAGGCTTGATTTGGACGATCTCCTTCACTGCGCGGCTCACCGGTCTTATCGGGAGCCCCTCTGATTGATGGATCGGTGATTCGTCCAACGGGTCGTCCATGGTCGAGATCGATGATTCTCTTCTTGCCGTCTGGGCGCGCTGGTTCATATAACAAAAAATGCGTCGAGGCGGCTCCCTTCTCAATTATACGTAAGTATAAACTATTTACACATCCGTTTTGCACAGAGGCGCGAATTACGTTTGGTTGTTCAAGTCCAACGACGATAGTTATCGGAGGAGTCCAGCACAGTTATGAATCGCAACCATCCTCATCATCAACATCTGCCTCCGGACCCTCAACGCGACCACGATCCACGGCATGCTCAGAATCTCGATACGGTGGCGCAGAAGCCGACGCACATCGGGCTCGGCGCCCCGGTCACCGAACGAGACCAGGAATCCCATCACGATCACCGGAGCCCCACTCCCGGCGCGCAGCCGCCGCTCGAAAGCCCGGGACCCGACCTTCGCGAGCCTGAGCACGTGGCGGCCGGGCTCACCGCGGTGGTGCAGAGCGCCAAGTTCACCCTGGGGCAGATGGGCCCGGTCCGCGGGCTCCAAACTTGGCTGAAGGTGAACAAGAAAGACGGCTTTGATTGCCAGAGCTGCGCCTGGCCAAGCCCCGATCGCGACCGGCATCTGTTTGAGTTTTGCGAGAACGGCGTGAAGGCTCTCTCCAGCGAAGCGACCACCAAGCGGATCACGCCGGAATTCTTTCGCGCGCACTCGATCGAAGAATTGCGAGAGCAGAGCGATTACTGGCTCGAGCAGCAGGGACGCCTCGTGCATCCCATGGTGAAGCGCGAGGGCGCCGCTCATTACGAGGCGATCGAGTGGGACGAAGCCTTCAAGCTCATGGCCCGCGAGCTTAACACGCTGCCTTCTCCAAACGCCGCCGCCTTTTACACCAGCGGCCGCACCGGCAATGAAGCGGCATTCTTATACCAGCTCTTCGTTCGGCAATTCGGCACGAACAATCTGCCCGATTGCTCGAATATGTGTCATGAATCGAGCGGCGCCGCCCTCAACGAGACGATCGGCATCGGCAAGGGGTGCGTCACGTTGGAAGATTTTGAGCAGTGTGACGGCATTTTCATCCTGGGCCAGAATCCAGGCACGAATCACCCGAGGATGCTGACCAGCCTCGAACGCGCGAAACGCAACGGCGCCAAAATCGTCGCGATCAATCCCTTGCCCGAGCCCGGCTTGATGCGCGTCGTGAATCCGAATCCGGAGGAATACACGAACCTGCTCGCTTATCCGTTCGATCTGCTGCGCAACCGCGGCGTGCCGCTCGCCGACCTCTGGCTGCCGGTGCGCATCAATGGCGACATGGCGGCGATGCGCGGCATCATGAAGGAGATGCTCGCGGAAGAGGAAAAGCGGCCTGGCGAAGTATTCGACCACAGCTTCATCCGCGACTACACCACCGGCTTCGACGCCTTCCTCGCTCATCTGCAAGCAACCTCCTGGGACGATATCCTGGCCGGCAGCGGGCTCACCCGCGAGCAGATCCGCGAGGCCGCCGAAATCGCCATCGGTCGCCGGCGCATCATTGCCTGCTGGGCGATGGGGCTCACTCAACACAAAAACTCCGTCGCGACGATCCAGGAGGTCATGAGCTTCCTCCTCCTCGGCGGCCACATCGGGCGGCCAGGAGCGGGCCCGTGTCCGGTGCGCGGCCACTCGAACGTGCAGGGCGATCGGACGATGGGCATTTGGGAGCGGATGAACGACAAGTTCATGCATCGGCTGGGGGAGGAATTCCGCTTCATTCCGCCGCGCGACCACGGCGCCGACGCCGTCGAGACGCTCAAAGAGATGCGCCACGGGAAGATTCGATTCTTCCTCGGCCTCGGCGGCAATTTCCTCTCCGCCACCCCGGATACCGAATACACCGCCAAGGCCTTGCAGAGCTGTCGCCTCACCGCGCACATTTCCACCAAGCTCAATCGCTCGCATCTCATCACCGGCGAAATCGCCCTCATTCTGCCATGCCTGGGCCGTTCGGAGATCGACCGGCAAGCCGGTGGAGACCAGTTCGTGACGGTAGAGGATTCGATGGGCGTCGTCAGCCCGTCGCGAGGCCATCTCGAGCCGGCGAGCGACCACCTCCTCAGCGAGCCGGCGATCGTCGCCGGCCTCGCCCGGGCAACCCTCGGCGAGGCCACCACAGTCAACTGGGAAGCCGTCATCGCCGATTACGACCGCATCCGCGATCACATCGAGCATGTCATTCCCGGTTTCGAAAACTTCAATGAGCGGATCAAGCGCGACATCTTCTACCTCCCCAACGAGGCGCGCGACCAGCGGAAATTCAACAACGGAGAGGGCAAGGCTAAGTTCATCGTCTCGCCCATTGACCGGCGCGACCTCCCGCCCGGGCAATACCTCATGATGACCATCCGCTCGCACGATCAGTTCAATACGACCATCTACGGCCTCAGCGATCGTTACCGCGGCGTCTATCACGGCCGCCGCGTCGTATTCCTGAATACCGACGACATCCGCGAAGCCGGTTTGCAGCAGGGCCAGATGGTCGACCTCACCAGCCATTTCGAAGGCGAGGAACGCATCGCTCGCCACTTCATGGTCGCGCCCTTTCCCATTCCCCGCCGCTGTGCGGCCACCTATTTCCCCGAGACCAACGTCCTGGTGCCGATCAACAGCACCGCCGACCGCAGCAACACCCCCACCAGCAAGAGCGTCATCATCACCATCGCCCCCTCCCCAGACCCGGACGCCGCCGTCGACGAGCTCCACGCAGGTTTGCACGAAAACACCTGAAGGGCTCCAACTCGGCTTTCCATCGAGAGCCTGTAACCGCGAGGCTCACGCCGGGGTGCCTGTGGGGGGGTGAGTCACACGGTTATTAACGCGCGAAGCGCCCATCTCCCACCCACGATCGCGCGAACGCGTCTTTCCTTCGTAATCGGCTCACTGCAAGTCATTTCCGGGGCGAAAGCGCGCGCTGAAAACCCGTATGCTACAATCCTCCCATGAGACGATCGTTGCGCGGAATGTCAACGGCAAGGAGGCGAGCGCCCAGAAGCCATTCGGATTCTAAATTCCCGCCCCGCGCTTCATTCCTTTGCTTCCATTCCTTCGCCAAATCCCGGCCCGCGATCCTCCCCTCAACATTCCCGAATCGCCGGAGCGCCTCAAGCCGTCACATCCGCTGCCGCCCCGATGCCAAAACTCCCGAATCCTTCCCGAAAATCACCAGCCTCATCTCTTAAACCAACGTCCAAATGGAAGTATCATTTTATGCCGATCATTTTTGTGACCCTTCCCGAAATTCCAAGGCAAGGATCCCACGGGGGAGTCTGCCATGTTCTACCCCGAAATATTCTACCTCTCCTGGTCAACGCTCCTCCTTCGAAGCTCGGAAACATTGCTGAAATTCATTTTCTCACCTGCAAAACCTTCCCGAAAATAGGCGAAATTTGCCGACGCGCCCCGTGCCGCTACGAAAATTACAGAAATCATGGACACTAAATCACTCCGGCCATTGCCCTCCGGCCCTTTTCCATTCATTCGCCCAAACATTCCCGAAATTACGCCCCTCCTCCAGAAGCGGCAGCGATCGGAGCTCCGACCACTGTGTCAAGGTTCCCATCTTACGCCCTCTGTACCCGTGTACGGCCACTTCTTCCCGAAAACCCGAAAACATTCCCGAAATTCGTTTGTCGCCTCCCGACCCCTAACCGCGCCATCGGAGTAATCTCTGGTTAGATCATTCCCGAAATTCCGCCCCATCCCTTTTGCGTCCTCTGTGTCCTTTTGCGGCCATTCCCAAAAGCTCCAAAACATTCCCGAAATCCCAAAAGCCGCTCGTCCTCATTCGCTCGCCACTGATTCGCTTGCCAAAAATCCACGAAAGATTGCCGGAATTCCGGCCCCTCCCCTTTTTTGTGTCCTCTGTGTTCTTTTGCGGCCACTTCCATCAGCTCCTTCGTTACCCGCTTCACGTCACGGTGAGCTCCCCGCATCTCAGCCATCGACACCCCGGCTCCGCGCGGCAAAACTCAATGACTCTTCGCATGAGCTCCACTCCCCTTCCCTTTCGCATCACGCTCGCTCGCTGCCTTGCACTGTCCGTGTTCGTCCTTGCCGTCTGTGTTCGTCCGGCAGACGCGCTCACCCTCTACGTCGCCCCCGACGGCAACGACGCCGCATCCGGCAAATCGGAAAAGCCGCAGCCAGGCAAACCGGATGGGCCACTCGCTACCTTGGCCGGAGCTCGCGACGCTCTGCGGCGCATCCGGAAGGCCGGCGGCTCCAACGAGCCGGTCCACATCGTCGTCGCCGATGGCCTCTACGAGCTTCGCGAGCCGCTCCTTCTGGAGCCCCAGGACGGTGGGACAGCCGAAGCGCCGGTGAGCTACGAGGCCGCCCCGGGAGCGCACCCGCTCCTCAGCGGAGGGCGCAAGATCACCGGATTCAAGCCGACCGAGGGCGGCCTCTGGAAAGCCGAGCTCCCGGAAGTGCGCGACGGGAAATGGTACTTCGAGCAGCTTTGGGTCAACGGCGCGCGGGCAACGCGAGCCCGCACTCCGAACGACGGTTACTTCCACGCCGCGGGGGCGGCGAACGCGCCCGTCCCCAATACGCCGCTCGCCTCTACCCTCGAAAAAACAGCCATCGGGATGAAGCCGGCAGACTTGGCCAGTCTGGCCGGGCTCTCCCCGGCAGAGCTGAACGACGTCAATGCCATCGTCTACCACTCGTGGAATACCTCGCGGCATCGGGTAGCAGGCGTCGACCAGGCGAGCGGGACGCTGCAATTCACCGGCCCCGCCCGCTGGGCCTTCTTCCAAAGCGAGCCGTACCATCGGGTGGTCCTTGAGAATTATCGCGCCGCCCTCGACGCTCCGGGCGAATGGTTCCTCGACCGAAAAGGCGAGCTCCTCTACCTGCCCCGCCCCGGCGAGAAGCCGGAAACCGCCGAGGTGATCGCCCCGACGATGGAAAAATGGCTGGTCCTAAAAGGCGATGCCGCCGGCAAGCCCATCGAGCACATCCGCTTTGTCGGTCTTCACTTTGCCTATTCCCTTTTCTTGCTCGCGCAGGAAGGCTGGTCCGATGCCCAGGCCGATGCGGCGCTCGGAGCGGGCATCTCCATCAATGACGGCAACCACATCGCCTTTGATCAGTGCGAGATCGATCACACCGGCGGCTACGCGATCTGGTTTGAGCACGGGTGCCATCACGGAAGCGTCGACCATTGCTATCTGCACGAGCTCGGCGCCGGCGGGGTGAAGGTAGGTGAGACGCGCGCGCCGAAGGACGAAGCGGGACAGACCGGCCATATCGTCATGCGCAACAATATCATCCGCGACGGCGGCTATTACTTTCCCGGCTCCATCGGGATTTGGATCGCCCATAGCGGAGACAACGAAGTTCTCCACAATGAGATCTCCGGCTTCTACTATACCGCCATCTCTGTCGGCTGGGTCTGGGGCTTTCACCCGAGCCTGGCGGTGCGCAACCGGATCGAATACAATCATCTCCATCATCTCGGCTGGAAGGTCCTGAGCGATTTCGGCGGCGTCTATACCCTGGGGCCCTCGGCGGGAACCGTGATTCGGAACAATCGGATTCACGATTGCGCCTGCTATTCCTACGGCGGCTGGGGCATTTATCCCGATGAAGGGAGCTCCGACATGCTCATCGAGGACAACCTTGTCTACCGCACGCAGTCCGCCGGATTCCATCAACACTACGGCGAGAAGAATCTCGTGACGAATAACATCTTCGCCTACGGGACCGAGATGCAGTTGCGCCACAGCCGGAAGGAGGATCATCTCGCCTTCACCTTCGAGCATAACATCGTCCTCTGGAAGGAAGGAAAGCTGCTCGGCCATATCGACGCCAATTGGCTGGGCGACCAGGTGAAGCTCGACCATAATCTTTACTGGCCCGAAGACGGCCAGCCATTCGTCTTCGCCGGCAAGACGCTCGAGGAATGGACCGCCTCCGGCCAGGATCAACATTCCCTCATTGCCGACCCGCTCTTCGTAGCGCCGACGAAAGACGACTTCCATCTGCGGCCCGGCTCGCCGGCGGAGGGGATCGGATTCCATCCTTTCGACTATGAAAAGGCAGGCGTGGAAGGCGACCCGGCCTGGGTGCAATTGGCCGCAGGTCGCGTCTATCCGCCGATGGATTTCTCGGAGCTCAAATTCGAAGCGCCGCCCCTCAACTTCCGCGAAGGATTTGAATACACCCCGCTCGGCTCGTCCAAGCTGCGAATGGCTCACCCGCAAACGGGCGGCCGCGACAACGCAATCCAAGTCGTGGCCGAGTCGCCCAGCGAAGGCCAGCGCTGCCTAAGGCTCACCGATGGCCCGGATCTCAAACCCGCGTTCAATCCTCACCTCTACTATTCGCCCCACCATCGGACTGGCACGACCCGGTTCAAGTTCGACGTCAAGCTCGATGCGCAATACCGTCTCGTCCACGAGTGGCGCAACAATGCGACGCCTTATCGCACCGGGCCGATGTTAGTCATTGAAAAGGGCGCGCTGACCGTCAATGGAAAGAAGCTGATGGAGGTCCCGCCCATGCAATGGGCGCATCTCGAAATCGAGGCGGCGCTCGGCGATAAGGCGCCCGGCGTCTGGAATCTCACCGTGACCTTGCCCGGCGCGGCGCCGCAGCGATTCGAGGGGCTCAAGTTCGTCCATCCGGAAGCCAGGACGCTCGATTGGCTTGGCTTTTCCTCGCCCGGAACCGTGGCGGCCAGCTGCTGGCTCGATGCGCTGGAGTTGAAGAATCATTGAGCGGACCGATGACGGAAACCGACGACCAGTATTGGTGCACGCGGTTCTTGTTTCAGCGCTGCCTGGCGTGCATCTATCTCATCGGCTTTCTCATCGCCCTGAACCAGTATCTCCCGCTGGTCGGCGAGCACGGTCTGGAGCCGCTCCGGCTGCTGTTGAAATTACGCGAGGTCAAGTTTTGGGACGCGCCCAGCCTCTTTTGGATCGATGGCTCGGATCGGTTTGTGATGAAGGTGATTTGGAGCGGGCTCGCGCTTTCGATCTTTGCCCTGCTCGGTCTCTCGGAGCGATTAGGCATCTGGGTCTCTGTCGGCGTCTGGTTCCTCTTGTGGGTGCTCTATTCTTCGCTCGTGAATGTCGGCGGCACATTCTACGGGTTTGGATGGGAGATGATGCTGTTGGAAAGCGGCTTCCTGGCCATCTTTCTCGGATCGGCCAAGGTGCGGACGCCGGTCATCGTAATCTGGCTCATCCGCTGGATGCTCTTCCGGCTGATGTTCGGCGCAGGGATGATTAAGATCCGCGGCGACGCCTGCTGGCGCGATCTTACGTGTCTAACCTACCATTATGAAACACAGCCGCTGCCGAACCCGCTGAGCTGGTGGTTTCATCATACCCCGATCTGGTTTCATAAGCTGGAAGTGCTGTTCAATCACTTCGTCGAGCTTGTCGTTCCCTTCTTTCTCTTCACGCCGCGCCAAGTGCGTTACATCGCGGGCCTCTTGACCGCCTTCTTCCAGGCCATCCTCATTTTGAGCGGGAATCTTTCCTGGCTGAACTATCTCACGATCGTCCTCTGCATCGCCTGCTTTGACGATCGCTTTCTGAGCCGCTTCCTGCCAGTGCGAAAACCGGAGACGCAAGCCGACTCCGTTCCGCACCAATGCGCAGTCGTGGCGCTGGCGCTATTGGTCGCGGTCTTGAGCCTTCAGCCGGCGATGAATCTCGTCTCGGAGCATCAGGCCATGAACCTCAGCTACGATCCGCTCCACATCGTCAATACCTACGGCGCCTTTGGCAGCGTCACCCCGGTGCGAAACGAGCTGATTATCGAAGGAACCTACGACGAGCGCCCGAGCGATTCGAGCATCTGGCGGGAGTATGAATTCAAAGGGAAACCCGGCGACGTGAGCCGGATGCCCTCCCTTGTCTCGCCTTACCTCTACAAGATCGACTGGCAGATGTGGTTCGCCGCCATGACGCCGCAAGTGCATGATCGCTGGTTCGTCAACTTCGTACGTAAGCTGCTCGAAGGAGACAAGGGCGCGCTGAGCCTCATCGAACGAAATCCGTTTCCGCTCTATCCGCCGAAGTACATTCGCGTGAGGCGCTACGTCTATCACTTCACCGACGCCAACGATCGGAGCGGCCACTGGTGGACGCGAAAGCTGGAAGGACAATACATGCCGCCGCTCTCGCTGCCCGACCTGAACAAGCTCGTCCCCCCTGAACCCTAGCCGCTGGAGCACGTTTTTCTTCTCCTACTCTACCCACGAAAATCGCGGTCCGCGCCCCTCTTAATCTTTCTCTTGCTCATGCTCTTGCTCTTTTGAAAAACCACCGGCACGGAGCGCCGCCAATCTTCGGCCAAGTGGAAGTTCATGGGCAGAGGAAGAGGACCCCCGGACTCCTGACGGCGCCCCCAAATGCAACGCCCTCCTCCATTTTGTCATTTGTCATTTGTCATTCGTCATTCGTCATTCGTCATTCATCCTCCTAATCCCCATGCCTCTCCGCACTAACACCTTCACCCTGCTGCTCTCGCTTCTCCTCCCATCCGCCCTTTTCGCCGAGCCGCCCAAACCCACGGTCTGGATCGCCCCGCCCGGCAGCGACAACGGCCGCGCCATACGAGAGCTCTTCGAACATCCCGACGACTGGAAGGAGACGCGAACCCTGATTGACGGCCTCTTTTATACCGACCTCCAATTTCAAAAGCAGTTCACCGATGAAGAGCTGGCAAAATGGCTGCCGATGCTCGCGCAGTGGAACATCCAGCTCGGGTTGGAAACCGGCGTGGTCAAGGAGTGGAGCCTCTCCGGCGAAAAGACGTTCAACATCGAACGCA
>Ga0206846_1116_pt1 | contig 13191 bp, 18 predicted proteins | sample Alteio_BWOrgCont_20_FD_152878 | JGI IMG/M metagenome (GOLD analysis project Ga0206846, IMG submission 152878) | Enriched cells from forest soil in Barre Woods Harvard Forest LTER site, Petersham, Massachusetts, United States -... | ecosystem: Environmental > Terrestrial > Soil > Temperate forest >... | reverse complement strand
CGACTGTTTCTGGATCATTGATTCGCATATGTCAGAAAAGTTTCTCCCTCGGAAGCACGTGCTTTGGCATTTCCGCGGAATCCGTGAACATCGGTTCGTTTACGACCTGGCTCGAGAGCAAATTGATCACCACACCGTAAACGAGGTACGCGTGAACTTCGCTGAAGCCCCTGCGTTCCACAAGCAAATCGATCCTGCGAGAGGTTGCCGCGTGAGCAGCAGCGCCAGCATCCTTCGCCGATCCGACCAACATCCAGGAACCCTCGCCGGTTTCCGCGTCTCGTTCCAGCTGCGCTGCGGATTGAGTCATTGGCCCTGCGAGAGGCCGATTCTTGTGCAGGTGAAAACGGAGGGTTGCATCCACAGGACACTCAATCCCGTCGATGCATACTTCTCCGTCACCTTGCGCGGCGCGCGCGTCGCCTGCGAAAAATATCGCGCCGGAATTCAGACGAGGCAGGTGTCGTGTCGCGCCACTTCATCGTTCCCGCACATCCATCTTGCCGCCGAACAGGCCTGGCGGCCGGGCGCGAAATTTGCCGTCCTCGGCCCGGGCAACTCCCATCACACCACAGAACGGACACAGCGGCACGACGGCAGGCGAGAGCGACCGGCACACAGCGCCATCGAGCTGCCAGAAAAAATACGGCTCTCGGAATCGCTCATTCGGAAAACCTAGCCCTTTGCCCACACTGGACCAACCCCAGACTTTATGCGCGATTGCGAGCACCTCGACCCATAAAACATCTCCTGGCTCCGCTCCCTCGATAAAGATCGGCCCGGCAAGAGCATGGATACGGTTGCGGTCCATCGCGAGATGCTTCGCAAGGGTCATCGCTCGGTAAGCCTGCCCGCGGCTGGAGTCGACACGCTCCATATGCACAGGGTCTCGCGAAGCGATTCGGAGCCGCGGTGAGAGCGATCGATCCCGCAGGGAGCGGGCGGGATTGGCCGAGAGAACGTGAGTGGCCATAGCGCTCCTACACCTCGACTATCATCTGCAATTCGACGAGCGCGTGCCGCGGCAGCGCGGAAACACCGATCGCGGCGCGCACATGGCGGCCGTCTTCCCCGAGGAGCTCGACAAAAAGATCCGACGCGCCGTTGACAACCTTGGGGGAATCCTGGAAACCGGCGACAGCGTTTACGTAGCCATTGACGCTGATAATGCTTTTCACAGCATTGAGCGAACCGACGTGGCGCCGCAACACTGCCAACTGTATCAGCGCGCAAGCCCGGGCGGCTGCATAGCCCTCCTCGACGGTTCGGTCGATTCCAACAGTTCCAGTAATCACGCCGTCCGAACTCGTTGAAATAACCCCAGCGAGATAAACAATGTGTCCGACCGTCTTCGCGGGGAGATAGTTACCGCCAACCGCGGGCAGCTCAGGCAGGACAATTCCCATTTCTTGAAGCCGCGCTTCTGTCTGTTTAGCCATGGATCGCAGTTCCATCCTCCCTCTTCAAATGGTGTTTGAGCACTTTAGCATATACATTCCAGGGCGCGCTTTTCCCTTGCGCGTGCGCGGCGGTGCGCTAGGATGGGCCATGCAGAGGTATTGGATCGGCTCGCTGTTTGCCGTCGGCCTCCTTGTGACAGGGGGCGCATCGCTTGGTTATGCAAAACAGGTAGATACAACTGCCAAACCCGCGGCTCCTCCCGCTCCTACCACCAAATTACGCGCGGCGCGCCAAACACCTTCCGACCTCGAGGTAGGAGGGGAGCTTTCCGGGCTGCCGCCGGGGACAACCCGTTATATCACGCGCGAGGATTTGCTTGCTTTACCACAAGTGGCCTACACCGTGGCGGATGACCCCAACTTCACCGGCCCAGTGAAGATCAGCGGCGTGGCACTCGAGGAATTGACCCGGACTCTGGGTGCGGCCCCAGCGGCGGACATGGTGGTTGCAATATGCGACGACAAGTATCGCGCAAATTATCCGCGTGATTACGTCGCTGCGCACCATCCCCTACTCGTGCTTACGATCAATGGACAGCCCCCACGGGGTTGGCCAAAAAGTCCCGAAGGACAGGGCTACGATATGGGACCTTTCATGATTTCGCATCTCAAATTTACGCCCAGCTTCAAGATTCTCTCTCGCGCCGATGAACCGCAAATCCCGTGGGGAGTCGTAAGGATCGAGTTGCGCGATGAGAACACGGTCTTCGGCGCGATCGTTCCGCGTGGGCCTCTTGCCGCCACACCCTTGGTGAAAGCCGGTTACCGCATTGCTCAGCAGAATTGTTTTCGCTGTCACAACATGGGCCAAGAAGGGGGCCAGAAGTCCGCCACTCCCTGGCTGGTGCTATCGGCATGGGCCACATCTTCACCCGAATACTTCGCCGCCTACGTGCGAAACCCACAAATAAAGAACCCTCACGCGCAAATGCCCGGTACCCCCGGTTACGACGACGCAACAATCGGCGCTCTCGCCGCCTACTTTCAAACATTTATTCCCAAAGGAAAACCATGACGCTTCGCATCGCCAAGGTGGCCCTGGTTTTCGCAGTGGCGTTCTTCTATTCGCTCGTCGTCCTGAACAACATGACGGACTACGACTCGAACTACCAGTTTGTGCGCCATGTCTTGATGATGGAGTCCACGTTTCCCGGCAATCGTGGAATATGGCGCGCAATCAACTCTCCCAAGTGGCACACGGTTTTCTATCTTTCGATTATCGCCTGGGAAACGGTGACCATGATCCTCTGCTGGCTGGGGGGATTCCTGATGGCGGGGGCAATGCGAGAAGGCCAAACGGTGTTCCATCAATCCAAGCGTGTAGCGATCTCAGCCCTGACGTTGAGTTTGCTGATGTGGTTTGTCGTTTTTCTAAGCGTCGGTGGGGAGTGGTTCTTGATGTGGCAGTCGAAGTTGTGGAACGGCCAGGATGCCGCCTTCCGCATGTTCACGGTGGTTGGCATCATTCTGCTGTTTGTGGTCCAACCAGAACCCAACCTACAGTAAGGGATGCTCGAATGGATGGAGTCGTCGGGGATGGCCTCGCCCAAGTCACACCAGCTCGATTCTGAAATCCCCCTTGAGCTTCGTGCCGAGTGATAGCCCCAGATCCTGTCGAATTTGCTCTGATGTCCCCGGCTTCGGACCTCGCGCAGTGTCGATCTTGGCGAAAGATCGCAGCAGGTGAAACCCCGCATGAATCTGATTGTCTCCCGCAAGCCACGCAAGTCATCCTGATCGTTGGGACAAGGTGAACCGTGCAAACCGAGCTAAGATTGAACGAACCTGATGTCACACCCATCGCGCGCGGAGAGAATTGGACCCGATCAAAACGAAATTAATAGTCCAAACAGTAGCCCGATGGATTTCTGTGACGGAAATGAACGCGCCATCCAGCGGGTTCGGGCTACTGCGGGCGACTGTTGTTCGCAATTTTTTGTGGTTCAAAGTTCCGCGGTTGCGTGCGACGGCGCTCCGTGCTCCATCAAATATCTTTCCGTTGATTCTCACTCAAAATAAATCCTCCAAGACCTACTTTTTGAATTTTGCGGGGAACGCCGCCACCTTCTGGCGAACGGGCGTGGATGTGCAGACAAGGTTATGAAGCCCAAACCTATTGAACTGCAATCCGGCTTTTAGCCGGCCGGAGACACGGAGCGTTGGCAGCGGTAGCCCGTCTTTTATAAGGATGGTATCCTTCGTTCGCTGGGAGTCAGGTTGCATCGAATAGGATGTAGCTGCAGGTTGGAAGTTCCACTCGGGAGTAACGAATGGGCCGAATATCGAGGCGCGCCTTCCACGGAGCAATTGCTTCGGCCTTCGCGTGGTCAGCGGTTCCAAGAGCGTGGGCGGATCGTCATCGTCAGACGAGCGTGGCTTTGCTGCTCTCGGGAGTGATTACGGATGGCGGCTGGAGCCAGTTGGCATATAACGGCCTCAAAGAACTCAAGGCGCGATACGGCTTCAAAACGGCGTACGCCGAGAACATCAGTATCGCACGTATGGACCAAGTGGCGCGAGGCTACGCGGATGACGGTTTCGATCTCGTCGTCGGGCATGGTGTTGAATTCAGCAGCACCCTGCTCGAAGTGGCGCCCGACTATCCCGGCCAGTATTTTTTCGTCACCACCTTTCTTCCGCAACCGGAAGTGCCCCGCAATATCATGTATGTCAACATGGGATACTTCGGTGCCGCGTATGGTGCGGGTGTGCTGGCAACGCTCATCTCCGATAAGAAACGGGCTGTGGGATTCATCGGAGGCGACGACGATCCGAACCAGCAACGAATGAAAAGAGCCTTCATCGCGGGAGCGCGGCAAACGGCGCCGGGAATTCGGGCGCTCGCGATCATTACGGGAGATTACGACAATGCCTCCAAGGGCAGAGAGGCCGCTTCGATTTTGATTGGAAACGGCGCGGACGTGATCTGGCACGCGGCTGATGTGACGGGTCTTGGAGCGATCCAGGGCGCTGTTGCAGGAAATATAAAAGTGCTAGGCTGCTATTCGGACCAGACTGATCTTGCTCCGAACAACATGGCGACGAGCTTCGAGATGAATCTCGGAGGAATGGTGATCAGCGCTTCACAAGAAGTGGCGGCGGGCACGTTTGCGGGCGGCACCGAGTGGCGCCCTCCCGTAAATCAGATGTGGCTGCAAAAGTGCGGCAAGAATGGAGACTATAATCCCCGCCTCATATCAGCCGACGAATGGAGCACGTTCCAGAAAGTGTGGAGCGACATCGCATCGCGCAGGATCGATGTCGAGTCATTGGTGGCGTAGGTCCAAGAAGACTTTCCGCGTCATCTGTCGTTTACCTGGCAACTCGCGACTACCAGCTTCTCAAAGGAGCGCGCGGTGAAGCATACCCTGGAAATGAGGAACATCGTAAAACGATTCCCGGGCGTGCTCGCGAACAACAATGTCAGCTTGACAATCCAAGCGGGCGAAATTCACGCGCTCCTCGGCGAGAATGGCGCCGGCAAAAGCACATTAATGCAGATTCTCTACGGTTTCCACGCGATGGACTCCGGAGATATTTTGATCGATGGCGAACAGGTGCGCCTCGACAGCCCCAAAGACGCCATCGCGCTCGGCATTGGCATGGTGCATCAGGAATTCATGCTGGTGCCGCGATTCTCAGTGGTCGAAAACACGGTGCTCGGCTTACGGGAAGGCAGGGGGCCGCTCGTTGACTTGCAACGTGCCTCCGAGAAACTGAAGGGCTTGAGCAATCGCTACGGGCTCGCACTCGATCCGGCGGCCGAGGTGGGATCGCTGCCCATTGGCGTGCAACAACGTGTCGAGATCCTGAAACTTTTGTATCGGGACGCACGCCACTTGATTCTCGATGAACCCACCGCAGTTTTGACCCCGCGGGAGAAGGACCAGTTATTTGCCGTCCTGCGCAAGCTTCGGGAGGATGGCCGCTCGGTCGTGCTCGTCACGCACAAGCTTGCCGAGATCATGGAAATTGCCGACCGCGTCACGGTGATGCGCGACGGCCAGGTAGTGGCGACGCGGATAATCGGTTCGACCTCAGGGCGGGAGTTGACCCAGCTGATGGTCGGGCGTGAGGTGAGCCTGCGCGTCGATAAATCCGATCAAAAACCTGGCGCGCCAGTTCTGAAAGTCAATGAATTGCGGGTCGCAGATGAAACCGGACCGGAGAAGGTTCGCGGCCTTAGCCTGGAAGTTCATTCCGGAGAAATCCTCGGCATCGCAGGCGTTGACGGAAATGGCCAATCAGAACTGGCCGAAGCGATCATGCACCTGCGCGAGATTGACAGCGGGCATGTCCTGTTGCATGGCGTGAATGTTACCAGGCTGAGCGTCGCCCGGCATCGCTTGATGGGTATTTCCTACGTCCCGGCGGACCGCCGCCACGTTGGCTCGGTCAGTGAGATGTCCATTGCGGACAATGCGATTCTTGGTCTGCAAAGAAACTACACTCGCGGTTTGTTTCGAAATCTTCGCAACGCACGCAAATCCGCCGAAGCCTTAGTGGCTCGCTTTGGGATCCGCAGTTCGGGGATCGATTTTGCGGCGGGGAAGCTCTCCGGTGGCAATCTCCAGAAGTTGATCCTGGGCCGGGAAATCATGCGTGGTTCGGCTGCCCTGGTCGTGGAACACCCTACGCGGGGTTTGGATGTTGGCGCGGTCGAGGCTGTATGGCTAGAGTTGCTGCTCGCGCGGCAAGAAGGCAAGGCGATTCTGCTGATCTCGGCGGAGTTGGACGAGCTATTAAACCTCGCCGACAGGATTGCCGTGATGTTCGAGGGACGCATCATGGGAGTTGTCCATCCACGAACGGCTTCGGTGGAAGAGATTGGGTCGATGATGGCGGGCATCGCGGCGGGAGGAGCATCGACGGTGGCTGAAGAAAGGAAGGAGACGCGTCGTGGCAAAACTCTTTGAACGCAGGCTAACACCGGCAGACTCGCCGCTGGCCATATTTGCCACGACAATCACGGCTTTTCTCGTAGCGATGCTTGTTACTGCATTTCTCTTCCTCTACTATGGCGCCAATCCATTCCTGGCGTATTTCGCGCTTTGTCACGAGCCCTTCGCGACATTGCGCGGGTTTGGCTATTCGCTCGTGAGGGCTTCACCATTAGCCCTGATTGCGCTCGGAACGATCATGAGTTGGCGCTCGGGCTTCAGTTACCTCGGCTTTGAAGGATGCTTCGTAATCGGTGCTACGGGGGCCGGCTGGCTCGCGTTGTTGACGGCCCCGGGTGGGCGTATTGGTCCAGTACCCCTTTCCCTCTTTATGCCGCTCGCAATGTTATTTGCCTTCACTGTGGGAGGAATCTGGGCGGGTCTCGTGGGGGTCGTCCGCGCCCGTTTAGGCGGAAACGAAGTCTTGATTTCTCTGATGTCGAACTATGTCGCGATTTTGATTTTGCAATATCTGGTTTCGGGACCGATGCGAGCCCCTGGAAGCCTTCCGGAAACGCCACTGCTTCCGCGTACCTCATGGCTGCCCTTCATTCTGCCGGGGACCCGTGCGCACGCAGGCATTCTGATCGCGCTCGCCGCCGCGGGACTGGTATGGATGATGCTGCAAAAAATGCCGTTGGGTTACGAACTGATTGTCACCGGCTTCAACCCATCGGCCGCGCGCTATGCTGGCATCAACGTGCGGAGCCGGCTGGTGCTGGCTGCATTCTTTGCAGGTGGACTTGGCGGTCTTGCGGGGATGGTTGAGGTGCTTGGGTCGCAACACCGGCTGATGGATGGAATCAGCGGCGGCGTGGGTTTTGTCGGAATCGTCGTTGCCCTTCTCGCACGATTGAATCCGCTTGCCGTAATTCCCACCGCGATCTTATACGGTGGGATGTCGGTTGGCGCCGACGCGATGCAGCGGCGAGCGAGCATACCTTCCTCAATCACTTTTATCCTCCAGAGCCTCGCCGTGCTGCTCGTATTGGCCTTTGACGCGTTGCGTTATTATCGGATCAATCTCCCCTACTTGCGACGTACTCCGCCATCCGTCAACGAGCAGGTATACAAATGAACGGCACTCAGAACATGGGTTTCGCTTTCGTGGTCACGTGGTTATCCTCCAGCCTGGCGCTTGCAGGGCCGGTACTGCTCGCGGCTCTCGGTGAAACATTCGCAGAGCAAAGCGGAGTGCTGAATGTCGGGATTGAGGGAACCATGCTTTTGGGTGCCCTGGCGAGCTTCCTTGCTTCCTATTACACGGGAATGATCTGGACCAGCCTGCTCTTTGCAGCGCTTGTTGGCATCTTCGCAAATGTTTTTCTGGCGTGGATGTACATCACGGTGCGCGCGAGCCAAGTCGTGGCCGGGCTAGTGTTCAATGTTCTCGCACTCGGGATTGCTGACACGGTTTACCGGCGTGCGATGGGCAATTCCGCCGCTCCCGAGAGCATCGCCATGTTCCACCCTGTGCGCATACCTGTCATCAGCAACCTACCTCTGATCGGTCCCGCGCTTTTTGGGCAGACAATCCTTTTTTATTTGACATTGCTATTGGCTATTGTTGCCCACTTCATCCTATTTCGCACGAGTTTCGGTTTGGCTCTCCGAGCGTCCGGGGAGAATCCTGCCGCTGCCGATTCGGCTGGAATTTCCGTGTACCGCATGCGGTACACGGGAACTTTGATTTCTGGGGCGGCAGCGGGAATGGCGGGCGGTTATCTCGTGCTCGCGCAAGTGGGGCTTTTCCGCGAATCCATTGTCTCCGGGCAGGGATTCATCGCGTTGGGGATTGTCATTTTCGGACGCTGGAACCCGTTGAAAGCTACCGCAGCCGCCCTCGTCTTTGGCGCCTGCGATGCTCTCCAGTTGTCACTTCAAATTTTCGGGCCGCGCGTCCCCCCGCAACTCTTGCTGGCCCTACCCTACGTCGTCACGATTCTGGCAATCTCAGGATTATTTGGTGGAAAAGCAGTCCAGCCTCGGGCCCTAATGACGCCTTACGTCAGGGACTGAGCCGCATTTTTGCCACTGGCAAAAAAGATCCGCCTCTCATACTGCGGTGTTATAACAGCGTGTCGCCTACAATAAAATTCCAGCAGGTAAGCGCTATCACCTCAAACTTATCGATGTGGATGGCCGCCGGATCGCGGATCGCTAGATCGGCGCCCTCCCACAGGAAATATGAATTTTCGAAGTGCCCGTTGAATAGCAAAACGCGTCTAGCCCCGTGGCGCGCGAGCTTCCTCAAAATATCACTTACCAGGCAGATAGCCGTATTTCCGTCCAAACCTCTCGTCACGGAAAAGTGATTGCCGCCTCCATTACGTTGTATGGCTTTATATCTGTAGATAATTGTTGGCGCCATGATTCCGTTTATTCTCCGCGCCACCTCCAAGGCAATTTCTGTCGGAATTATGATATGCGTGTCCGTGGTCATGTGCGCGCCATGCTGCTCCGTTGCACCGACCGGGACACTGGAGATCGTGCCAGGCACGGTAATGCGCCCGGAATATTCCACCCATGACATCTCGCCCATAGCTACCCTAGCTGGCATTTTTCCTTCTTCTCCCCTGCCGCCGGCTCGATTGGATTGACGGGCTCGGACTGAACCACGTCGTCATAACCCTCGATTGGATCGGACTCAATTTTGTATTGAGCGAGCCAAGTTTTAGTCCAAACTGAATTAGAAAGTTTTTTATCACAGCGACGGGCTGCGAAGCTGGAATTGCTTCAATGGAGCCCTCGGCCGCGGCGCGGGCGGTTTTATTTCCAATCGCCTACTCTTTCCTTTTTTGTTTTTTTCTTAGAGAATAAGGACCCTAGCCTCGGGCGATCGCAGCGACTCGGACGCTGTAAGGAGGACCCATGAAAGCATTCATCACCAAAGATACTCCAGTTACCGACGAAGTGTTGAACGCGATTGCCTATCTTCCCACTTCAAGCCTTCCGCTAATTGTCGAAGATGGATTCTTCAAGAAACTAAAGGACAGGGATTTCATGCGAATCGCCTTCCTGCTGGCTTTTAAAGGGTATAAGGAAGGTGGTTCACCGATTGGCGGCGTGATCATCAACAATGAGACCCGCCAAATCGTCGGAAAAGGCCACAACACTTTGGTTCAGGAGAACCACCCTTATAATCACGGCGAGACCTCGGCCGCCCGCGATGCCGGGCGTCAAGATTTCAGCCAGACGACCATGTTTACTTCCCTCAGTCCCTGCGATATCTGTGCGGCCTTGATCTATTCGCTCCAATTCAAAAGACTGGTCGTCGGGGATGCCAGCAATGCTTCGGGGAATGAGGGCTTGCTGCGTCAAAAGGGCGTCCAGGTCGATATTCTGGAGGATCCCGAAGGCGTTGCCTTCTACGCAAACTACCGCAAGGAAAAACCGGACCAGGACCTCGAAGATTGGAAGGGGTTGGCCTCTGTGCGTAAAGCTGCGGCAGCCAAGTCTTAGTGGTGATAACGGCTCGCCGGGTTCGCGGCAACAAAGAGGACAGTAACGGCGCTAAAGAGCAAATTAATTTTCTTTAGCGCAACGTACCTCGAAGACGAGGCACAGCCGCTCGAGCCTGACGAGGTAGGCTGGGGGCTAGGGTTAGGGGTGGTTCGGACCAATTTTTAGATAACCAAAGAGGAGAGGCTTACCTGTTGGCATCTGGCTCCCGCCGTTCGGTTCGACTGCGACGAAAACGCCGCCAATCTGTTCAAGCGCCTTCGGATCATCAAACTTGACCGCCCAACGTTTCTTCGCCGCACTATCCTGATAAAAAATCCCGAGCTTCAGGGTCTGCTCCATGTCCGGGCCGCGTCGTCCCGACGCTCAGAACGTGCTGGCGTTCCTGGCTCCAACCTCCTGATTCAAATCCCCTATTTCATCATTTGAGAGGAATGTGGAGCGATTCTTCTTGCGGCAGAAAGTCTATGCGTTCGTTCTAAACTTCATTGCACGGTTATAGAAAAGCAATCGCCCGGCCGGCCAGAGCCACGCCCAACCAACACATCAGAGACAAACAAGCGGCCAGTCTTCCCAGCCCCGAACTCTGCCTCGTGCTGGAGGCGATGGCTTTGCGGTGCAGCGTAAAATGGAGGGTGACGGCGCAGGCGAGAAAAATCATTTTATAAAAGAAAGGAGAGCTGCCGCTGAGCTTTACGGCCTCGGACATGAACAAGGGAACGCCGGTAACAATCATCGAAGTGACTCCAAAAAGCGTCCACGGCCCGAGATACCCGGCGAGCTCGGAAACGGATTGCCGCCGCATTCCGAGACCCAGCAAACGCAAATCGACGATCACCAAAGTTCCAATCAACATGCCCAGCGCCATGATATGGAATGTTTCGTCAATCGCAAAAAACCATTGCGCGTGCTTGAACCAGGCACCCGGCCAACTATTTTCGCAGAGCAAGAAAAACCAATTCGGCAGGATTCTTCCGAATGTCACTCATGCACCTCTCGAAATCATCGTTGGCGATCCTCGTTAGCCAAGGTTGTCGCGAATCCAACCATGGTTAGAAATAAGCGGTCCAGCGCCCCGCGATCACGACCCCCAGCCATAAAACCAGGGACAACACGCCCACCATTTTTGCGCGCCAGGGCATATTCTCGTCCCATTCATCGATGTTGTGCATAACTCTTTTATGAAAGTACAGGACATTGAGGGCCGCGAGGATCAGCAATACGACTTTAATTCGGAATGCCACAGTGTTGTAGCATTTCAAAGGTTCCGACAAAATTAAAAGGCTTCCACTCACCATCATGACCACAAATCCGCCGATCGCCCATGGCTCCAGTTGTTCGATTACGTCGGAAACAGGCGCCTTCCGCATGGCCAGACCCAGAAGCCGCAAATCCAACCACATGATGGTTCCCACGGAGAAACCGAGCCCCAGAATATGAATCGTTTCAATGATTGGAAAAGGCCAATCGCTTTCACGAAGGTAAACGCTGATGCGAGTGTCATTCAGCCAGGTGACAAAGTTAAGAAGATGAAACATTGGTGTCGGCGAGGGACCACTCTCTGGATCGTTCGACAAAACCTTCGAACTGAGAATGCAGACCCACGCAGGTCCTACTTTCTGTTTGCACCGAACGCTCGTCCAACGTCCCCGCCGCCTAGAGACATCTTTTTACGATTCTCTTTTCGGTCCGTCTCGCGCAACTTATGCCAGGGTCAACATTCTGTCAAGATTCACGAACGCACCTAACCTACATAAGGAATCAGGACAGCTGCCGTGGCTACCGAAAACCACAGAAGCAACTCCGCTATTCCGGCGAGCTTGGCTACGGAAGGGGTTTGCGAAGCTTTCTCCCACTCCGGCGCCTTCTGCTGGATGACAACGTGGAGCACGAGTCCTAACGGGATCAACAGACCAAGCTTGGTCAGAAACGCCATATTGGTGAGATAGGTCTCGGCTGAAACCGAGAAAAGCAGAAATCCTCCCGTAACAGCTATCGCAAATCCGATCCAATTCCAAAGAAACAACGCATCGGAAAGCTGCAATGGGGGAGAGGATTTTTTGCCGACTCCCATAAGATTGAGATCCACTGCGACATTGGTGCCAACCCATATCGATAACCCGGTAAAATGGGTGGCCTGAACAAATGGATATGCCCAATCCGAGCCGGCGATGGCCAAGGCATATGGTCGGTTCTGCAACCAGTGTCCGAACATCACAAGTGAGCTGTCCATTCGAATGGACCTCCGATTGCTAGCGCCCCTGCCGGTCTACCCGATAGAAGTTTCCGTGGTCCGGCCCGCCAAAGCCCGAGTCCAACACAAACTTTTTCTGCAAATCTCGCACCACTTAACCCACCCCGGTCAGAGCTGGAACTTCGACTCCGGCAATGATGGCGCCGATCCACAGACCAATGGAAACGACGGCGATTAATTTCGCCCACGCGGGCATGGCCGGCAACTGATCCCATTTGCGCACTTTTTGTTGGACGAAAATATTTACGACGATAGCCAGCACGATGATGCCTATTTTGTCGTAAAAAACGTCATTGCGGTAATAAGAAACCGCCGAGCCGGCGAACATGAGGAATCCAGTCAGAAAATTCAAGGCCAACGAAATCCAGATCCAGGGAAAGAGCCGCTCCGCGAGCTGTGCCGCATCTTGCCGGCGCGCGACGAGTCCCAGAATGCGCAAATCCACGATCACCATCGAGCCGACCAATATAAACATGCTGAAGTAATGAAGGATTTCAACGCTCGCGGCCATCCAGGCCGTCCCGTTGATTAGCGCGACGAGGGAATTGTCTTGCAGCAATCTGCACAAGTGAAGAAACATAATTCAACAAACTCCCGGCGGCCGTGCCCTCGCCGCATCGGCGTATGGACATGGAATGGATGCACTAGTGTGCAGCAGCATTCTTTACATTCGGTGGAACCGGAAAGACCAGGTATGGATTGTTGGCGTCCAGCATCTTCACATGGAGGTCGAGTACCGCATGGCCGGCCTGCTTGCGAATAATATGACCGGGAGACAAAACATCCGTCGCGATTTCCCCGTGATCCGCATAATCGGAATATTCTGTTTCGGTAATGAGGTCAGCGAGCGCAGGATTATCGGACCGGGTTTCTACTTTTGCCACTTCATATTTGGCATCGAGCGTGGCCTTGACCATCACGGCGCTCAGTTGTCCGCTCAGAGGAAACGTAAGAACCGCGACCCCGTTCTCGTTGGACATCTTAGTCTTATCGCCTGCGGCCAAGGCGGCTTTGATTACGCCGTACGGAAGAGTCCAGAGCTGGAGCAGACGACTGCTCGCCGAAGCCATCGCTG
>Ga0206846_1105_pt1 | contig 13482 bp, 12 predicted proteins | sample Alteio_BWOrgCont_20_FD_152878 | JGI IMG/M metagenome (GOLD analysis project Ga0206846, IMG submission 152878) | Enriched cells from forest soil in Barre Woods Harvard Forest LTER site, Petersham, Massachusetts, United States -... | ecosystem: Environmental > Terrestrial > Soil > Temperate forest >... | reverse complement strand
GCGTCGAGCACCTGGTCGTGGAAGGCGCGGAGGTCGAACTTGTCGCCAAGCGCTTTCTTCGCGCGGTCGCGCAATTCGAGAATCTTGAGCTGGCCCAGCTTGTAGGCCAGCGCCTGGCCGGGCCATCCGATGTATCGGTCCGTCTCGGACTGGATAGTTGTCTCTTCGATCGCAGTGTGATCGTGGAAGTATTGCACCATCTGGTCGCGGTTCCAGTGCTGCGCGTGGACGCCAGTGTCGACGACCAGGCGGATGGCGCGCCAAATGTCGGCTTGAAGACGGCCGTAGTCGGACATCGGGTCCTGGTAAAAGCCTACTTCCTTGCCGAGGCGCTCGGCGTAAAGAGCCCAGCCTTCGACGAAGGCGGTGTACCCCTCGTACTTGCGGAAGGTGGGAATGTCGTCGAGCTCCTGGGCGATGGAGATTTGCAGGTGATGGCCGGGGATGCCCTCGTGATAGGCGACGGCTTCGATGGCGTAGAGGTTGCGGTCAGTGGCGTGGTATTCGTTCACGTAGAGGCGGCCGGGGCGACTGCCGTCGGGTGCACCATCGTCGTAGTAGGCGGGGTACATGGCCTTCTCAAGGTAGTCGGGAACGGGAACGACTTCGAGCTTGGCTTTGGGCAGGCGGCCGAAGAGCTGCGGGAGCTTGGCCTGCATGGGGCCGATGTAGCGTTTGTAGGCCGCGAGCAACACGTCGCCGGAGCTGGCCTTGAGCTTGGGGTTGCTGTTGAGGCTGGCGCGGAAGCTGGCCAGATCTGCAAAGCCGAGCTTCTGGGCAATGGCCAGCATTTCGGCTTCGTCGCGCTTGACCTCGTCCAATCCGATCTGGTGAATCTGCTCGGCGGTTAGGTCGGTCGTGGTGCTTCGGCGGATGAGGAATTGATAATACCTCGCGCCATCGGGCAGGGCAGAGATGCCGGGATCGGTGCGGCAGGCGGGAATGTAGCTGGCCTCGAGGAAGCGGGCGAAGCGCAGATATGCGGGCAGCACGTCATGGGAAATGGCGGCGAGCATGTCCTGCCGGATGCGCTGCTGGTCGAGAGGCTTGATGGACGCAGGAAAGCTCTTCAACGGCGTGGCGAAGGGCGAGTCTTCGGGCTTCTCAGCGGCCATCGTCTTTACCTGATCGAGCACTTGTTGAAGCAGATACTTCGGCGGCGTCCGGTGGTCCTCGATGCCGAGAGACATATTTGTGGTGACCTGGTCGAAGGCCGTGGGAACCTGGTGCAGGCGCGCGATCCAGCCGTCGTAATCTTTTTCGGAGGTAAAGGTCAGTTGCGAGACGAGGTCGGCATAGGTGGTCTGGATGCCGCCGAGCTGGTTCACGGGCATCTCCCACTCCTTGAATTCGGCCGCTTCCTGGTCCTCGGTGAATTGGCGCAGCAGGAGGTTGAGGCTGATCTTTTCCTGGTCGGTGAGCCCGGCGGGGTCGATGGCCGCCAGACGCATGAGAAAAGCCTGCTCGCGCGCGAGGGTGTCGTTGTAGGCCTTCACCGAGTAATCGGAGATCTTGTCGTTGAAGCGCTTGTCGCCGAGGGAAGAGGCAAACTCCGGACTGTGGGCGAGATTGTCTTCCCAGTAGTCGTGGAAGATTTCGTTGAGGGCCTTGCGATTGCCTTCGACGGAGGCTGCCTGCGGATGGAGAGCGGGGACTGCGAGCAGGAACAAGAACACGGCGGGGAGGGGGAGACGCGGAATTCTCAACGGAGTTGGACCTCGGAGTGAAATCTTGCCTTGAGTCGAGTGTAGAGCAGGACGAGGGAATAGGGACTAGGGACCAGGGACTAAGGGACTAGGGAACAGCGGGTTGAATTGGAATCGTCGGGATTGTGGGGCGATTTTGGGGTTCGGTTTGAGGACTGGAGCGTTGGCTTCTAGTCGGAAACCATCAATTCGCCGGGCAGTATGGGGCGGGTGCGGTAAAGTTTGCCGCGGGCAGCGAGCATTCCCACAAAAAGCAGCGCGGCCATGTAGGCGATGAGTTTGACGACGTCGGCTGTGTGCGTATGCGGCAGCGTCTTCCACAGAACCAGCAGCAACGTTTGCGCGGCGGTGACGGCCCAGACTGAGCCGTAGAAGTAGCGGCGCTCCATACCTTCGGTTTTGGTGGAGGGTCCGACGCGGGGGAGCTTTCCGATTGCGCCGAGAAAAAGAATGATTGCGCATAGGGGAAAATAAGCCCAGGCGTAAAGCTGCTTCATATACCAGACGCCGGTGAGGGCCGAGCCAACCAGGCCGGCGAGGTTGAGGCTGGCGAAGGTGATTACGGCGCTCCAGGCAAAGGTGTAGCAGACGCGGCGATAGAGCGGGTTGGGACGATCTTCGTCGAAGCGCAAAATGTAGGGGCGGGGTTCCGCGCCGGGAAGGCTGCCGCGCAGGCCGGCGATTCCGGTGCCGATGAGCACCGCGGCCAGCCATAGGCCATTGGCCAGGCTGAAGCCGTGGGCAAAAAGAGAAAAGGTCAGCGGGCCGGGAGCAAGGAAGAAGACCCAGATCCAGATAGGCCAGTGGCAAAGCCGGTAAATGCGCGTGTTCCGCTCGCGGATTTTCCGCTCCTGGGCAAATTCCACTTTTCCGCGATAATGCATTGCTTTAAGTTTCTCAGGCGTGCGGGGAGGGAGTCAATCGACGGCGCGGGCCGGGCGGATGCGAAAACTCCTCGCGCAGGGCGCCGCGTGCGGAGCGGACCTCGGCAGCCAGAATTTGAAGGACCTTGAAAGCCAGCGAGGGCTTGGCGCGCATCAGTTCGCTAAAGGCTTCCCGCGCAACAAAAGCGAGCTCGGTTCCGGCGCCCGCCTTGGCCGTGAGCGAATACGGCTGGTTGCCGACCAGGCCGGGAAGGCCAAGAAGCGAGCCAGGCGCCGCCTCAATTGCAACGAGTTCCTCTCCCGCATTTGAGGACATGGAGAGAGTCACACCGCCTGATTTCAGGACATAGAGGCCCGCAGGCTCATCGCCCTGGCGAAAGAGGACGCGTTCCTCGTTGCAGACGATGGGCGTCGATTGCTCTTCAAGTCCCTGGATCAGGGTCTGATCGGCGATAAACGCAGAAGAATCGAGGTTCATGGGAAGGCTCACTGATTGGAAGGCGAAGAGGGATCGATCGAAAGGGTGATTCACGTGAAATGCGCCTTCTCTACTCCAAGATTACATCGCATTATGGTGTGTCCCGGTGACGCCGGTCACGCATTCGTGGTCACGGACGGGCTAGTCGGACCGGGCGAGTTGGTGGAGCCGGAGAAACCCAAGCGAATGCAACTCTTAGGGGATGTAAACCGTACAGGTCTCCGCTCTCGACCCTGTAAACAGGCGTATACAGACCAAGGAAAATTGTTCCGGACGGTAACTATTCCGTCAACCACCCTGTTTTAAATCAGATAGAGATTAATTCGCATGCGGTTTCGGTTCGGAAGCACAATTGCTAGTGAATAGCTACTCCGACATGGGCGGGGACATAAGACGTTTGGAGGAAAGACAAAGTGAATAACATCCTTCTCAAGCTTCAATTGAGGTTGCAGGACCTGCTGAGTCGCGAGGAAGGCCAGGACATGGTCGAATACGCGCTGATTATTTGCCTGATAAGCCTTGGATGCACAGCAACTTCGCAGTTTCTGGCACAGGGTCTGACCCATGCCTATGGCAACCTTAGCACCGATCTGGCGAACTACACGTCGTAAGTGAATCGAGGATCGAGCCTCAACGGGAATTGCCCCCTCGCCCCCAGGGGAACCAGTTCAAGTGTGAGTCCCGATAGATTTAGCTGCGACAAACCGCGACCCCGGGCAAAGACCCTTGGGATCCGCATTTTTTGTACTCTCAAGTTATAGAAAAACCATTGGCTAGCTCATTGCCGTCAATTTTTCCCTCCCCCAGTTTCCCCCGATCAGCGACCAGATTTCAGACCACTTCCTGTTGAGCTGTCCTGGCGCACTTGCGCCGCGGACAGCCGGGAAGATCGCGCCTGATGCAGGACGCCTTCAAACCCTGCCGGCTACTCGTAGCGCAACGCCTCTATCGGGTCGAGGTTGGCGGCACGGATGGCGGGAATCATGCCGCTGATGAGGCCAGTGATGGCAAGGATGATGGTGGCCACGACCACCGACGTTGGCGAAATGATGAGGCGGATGTCGGCCGACTCGGCATTCTTGGCGATTGCGCTGTAAAACGTAATGCGGCCTACCAGCGCAGAAATGATGTAAGAAAGGGCAATGCCTCCCACGCCGCCTACCCCGGTGATGGCCATGGCCTCGGCCAGAAACTGGATGAGGATGTGATGCCGGCGCGCGCCGAGCGCCTTCTCGATGCCGATTTCGCGGGTGCGCTGCTGCACCGCCACCAGCATGATGTTCATCAGGCCGATGCCTGCGATGCCCAGCGTGAGCGCGCCCACCAGCGTGAGCAAAACCGACAGTGCGATTGAAAGCAGCCGAAAGACCTTGACCTGGGTCATCAGGTTAGCCACGCCCATGGCGTTGTGGTCAGAGGGTACAAAGTGGTGGGAAGCAGCCATGGTCTGGCGCAGCGCCTTCTCGACCATTTCGTTGTCGCCTTTGTAGTCGAGCCAGATGCTGTCGAGATACAGCGTATCGACGAAGTCGCTGCTGGTGTTGAAGGGGATGTAGATGTTGCGGTTGCTGTCGTCGTTGTCGCCTTCCTGCATCTTGGGCAGCATCACGCCGATCACCGTGAAAGCCTCACCGTTGATGCGGATGGTTTCTCCCAGCGCCCAGCCGCCGGAGAAGAGCTTGGTCTTGACTTCCGATCCGATGATGCAGACGTGGGCCCGCTCTTCGTCTTCCGCGCCGTTGAAGAAGCGGCCCTGCTCAAGGTTGAGCTTCCATATTTCCTGGTAGGGCGGGCGCACTCCGTTGACCGACCACGTGTAGGTGTGGAGGTCGTTCTGCACCGGAACGCTTTTCGACGACATGGGCGAAATGTGCAGGATGCCGGGAACGCTGTTGCTGACGCGGTCAATGTCGTCGAGCGTGAAGCGGACCTTGACGCCGGCTTTGTCGCCGCCGGCCTGCTGGCTGGTGCGGCCGCCCCAGAAGATGATGGTGTTGGTGCCGAACTTGGCAAAGATGTGCTCGATGGCGTTGCTGAAACCCGCGCCATAAGCGACAAGCAGCACAACCGTAGCGATGCCCCAGGCCATGCCGATCATGGTGATGGCGGTGCGGCGGCGGTTGTAGATCATCGCTTCCCAGGCCTGGCCGAGAATGTCTTTAAGCATGGGTCCCTTCCAGTGGTTAGTGATTAGTGGTTAGTGGGCGGTGATTCTTTGCCGGCGACACGCTGTCAACTCTTTCCCAATCAAATTGCAAACCATCGACGATGCACCCCCACAAACCACTAATCACTAATCACTAGTCACTAACCACTAATCCCTAACCACTAATCACTAACCACTAATCACTAACCACTGCCTTTCTCACTCTCTCCGCAGCGCCTCAATCGGGTCAAGTTGCGCGGCTTTGCTGGCCGGATAAAGTCCCGCCACCACGCCGCAGAGGACGAGGCAAATCAGCGCCATCGCCGCCGACCAGGGAACGAGCCGCGGCGGGTCGAATCCGGGAATTTTGCCGGTGAGCAGCTTCTGCAGCACCCACATGCCGCCGCCGGAGACAACAATGCCGATGATGCCGCTGACCGCGGTGAGCAGCAGGCCCTCCCAGAAAAACTGCGCCAGGATACTGCGCTTGGTTGCGCCCAGCGCCTTTAGAAGGCCGATTTCGCGCGTGCGCTCGGTGACCGAGACGAGCATGATGTTGATGATGCCCACCGCGCCCAGCGCCAGCGTGACGATGCCCACGCCGCCGAGAAAAATATCCATGGCGTTGAAGATGGCGCCGATCATGTGCTCTTCCTCAATCGTGTCCCACTCGTCGAAGGCGTCTTTGAGGCTGGGGTCGAAGCCATGGCGCTCGGCAATCACGCGATGCACGGCGGGAACGGCTGCCGTCGTGTCGCCGTGCGTGACCGGCTGGTACTGGATGGAGCTCAGCGCGTCCCGGGCAACGTTGTCGCCCTTCATGGCGAAGAGTTCTTGCATCGTTGTCAGTGGAATGTAGACCTTCTGGTTGTCGCCGTCGTTGTTGCCGCGGCTGATGGTGTCCACGCGGCCAATAACAGTGAAGCTGGTGTCGTTGATGGTGATGGTTTCGCCGATCATGGGCCGGCCGGGAAACAGCAGCGATCCGCTTTTGGCGCCCAGGACCACCACGCGCCGGCGGTCGGCGAGATCGTCGGCATCGAAAAAGCGTCCCTCGGCAATCGGCACAAAGCGGATGGAGGCATAGTTGGGTTCGACACCAACCACCTGGCCCGATGAGTTGGCGTAGGCGCTGACTTCATAAAGGTCATTGCGCTGCAGAAAGCCAGTGACGGCGCGCAATTGCGGCAGGGCGCGCAGGGCAGCTTCGTCCGCCGGAGTGAACTGATAAGGGCGCATGCCGGTGTGCTGGTTGGCGACTGCAGGGATTGTTCCGTCCCACATCATCACCACGTCGTTGCCGAAGCTGGCCAGTTGACGATGCTGCCCGCTGCGAAAGCCCTCGCCGAGACCGACCAGAACCAGCAGCGAGCCCACTCCCCAGGCAATGCCGAACATGGTGAGGAAGCTGCGCAACTTGTTGGCCAGGATGGCGCGGAAGACCTGGCCGAGTGTGTCAGTAAAATTCTGCATTTGAGCGTTGGACGCCGAAGGAGGCGCTTGGAGAGATATACGAGGGAAAAGGGCCTGCGGTTCCACAGGGTTTTCCGTTGGTGTGGGTGGGAACCGGACGCCTGCGGATTGCGTAAAGGGTGACAGCGGGGAACGAAGGCCGTCTCAAAGACAGATTCGGCCGGTCAAATTATTCGTCTTTTCACATGGATTGGTCATACCGATTGAACTGTGCCGGAGAGCCCAGGCTCCTTTCGCGCACGTGGAGGGTTTTGTGGCGGCATCGCGAAAGAGCAAGCGTTTTTGGATATGGCTGAGCGCGGGCGTGGTTGTGTTTCTTCTGGTTGCCGGGGTGGCGTTGGCGCGGCTGGCCAAGGGATCGGGCATCGACGCAAACCGGCTGGGCAAGGTCACGCGCGGCGACGTGGCGCGTTCGGTGGTGGCGACGGGCAAGATTCAGCCCATCACCAAGGTCGAGGTCAAGTCGAAGGCTTCGGGAATCGTGGAGAAGCTTTACGTCGACATTAATTACAAGGTGAAAAAGGGCCAGGAGCTGGCGCAACTGGACCAACAGGAGATCCAGGCGCAGGTGGAGGCGCAGCGCGCGCAACTGGCTGCAGCCCAGGCCAATGTAGGCACCTATGAAGCGAACATCGAGCAGGACAAGGTCAACGCCGCGGCACCGGATTTGCCCATGTACAAACTCACGCTCGACCGCAACAAGGAAATGCAGGCGGACGGCATCGTAAGCCGGCAGACGCTGGACGACGCCAACAAGGATTATCTTGCTGCGCTGACACGGCGCGACAGCTCGAAGGCGCAGATCGGCGTGGATGCGGCCAAGCTGAAGCAGGCGCGCGCGCAGGTGCTGCAGGCCGAGGCGAGCTTGAAGCAGCTTGAAGAGCAGCTCGGCTATACGACAATTGTCGCGCCGATGGACGGAGAAATTCTGTCGCGCGACGTGGAGATCGGCGATGCGGTGAGCTCCATCCTGGTGCTGGGTTCGACCGCCACCCTGGTGATGACCGAAGGCGATGTGAACGAGGTCTACGTCGACGGCAAGGTGGACGAGGCGGACATTGCGCATGTTTACATGGGCCAGCCGGCGCGCATCAAGGTGGAAAGCTTCCGCGACCGGACCTTCCAGGGCAAGGTCACCAAGATTTCACCAATGGGTGTGGAGAAGGACAACGTGACGACATTCGAAGTGCGCGTCTCGATCAACAATCCCGGCGGCGAACTGAAAGCGCTGATGACCGCCAACGCGGAGATTCTGCTCGACGAGCACAAGGGCGTGCTGACAGTGCCGGAGAATGCCGTGGTCTACGACAACATGAAGAATGCTTCGGTCGAGATTCCGGACAAGAGCCAGAAAGACGGCTCGCGTAAAATTCCGGTGACGGTTGGATTGTCGAACGGCAGCGTGACAGAGATTGTGAGCGGGTTGAAGGAAGGCGATGCGGTGGTGCTGCAGCAGTAGAAGGCAGGGATCAGGGATCAGGGATCAGGATCAGACTGCGGCGGAGCGATCAGGCTTCCATTGAAAAGCCGGATCGCTCCGCCGCTGTTTTTGTTTACCAGACGCGGCAGGTTGGCGTGTGCACCATGGGCTGGCCGGCTTTGCAGTGGAAGGCCTGCTGAAACTCCGGCATGTTCGAGACAACGCCGTTGATGCGCGCGAATCCAGGCGAGTGCGGATTGGTGATGGCGCTTACGCGCAGGTTCTCTGGCCGCTGGTTTTCGCAGGCCCACTGCGCCATGCCGACAAAGAAGCGCTGGTCGGGTGTGAAGCCGTCGGCGGAATTGAGCGTCTGGCCTTCAGTCTGCTTCTTCCACGCGATGTACGCGAGCAAGGTGCCGCCGATGTCGGCCACATCTTCGCCGCTGGTGAGCTTCGAGTTGATGTGAATGTCATCGACGATCACATAGCCCGCGTACTGATCGCGCACGCAATTAATGCGGTCTTCAAAGCCCTTCGCATCGTCCGGAGTCCACCAGTCGCGCAGGTCGCCTTTCGCGTCGAACTGCCGTCCCTCGTCGTCGAAAGCATGTGTTAGCTCGTGGCCAATGGTAGCGCCCGTGTTGCCATAGTTGGGCGCGTCGTCCTCCTTGGGGTCGTAGAGCGGCGGCTGCAGAACGCCGGCGGGGAAGTTGATGTCGTTCATCTGCGGACTGAAATACGCGTTGACGGTCGGCGGCGTCATGCCCCACTCGTCACGATCCACGGGCTTGCCGAGCTTGTTCCAGCGGCGCGCGTCTTCAAAGCGATACGACCGCTGCACGTCGCCAAAGTAGTCGTCGGCCTTCACGTTGAGCGCCGAGTAGTCGCGCCACTTGTTTGGATAGCCGATCTTGTTGCGGATGGCGTGCAGCTTGCGCAGTGCTTCAGCCTTGGTAGCGTCGCTCATCCACGGCAGCGTTTCAATCTCGTGCTGCATTGCGGTCTCGATCTGCTCGGTCATCAACTGCGTCTTCGCCTTTGTGTCTGCCCCGAATGTGCGCCGCACAAACTCCTGTCCAAGTGCCTCGCCCAGGTTGCGGTCGACGGCGCGCGTGCAGGTTTTCCATCGCGGAGGCATGGCCGGCACGCCACGCAGCGTGGTCGAGTAAAAGTCGAAGCTGGCTTGCTCGTATGGATGCGCGAGGTACGACGCCGCCGACGTCAGCAGATGAAAGCGCAGATAGCCGCGCAGCGCGGCCACATCCTCGGTGCTGAGCTCCGCTTCGACAGCCTTGATGAAATCGGGCTGCGAGACATTCAGCTTCTCCACACCCGGCGCTCCCTGCACCTTGAAGTAAAGCGGCCAATCGATGGATGGCGCAATCTTTGCCAGTTCCGCGATCGTCTCCATGTGGTAGGTATTATGCGGATCGCGGCGCTGCACACGGGTGAGCGACGCATTGGCCAGCGCGGTTTCAATGTGCAGGGTTGCGTCGGCATCGGCCTTGGCCTGGTCGGCGCTTTCGCCGGTGAGCGCGAGCAACTGCTGAATGTAGGCCGTGTACTGCTGGCGCAGCTTCACGCTCTTGGGGTCGGTCTTGGTGTAGTAGTCGCGGTCGGGCAGGCCGAGTCCGCCGGCGGCCAGTTCGACAATCACCGTCGATGAATCGATCGCGTCCTGGCCTGTGCCGGAGCCGAAGAAGAAGCTGCCCGCGTACTCGTGGTGCAGGCGGGGCAGCGCGGCAATGATCTCCGCGCGCGTCTTGAGCGCGTCGATTTCGGCCAGAGCCGGCTCAATGGGCTTGTCGCCGGCGGCGTCGATGGCCGCGGTGTTCATGCATGCGGCAAAGTAGTCGCCAACCTTCTGCTGCACCGGCGTGCGGGGCGTACTGGAAGGACCTGTGGGGGCCTTGGCGTCGTCTTCGAGAATGCCCCATAGAAACTGCTGATTCTCGTTGGCCAGCTTGGCGTAAACGCTCCATCCGGCCTGGTCGGCGGGGATGGGATTGTTTTTCTCCCAACCGCCGCAACTGAATTTGTAGAAGTCCTGGCACGGGTCGATGGTGCGGTCGAGACTGGTTACGTCGAGCGAGGGCGAATACGGCATCGCTTCAAGCGGCTGCGGCGCGGGCTGTTGCGCGGGCAGCGTCAAGGCACACGCGGCTAGCGTGGCCGCAAGGGCAAGAAGGGATTTTGAGGGCATGGGAACTCCTGTGTGTGAATGGTACAACGGGAAAGAGCAGGGAACAGAGATCAGAGGTCAGGGATCAGGGATCAGAGGTCAGGGGTCAGGGATCAGGGATCAGGGATCAGGGATCAGGGATCAGGGATCAGACGGCGGTGCACGGCTTTTGGTTACGGCTTCTTCTTTTCGGGCTGTGTGCGCTTTTTGCGCGGAGGGATGTACTGAAAGCGGATCAGGTAGACGTTGTCGCCCTTGCTGTGCTTGGCCACTTTCAGCAGATCGAGGACGCCGAGGAACCCGGATGCGCGCGCAAGCTCCGGTGTGATGTCGGGAAAACCGATCTGCGTGATTGACTCGATCTCGATTTTGCCTTCGCCCATGCTGTAGCGGTTGCCCACCTTCACGTGCGGGCTGGTCCAGATGCGGATGCTGGACGTGATCTCTCCCCGCACGACTCCCTCGCGCAGGCGCTTGGTGAAGACCATTCCGGCGAGCCTCCTGTTGAGATGGAGCCATTCTAGTCGAGGCGCTTCGCGATAGTGCCGGCGACGAGCAACGCGGCTCCGCCGACGGCGAGCGTGTTGGCGACGAAGTCCAGTTCGCCGCTGACGTCGACGGAGGGATGAGCGAACTCCATCGGGATGTAGACGAAGAGGACAAGCAGCACATAGGCGAGCCCCACTGCTGCCGCTGCCCAGCGCGCGGCCTTGTTTACCGCCATGCACAAGCCACCGACGATGAGGACGGTTCCAGCGAACCAGGCTATGGCGACGTGCGCGGGAAACCATGCGGGCATCCGCATCTCCAGCGGCACGCCAGGAGCGAACTCGGGATGGAGAAACTGCTCGACGCCGAAGTAGAGGATTGCGGCGGTGAAGATCCAGCGGCCTGCGATTGCCAGCCAGCGGAGACGCGGCTTGCGGCTTGCGGGGCTCATGGTCCACGCGAGGCACATTGCGCCGGCGCAGAGCGAGAGGTCGCGCAACGGATCGGAGATGGAGAAGCGGTCGTGCGGGTTCTGGATGAAGATGGGAGCGTAGATCATTACCTGGAAGAGGATGAACATGGCTGCTAACGACAAGGCTGCGAGGTCTGCCTTGATCTCGGTGAGGATGCTGAGGCATGCCGCGATGAGCGCTGCGCCGACTAGATAAGTCCAGAACGCTGGCCATGGCATGTATGAGGGAACGGCGGGCTCAACCTGGTCGAAGAGCGCGAAGTGCTGCATGCCGAAGAAGGCCAGCGGAATGGAGTAGAACATCGGGCCGAAGCGGATGATTCTGTCGGTGAAGTCGCCTTGCGGCTGACGCTTTCGCAGCGTCATTACGAGGCCGAAGATGAGGAGCGCTATCGCCCATGCGTTGAGCACAAGGGAGCTGCCCGTGAGCCACGCTGGATTTGTCAGGGAGACAAGTGCCAATTGAACTCCGGCCGAAGAAAATGCGATGAGAGCCATTGAAGTAGATTGGGCGTCGAGAGGCGCGGATGGCAATGGCCACTTGGGTCGCGCTTGCCATAGCAACTTGGGGTTACTGCGTTGGTTTGACAGATGGCTGGCTCAGATTCCGCTGTTCCACAGTGCATAGTTTAAGTGAAACTGTGAGGGGTGCGCTTGTAAGCTTTTGATTCTTTGTTTGTTCGGTTGAGTCTTTGCCGGTTGATTGCTCGAAATGGGCGAGTTTTTTATTTCAGGGAGGATTTTGTGGCTAAAGCGGCGAAGATGCGCCGGCTCTCCGATCCCGATCTGTTTCCATTGTGCGCCGAATTGAGGTAATTCTACGCAAAGGAAATTGGAGGGAGGGTTGGCAGGTGCATCGCGATCAAGGCGCTGCTTGAGTGATAACGCGGGTCTCCGAACCGAGAGACGGGGCAGCCGGCTTCATTTTGCACTATCCGGATGTGATGTATTCTGGTAGCACCTTAAAAGGTGCTCAACAGACGAGGTGAAAATGCTGGACATTACGAGCGACATTCAATCGCTGACGACGTTTCGACGGGCATCCGGCAGCTTCATGAAGCGGCTGAAGAAGACCAAACGCCCCGTGGTGCTGACTGTGAATGGAAAGGCTGCTGCCGTTGTGCAGGACGCTGAAGGATATCAGCGTTTGCTAGACATTGCCGCCCGGGCCGATGCAGAGGAGGGAATCCGCCAGGGTTTAGCCGACGTTTCGCACGGCCGCACCCAGCCCGCAAAAGTGGTCTTTGACCAGATTCGCCGCAAGCATGGCATTCCGCGTTGAGTTTGCCGCTCGCGCGGCTCGCGATCTTGAGATTCTTTACGTGGAGAAGAACGCGGCGGAGTCTGACGCTGCTGCGCGCTGGTTTAACGATCTGGAAGCCGCCGCTTTCAATCTGGCTATCTACCCCAACCGGCGCCCGCTGGCTCCGGAAGGCAAGAAGCTGATGCGACGGTTGCGGCACTTGCTTTACGGCACAAAGCCGCACGTTTATCGCGTCCTCTATGAAGTCGATGAGCCGAACAAAACGGTGTGGGTACTCCATATTCGGCACGGAGCGAGAAGGCCGCTCAGGGCATCCGATTTTAAATAATGGGCCAGCCTCGAAACAAAAATCGGAATGCGAGCCGACCTATCCGAGGATGGATAGGTTTGAGAACGGTGGAATTCCGGGTCTCAAAATCGGACCCTGCATGCACGAGCGGGTTTCGCGCCGTCCCTACGGGACGGCAGGGCTTTTGTGGGGGCGCGTTCCCCGGATTTCATCCGGGGCTATTTTCATGACCTCCCTCCGGGAGGCTTTCGGGGTTCGTTGTTTCCCACCCTTCGATGGAAAAGATCGAAGGATGGGGCACCCGGCGGCTTCTTGCGGGGGTTGAAACCCCCGACTTCCTCCGGAAGATGCCTTCCGGAAGGCTTTGCAGGGGCTAAAGCCCGTCATCCTGACTGGGGCGTTTGCGGCACGACTGAAGTCATGCCCTGACACAATGCGCGCCGGGTTGGCGCGTTGAATACCGTCAGCGTTCTATGAATGCCTTGGTTCTTATCGCAGTCGTCTGCGCAGGAGGTCGAGCGCTTGCTGGGCGGTCCATTCTCTTACTCGGTTGCGGTCGCCGCGGAAGTGCTTCTCTAGCGACTCGGTCTTTTCGGCGCTGCTTAGGGCTATGTGGACTAAGCCTACGGGCTTGTCTTCGGTGCCGCCGGTGGGGCCGGCTACGCCGGTTACTCCTAAT
>Ga0206846_1110_pt1 | contig 13660 bp, 14 predicted proteins | sample Alteio_BWOrgCont_20_FD_152878 | JGI IMG/M metagenome (GOLD analysis project Ga0206846, IMG submission 152878) | Enriched cells from forest soil in Barre Woods Harvard Forest LTER site, Petersham, Massachusetts, United States -... | ecosystem: Environmental > Terrestrial > Soil > Temperate forest >... | reverse complement strand
GACGTTTAAACCCGCTAAACTTTATAGTCGAATAATTTAAAGTTTGCGATATAGCCATTTAATTTGTATATAAAACTAAGAGCAACGGGTGAATCTTTGCTACTGCAATCTTTTACAACGCAACTGAAAAACCTATAATGAAAAAACCTTCTTTAAAAATCAAAATACTCACTTTATTTCCAGAAATTTTCCCTGGACCATTGGGATGTTCTCTTGTAGGATCTGGGCTAAAAAACAATATTTGGTCTCTTGAAATAATTAATATCAAGGATTTTGGATTAACAAAACATAAGACAGTTGATGATAAACCATTTGGCGGAGGCAATGGTATGGTAATGCGCCCTGATATTCTTGGAGAAGCCATTGAATCTGCTAAATTAGATATGATATCTCCTATAATTTTTTATACTTCTCCTAAAGGAGAAAAATTTTCACAAGACCATGCTAGAGAATTTTCTAACTTTTCTGAAATTATTATTATCTGCGGACGATTCGAAGGGATTGACGAAAGGATAATTGAAGAGTATAATGCGCGTGAGATTAGCTTAGGAGATTTTGTACTATCAGGTGGTGAAATTGCAGCACTTGCTATATTGGACTCGACTATACGTTTGATTCCTGGAATTTTGGCTAATCAAGATACTTTAATAGAAGAATCTTTTAACAATTTTGGAAATATTGGTACACTTTTAGAATATCCTCAATATACAAGGCCAGAGACATGGCGTGATAGAACTGTACCAAAAGTACTGCTCTGTGGGAATCACAAACAAATAAAGGATTGGCGCTTTGAAAAAGCCAAAGAAATTACGATAAAAAAACGTCCTGATTTGTTTGTAAAAAATAAAAACTTAAGTAGTACGCAATAAAATAGGGTACAAATATGAACGCAATTGATGCATTTGAACAAGAACAAATTACAAGACTGAACCAAAATAAAGTAATACCTGAATTTAGAGTTGGAGATACTCTGAAAGTTCAAGTAAAGATAACAGAGGGAACAACAGAGCGCTTGCAAGCATTTGAAGGTGTGGTAATTGCAAGAAGAAACGCTGGCGTTAATTCGTCATTTGTACTTCGTAAAATAAGTCATGGAGAAGGAGTGGAAAGAAAATTTTTCATTTATTCACCAATTTTACATAGTATTGAAGTTGTTAGAAAAGGCATTGTAAATAGAAATAAACTATATTATTTGCGCGCGCTTAGCGGTAAAGCTGCTCGTATTAAAGAAAAAATTTAGATGTGAGATTCGTAGACATCGTTTCAATTTTCATTTCATTGTAATATATTTGTTTGGTAAGAAGTAATTTTAGCGAGCAAGCGCGCCTTAATCACGCTGGTGAGCTCGCTAAAATTACTTCTGATTTTCTATACCTCATTTAGAGGTTGTTTGAGCATTTTTGCTACGCAATTCTTATTGTACCCTTGAACTAAGATATTCTCTTTAGAGAGATCATATTTTTCACTCACCTCCTCATGTAGTGGCGTTTGAAACACTAGCTCCATGTATTTTTCATTAGGAGTTTTACCACCTAATGAACTATGAGCTCTATCCCAGTTATAATAAACCCAGTTTATGGAAAGATAGTGAATTGTGTGATTAGAGAAATATATTGAGGAGCTATTAGACCTTGTGTAATATAGGCTTTCTCACAATAACCCAAGGAACAATAACTCCTCAACCTATTTCTCTGCCCCCATCCACTCACGGCTTATCCTAACTCGGGGTTAAAAATTCTATATTGCAAATTCAGGAAATGAATACTTGATGTAAAGATAAAAAAGTAAATATCGCAGAGGTTATACCTAAACCACCAAAACTAGCTAAAGTTACTTGTTTAATTCCACACTAGGATGGATTTAGATCATTCTATCAAATTCTAAACTATTGCTAATTATTTATTGTTAATTATTAGTACTTATAATATAATGTACAAGTAATTTAAATCATTGTATATTATATCAAAACTTGGTAGCGAAGAAGAAGCTGTGATGAGTAAGCCAACGCCTATACTCAGTAAATTACTAGAAAAGAACTCTGGCTATACCTTCGGAATACAAAATTTTTTGCCAGAGCTTAGTAATGATGAGTTGATAGGGCTGCTCAAAGAAGCATCAGGGGACGATAAACTGCAGTCTTACATAGTTGATGGATTTTTTTTACTACCGCAAGAACGCTTGGTGGACATACTATCTACTCATACCATAGAATTGATACAGACTCTTGGCCATATCGGGGAATATAGTTTTATTAATTCCCTATTTAAGCTAGATCAGGCAATATTATTGCATGTCCTAAACACAGACAATGTACTAGGATTACTTAGAAATATTGAGCCTAGACATATGGTGGAGCTTATTGATAACTTATTCTCCCTTCCAAAAGATATAATTCAGCCCCTCATTGCAGCTCATAGAATGAGTTTGTTTGAGGCTTCGGGTAATCTTAAAGGATATTTTGCTATTAAATTACTCAAATCTTTTCCAGAACAAGCATCAGATCCTGGAATTGCCCTCAGGCCAGATAATGTACTAAGGATTGCCACAGAATCTGATGTATATAAATCATTATTTTTTCATACACTATTAGAACTACCTTCCAAGCAATTGGAGTCTATTATTACACGTGATAATATGACACCCTTATTTAGTATGAGCGACGAAAAGCTAGTATTCATCCATAAATTGTTAAATTTTTCTAAAGAAGTAGTAGAGAACATTCTCACTCCCTCAAATATGAAAGAGATATTTGCTTGGATACAGAAACCAAGTTATCTCCCTACGACAACCATTCAACAACTTTTGGACAAATTCGAAAGTAAGGATATCAAGCTATCTATGGAAGTAACCAAAGACTTGGATTTTAGTTACGCTAAGGACTTAATCTTTTTAAAACTATCTACGTCTTTAATAGACTTTATAGAGCCCGACTGCCTCGAAGCTCTCCATCCATTAGTAGTGCAGCTACTATCAAAGACTTATATTCAAGTAGAAAGCCCCGAAGCTGGAAGAAGTTTTGCAAATAGCTGGATCGGTGGATTAAACAAAATCATTCCCGCATCTCCAAGTTTAACAACGATTTTACGAAACGCAGTAGAAGAAAGCGGAGATATTTTTGTTACAAATAGCGAATATATTAAAATCAGTACCAGCGGGGTGGTTGGTTGTTTTTTAAATCCCATAATTGGTATTGCCAATAAGCCCAATGACGCAGTTCGTGGTCTTGATACTCTAATCCACGAGGCTACACACAAACTGATCGACAATACATATCATAATGATATGCTACCATACCCTAAAGGTGGTGAGAGTAATTTCACCTCTATAAAAGAAGCTATGTCAGCAGAGCTTATCAAAGAGAAAGTGTTATATAGTAGATTATATATAGATAAATGGCACGAATATAATCTTAGTATAGGAGATAAACTCCCGCAGGATGCTGTGGATTCTTTAATAAAAGAATCTTGGCTCAAAACCATGATCCACTCCTACCCTCAAGATAAATTCGCGATAGAAATATTGCCATGGTTTACACAGCACATAGCCCAGAATATTTTAGGTAATCAAAAATGTGGCGGGGTAGGCCGGGGATTAGATGAGCTTTTATGGGATTATCTAAACAAATACTTAACCCCGAATCCTGAGCCAGAGCCGCTACCAGCATTCTCTTATCACGAATACGAATTCTTAGAAGACGAAGAAGGCTCGCTAACTTATAATGCTAAAAAGCTTGTGACCATGGAAGAGCCAAGCATTAGGTGGCTAGATGATGAAGTGGGTCAATTAGCATTTCAATCATTACCTCTTTCTGATCAAATAGCTTTTATTAATCAGCTATTTGTATCGCCTGAAAGTGAATTGGACGAAAGCAATATAGTAAAGGTATTTCAGCACTCTTCTGTTTTAAGCTATACCTTAATTGAGAAACTATTTGAATTACCTCGTGAACAGCTACTTTCTCTAGTAACCCACGGAAATATACACTTCTTAATACGCGCTAGTGGTGATTATAAGTTCGAGTTGATTGATAAAACACTTACTCTTCTACCACAAGATCTATCATCCATCATCACAGATGATAATTTAGAAGAAGTAGTAGAGGCGTCCGATAACTATGCATATAAACTTTTGGTATTATTGCCTCCATCACCAGATGAAGCAGAGGTTATTGTTCACAGCGAAAATGCACCCCCACCTGTGGAAGATGCGGAATCTCCTTTAGCTAGTGAATCATGCCTAAGTATGTTAGGATGCTCAATATCATAGTAAAAAACGATTTTTCTTAGGCAGAGTCATAATAAAATATTGTCAAAGTTGCACTCAACACTTGCAATCATACTATATCGTATGATTCAAAAATAGAAGTTTGACTTTTGATGCATCAATAGCTTCATCCAATTCTATGGGATTACTGGCAACTAGCATTATCTCCATTTATGAGTGTGTACCTCTAAAATGCTGCTACGTAGCAATTCATGATCATACCACAAATTTCGCTCTATAGTCTCTGCTGCAAAACGAACTTCATCTACAACATAAACAGGTGGTAATTCCGATGCACCAAGAAGCATTGTGTCTCAGGTACCTCTCATTTCTGTCTAAAATGCCCTCACCTCGTAGCTATAATTCACTATTACTCTATTTTACACCTGCTCGCAAAAGATCATGTATATGTAATATTCCCTCTATTTTACCATTATCTGTCACTAATAATGATGTGATATTTTTCTTACTCATTATGCTTAGGGCTTCTCCAGCAAACATAGAACGTGATATTTTAATTGGATTTACTGTCATTATATTCTTAGCAATTTCACTATTTATATCCACACCCATATGACGTCTTAAATCCCCATCTGTTATAATACCTATGATATCGTCGTTATGGTTAATAATTGCAGTACATCCAAAACCTTTGCTACTCATTTCGACTATGGCACTATGAACTGACGCATTCTCTTTTACAAAAGGCACTTGAAGACCAGCATGCATTAATTCTTCCACTTTTAGCAAACCTGCACCAATTTTCCCTCCTGGATGAAACACCGCATAATCATCCTTAGAAAAACCTCTGTGTTTATGCAAAGCAACAACAAGAGCATCACCAAGAACTAGCATCATTGTGCTTGAAGTTGTTGGCGCATCTATACAGGATGCTTCTTCTGCAAATGGTATGTTAAGCAAATAAGTACTATTTTTTGCTAAAATTGAGTCTATTTGCATAGTCATTCCAATAATAATTATACTAAATCTTTTGCAGTAACTTATTATGTCAAGCAATTCTTTAGTCTCTCCAGAGTTTGAAAGAAGTAATACTATATCTTCCTCTCCTATCATCCCAAGATCTCCATGACTTGCTTCCGCAGGATGAATATAAAAAGATCTTGTACCAGTAGAAGCTAAGCTAGACGAAATTTTTTGACCTATATATCCACTTTTGCCTATTCCTGAAACAATGAGTCTACCCTTACATTTGAAAATAGCTTCAGCTACATTATCAAAATCAGCGGGCAAGTTCCCATGCAACGCTTTTAACCCTTCTATTTCTTTGCTGAGCGCTTCTTGCGCATAATTTACATAATCTGACATACTATGAACTCAATGAGCAAAAAGATCTATTTCATTCCATCCAGCAAGATCAAGCTCAACTCGAACTGGTAGAAACTTAAACATATTTTCAGCAAACCACATTTTATTTTCATTTAACAACATTTTCGTTAAAATTTCTCTAAGTCTATGAAGATGATGTACATCACTACCAGCATAATCTATCTGCTCTTGTGTAAGTTCTTCATTCCCCCAGTAAGTTTGTTGATATTGTTTTGAAAGTTGAATCCCCAAAAGATCTCTACACAAATCTTTCAAACCATGGTACTCTGTGTATGTTCTCACTAACTTTGATGATATTTTTGTACAAAAAATATTTTCAACATTTATGTCTAAATATTTCTTAATTGCAGCTACATCAAAACGTGCGAAATGAAAAATTTTTACAGTTGATTTATCTATTAAAATTTTCTTTAGGTTAGGAGCCGAATAATCTTGATCGCGAAATTTTACTAAGTGCGCTATGCCATCACCATTTGACAATTGAACTACACATAATCTATCACGATGGAGATTTAATCCCATAGTCTCTGTATCAATTGCTATATCTCCTTCTAAAATAAGATTATCAGGTAAATCACCAAAATATAGTTTTGATTTCATTATATTTCCTCTTAAAATAGTCTATTCTTTACGTATATGCACTTCTTCTTCTTTTTTGACAACCCCAAGTATTTCCCTAGCTTGCTGGTCAAGCATATCAATATCTAAGGAATCAGGTCTCATTAGTTTTACATTATGTTCAAGTTCAATTCTAGTTGATCGAATTTGTTCAAGATCATTAATTAGATTTATTACATTTTTCTCTTTTTCTCTTTTTGATACAATACCATTATTTCCATAAATTGTATGGTAAGAAAAATAGGACAACAATCCTATAAGTATAATAGCAATAAATCCAAGTCTAAGATTACCCATCTAAGTATAACGTTATTAATAACAAAAAGGGAGCAGAAAATAATATACTGTCAAACCTATCTAATACCCCGCCATGACCTGGTATAATAGACCCACTATCTTTAACATTATATTTTCGCTTAAAATAAGATTCAAAATAATCACCTAGATGAGCTAAAACTACAATAATAGTTGTAGGAAAAATAATGCCAAAGCGAAAGAAAAAATGTGATTTGAATATATAAAATTCTGAAAAATTTATAAAGGGTTCTAAAACCTGTGAGTTCAAAATAATAATTAATATACTTGAAAACAAGCAGGCAAAATATAACCCTCCCCAAAAACCACTCCAAGTTTTCATAGGACTAGTTTTAGGAGCAATTTTAGCACCACCAACGAATCTTCCAATATACATTGCAAAAGTGTCATATGATCCTATTATTACCATATACCATAAAAGAATCTCACTTCCGTTTCCAAGTAATCTTATAATAAAAATAGAAGAAATAGATACAAAAATAACAAACAAACCAATCGCGAAATCTCTCAGTGATGAACTTGTAATCGAATACCATTCCCTCACCATTCCAATAAAAATTAAAAATATTATTAAAGCTGATAGTAACAGAGATTTTAAAATAGCCAAAGATATAAGCACTAAGAGTGCCACTCCTGATGTAACCCTAAGTACATCATTTTTTTTGGTATTGAATGTCATTTTATTTAACATTTATTATAACTCAATTTTTTGAATTAAGACCCAAATGTCCTGTCTCTATACTTATATTCTTCTATAGCATCTCTTAAATCATCTTCATTAAAGTCTGGCCACAGTTTTTTACTAAAATATAATTCTGCGTAAGCAGATTGCCATAGAAGAAAATTACTAACTCTAGACTGATTTCCAGGCCTTATAAATAGATCTACCTCTGGCATATTTGGCGCATACATGAATTTTGAAAACTCTGCTTCGTTAATGGAAGAAATATCAATTCCTGAAGAAGCCATTTTTTTTGCTGCTTTAACAATTTCCATTCTAGATCCATACCCAAAAGCTAAATATAGATTTATTTTGTCATTATCTTTAGATATTTCTTCTGCATCTAACATTGCCTTATGTAAAGAAGTGCCGAATTTTTCGATTTCTCCAATAAATTTTAGTTTAATACCCAGTTTCTGCAGCTGTTTTATTTCTTCGGTAAGGTAATAGTTTAGTAATTGTTTAAGTCCTTCAACTTCTATTTGAGATCTATATAAATTCTCATATGAGCAACAATATAATGTAAGATGTTTTACGTTGAGTTTTATTACAGATTCAACAATTTTAAATCCATTCTTTGCACCTATTTTATGACCTTCAAACGTTGTGAGACCTTTGCTTTTTGCCCATCTCCTATTTCCATCCATAGTAATCGCTATATGCTGAAGATCACTCATTATAAACACCTATTTCTTTCTTGGAATAGTAACTACAATTTTAGCACCACCAAGTTTCTTGCCATCAAGTACTACTATAGCGCCCTTATAACTAAGAATTATTTCTTTTGCAATAGATAATCCTAGTCCTACACTCCCATATCTGTCTATTCTTCTTGCTTTGTCTGATCTATAAAAGGCTTTGAAAATTAAATGCTTTTCTTCGTCAGTTATTCCTGGACCATTATCTTCAAGAATTAGTACAATATTGCCCTCTGTTGCTGTATAAGAAAATTCAGCATAAGTTGCATATTTTTCTGCATTAGAAATTATGTTTGTAATGGCTCTCATAAAAGATAAGGGCTTGATCTCAACATAAATTTTTTCTGCATTTTGAATCAGTTTTGTATTTTTAAAGTTATAATGATCAAAAAACTCCACAAGCCACTTGTTTAGCTCAATTATTTCAGCTTTTTCTGCTTCCTCACCTCTTGCAAAATCTAGGTAACTATCTATCATGTGCTTCATACTATCTACATCATTCTTCAAAGAATTATTTTCTAAATTTTTAGGCAAAAGTTCAAGTTGCAATAACATTCTAGTCAAAGGAGTTCGTAAATCGTGAGAAATCATCGCAAGCATTTGTAACCTTTTTTGCACTTGACGCTCTATTCTTTCCTGCATTTTAATAAATGCAATACCCGCTTGTCTTATCTCTGAGGCTCCGCTTGGTTTAAATTTCATACTATCTGTAATACCTTTTCCAAAATTATCAGCAGCATATGAAAGCTCCTGTATCGACCTAATCTGATTTTTAGCAAATAACATAGCTATCATTAAAAACATGATTGAAATTCCTATGATCCAAAAAACAAAAATTTCTGAAGTAGGATTTACAAGAGGCTTAGATGGTATTGTAACTTTTAGTATTCTCCCTTCTCCAATCGATAAAAAAACATTTATTTTAGTTTGTTTATTATTTTGGCTAAGACACAAAAAACTCTTTAGATTTTTTGTCAAAGTAGAATGTAATATATCAAGCTCATTTTTCTGAAAAAAATTATTTTGTTTCGGAAGCTCATTTATTACTTCAAAAGAAAAACCAAATAATCGAGAATATTTTACTACTTTAGTCATATCCCCGATAAAATATTCACCTACCACAAGGTCAATTTGGCTAGATAACATTCTACTAGTCTGCACACTAACATTATACCAATGTCTTTCATAAAAAAGATATACAGCAACGAATTGACACATAATCATCGGAACACAAATAATTAAAGTAAACCTCGCAATCAAGCTCTTCGGAAAAAGAAATTTTGCTATTTTAGATATATAATCCATAGCCCTCATGTCTTATTGTTTGCAAAAATTTTGGTTGTTTTGCATCTTTCTCGATTTTTTGTCTAAGCCTAACTATCTGAACATCAACAGATCTATCACTAAGCCCTCCCATAAGCTTCGATAGTTCATTTCTACTTAGTGTTCTTCCTCTATTTTGCATAAAATATTCTAGTAGTTTTTGATCTGTTGATGATAATAAAACATCTTCACCATTAATTTTGAGGAGTTTTTGTGCAAAACTATAAGTACATTTCCCAAATTCTACCACATCCACAGTAGGTTCCTTTTGAGCTTGAGTATTAATATTATACAAATCAAGCAAATTACGTACTCGTAAGATAAGTTCTCTCGGATCGAAAGGTTTTGTCACATAATCATCAGCTCCTGATTCAAGTCCTTTTACTCTATTATCTGGTTCACTCAGTGCTGTAAGCAAAATTATCGGTGTATTTTTACTTTGTTCTTTTATTTTTTTTGCAAATTCAAACCCTGTGAGCCCTGGAAGCATTACATCAAGAATCATTATATCTACTTTTTTATTACCTAAGATTTCATATGCTTCATTTGCATCAATAGCTGAGTATGATTCAAAGCCATTTCTAGCAAAAAATTCCTTTAAAAGTTCGAGTATTCTGCTATCATCATCCACTATTAAAACCTTGGGTTTATCTACATTCATTATTTCCTCTTTCCATGGGTATTATGGTAAAATTATGTTAAATACAAGCTCATCTCTCCTTGAAAATAGCTATGGATATATATGGCTTAATGGCAAATTTGTAGAGTGGAAAAATGCCAAAATCCATATACTCACACATAGTCTACACTATTCTGGTAGCGTTTTTGAAGGAGAAAAGGCATTTAATGGAAAAATTTTTCGTATTCATGACCATACTGACAGACTTTTTAGGTCAGCAGAACTTCTAAAATTAGAAATTCCATATTCAAAAGACGAAATAATTCAAGCAAGTAAAGAACTACTTTCCAAAAATAATTTCCAAAACGCATATATCAGGCCATTAGTATGGAGATCAACAGAAGCTTTAATGGTAAGACCTGTCGGTACACATATAAATGTAATGATAGCAGCGTGGGAACCCAGAAGAAAACCAAATTCAAACCCTATGCATCTTATGGTTAGCAGATGGAGAAAACATTCTGAAGATTCTTATCCTATTCAGTGTAAATCTTCTTCACAATATGCAATGTTTGTAATTTCAATTATGGAAGCAAATGAAAAAGGGTATGAGGATGCTCTACTCCTTGATCCATATGGAAATATAGCTGAATGTACAACATCCAATATTTTCTTTATCAAACAAAATAAATTATTTACACCACAAATCAGTTTCTGTCTAAATGGTATAACTCGACAAACAATTATAAGTATTGCAGAAAGCTTGTGTGTAGAAGTATATGAAGCTGATATTACAACTGAGGATATGCATTCATTCGAAGCATGCTTTATAACTGGCACAGCTATTGGACTTAAAGATGTTGGTTCAATTACATATAATGATAGAAAAATATCATTTTGTACTCATAATTTATATGATACCTTAAAATCCAAATATTTAGATTTAGTAAATGGCAAATAAATGACGAAGTTTTTTAAAGGTATATACACAGCTTTGATAACACCATTTAAAGATGGTTCTCTTGATTTACAATCATTTAAATCGCTTTTAAATAGGCAAATACAAGCTCAAGTTGATGGAATTATTATAGCAGGTTCTACGGGTGAAGGCTCTATGTTAAATACGGAGGAATACAAGGAATTATTGAAAATATCTTCAGAGTTTATAGGCGGTAAAACAAAATTGATTGCAGGAGTATCATCAAATACTACATTAAAAGCCATAGAAATTGCGAAAATAACGGAAAAGTATAATGTAGATGGGATTATGTGTGTCATGCCATTCTATAACCGCCCTCCTCAACGAGGTATTGTAAAATACTTCGAAGCTATACATAATGCAACAACTACTCCTATTATGCTATATACTGTACCAGCACGAACCTGTATTGATTTCACAGATGAAACTATTATAGAATTATCAAAATTACCTAGAATTTTAGCATTAAAAGATTCTGGCTCAGATATTGAACGACCTTTAAGAATATTTAATAAAGTCTCAAAAGGCTTTAGCTTATTCACTGGTGAAGATACTAATTGTGTAGCTTATAATTCTCACGGCGGGGTTGGTTGTAGCTCAGTTATATCCAATATTGCACCAAATGCTTGCAAACAACTACAGGATTTTTTAGCAAAAGAAAATTTTTCTGAAGCACTACAATTACAATCTAAACTTATCGAGCTTTGTAATGCTATATTTGTTGACACAAATCCTATTGCCATAAAATTTGCAGCTTCTTATATGAAGTTGTGCAGTGCCGAAGTAAGATCTCCATTATACGAAATGGTTGATGAAAATCTAAAAAATAACATCATAAAAACTGTGGATAAACTATCTAAAGAAATTCAATTATAATGGAAGAAAAATTCAAAAAAATTATTTCTACGAATAGAAGAGCTACATTTAATTTCTTTATAGAAGAAAGAATAGAAGCTGGAATAGTTCTCACAGGCCCTGAAGTCAAATCCATAAGGCTTAAGGCTTGTAATATCGAAGATAGTCACGCAGATGTAATGAGAAATGATATTTATATATTCGGCCTATTTATTGCTGAATATGATAAAGCAAATAAATTTTGCATGCAGTCTACCAGAAGGCCAAGAAAACTTTTGCTACATAAGAAGGAATCAAGAAAGTTAATTGGAAAAATTAAAATGAAAGGCTATACTTTGATAGCTCTAAGTATGTATTTTAATCATAAAAATCTTGTTAAAATTGAACTTGGACTTGCGAAAGGCAAAAAGCTACATGATAAAAGAGAATGCATAAAAACGAAAGATTGGAATAGAGAGCAGTCACGAATTATGAGAGAGAAAAATCGTTCTGTATAAGAAAAAAGATACCTGCTTTCGCAGGAATCTATTATAATCATTTTAACAGTAGCACACCTAAACAACTATAAGTAATTTAACACACTCATATTAATTTCAATATCTATCCCTTCGATAACAAGTTTGCAAGAATAATCTGCTTTCTGAATATTTGTGCAAATTCTTGATAGAGTTTGCTCTTCTATTAATTCTCTAAATTTATCTATAGAATCAAATAAATCACCATCTGTTTTCAATGATAAACTGATCCTATCTGTAATATTAAATCCAGCATCTTTACGAGCTTGTTGTACGCTTCTAATAATATCCCGCGCAAAACCTTCTAACAAGAGCTCCCTACTTATTTCTAGATCCAATATTACAAGACCATCATTACTTTGCAGTACCTTTGCTCCATCCGTAGATAATTTTGGAACAAGGACAATTTCATATTCCTCAGGTAAAAGTTTTTTTCCTAAAACCACAACTCCACCATCTTCCTTAATCCAATTACCAGCTTTAGATGCAGAAATAATATTTTTCATATCAGAGGGTAATCTTTTGCCAAGCAACGGAAAATTTATATTAAGTTTCGTATCTGCAAATTTTACAAGATTATCTACATATTCAATGGATTTTATATTCAATTCATCCTTAATTAATTCACTAAACCCTGATAGTATACTGTGGTTGCTAACAACAATTGTTAATTTATCAAGCGGCTGCCTAACACGTATATTTTTTGTATTTCTAACAAATAAACCACTACTGCAAATATCTCTAACACGATCCATAGCTTCCACTAATGTATTATCTATACTAATATCTGAAATATCAGGGAATAAAGCCAAATGCACACTATTTTCAGGAAGTCTTTCTACTCCTCCAGCAAGCCCTAGATAAATTTCTTCCGATATAAGTGGCAAAATTGCTGAAATTGCTCGCATCATATGTTCAAGACATGTATATAGAGTATTATATGCTAAGATCTTGTCATTAGATTTTTTAGATTCCCAGAAGCGAGTTCTGCTTCTTCGAATATACCAATTATTTAATATTTCAAAAAAATTTGCAGATTCATTATAAGCAGATTGAGTATCATAAGAATCCAATGAAAATTCTATTCTATCTATGGCAATTTTCAGTTTGGACAGAATATATTGATCAAGCAAATTATCAGATTTATATGAAATTTTTCCTTTAATTCCATCTGCATTAGCATAAAGTATAAAAAAATTATATGCATTCCAAATAGGCTTTATATAAAGCCGTAAAGTTTCATGGATCATTTTTCCATCTTTATCTATCAACAATTCTTGCCCTTTAACTACTGTAGAAGAAAGCATTGTATATCTAAGACTATCTGAGCCATATCTAGAAAATAATTCCATAGGATCTGCATAATTATTCAATCTTTTGGATAATTTTTGACCTTGAATATCGAGT
>Ga0206846_1109_pt1 | contig 13701 bp, 9 predicted proteins | sample Alteio_BWOrgCont_20_FD_152878 | JGI IMG/M metagenome (GOLD analysis project Ga0206846, IMG submission 152878) | Enriched cells from forest soil in Barre Woods Harvard Forest LTER site, Petersham, Massachusetts, United States -... | ecosystem: Environmental > Terrestrial > Soil > Temperate forest > O... | reverse complement strand
CCGCATGTATGATCCTCTATCCCGGCGTCTCCGAGAGCCCCCGGATATGCCGAATGACCCGGAGATGCACCTCCCGCGTCATGTCCCGAGTCCACCAGTCGAAGTAAAAGAGCGGCCGCACGTGCAACGCATACCAACTGGAGCCGATCAGCGTGGTCGTTCCGTCATGGTTGTCCCGCAAGTCGAAACGCCCTCGATGCAGCGTGATATGACCATAGGCCTCGGGATCAGTCGGCTGCTCCACGATATCGAAGGTGAGCCGCTGCTCCGGAACAAACTCGGCGATTCTTTCCTTGAGCACCACCCCCTGGCTAAAAATGCATTGTCGCTCCGCGCCCACCCAATCCCCGCCGTTGGTGGTGGCTACCGGATAAGGCAGCCCCAAGCGGAAGATCCAGTAATTCGGCGGCTCGGTGATTTCCGGAAAGGCCAAGACGTGCGGCCAGACCTGTGCGGGCGAAGCGTGAATGAGCATCTCATCCGTCACGATCGCCCGTTCATCGCTCCGCGTCGCCAACTCCCCGGCGGCCAACAGTGCGACCGTCGGGAGGATCAGCAGATTGAGCCGCGAGCGATCCGCCTTGAACCAAACTCGCCCCACCAGCATCCCGCCGGCCAACGCGACCCAAATTATCGGGGACGCCATGACCAGACAAACAACCCCTTCTCTCAGAAATATCGCCGCGCCGGCAATCCCGAGCCCGAGCACCCAAAGTGAATGCAGAAGCGTGTAGCCGATCGAAAGCCGCAGAGTACGCCAGATCCAGGCGGCGGCCAAGCCTCCCATCGCCGGAACCAGCAAAACGCTCGGAACCGAGATCAACGAGCCCGGTTCCTTCGTGAACCACGGTAGATAGGCCCCCACTAGAATTAGGGCGAAGTAGAGCCCGGCCGTCAGCAAATTGCCGACAACGCCGCCGCAGACGAGCCGAACCACCACGGCTCTCGGGCTGGGAATCGGAGGCGGTGTGCTCATAGGCTGGGCGGATTAGGCCCCCTCGGCCCGCAGAAGACAAGGAGAACGCGCGCAGGCGCCACCATTTGCAGTTTCTGCACAACTGAGCGTGGAGGCTGTTTTGGCGTACGACGGCAGAGCCTGCACGTTGCACGCATTTTTCAACTCTGCGTCCGGATATCAAAGGAAGGGCTACCCGGGCGGCGAGAATCCGCCTCGCCTTGACTGCGGAGCAGTCATCGATGTGGAGGCGGCTCTGTCCCGCGGAGCGGGACGTGCCGCCTTACGGGCAATCTCCGCGAGAACCATCTGTTCCAGAGGCAAATCCGCTCATTCCGAGCAAATTACGCATCCTTGTGAAATCAATCTCCAATGCGGCGCGTCCGCCTTCGGCGGACAGAGCCGAATGGCGTTTAGTTGAGCAACAAGCGACGGAATTCACGACGACGAAGGGGAGCGCCTGCGCCCTCCGAGGAGGAGGAGGGGAATAGTGGCGGATGGTGGGTGGGCGAGCCGCAGGCTATCTTGGGCGCCCTCGCCCAAGATTTCGGCGAAACCCACGGAAGCCGCCTATTCAAACGCGAATCGTGCTTCGACTGGCGTCGAAGAGTCTTCGGCGAGGGCGCCGAAGACAGCCTGCGAGGGCGCAGGCGCTCCCCCTTTCTCTCGCGTGTTCAAGCTCCAAATCTGACCAATTCGGTCTTAATTAAACGCCACTCCGGACAGAGCCGCCTCCACATCGCGTCGCCACTAGAGGCAGCCCGTAAAACCCGCTGCTCTCCCGCCGCACCAATACGCCCTACGCCAAAATCCCCTTCACAACATCCCCATGGACATCTGTAAGTCGAAAGTCGCGCCCCTGGAACCGAAAGGTAAGCCGCGTGTGATCAATGCCTAGCAAATGCAACAGCGTCGCTTGGAGGTCGTGGATATGAACAGGATTACTAATGGCATTAATCCCTAGGTCATCCGATTCGCCGTACGTAATGCCCGGCTTCACCCCGCCGCCAGCCATCCACACAGTATAAGCGTAAGGATGGTGGTCGCGCCCCCAGCGCGGCCGATCATTAAAGTTCCCCTGGATAAACGGCGTACGTCCGAATTCACCGCCCCACACCACCAGCGTATCTTCGAGCAAACCCAACCGCTTGAGGTCTTGCACCAGCGCGGCGCTTGGCTGATCCGTATCGCGGCACTGCGTGTAGAGCTCGGTGGTAAGCGAATTATGTTGATCCCACCCGGCGTGCATGAGCTGTACGCAACGCGAGCCGCGTTCAATGAGCCGGCGCGCCATCAGACAATTATGGGCGAACGTGCCAGGCTCACGAACTTGCGGACCGTAGCTCTCCAGCACATCCGCCGGCTCCTTGGAAAGATCGGCCAGCTCCGGCACGCTGGTCTGCATCCGGTAGGACATCTCATACTGCGCGATGCGCGTCGCAATCTCGGGGTCGCCACAATCGTGCAGCTTCATCTCGTTGAGCCGCGCCACATCATCGAGCAAATCGCGCTTCACCTCCGCGCTGAGCCCGTTGGGATTCGAGAGATAGAGCACCGGCTCGTTGCCGCTGCGAAATTTCACCCCCTGATAGCGCGTCGGGAGAAAGCCCGAGCTCCAGTAGAACTCATAGAAGATCTGCCCGCAGCTCGTGTTCTTGCTCAGGCTAGTCATCACCACAAAGGACGGAAGCTCTTCCGTCTCGCTGCCGAGCCCGTAGCTGAGCCAGGCCCCCAGTGTGGGGCGGCCAGGAAGCTGCGCGCCGCTCAAGACCAGTGAGATGGCCGGCGCATGGTTCACCGCGTCGGTATGCAGTGATTTGACGAAGCAAAGGTCATCCGCCATCCCGGCCACATGCGGCATCAGGCTGCTCACCCAGGCGCCGCTCTGCCCGTGTTGCTGGAAAGGCTCGATCGGCGCGAGGAGCAGCTTCCCCTTCGGATCGGCAGTCATCGAGGAAAAGCGCCGATCGCCCAGATACTCCTGCGGCACGGGCTGGCCGTGCATCTCCTTCAGCTTCGGCTTCCAGTCGTAAAGATCGACATGGGTCGGCGCCCCGTTCATGAAAAGATAGATCACCCGCTTCGCTTTGGGCGCGAAGTGCGGCACGCCCGGCAGACCGCCAAACCGCTTCCCTTCCGCCGTCGCGGCATAACCATCGCGGGCCAAGAGGTAGGAGAGCGCCGCCGCGCCCAGCCCTGTGGCGGAACGGCCGAGAAACTCGCGGCGGGAGAGAGCATCGGGCGATAAGATCATCGGTTGAGGTATCACAGCTTACTCCTTCGTTAGGGTTTCATCCAGATTCAGCAGCGCAAGGCAAACGATCGTCCATGTCGCATGCTCGACCGGATCGAGCGCCTCATCCCGCTTCGAGTCCCCGACGGCCAAAAGAGCTTTCGCCTCGGCTGGGTTAGCCGCATACCGCCCGCGGGTGCGATCGAAGCCATTGAGCAGGACTTGCGCTTCACCCGGTTTCGGACCGCGCGCCAGGAGCTGGCGGAAGGCGAAGCCGAGCCGGTCCGGCGCATCGGGCGCGCTCTTCATCGCCCGCTCCGCCAGGGTGCGCGCCGCCTCCACGTAAGTCGCGTCGTTCAGAGTCGTGAGCGCATGCAAAGGGGTATCCGTCCGGGTCGGCTTGACCGTGCAAACCGAGCGCGCCGGCGAATCGAAAAACATGGTCGGCCCGACGATGCGCCGCCAGAAAGTATAAAGGCTGCGCCGATAGAGCGCCGCACCGCTATCGGGCTGATACCTCTTCGTGCCAAAGCTCGCCTCCTCCCACACACCCTCCGGTTGATACGGCTTCACCGGCGGGCCGCCGATCTTCGGCGCGAGCAACCCGCTCGCGGTCAGCGCCTGATCCCGCAGCATCCAGGCCGGCATCCGAAAGCGCGCTCCTCTGGCCAGCAACCGATTCTCCGGATCGCGTTCCGCCAATTCACGCGAAACGCGGGACGATTGCCGATAGGTCGCACTGGTCACGATCGTCCGGACCAGCCGCTTCACATCCCAGCCCGACTCACGAAAATCGGCCGCCAGCCAATCGAGCAATTCCGGATGTTTGGGAAACTCGCCTTGCACCCCGAAATCCTCCGCCGTCTTCACGAGGCCGATCCCGAAAAACATCTGCCAGAAGCGGTTCGCCGCCACCCGCGGCGTGAGCGGATTCCCCGGAGACACCAGCCACTCGGCCAGGCCGAGCCGATTGCGCGGAGCCTCCGCGGAAAACGGCGCCAGCTTCGCCGGAGTCGCGGCGGTGACCTCGTCCAGCGGCTTATTGTACAGCCCCTTGTCGAGAATGAAGGTTTGACGGCGCTTCGGCATATCCTCCATCACCATCACGCGGACGATATTGCGATTGTAACCATCACGCTCCGCCATCCTCTGTTTCAGCGCCTGAATGCCGGCCACGTAGCCCGGCTTCGTCTTCTCAAATTGCTTCACCAATTCCTCCAAGCTGGCGTTTGCGCGCTGGGCCGGCCGTTTCTCGAGCGTCTCCTTGAGCTTATCCGCAAGCCCCTCCGCCGCTCCGGATTCCGAGATCTTCTGCCCCGGCTCCCGTGAAAAAAAGAGCTCTTCCAGCGCTTCCAAATCGTCGCTGGCTTTGGCCACTTTGGCATCGAGCTCCTTCTGCTTCGCTCGATCCGCGTCGGTGGACATATCCAGCACCGGCGGCGTTTGCGGATTGCCCCCGCCTCCGGTCACGGATGTCTGATTGAAGTAAGAGGTGAGGCTGTAATAGTCCCGCCTCGTTAGCGGATCGAACTTGTGATCGTGACACCGGCAACAGTTGAAAGTGAGCGCGAGCCACGTCGTTGCCGTCGTCTCCGTCATATCGAGGATATAATCGATCCGGTTCTCCTCCGCGATCCGCCCGCCTTCTCCGTTGATCGGATGATTGCGGAGAAAGCCCGTGGCCAGCTTCTGCTCCTGCGAAGCATTGGGAAGCTGGTCACCCGCCAGTTGCCAGATCGTGAAGCGATCGTACGGAATGTTCTCATTGAAGACGCGCACCACCCAATCGCGCCATGGCCACATCGTCCGCTCGCCATCGCCCTGGTAGCCATTGGTGTCAGCGTAGCGGGCCACCTCCATCCAATCCCACGCCATCCGCTCGCCATACGCCGGCGAGGCGAGCAAGCGGTCGACGAGCGCTTCCACCGCGGTTTGTCCGTTGCTTCCCACCGCCTCGCTGAACGCGGCCACCTCGGCTGGCGACGGCGGCAACCCCGTGAGATCGAGATACAATCGGCGGCAAAGCGTCTCCGGCGCCGCCTCGGGCGACGGGGCAAGCCCTTCGCGCAACAACCGATCCAAAATAAAGCGATCGATCGGATTGGCCGGCCACCGCTCAAGCTCGGGCTGCGCTTGGCGCAAGTGCACCGCCTGCGCGTCCTTGCGCGCCTCCAATTCCGCAACGCGCAATCCGATCTCCGCCGCCACCGGAGGCGCCGGCCGTTTCAACTCCGAGAAGGCCCAATGCACGCCCCACTTCGCTCCTTCGTCGATCCAACGCCGCAGCGTCTCAATCTGCGCCACCGTAAGAGTCTTGTGCGCCTTCAGAGGCGGCATCACCTCATCGCTGTCCTTGGAAATCAACCGCGCGATCATTTCACTCTCCCCGCTTTTCCCGGGCACGATCGCCGTGCCATTGTCGTGCGGCTTCTTCGCATCGGTCTCGTCATCCAGCCGCAGATCCCCTTTCCGCTTCTTCGGATCGGGACCGTGGCAATAGAAACAATTGTCCGAGAGAATCGGCAACACCTCCCGGCTAAAGCTCACCTTGGCCTCGCCCGCGCGACTCGCCGCCGAACCAACCCCGAACGCAACCATCAAAAGCAAAGCCAAGAAGCCCCGACCGCCGGCGAAATAGGCGCGCCGAGCGACCAGCCAACGAGAAATCTCACGGGCCGTCACGAGTCGATGGTCGAAAGAAAATACGTTTCGAGGGAGCACAGAAGGTACAAAAGGTAGACCGCCACCGGGGCGCCTTCCTTAGCGGCTTCCGGGAGCGGAAAGGCGACACGAGTCGACCAGCGACAAACCCACCCCTCATCCAACATCAACTCCTGGCGACCGACGCTCGCCGCCGGATCTGCCCTTTGTCATTTGTCATTTGTAATTCGTCATTCCCCCTCACGCCACCGTCATCCCCCCGTTCACATGCAAATTCTGCCCCGTGATGAACGCGGCCGCATCACTGGCGAGAAAAGCAACCGCACCCGCGACATCTTCCGGCACGCCCCACCGCCCGGCAGGAATGTGCGAGAGGTACGCATCCTTCGCCTCCTGCGAATCGTTAACGTGGCGCTCGACCGGAATCCAGCCCGGCGAAACCATATTGACCGTAACGCCCCATCGCGCCACCTCGTTCGCGAGGCTGCGATGAAATCCGTTCTGTCCCCCTTTTGCGGCAACATACGCGGTAAAATTCGGCACGCCCTGGGCGAACACCTCCGACCCGACATTGATGATCCGCCCCCAGCGCTGCTCCTTCATGTGCGGCAAGCACGCCCGCGACAAGAGGAACGGGCTCTTGACAAAGAAATCGAGCATCTGCTGAAAGAATGCCCAATCGTATTCTTCAATCGGCTTGAGCGGCTGCGCCGAGGTGGCGTTGAGCACAAGAATATCCACGGGACCGAGCTTTGCCGCAATTTCCCCTACCAGCAAAGGCGCCTCCGCTTCACTCGTCACGTCCCCGCGAATCAGCATCCCCACACCGCCGTCGGCTTCGAATTCAGCGAAGGCCTCCTCCGCCCGTGCCACATTGTTCTGGTAATTGAGCGCCACCTTCGCCCCTGCGGTTCCCAACGCAAAGGCAATCGCCTTCCCGAGGCCGGTCGTGCTCCCGGTCACCAAGGCAACCCGGCCCTTCAACGGAAACAAATTCGGAAAGCTCATCGCCGCGCAAATAGCCCCGCGCCCGCGCCGAGTCGAGGAGAAAGCCCGTGCGCTGCGACCGCGGTCCGGGCCGAATGGCTGCTCCTGGGGGTTTTAAGGTTTCACATAGGCGGTTCATTTCTCCGTCTTCTTCATCGGAGGCTGCTGCCATGTGCCATCGAGCGCTTCGGGCTTCGGCCAGTAGAGGCGCATGACCACGAGGAACGGCCCCTTTGGTGCGGGGAGCCAGTTGGACTCCTTATCGGCGCCGGGAGATTCATTCTGGAAGTAAAGCGTCAACCCGCCGTCGGCATCCTTCTTGAAGTCAGGCATCATCGGCGCATTTAATAGGTAACGATTGAGCGGATTGGCCACCATGAGTTGCGCCGGGAAGTCATACATGGTCAGCGACCAGAAGGCGTTGACCGGCGGAAAATGGCCGGGGGCGAAGCGGATGGTGTAGCGGTTGGCGCCGTCGGGCCTCTGTCCGTCGGCATCGACGGCATATGATGGATACATCGCCTCCTCCTTCGAGTTGCCGTAGATGCCGTATACCGCACCCGCCATCCGGTAGAGATAGTTGTTCTTTAAAAACTCCCGCGTCCCGAAAAACTCGCCCGTGCTCACTTCGCGCGCATCGATCCGTTTCTGCAGGGCCGCATGTTCGGCCCAGGCGTCAGCCATGCCTTGTTCGATGGCCGTCTTCATCTCTGGCGAGAGCTTGGCGACGTCGATCGTTTTACCCGCACCGACGCCGATCTTCGAGAATCGCTCCATTAACGCGATTTCCGAGGGAACCGTGGGGCAGAACCGGAGGACGAAATTCAGAACGTTGAAGAACTCGGGCGAGGTTCGCTGCTCGGCAGCCGTGAGCGGCTTGATGAAATCAATCGCCGGTGCGGCCTTGGGTGCAGGCTGGCCGAGAAACGCGGAGAGCGTCTCCACCTTGTAGCCTGCCTGAATCTTTTTCACATTCTCGAGGTCACCCGGATTGAAGAGCTGAGTGCGATATCCGGGGAACACCAACTCGGTCTCCGAGCGAAAGACCTTGTCGATGCCCTTGGGGGTCTCGCCCTTCCAGCCCGGTCCAGCGAGCAGGAAGGCGCCGCCTCCGTTGCCGGTCGTGCGCGTGCCGGCATAGGCGAAGTTTTGCGTGTAGTAGTCGATCAGCTGAATCGAGAAATACCGGTCCTTTCTATCCATCGCCGGCACGGTGAGCACGATCGGCTCGGCCCGCAGGTCCGCGCCGATCATGGAGTAAAGCGTATCCGAATTGGCCGTTTGAATCGCCTTGTCCGCAGGGGAGAAGAGACGTGCGCTATTCCAGATGTGGTTCCAGGGCGCCTTATATTCGGGACTCTTGGGGTCGATGAAATAGGCGTGCATCACGCGGTAGTTGTCCACGACCGGCTCGCCATAGATGTAGGCTTCCTTGGCGATGACGCGGACTTCCGCAGGAGTGATGTCCGCCGCTTGGGCGGACGTGAGCGCCAGCCCGAAAGCGAGCGCGAGAAGGGAGAGTTTCGATTTCATATTGGGCAAGGTTTACGGAAAGTGCGGCGGCAAGACGGCAAGAGGCAAGGCCTTTCGCTCAGTTCGAGGGACCGAGCTTGACGGAGCCGTTAAAACTGGCCAGGACCGTGGGCGCGCCACCTGCCACCGGCGTCGAGAAAACCTCGCCGTGAGCTCGTGTCAAAATAGGTCCTGCCATATAGGGTCGGACTTTGCCAATCACGAAGACGTTCGGACCCACAGCTTCGCAGACGTCTGCTTCAATATTGTGCATCCGGCTGCCCACCAAGCACTTACACCACCCCATTTTTGCGCTGAAATGCGGTGTGATACAATCGTCCGCATGGGGCGAACGAGCGCAATCCGAACGGAATGGCATCAGAGCTGGGTCCAGATCATGGACCAACTTCCAACAGCCCCCGAGAATCGTGCAAATGGTTGCCGAAATTCGAATGGAAGATCTCACCTTCGAGAGCCACAAGGAAAAGGCCGCGAGGGAACGCACCTGAATCGGTCAACCCGAGGACCCCGACATTCCTTTGTTTCCATTCCTTTGCCCCATCCCCTTCCCCTCATTCGTTTGCCCCTTATTCGTTTGCCAAATCCGGCTCCAGACGCCGCTTCGAGACCGCGGCCCAGCCTCCCCGATCCTATCAATCCCGAATCATTGCCGAAATTCACCGATACCACATCCAGAATTCGCACCATCTACAGTTTCAATTCCCGGGTCGATCTCCGGCTTGTTGGTCAAAACGCAAAAACATTCCCGAAACCTCAAACGCAGCCGTGTTTCTCTGGAGCCCTCCAGCGAGGTTCCGCCGCAGATCTTTCCCGAAACTAGGAAAATTCTGCCGATACACCCACCCGCATGATGCGCTTTCGGACATAGGAGCCGCCGCCGTCCCGGCGATCCTTGCTAAAAACGGCGCAAAGATTCCCGAAACTCCGTACGGCAAGCGCGACCCTCGCAATCAACAACCCGAGTGAAATTATTATTTTGTACTCCATCATTTTGTAACCCATGTCACCAAGGCCGGATTCGCTTCGCGGATTCCCCGGAAGTGACGGTCACAAAATCGTGCAAATGATTGCCGAAATTCCCACCGCAAGTTTCCCGAAACTCCCTCCACCCATCAGTCCTATACGTCCCATAAGCCCTATAAGCCCCCTTCACCCCTCCCCATTCGTCTGCCCTTCATTCGTCTGCCAAATCCTTCCCGAAATTCGCCCTCCCTCACTTCGACCGGGTCGCCGCCGACGCCCTATACCGCCCCGGCGTCACCCCGGTCTTCTTCTTGAAAATCGCGCTCAGATACTCCGGGTGTTTAAACCCCGCCTTCTCGGCAATGACGTTCAACGGAAAATCCGTCGCCGCGAGGAGCTCCTTGGCCCGCTGCATCTGCACCCGGAGAATCTCGGCCTTGGGCGCCCGGCCCACGAGCGTCGCAAACCGCCGCTCCAGCACACTCCGGGAGAGCGGAATCACGCCCAGAATATCCGGAACGCCGATCCCCTCGCACGCGTGCTCACGGATAAAGCGGATGGCCGCCGCCACGTGCCGGTCGTCGATGGCGAGCACCTCCGTCGAGCGTCGCGTGGCGATGCCGAGCGGCGGAATGAAGAGCGACAGCGCCGGCGCGGGCTGCCCCGCCATCATTCGGTCCAAAAAGGCGGCCGCCTCATACCCAATCCGTTCGGTATTCGGGATCACGCTGGAGAGCGGCGGATCGGCCAGCTCGCAGAGCACCTCGTCGTTATCCACGCCGAGCACCGCCACCTCGTCGGGCACAGCCACGCCGATCTGCCGGCAGACGTTCAGCGCCTGCTGCCCGCGAATGTCATTGCAAGCCAGCAGCCCGATCGGCTTTGGCAACCCCGCGATCCAGCGCGCCACATCCGCCTCATAGATCAGCCCGTGCTGCTCCTGATCGAACGAAGCCTTCGATTTCAGCCGAATCGGCGGGGCGTAAACGTGACAATCAAATCCAGCCTCCTCAATGCGCTGCATGAAGTACCTGCAACGCGTGTCGGAATAGTTCGCCCCTGGAAATCCGCAGAACGCGAATTGCCGAAACCCCCGCTCCAACAGATGCTCCGACGCCAGCCGAATGACCGCTTCATCGTCCGTCTCGATCAACGGCAGGCCGAGATTCAGCAGCAGGCCCCGCACGTCCACTGCGGGGACGCCCAGCCCGCGGATGGCGGTCGCGAGCCTTTGATCTTCGATCCGGGCGATGATCCCATCACCGCGCCATCCCTTCAACCAGGCCGGCGGCGGATCCGAAGCGCGGCGCTCCTGGTGAAAGATCGACCACGATTCGTGCTCGCGAACGTAGCGGGCGATCCCTTGCAGCAATCCGCGCCCGTAAGCGCGCGAAGACTCGATCAGCAGTGCGACTTGGGGACGGGCGGGCTTTTTGCGAATAAGCTTCATGACACCCGGGCGCGCCGGAGGAAAACATCAATCGCATTGCTTGCGCTCGGGCGCAACGCGCGACCCTCGGCGCCCGCTCCCCTTGGCCTTTGGCCGTACCCGAGCTCGTCTCACCCGACGCAAAACCTCAATTCATTTCCGCAATCGCTCAATGACACCGCCCGGCGTCTATGACACCTTTCTTGCATGCGTCTCACTCCCCTCGCCCTCCTCCTCACCACTCTCTCCGCTTTCGCCGCCACGGCGGAGCCCGCCAAGATCACGCACTCGATGTTTATCGCCGGCGGTGAAACGGCCATTCTCGACGCCGAGGGGCAACCGATCTGGAAATACCCGGCAGCCACCCGCGACGGGTTTGTTCTCCCCAATGGAAACGTGCTGCTCGCTGTTTCGAAGAACAAAGACTATCCGGGCGGAGCGGTCATTGAGATCACCCGCGAAAATAAAGTCGTCTTCGAGTACAAAGGAACGCAGTCGGAAGTGAATACCGCCCAGTTGCTGGCCAACGGCAACATCATGCTGACCGAAGCCGGCGCCGCTCCGCGTCTGCTTGAAGTCGATCGCACCGGCAAAATCGTCGTCGAGGTCCCGCTCCAGTGCCAGAATACGAATCATCACATGGAGAGCCGGATGGCTCGCAAGCTTCCCAACGGCAACTATCTCGTGCCCCAGCTAATCGACAAAGTGGTGCGGGAATACACGCCGGAGGGGAAGATCGTCTGGGAATTCAAGGCGCCGACGGAGCCCAACGATGCCTGGCCTTTCACCGCCATTCGGCTCCCCAATGGCAACACGTTGGTAAACCTCACCCATAGCGACACAAGCGTCGAGGTCGACCCCGCTGGCAAGGTCGTCTGGCAGCTCACCAATGCCGACCTGCCCACGCCGCTGCTGAAGGACCCTTGCGGCGCGCAGCGCTTGCCCAATGGCAATACCGTCATCACCAGCTACGGGGCCGGTGACCAGACGGTCAAGGTGCTCGAAGTGACTCCCGATAAAAAGGTGGTTTGGACTTTCGAGCGGGAGAAAAAGGGAGGCATCCACGAATTTCAAATCCTCGACACCAACGGCGCGCCGCTTTCCGGCGATCCGATGAAGTAAGCCGTTTTCACCTCACGAGCCGCAACCCTATCAAATCGACGTTTCGCGCATGATTTACGTTCCGTACGCCTCAGGCATACGGCCTACAGCGTCCAACTGCCGAACGCGCGGCTGTAGGGCGTCCGCCTCAGGCGGACGTCAGCCCTGAAGCGCGAAGCGCCACTTCCGATGAACACGAGATCCGATTGCTGCTGCGGCCCCGTCAGCCGACGGGACTTTATCTCTTGGGCAGGGCTGAGCGCTGCGACGCTCCTCGCCAAGTCGCGATCTGCGACCGCCGGGCCCTTCTCTCCCGCCGACTTCGAGAAGCTCGTCCCGGCCGATAAGAAACTCCGTCCCGATTGGCTGAAATCACTCTTTGCCCGCGGCGAACGCACCTTCTACCGCGGCGCGGAATTGGAAAGAATCGGCATGCCGATCGGCGGCCTGTGTTGCGGTCAGCTTTATCTGGGTGGCGATGGGAAGCTCTGGCACTGGGACGTCTTCAACCAGCAAATCAGCACCAGCGCCGCGCACTACGCGAAACCTCCCTCCCCCGATCTGCCGCTCGAACAGGGATTTGCGCTCCATCTAACCACCGGCGGAAAAACCGAAACCCGCACCTTGGATCGCACCGGATTCCCGGACATCTCCTTCTGCGGCGAATACCCCATCGGCTTCGTCGAGTACCGTGATCCGGCGCTGCCCGTCACCGTCTCGCTCGAAGCGTTCTCGCCCTTCCTCCCGCTGAACATGGACGATTCCAGCCTCCCGGCTACAGTGATGCAGTTCAGCGTGAAAAACATCAGCCCCGAGAAGGTCGACGGCGTGCTGGCAGGCTGGCTCGAAAATGCAGTCTGCCTGCACACTGCCCAGCCGTTCGAGCTCCTGCGCCGCAATCGCGTGCATCGGGACGGCACGATGACCTTTCTCGAATGCTTCGCCGCCGCCGCCCTCCAAGCGAAAGAGAGCGCCCCTTCCCGGCCAGACACCGTCTTCGAGGATTTTGAAAAAGAGACGTATGAGGGCTGGACCTCAAGCGGCACAGCCTTCGGCACGGGACCGATCGAGCGCGCCAAAGCGCCGAAGTATCAAGGCGACCTTGGCGGCGAAGGAAAGCGCCTGGTCAACTCCCACGCCACCGCCCCGGGCGGCGACGTCGGCGCGAAAGACAATGCCGCCGGCCGACTCACCAGCCGGGAATTCACGATCGAACGACGGTTCATCACCTTCTACCTCGGCGGCGGCAACAATCCCGGCAAGACCTGCCTCAATTTGCTCATCGACGGCAAAGTCGCACGCTCTGCCACCGGCCGAAATGAAAACAAAATGCACCTTGACCATTTCGACGTGCACGAGCTCGAAGGTAAGACGGCCCGGCTCGAGATCGTGGATGAGAAGCAAGGCCCGTGGGGCAACATCGGGGTCGATCAGATCGTCTTCAGCGACACGGCAGCGAAGCATGAGCCGCTCGAATCTCGCCACGACTTCGGCACGATGGGTCTGGCGCTGCTCGGCGTGGAGGCGGAGGCCACCCCATCCCTGCCGGCGGGAAATCTAACCGAAGAGCTTTTTCCAGAGGCCGCCGGCGAACAGGCGGTCAAATCCTCGGGCCAAAAGCTCATCGGAGCGCTGTCCCATCAATTCTCCCTCCACCCGGGCGAATCGAAGATCGCAACGTTCCTCGTGACGTGGCATTTTCCGAATGCCCGACTCGAACCGGTTAAGACCTCCTCCGGACGCCGCTACGCCACCCGGTTTGCCGACGCTGCGGCCGTCGCAAAATACGTTGCCTCCAATATCGATCGCCTCGCCTCGCAGACGCGGCTCTGGCGCGAA
>Ga0206846_1106_pt1 | contig 13801 bp, 11 predicted proteins | sample Alteio_BWOrgCont_20_FD_152878 | JGI IMG/M metagenome (GOLD analysis project Ga0206846, IMG submission 152878) | Enriched cells from forest soil in Barre Woods Harvard Forest LTER site, Petersham, Massachusetts, United States -... | ecosystem: Environmental > Terrestrial > Soil > Temperate forest >... | reverse complement strand
CAGCCCGGCAGATGGCGGATCGATCGATCATGAGTGAGGGACCCAACGGCCGCGGCTAAAAGTGTAGGCGGCGGGAAAACCAGGCGGATTGGACGATTCCAGGATCGAATCGTAGAACCATCGGCGGTTCGGAGCGTTGTAAACCGTCCCGGTGTTAGGCCAGGGCTGCGTGGCCTGCTCGCTGTCGTAGAGCAAGGCGAAGGAGCCATGAATCGTCAGGTTCACGCTGCCCCAGTTCTCCAGCAGACGCGTAAAGTTCTCGATCCCGCCGCTGTATCCGATGACGGCATTTGGGGCAGCATTTGGCGCCGTGCCCTGGCCCGTGACGTTGGACGTGCTCGACGGAACGTTTCCCGCCACGATCGCCGCGTTCACCGTTGTATTGGTCGGAGTCCGAGAGCCGATCCCGAGGCCTGAATTCCCGTCGGCCCAACTGTTGGAAAGAATCGTGACCGCATCCGCCGCCACCATCGCAGCCGGTTTGGCCGAGCTCGAGGAGGTCGGATACCCGCTGGCGATTTCCGTCGGATCCGAAGTGGGGCTGGGATATGCGCTGCCTCCGTCGGAAGGGGGTTGATTGCTCACAGTCAAGGCCTTGGCAGTTGCCGTTGCGCCCGTAGTGGTTGAGTAATTGGTCGCCGATCCCGTATTAAAGTCGCCCTGGATATAGATTGGGTTGGGAGAAACGATCGACATGCCCACATTCGGTATGGAGCCCCCGTTAACCAACCTGATTCCCCGTGCGCCGCTGCTCGTCGCTGAAAGGGGGGTCGCGGTGGGCGTCGTCGTCGAGTTCAGTCCCGTGCCGGCCGATTTGGTCGTATAAGTCAAGCTGCCGTTGGTGGGATTCACGCCCAAGCCGTTGGTGGTCACGCTGGTTCCCGCCGAGGTGTCCTGGATATAGAGCAGAACGCCATCGGGCTGATTATTGGCATGGACTACGTCGAAGCCTGTAGCAAGACCGCTGGACGTAGCGGTATTGACCGCTGCCGTGATCACGCCGACGTTCACATTCACCGTGCGGACAAAGTCGCCCACCCGCCCATCGTAGAGCGTGGTGTTGGTGGTGATAGCGCTCATGAGCGTGGAATACGCCGGATCGCTGGAGGTCAGCGCCGTGGTGTTGGCCGTTGCATTCGTCGGATCCGAGCCCTTGTAAATCGTCACATTGTTATTCACATCGATCGTGATGCGAAAATCGGCGTTCATGGCAAGACGATCGCTGGCTGCCCCGCCAGTAGCCGTGCTGGTCTGAAGCGGATCCGGCGAGGTGGTGCCTGGGGTCACCTGCATTTCCACGATCTCATGAAACCCGTTGTTGTTGCGGTTCCCGTCCGAATCAATATCGTTGTAGATGACCCCATCGGTGAAATTGGAATCGAGGGCGCTCATCGGAATCCCCAATAAGCTTTGAGGGTTTCCATTTTGCGGCGGGTTATTGGCCGGCCAACTGGGCGTGGAAGCGACGGGAGGATTGGGTTGGGTCGGCCGAGGATCAGTCGGCGCGAAACCGACGGAGATCGGACCCGTGGCTGTGACGCCCTGCAAAAAGTTCAAATTGTTGGTCGGAATATAGAGCGATCCACCCGCGTAGACCGGGCCGTTGATGGTCATGAGCGCGCCGGGGTCGATTTCGGTCACCGGCTGGGAGCTTAAGAGGAAATTGTCGAAAATGTTTTGCCCGGACCGCGTGAACATGCGCTTCACGGTCACAGTCTGGGTGCCCCCCCCGGCTGGAAAGCTCACGCTCGCCTCCGCTTGATAAAGCATCCGGCCTCGCAACCGGGACGGAGTCCCGTTTTCCATCGACGGTTGCAACGCGCCGGTGAAGTCGGCGAGGAGCACAGGAGGAGTGCCCGTGAAGACCATCGCGGTGACGGCGGGAGCCGGGGTCGCCACGGCAATAGTCGCGCTCGGCGGAGTGTACCCCGACGGCTGCGTCACCATCGCGGGAATTGGCGGAGAGTTGCTGGAAATCCCGTTCATGAGTTGGTTGCCGGTCATGCCCATCGTCCGCGGTTCAGTCGTCGAGCTCGTCCCTGAATCCTGGACCTTCGAGAAGTCGACGCGCCATTGATCGTACATGGTCTCGAGGAGACCGTCGGCGTAGGCGATGGCTTGCGCGCGCGAGGTGCTGTACCTCATGAACCTGGCTTCCGCCGAGGTGATGGTAAAGACCGCTCCCAGCAGCGTGGCCGTGATGCAAATCAACCCGAGGGTCAACAGAAGAGCGTGGCCGGATTTGGATTTTTTCATGATCATCGAGCGCAATCGTGGGTTAGTTAGAAGTGATCACGATCGGCTGTGTGCGCGAAGGGATGTCTGTCTGCAAAGTGGTGGTCCCGTCGACGTACATCCCTACTGAGTAGTTCAAGTCATACGCCTCGAGGGAAATGCGCAGGAAGCTCTGCAACGCGGGGCCTGCCGCGCTCGACGCCAGCAGACCGAAGGGCAGTGGCGAGGTCACATTCGTGCGCACGACGACCATCGAATTCAAGTCGTTCGCGCTCGCGGTCCAGGCCACCGCGGGATATCCCTCCCCGGGGGGCGTCAGGTTTGGGTGGTATTGAAATTGGTTATTGTAGACGGTGTAGGCAACCCGGTGGAAGAACGAAGCCGTGACATAGGCCGGGTAGGTGCTCGAATAGGTGAACCCGGAGGTGGTGGCGATGTTGGTCGTATAGAGCGTGGTGCCAATCGCCTGGCTCGACGTAGTGCTGCTCGACCCAACACCGTTGATCAGCCCGAGGTTGATCTTGTAATTCGTTCCGCTCACCACCGACGGCGCGGGCGCGATCACATCGAAGATTGTGTTGATGACCGGGATCTGAATCTTGTCGCCGACGACCGGAACGTATCCGTCGGTGATATTCACCTGCACGGTGGTCGATGAGGCGGCGATGGTGGAGTTCCCGCTGCCGTCTCCGCCGAGCAGGTAAGGTCCGCCGCCGAACACCATGAACCGCACTCCGTTGGTCCGATTGTCGTTGATCACGTAGGCCGCGGAGAGGGTGCCGGCGTTGCTGGCGTTATAGTAGTAATAATCCAGGTCGCTGCCCGTGGGCGGCAGGCCCGACGTGTAGGTGGGACTCACGTCCGAGTAGGTCGTGCCGTTGAAGCTCATCAGCACAAAATTGCTGGCCGAATTGTGCAGGTCCGACCAGGCGCGCTCGATGCTGGCCCGGCTTGTATCATGGCTGTGATTGACCGTCATATTTCGCGCAATCATATGCGAGATCATGACCGTGTAGTAGAGAAGGCCTAGCATCAGCACCGAAAAGACCGCCAGGGAGACCATTAGCTCCACCAGCGTAAATCCGGCTGCGCGTTTCGTCGGTGTTCTCATGCTAAAAGTCATCGGTCGTCCGCAGCGTCGTGAGGGTGACGCTGGTGGTAAATCTTTGGCAATACGTGTAATTGACCGTCACCGAAATCTGGACCAGACGCGACGCCGCGCCCGTCTTTCCGGAAGCATCCGTTAGGGCAGTCACTGTGGTGATCCGGGAGTCGAGGACCTGGGTGTCGAGGCCTGAATACGGGCTCTTGCACCCGGTGCGGCTCGAGTTGTAGACGTCGTTGTTGAGCGGCAGGCCGGTCTCATAATTCGGATCTCCCACCTGGGGCGGCACGTTCGGACTCAGGGTCAAGATCGCCGGGCGCGTTCCGGTCACACTCCATGGCGCCGCCATCGCCTGATCGATCTTCTGCTGGGCTGCGGCGAGCGCGAGCGTATGATAGCGGTTGAGGCTGGCCAGGCGATTGAAATTGGTGATGGCGAGAACGGTGGCCACGCCAAACATCGAAAACATGCTTACCGCGAACATGATCTCCATCAGCGTCATCGCGCTCCGTCGCCGCAGTTGTGGATTCATTGGGGACATTGGTCAGTAGGGTTCGAAAGGCTCACTCAAGAGCAAAATGGGCGCCAATGGCCTCCGAGGCGACGAGGCCGCAGGCCGCTCCGACCGCCGTGCGTTAACGGCAAGCCGGCGTTCGCAAGCTTCGAAGTTCTCAGTAATTTCCATAACACACTTTGTGAAGCAGATTCAGGACCACTCCTCTGTAATCCGCAACCGATTCGCGCATTTCCGACTTCGACCGACCGAACGCAAGGCTTGACGAGCCCCGGCCACTTGATACTCTCCCCATCGAGCAACCCCAACAGTCGCAAATTTGATGTTTTGTTTATCATTTTCGCATGAGCCGTGAATCAGAGTTCATTCGCGATGAAGTGCCCGATGTCGCCTTCATCATCCGGAATGAGTGCTGGCTCGAAGGCGAGCGTCGCGGATGCCCGGTTGATCCGGCCGATCCGATCATTCGCCACCGCGTCGCGGATATCATTCTGTCCGGCGCGGGCGCGTACATCCGACGAATCCGCTCCGGGCTCGGGGCGAATTGCGACGCGTGAGGCCATCTGAGCCGTCACCATGCAAATGGGATGCTTGCGTCCCATTTGCATGGTGACGGCTGAGGTGTAGCCTCTTCGCGGAGTTTCGGCTTCATTGCTTTCCCCCGGCCGCCGACCGGGGCGGCCAGCGCTTCCCCTGCCCATGAAATTCGCCGCCTTCCTTCTCCTCACCCTCTCGCTCTCGGCAATGCTCGCCGCCGCCGACCCCGTGGCGAAACCCAACGTGCTCGTGATCCTGGCCGATGATCAGGGGTGGGGCGATGTCGGCTTCAACGGCAACACCAACGTCCAGACCCCAAACCTCGATCGGCTGGCCCGCGCCGGCGCAATCCTTGATCGCTTTTTTGTCTGCCCGGTCTGCTCGCCCACCCGCGCTCAATTCCTCACCGGGCGCTACTACCCGCGCTGCGGCGTCCGCGATGTCACCAGCGGCATGGAACGGCTCAACCTCGATGAGACGACCATTGCCGATACCTTCAAAGCCGCCGGATACGCCACCGGCGCTTTCGGAAAATGGCACAATGGCAGCCAGTGGCCCTACCATCCGAACGCGCGCGGCTTCCAGGAATATTACGGGTTCACCTCCGGCCACTGGGGCGAGGATTTCGATCCCCCGCTCGAGCACAATGGCGAATTCGTCCGCGGGAAGGGCTACATCGCCGACGACCTGACCGACCACGCGATGGCCTTCATCGAGAAGAACCGCGCTCACCCCTTCTTCTGTTACCTCCCGTTCAATATTCCGCATTCCCCCTTCTGCGTGCCGGATGAGTACTGGAACCGGTTCAAGGAAGATCCGATCGCGCTCCGGGGAGCGCTCGGCGACCAGGAAAATCTCGCCGTCACCCGCTGCGTCCTTGCCATGGCCGAGAATATCGACTGGAACGTCGGCCGCCTCCTCCGCCAGTTGGACGATCTGCATCTCGCGGAGAATACAATCGTCGTCTACTTCTCCGACAATGGTCCCGTGAGCGAGCGTTGGAACGGACGGATGAAGGGGCTCAAGGGCTCGGTCGACGAAGGCGGCGTGCGCGAGCCGTTCTGCATTCGCTGGCCCGGCCGGATCAAGGCCGGCGCGACCTTGCCGCAGATCGCTGGCGACATCGATCTGCTGCCGACCCTCGCCAGCCTCGCCGGCGTTCCCCTCCTCGGGGCCAAGCCGCTCGATGGCCGCGACCTCTCCCCGCTTCTGCTCGGCTCCGGCCAGGCGTGGCCGGAACGGCTCATCTTCTCCACCTTCCGCGGCAGAATGAGCGTCCGCTCTTCGCGCTTCCGGCTTTCCGCGAAGGGCGCCCTTTACGATCCGGAAGCCGATCCCGGCCAGACGAAAGATCTGGGCGTCGAGCACCCCGAGGAGCAAGGCTCGCTCACCCGGGCGCTCGCCACCTGGTCGAAGGAAATGTTTCCTCCAGGGGCGGCCTCGCTTCCCCGCGATCCGAAGACCGGCATCGCGCTGGACGATCGACCCTTCACCGTCGGCTACCGCGAATTCCCGATGACGCCCCTGCCGGCCCGCGACGGCGCGCCTCACGGCGGAGTCCAGCGCAGCAGCGGCGCTCCGAATTGCTCCTATTTCGTCAATTGGAAGACCCTCGACGATTCCATCACCTGGGATATCGAGGTCCACACCACGGGCGAATATGAAGCCGCCATCTACTACACCTGCCCGCTGGCCGATGCCGGCTCCACCGTGGAGCTCAGCTTCAACGGCAGCTCCATCGCGGGCCAAGTCACTCCGGGCTGGGACCCGCCGCTCATCGACGGCCATGACCGCGCGCCGCGCCAGGGCGAATCGATCATGAAAGATTTCCACCCAATCAAAGTGGGAGCCATGCATCTTGAAGCCGGTCGCGGGCCGCTCACCCTCCGGGCCTTAAAAATCCCCGGCCAGAGCGTGATGGACGTCCGGATGGTGACGCTCACGCTGAAATAGCCGCCCCCCGCCCTTCCGAATGTTCGTGCTTGCACTCCGGGTTCGATACCGGTAGATCGCTCGCCGGATTTCCACCCGTCATGCAAAGGTTGTTCATGGTCTTCGTCGTTTTGGCTGCCCTCGGGTACATTGGGTACGAGGAAAGAGAGCCCGTTCTCGCCCTCCTCTCATCCAAGCATTCCACCCCCGCTCCCGCGAGCTCGGGAGATGCTCCGACCGAGATGCCCGGCTCCGCTCCCGACGGCGCCGGCCGATCCACGGCCGGCCCCCGCGTCGTGCACGAACACGCGCCGCCTGGCATTTTCTACATGATCGATCGGGCCAAAGTCACTTCCTCCACCGGCATCAAAGCCGTCTCACCCGGCGAGGAAGTCAAGCTGCTCGAGCGCCTCCCCGGCGGCAAGATGAGGGTCACCGTCGATCATGCCGATTTTACCGTCTATAATTGGCAGGTAACCGACGATCTGGATATCGCCCGCGACGCCGAGCGGCGCTTCCTGGAAACGCAAGGCGGCCTTCAATAACCGGCCCGCAGCCCGCGATGACCGAAATCGAAGCTTGTCTCACGCTGAATATGGTCCCCAACGTGGGACCCGTCCGGCTGCGACGGCTCCTGGAAGTCTTCGAAACCCCCGAGCGAGTCCTCTCGGCGCGCGTCTCCGAGCTGCGCCAGGTCGAGGGCGTCGGCGGCGAGGTCGCCGAATCCATCGCGAAATGGGAGACGCTCGTCGACTTGAAGGAAGAGCTCCGGCGGATCGAGGAATTCGGCGCTGAAATCATTACGCAAAGCTCCGCCGACTATCCGCCCCAGCTTCGCGAGATCCACAATCCGCCCATGGTCCTCTACGTCTGGGGGACGATCGAGCCGCGCGACCACCGCGCCATCGGCATCGTCGGCTCGCGCCAGACGAGCCACTACGGCTTGGAATGCGCGAAGATGCTCTCCTACCAACTCGCCTACGCGGGTCTGACCGTAGTCAGCGGCCTGGCCCGCGGCATCGACACCGCCGCCCACCAGGGCGCCCTCGCTGCCAAGGGGCGCACCATCGCCGTCATCGGCTCCGGCCTCATGGATCTCTATCCGCCCGAAAACATGGCGCTGGCCGAAAAGATCGTCGCCGACGGCGCGGTCGTGAGTGAATACCCGATGACCTGCCCTCCGAGCACGCAAACCTTCCCCTACCGGAACCGCATCGTGGCCGGCTGGGGCTGCGGCGTGCTGGTCGTCGAGGCCGGGCTCAAGAGCGGCGCCCTCATCACCGCGAATCAGGCGCTGGAGCAAGGCCGGCTGGTCTACGCAGTCCCGGGACCGATCGATCGCCCCACCTCAGCCGGTTCCAATCGGCTCATCCAACAAGGCGCCAAGCTCGTCACCGGCGCCGGCGACATCCTGGACGACCTGGAGATGCTTTTCCCCGCGCCGCGCGGCCCCGCGGCCACGGACCGCCCCGCCGCGCCGCTCTCGCCGGAAGAGGAGTCCGTCCTCGCCTGTCTCGGCGCCGAGGAGCGCTCGCTCGACGACCTCGTCGGCGACGCCGGCCTTCCCGTCCACAAAGTTTCTTCCACACTCCTCGGCCTGGAATTGAAGCGTCTCGTCAAGCAGCTTCCCGGTCAGTTTTATCGCCGCGCCGCCCAGTGAGATCCCTCTGTGCGCTCCCGGCCAGGCAACCGCTCCCGACGGCTCATCCGTTATTGAGACGCAACCTATAGCCCGGCCTCGCCAAAAAAAATCTCCACACCGATTTTTTGTGACATTTTCCAGTTTCACGGCTAATGCCACCGCCCGAAACCATGTCGAAGACTCTAATTATTGCCGAAAAGCCGAGCGTCGCGAGCGATATCGCCAAAGCCCTCGGCAAATTCGACAAGCACGACGATCACTTTGAGAACGATCAGTACATCATCTCGTCGGCCGTCGGCCACTTGCTCGAGATCGCTCCGCCGGAGGGCTTCGAGCCGAAGCGAGGCAAGTGGAACATCGAAAATCTCCCGTCGCTCCCGCCCGAGTTTGCCCTGGTTCCGATCGAGAAAAATGTCAACCGTCTGAACGTCCTCAAGCGCCTGCTCAAACGCAAAGACGTCTCCGCCGTGATCAATGCGTGCGACGCCGGCCGCGAGGGCGAGCTCATCTTCCGCAACATCATCCGCGCCGTCGGCGTGCAGCGCCCCCTCCAGCGGCTCTGGCTGCAATCGATGACCCCGGAATCGATCCGCACCGCTTTCACCCATCTCCGCTCCGATCAGGAGATGATTCCCCTCGCGAACGCCGCCATGAGCCGCAGCGAAGCCGATTGGCTCGTCGGCATCAACGCCACCCGCGCCCTCACCTCCTTCAACTCGCAAGGCGGCGGCTTCCAAAAGACCACCTCAGGCCGGGTGCAGACCCCCACGCTCGCCATCCTGGCCGACCGGGAACAGCGCATCCGCACCTTTGTGCCGCGCACTTATTTCATGGTCTTCGGCGATTTCGGCGTCACCGCCGGGAGCTATCGCGGACGCTGGTTCGATCCCGCCTTCAAGAAGAAGGAAGGCGACGACGATTCGCGAGCGGAACGGATCTGGGACAAAGCCAAAGCCGAAGCGATCAAGGCCAAATGCGAGGGCCAGCCCGGCACGATCGAGGAAGAGAAAAAGCCCGCCTCGCAGGCGCCCCCGCTCCTTTACGATCTCACCACCCTGCAACGGGAGGCCAACCAGAATTTCGGCTTCTCCGCCCGGACGACGCTCCAGATCGCCCAGGCGCTCTACGAGAAGCACAAGGCGCTCACCTATCCCCGGACCGATTCGCGCTACCTGCCGGAGGATCATCTGGAGACGGCGAAGAACGTGATGGCGTCGCTTTACGGGCCCTCGCTCGCCCCGCATGCCACCAAGGCGCTGCAGCAAGGGTGGGTGCGGCCGAACAAGCGGATCTTCAACAACGCCAAAGTGAGCGATCACTTTGCCATCGTCCCGACCGGCGTCGCCCCGCGGGCAATGAGCGAGACCGAGCAGAAGATTTACGACCTGGTGGCGCGCCGCTTCATCGAGGTCTTCTTCCCGGCGGCCCAATTTGAAACGACCACGCGGATCACGACCGTCGTGGGCGAAAAATTCAAGACCGAGGGCAAGATCATCATCGACCCGGGTTGGCTCGCCGTTCGCGGCCGGCAGGCCGAGATCGACGACGAAAGCGGCAAGGCGCTCGTCCCCGTGCGGCCCGGCGAGCCGGCCCGCACCGAGGCGATCGAGGTCAAGGAAACCGAGACCAAGCCGCCGCCGCGCTTTTCGGAAGCCACGCTCCTCTCCGCGATGGAAGGCGCCGGCAAGCTGATCGACGACGAAGAGCTCCGCGATGCGATGAGCGAACGCGGCCTCGGCACGCCCGCCACCCGCGCGCAGGTCATCGAAGGGCTCATCTTTGAAGGCTATCTGCTCCGGCATGGCAAAGAGCTCATCGTCACCCAAAAGGGGCTCTCCCTCATCACCTTGCTGCGCAATCTCCACGCCGACACCCTCACCAAGCCGGAGCTCACCGGCGAATGGGAATTCAAGCTCAAGCAGATGGAACGGGGCAGTCTCTCCCGCGGGGCGTTCATGGACGAGATTCGCCAACTCACCAGCGACATCGTCACCAAAGTCCGCGGCGGCATGGGCCAGGAAGTCCGCGGCGAGTTCCTCTCCCTCGACGTCGCCTGCCCGCGCTGCGGCGCCGGTCCGTTCAAGGAGAGCTTCCGCGCCTTTGAGTGCCCGGAATGCAAGCTCACCGTCTGGAAGACGATGGCCGGCCGCGAGCTCGAGCGCGATGAAGTGGTCGCTCTCCTCCGCGATCGGCGCGTGGGACCGCTGGAAGGGTTCCGTTCCAAGCGGGGCCTCCCGTTCAACGCCGTGATCGTGATGAGCCCGGAGTGGAAGCAGGATTTCGACTTCGGGAAGGACGACGGGGCCGGCGAAGGCGAACCGCTCGTCTTTACCAATCCGGAGCCTATCGCCCTCTGCCCGGTCTGCAAGGAAGGGAAGATCTACGAGACCGCCACCCATTACGTCTGCGAAAAGACCGTGGACAAGAGCTGCAATTTCCGGATGGGCAAAGCCATCCTCCAGCGAACTATCTCGCGCGAGCAGGTTGCAAAGCTGGCCGCCACCGGGAAGACCGATCTCCAGCGCTTCGTCTCCGCCAAGAAAAACCGCCCCTTCAGCGCCTTCCTCGTCCTCGAGGAAAAAGGCAAAGTGGGGTTCGAATTCGAGAAGCGGACCGCGAAAAAGCCCGCCCCAAAGGCCAAACGCCCGGCGAAAGCGGCGGCTGCGCCCGCGGAGGAGTAGGAGCGCGCAGCCAGAAACGATGTGAGCCTGGACGGGAAGGGTGAGGCGGAGCCTCGCCAAAGTAGCGCAAGCGTCTCGCTTGCATCGACCTCTCCTGCTCAGGCAGCCATCTTCCGTAGCAGAAAATAATAGAGGTCTGGCCTTCGGCTTTGACAACGATACAAGCGGGACGCTTGTGCCACACTTTCCTCCACACCGCCTCGAATTTACCAACTCCATGGAGAGGCTCGGCCTCGCGCCACGGCCCGAGGGCGGAACGCCGGCTCACCCTGCGTTCCCTGCGTTTATCCCGAAACAAACTGTCGCTATTTTCCAACCGAGCCCGTACGGTGAATCGTCTTGCGCGGGAGAACAAACGATGCCGCCCCAGACCAACACATCATCAAATAAAACGACATGGGCGATAAATCACCAAAGGACTCGGCGAAGAAGAAAGATCAGAAAAACTCCAAAAACGCGGCTGTGGATCAGAAAAAGAAGGCCGCTTTCGACGCAAAACATCAACCTGCGCCCGCCAAAGCGAAAAAGAAATAGTCTCCGTTCGATTCTTTTCTGAATTCGCCGAGTGACATCCGTACGATTCAGCCTTATAGGCGGCGGAACGGGAACGGCTTCATTCGGTCGCCAGACTCTTTTTACGATTAAATTACTATGAAACTCTACGTGGGAAATCTTTCCTTCAACACCACCGAGAACGACCTCAAAGACGCCTTTGGCCGGTTTGGAACCGTCACCGACTGCATTGTCATGATGGATCGCGAAACCAGCCGCTCCCGCGGTTTTGGCTTTATCACCATGAGCAGCTCGTCCGAAGGACAGGCTGCCATCAGCGGCCTGCACGGTCAAAACCTCGACGGCCGCAATTTGACGGTCAATGAGGCCCGTCCTCGCGAAGAACGCACCGGCGGCGGTGGCGGCGGCGGCCTTGGCGGTTACGGCGGCGGCGGTGGTGGCGGCGGACGCGGCGGCGGTGGTGGTGGTGGTGGCGGCGGCGGACGCGGCGACTACGGTGGCGGCGGCGGCGGACGCCGTTACTAAACCAAAACTTTAACACGCTCCCGCGACTAACGCGCCGGAGCTACAACCCCTTTAAAAACCTCGGGATCGAAAGATTCCGGGGTTTTTTGCGTTCCTAGACGTCGGGACCCGAAGAGTGCTCATCTCGGGAGCAACGCGAACATCTTACTCATTCTCCTGCCCTTACTCCATCGCCAAAGCTCCGGCGCGGAGCGCCGCATACTTGGCGGCCAGGCGGCTGCACCACCTATCCCCTCCGCGCCACATACACCGTGCTCGCCGATTCCCGCTCCAGCAACGGATTCGCAAACTTCACTACCTCCGCCCGTGCCGTCGCAAAAACCGCTCGCAACGCCGTCAGAAAATCCTCATCCGGAGGATCATCCGACCAAAGCGCAAACACGCCTCCCGCGTGTAAATGGCCCGCCAACCTCCGCAACCCGTCGGGCTCGTAAAACCCGCCATGGCGCGCATGCAGCAGATTGCGCGGCGAATGATCGATATCGAGCAACACCGCCTGAAATCGCCGCCCCTCCTTCTCCGGATCGAATCCGGCCTCCGACCCCGCCATCGCAAAAAAATCGCCGTGCACCAATCGGCAGCGCCGGTCGCCCGTCAGCCGAGGCCCCAGCGGCACGAGCCCCTGCCGATGCCAGCCGATCACCGCCTCCAGTGTATCAACCACCAGCATCTCCCTCACCGCCTCGTGCTCCAACGCCGCCACTGCCGTATACCCAAGCCCGAGCCCGCCGACCACCACATCCCAAGCCCCCGGCTCCAGCGCGCCTAGCCCCAAATCGGCCAGCGCCACCTCCACCTCATGAAACAGGCTCGACATCAGAAAAGCCTCCCCGAGCTTCACCTCAAAGACGTCGATTCCCCCCAGCGCTAAAACGCGACGGCGGCGCAACGTCAGCTCGCCCAGAGGCGTCCGCTGATAATCGATCTCTTCAAAATCCCGGCTCATTCAGCGACCCTACGCCCCCAACTCCACCCACACGAGAAGTTCCGCACCGCCGCCGGCTCCTCCTCACTCCACCTTCACCACCCGCCCATCCCCGCTCGCCGCCGCCAGCCTCCGCAGGCTCTGCAACGGCTCCGGCGATTTGTAATGCCGCTTGATCCCGCTCTCCGTCAGCGACGCCGCCGGGACGTAGACCACAAACTCCGCAAAGCATTGCTCCACGCGATCGCGCAGCAGCTTCACCCCCGCCTTCGTCTGCCAAAACTCCTCCTCGATCTTGGCCAATGCGCGGGCCGCCTCTTCCGGCGAAAGATCCTCCCGCCGTCCCAGCACCCACACCAGCTCGGGGTCCTCGGGTAGCGTGATCGGGAACGGCACAAAAGGAACTTTCACCTCTTCCACTGCATTGGCGATCTCCGGATCGATCTTCACCTTGCTCGTCACCGTCCGATCCGGCAGCGCGATCTCCACCGCCAGATTCGCCCCCTTCTCATCCGGCTCGATCGTCACATTCTCCTCGCCGAATTTTTCCGCCAGGTCGCTCTGGAATTCCTGCACCGTCTCCGGCTCCATATCCGGCAGGGCTCCCTTCTCGCAAAACTTCTCGAACGACGCGAGGCAGTTCAGCAGCCGGATCTCCTTGGCCACCTCCTCGTAAATTGCGCTGGCCAGATGCGTATCGTCGGTCGTCTTGGGGAGCACTTTTTGCAGCAGATTGAGGAACTGCGCTTCGTTTATTCCTTTGGCTTTCATTGGGGATCTTGGGCGGTGAAAAATGGCGGGGCGGCTTTGGTAACGCGGGCGCGGAAAAGTGCAATCGGATTGCGCGGCAAAATGCATCGCGGCTCGATTCTGCTCGAAGAGCAGATGTGGCATTTGGCCAATTTCTGCTCGAAGAGCAGATGTGGAGGCGGCTCTGTCCGAGCCTAGGCGAGGACGTGCCGCCTTTGGACGGTCCTTACCTCGAATCGCAACTTTGCACGCGGAGGGCCGATTTAAAATCTCTCGGTACGGCAAAAGGCTCGCCCACGGATAGATCGGCGCGGATAGGCGGCACGTCCTCGCCGGAGGCTCAGACAGAGCCGCCTCCACATCGACCGGGCTGCCTCGCGGCTCGCATAGGCGTTTGCGCAGTTGGCGCAAGAAATCAACCACGCCAACCGCAATAAAACTC
>Ga0206846_1070_pt2 | contig 14158 bp, 3 predicted proteins | sample Alteio_BWOrgCont_20_FD_152878 | JGI IMG/M metagenome (GOLD analysis project Ga0206846, IMG submission 152878) | Enriched cells from forest soil in Barre Woods Harvard Forest LTER site, Petersham, Massachusetts, United States -... | ecosystem: Environmental > Terrestrial > Soil > Temperate forest > O... | reverse complement strand
GGGTTGTTGCTGGTGGTGAGTGTGCTCGCGGTGGCGATCGTCACGTTGTCGCCATAGCTTTGCGCTCCCGTCGTGGTGACGCTGCCGGTGAGAGTGGTAAATCCACCGGCATTGGTGGTCAAGCTGGCCAGCGGCGTCGTCCCTCCCACCGTCGTGCTGAAGAGGATCGTTCCGGTGCTATCGGCGGTCAGGGCCTGGGCGCCATTGACGGCGCCAGTGAAGGTGATGTTGCCGGAGCCCGCACTAACCGTGAGACCGCCGCTCAGGGTGGTCGTTCCGCCGATCGTAACAGGATTATTGCTGGTGGTGAGCGTGCTCGCGGCGGCGATCGTTACGTTGTCGCCATAGCTTTGCGCTCCCGTCGTGGTGACGCTGCCGGTGAGAGTGGTGGCGCCGCCGGCATTGGTGGTCAAGCTGGCCAGCGGCGTAGTCCCTCCCACCGTCGTACTGAAGAGAATAGCTCCCGTGCTATTGGCCGCGAGCGCTTGACCGCCGTTAACGGCGCCGGTGAAAGTAATATTGCCGGTCCCGGTGCTCACCGTGAGCCCGCCGCTGAGGGTGGTCGTTCCGCTGAACGTGACAGGATTGTTCGTCGTCGTGAGGGTGCTAGCGCTCGCGATGGTGACATTATCGCCATAGCTCTGCGCTCCCGTCGTGGTGACGCTGCCCGCGAGGGTGGAAGTCCCTCCGGCATTGGTCGTCAAATTGGTCAGAGGCGTTGAGGCGCCGACGGTGGAGCTGAACAAGGTGGCTCCAGTGCTGTTCGCGACCAGCGATTGCGCACCGTTGACGGCGCCGGTGAAGGTGATGTTGCCGGAGCCCGAACTGACGGTGAGGCCGCCGCTCAGCGTGGTCGTTCCGCTGATCGTGAGAGGATTGTTGCTGGTGGTGAGTGTGCTCGCAGTGGCAATCGTCACGTTGTCGCCATAGCTTTGCGCTCCCGTCGTGGTGACGCTGCCGGTGAGAGTGGTGGCTCCGCCGGCATTGGTGGTCAAACTGGCTAGCGGCGTCGTCCCGCCTACCGTCGTGCTGAAGAGGATTGTTCCGGTGCTATTCGCCATGAGCGCTTGCGCCCCATTGACGGCGCCGGTGAACGTAATGTTGCCGCTCCCGGTGCTCACCGTGAGCCCGCCACTGAGGGCGGTCGTTCCGCTGAACGTGACGGGATTGTTCGTCGTCGTGAGGGTGCTGGCGCTCGCGATGGTGATATTGTCGCCATAGCTCTGGGCTCCCGTCGTGGTGACGCTGCCCGTGAGGGTGGAAGTCCCTCCGGCATTGGTCGTCAAATTGGTCAGAGGCGTTGAGGCGCCAACGGTGGAGCTGAACAAGGTGGCTCCGGTGCTGTTCGCGACCAACGCTTGCGCCCCATTGACGGCGCCGGTGAAGGTGATGTTGCCGGAGCCCGTACTGACGGTGAGGCCGCCGCTGAGGGTCGTCGTTCCACTGATCGTGACAGGGTTGTTGCTGGTGGTGAGTGTGCTCGCGGTGGCGATCGTCACGTTGTCGCCATAGCTTTGCGCTCCCGTCGTGGTGACGCTGCCGGTGAGAGTGGTGGCTCCGCCGGCATTGGTGGTCAAGCTGGCCAGCGGCGTCGTCCCTCCCACCGTCGTGCTGAAGAGGATCGTTCCGGTGCTATTGGCGGTCAGGGCCTGGGCGCCATTGACGGCGCCAGTGAAGGTGATGTTGCCGGAGCCCGCACTGACCGTGAGCCCGCCGCTCAGGGTGGTCGTTCCGCTGATCGTAACAGGATTATTGCTGGTGGTGAGCGTGCTCGCGGTGGCGATCGTCACGTTGTCGCCATAGCTTTGCGCTCCCGTCGTGGTGACGCTGCCGGTGAGGGTGGTGGCGCCGCCGGCATTGGTGGTTAAGCTGGCTAGCGGCGTCGTCCCGCCTACCGTCGTGCTGAAGAGGATCGTTCCGGTGCTATTGGCCGCGAGCGCTTGCCCCCCGTTGACGGCCCCGGTGAAGGTGATGTTGCCGGAGCCCGCGCTCACCGTGAGGCCGGCGTTGAGGCTGGTAGTCCCGCCAAAGGTCACCGCACTGTTCGTGGTAGCGAGCACGCTGGTCGCCGCGACGGTGACATTGTCGCCGTAGCTTTGGACGCCACTGGTAGTCACATTGCCATTCAAGGTGGTCCCGCCGCCGGCGTCGGTGGTTAGGCTGGTCAGGCCTGTACTGTTGCCGACCAGGCCGAACGAGGTCGTACCGGTGCTGTTGGCGACCAGCGCCTGGGAGCCGTTGACGGCCCCGGTGAAGGTGATGTTGCCGGAGCCGGCGCTGACCGTGAGACCACCGTTGAGGGTGGTGGTCCCTCCGAAAGTAACCGCGCTATTGGTCGTGGTAAGCGTACCTGTGGACCCAATGGTCACCGCATCGCCGTAGCTCTGGGCGCCGGTCGTTGTCACGCTCGCGTTGAGCGCGGTCGTGCCTCCCGCGTCGGTCGTGAGGCTGGCCAGCGGCGTGGTTCCGCCGACGACTCCGGAGAAGGTAGTCGCCCCGGTGGAATTAGCGGTTAACGCAAAGCCGCCATTGACCGTCCCGGCGAGCGTCAATGCGCCCGTTCCGCTCGAGAGCGTGGTCGCAGCCGCCAGGACCGCGGCGCCGAGAGCGATCGGCTGGTTCGCGCTCTGCACCGTTCCGGCGAGATTGGTAAGCGACGGATTGCTCGCATTCCCCGTGGTCGAGACGCCGCCGGTAAACGTGCTGACGCCGCCGCTGCTTCCGAGAGTGACCGTGCCGGTATTGAGGAAGGTCACCGCATTGGTCACCGCATTGGCCGCGCCGGTGAGCGCCACGTTATAGCCCGCATTGGCGGTGCTCAGCGTGGTCGCCGTGAAATTGTTGGTAAAGGCAATGGTCCCAGTCGTTGCGGTCAATGTTACCGTCCCTTCGCTTACCGTGCCGCTGAAAGTGAGGCCGCCGGAATTCGTAACGGTCAGGGCGCCCGCTCCGCTGATGTTGTTGGCCACCGTGGTCGAGTCGGTGCGATCGAATACGAGCGTGCCGCTATTGCTCACCGCGCCGCTGCCGAGCGCACCGGACGTGCCGCCGCTGCCGATTTGCAGCGTGCCGGCGGTGATTGTGGTCGCGCCGGTGTAGTTGTTCCCGCCCGTCAGCGTGAGCGTTCCCGTTCCGAGCTTGGTCAAGGCGCCGCCCGTGCCGGAGATCACCGTGGAGATCGAGGTATTTGTCGCCCCCGCATTCCAGGAGAGCGTATTGGCGCCTAAATTAATCGTCCCGCCCACACTGATCGCCGCCCCAGCCGAGACCGCTCCGGCATTGGTGGTGTCCAGCGTGGAGCTGGCGCCGAGGACCAGCGGATTCGAGAAGGTCAACGCCCCGCCTGCCGTTACGAAGTTGGCGTTCAGGTTGATGTTCTGCCCCGAGGCCGCGGTGAGGGTGATGGGGTTCGTATTGGTATGCGCGAGATTTTGGCTCACCGTGATTGCGCCGCTGTTGCTGTCGCCGATCTGGATCGCGCCGCCGGTAACATTGCCAAGCTCGGTATTGGAGAGCTCCAGCGTGCTGGCGGTGGTATCCACCGTCGAACCGAGGTTGATCGCGACGCCGCTGGTTTTCTCATGCAACGTCACGGTGCTGCTGCTGTTCGCGCTCACCGTGCCGGCCAGATTCATGATGTCCGAGACCAGGGTGAGGTTCCCGCCATTGGTCGCCGTCGTGATCGAGCCGGCGGTGATCGATATCCCAAGGTTGCCCGTTCCCCCAGTGCCGGCGGTTCCCGTGACAAGGAGAGCTCCTCCGCCGGAGGTGATGAGTGGGGAGCTATTTGTGACAAGCACACCATCGTTCGCCCCCCCTGCCCCACTGCCGCCGGTTCCAGTCACGGTGACGGTGTTTGTTCCACCCGAGGTGATTTCCCCGCCGATCTGGACAAGGACGCCATGGTTGGATCCGCCCGCGGTCGTGCCTCCGGTTCCGGTGACCTGGACCGGGCCGTTATTCGACGTAATCACGGAGCCCGCGAGGACGACATCAACGCCGTAGCCTAAGCTCGTTCCCGTGCCGCCGGTCCCCGTGACGGTCACTGATCCCGTGCCGCCGGCAGTGATTGCGCTAGCGGAGATGACGAGAACGCCGCCCGGGGATGAGCCCGTCGATGCGCCGCCGACGCCTGTGACTTGGACATTGGCGCCCGACGAGGTGATTTTTGAATTCGTCCCAGTGACCAGAACGCCCACCAGATTGTTACTTCCACCGCTATCGGAGCTGCCCGCGCCCCCAGTCCCGGTCACGGACACCGTTCCGCTCGTGCCGCCGGAAACGAGGCCGCCGCCGCGGACCACGATGCCTGATGGGTTTGCGCCACCGCCGATGCCGCCCTTGCCGATCAGCGTCAGGTTGCCGGTTCCCGTAACTTGGACGGTTCCCCCGTTGACATTGATCCCCTCGAAAGTGTCGGTGTTCGTCCCCGCGGCGTTGGCGGAAAGGCTCAGCGCGCCATTCACGGTGGTAATGCTCGACCCGCTCGTCATTGAAATATCGCGGTCGGTTGTAAGCGAGATCGTCCCCGTACCGCTGGCGGCGACCGCGGCGCTGGAGTTGGAAAAGCTGATCGTCCCGGTGGTCGTCCCCGTGGCCGTCGCCGTGAAGCTCTGATTCAACGCCTCGGTCACCGCATTGCTAAAGGTGATCCCGGCCGAGCTACTGAAGGTTGAGTTGCCGCCGAGGGTCAGCGCACCGCTCACGGTGATGCCGGGGGCGGTGACGCCCAGCGGGCCTCCGACCGAGGAAGCCGCGAGTGTGAGTGCAACGGTGTCTGTCAGGTTCGCGGCGGCTCCGCTCCCGTTGTTGCTCAGCGTGACCGCTCCCGTGAGCACATTCGCCAGGGTCAGGTTGATCGTCGAATTGGTGGCCGGGGCGCTGAAGGAGGAGGCGCCTCCGACGGTCAACAAGCCGGTCTGAGACAGGTTAAAATGACTGTTTACGGTCAGGCTGCCTCCCACCGTCGAAGCCCCGAGCACCGTGCTCAAATTGTTACTGAGCGACGCATTGGCTGAACCGGAGGTATTCAAGGAAACCGCGCCGGTGAACGCGTTGTAACTAGTCGCCAGGGTGATGGCACTCGAGCCGGAGTTAAAGCTCGACTGGCCGGTCACCGTCAATATGCCGGTTTGGGCGATGGCGCCGCCGGTGGTGGTGATGCTCAGGCCGCCCGCGCCGATGGTGAGGGCCGGGAGAGAATTGATCGTAGCGCTGCTGGTGGTGAGCGCGTTGAGCGTCGCCGCGCCGCCGAGGGAAATCGCCCCGGTCCCCGCGCTTAAAGTGAGCCCGAAGCTCGCCCCCGTGACCGTGCTGCCAAGGGTGATGTTGGAATTCGCCGTCTGCAACGTCGAGGTCGCGGCTACAGTGAGCGCGTCTCCGTAACTTTGCGCGCCCGTGGTCGTGACGTTGCCGGTGAGCGTGGTTCCGCCGCCGGAGTTGGTGGTGAGGGTGGTCAGCGGAGTGATCGCGCCGATCGTCGAGCTGAAGAGGGTCGTGCCGGTGCTATTCGCGGTGAGGGCATGCGCGCCGTCAATCGCGCCGGTGAAGGTGATATTGCCGCTGCCGGCGCTGACGGTGAGGTCGCCGCCGAGGTGGGTCGGGCCGCCGATGGTAACCGCGCTGTTCGTCGTCACCAGCGCGCCGGTCGTCGAGATGACCACCGCGTCGCCGTAGCTCTGCGCGCCGGTAGTGATAACGTTGCCGGTCAGCGTGGTTGTGCCGCCGGCGTCGGTGGTCAGGCTGGTGAGAGGCGTGGTCGCGCCGACGGCGGAGCTGAAAAGCGTCGCGCCACTGCTGTCCGCCGTCAGCGCATGCGCTCCGTCGACCGCACCCGTAAAGGTGATATTGCCCGAGCCGGCGCTCACGGTCAGATCGCCATTGAGGGTTGTCGTGCCGGCGACGGAGACCGCGCTGTTGGTGGTGGCGAGCGCGCTGGTCGCGGCGATGGTGACATTATCACCATAGCTTTGGACGCCGGTGGTAGTTACATTGCCCGTCAAGGTCGTTGTGCCGCCGGCGTCGGTGGTCAAGCTAGTGAGCGGCGTGTTCGCGCCAATAGTGGAGCTGAAGAGCGTCGCGCCGGTGCTGTCCGCCGTCAGTGCGTGCGCGCCGTCCACAGCGCCCGTGAAGGTAATATTGCCCGAACCCGTGCTGACAATGAGGTCGCCGCTCAGGGTGGTTGTCCCGCCGATGGTGACGGCGCTGTTCGTGGTCGCAAGTGTGCTGGTCGCGGCGATGGTGACAGCATCGCCGTAGCTTTGAGCGCCCGTGGTGCTGACGTTGCCCGTCAAGGTCGTCGTGCCGCCGGCGTCGGTGGTCAAGCTAGTGAGCGGCGTGTTCGCGCCAATAGTGGAGCTGAAAAGCGTCGCGCCGGTGCTATCCGCCATCAGCGCGTGCGCGCCGTCCACAGCGCCCGTGAAGGTAATATTGCCCGAACCGGTGCTGACGATGAGGTCGCCGCTCAGGGTGGTCGTCCCGCCGACGGTGACGGCGCTGTTCGTGGTCGCAAGTGTGCTGGTCGCGGCGATGGTGACAGCATCGCCGTAGCTTTGGGCGCCCGTTGTCGTGACGTTGCCAGTCAAGGTCGTCGTGCCCCCAGCATCGGTGGTCAAGCTAGTGAGCGGCGTGTTCGCGCCAATGGTGGAGCTGAAGAGCGTCGCGCCGGTGCTGTCCGCCGTCAGTGCGTGTGATCCGTCCACAGCGCCCGTGAAGGTAATATTGCCCGAGCCCGTGCTGACAATGAGGTCGCCGCTCAGGGTGGTTGTCCCGCCGATGTCGACGGCGCTGTTCGTGGTCGCAAGCGTGCTGGTCGCGGCGACGGTGACAGCATCGCCGTAGCTTTGGGCGCCCGTGGTCGTGACGTTGCCAGTCAACGTCGTCGTGCCCCCAGCGTCGGTGGTCAAGCTAGTGAGCGGCGTGGTTGCGCCAACGGTGGAGATGAAGAGAGTCGCCCCGGTGCTGTTTGCCGTCAATGCGTGGGCGCCGTCCACAGCGCCGGTAAAAGTGATGTCCCCTGCCCCAACGCTTATCGTAAGGTCGCCGCTGAGCGAAGTAGCGCCGGTGATGCTGACGGCGCTGTTTGTCGTCGTCAGAGTCAAGCTCGCGCCGATGGCTAGGTCACTGGTATAAGTCTGCGCTCCCGTGGTAGTCACATTTCCGTTGAGAGTGGTCCCAGCGCCGGCCGTGGTCGAAAAGCTGCTGAGTGCGGTGGTCGCGCCGATGGCCGCGCCGAAGACGGCATGTCCGGTCGTGCCGGCTTCGACCGCCAGCGAATGGTTGGTGGACGAGGCGCTGTCGATGGAACCGGTGACCGAGACGTCGGCTCCGGTCGTGACAGTTCCGCCGTCGGTCGTATCGAGAGCCACATCCGCCGTCAGAATGACGCTGTCGCTGATCGTAATCGGCGCGCCGCTGGTGATGATGCTAGTGCTAAGCGTTGTGGTATGGCCGGAGCCGTTCAGCGTGACCGATGCCGAGGAGGTGAACGGGTTCGATCCGGTGATGGCAATCGTTCCGCCGGTGGCCGGGGCGTCAAATGTAACCGGAACGCTAAAAGTATAAGCGTTGGTTGTATCGAAAACGATGTGGTGGGCGCCGACGGTATCGTAGCCAAAGACGAGGCCGGTGAATCCGTTGCCGAGGGCGGTGAGATCCGTGTGATCGAACTGGAGCGTTCCGGCCGCTCCATTGAGACCGATGGAATCGCTTACGCTAGAGGGAAGAATCGTCAGGAGCCCAGTCCCGGTGATCGATCCCGCGCCGCCGGTGAATTCGATGTAGTCGCTTTCGAGCGTGGTGTTAGCGGAGCCAAAATCAGTCGTTCCGAGGGTGATTGGATTGCCGGTTTGGTTCGCAAAGGCGACGGGCCAGCCGGTGATTGTGTTCCCGGTGATCGTGACGCTCGAGCCGGTGGGATAGTCTGAGAGGATGTGAACGCCGGCGCCGTCGGTCGAGCTTCCGGTAAACGGAGCAACGCTTCCGCCGTTGAGGGTATTGCCGAGGATTTGGGCGGTCCCCGAGGCCGAGCCGCCGAGAGCAATCCCGTCCACCGTCGTAACCGCGCCGCCGATCGTTCCGCTCAAAGTGAGGGAGTTGGATTGAATGGTGGAGACGCCGCCCACGTCGGTGAGTTGGATCATCGGCGTGCTGCCCTGCAAGAGGCCAACGTTCTGGTTGATTGTGTTGCCGACGATGCCGATGCCGGAATTGGCGCCAACCGCGTAGATGTTTTCCGCCGTGATGGCGTTCCAGCCGCGATCGGTGAACGTGTTGCCCGTGATGGAGGCGCCGGTGTTTCCGCCGCCAATGTAGATGGCCGAGCCCGTGTAGCCGGCGTTGGGCGAAGGGAGGGTTCCCGAGAAGGAATTGTTGCTAATCACCGCGCTGGCGGTATTGAAAAGCGCAACGCTATTACCGTTGCAGAAAGTGTTGCTGTCAATGTTGAGACCGCTGGTCGAGGACGGCTGGATAATATTGATGCCAGCGTTGTAGTTATCCCCGGCGAATTTGTTATATTGGATATTGGCGTTGGCCAACCCGCTGTCCGAGTAGATTCCGTTGCCGCTCCCCGGGCCTGCGACATCGTTGTTTTGAATTAAGTTATATTTAACGTCGGCAAGGTAGGTTCCATCATTGTTGAGATAGATGCCGATGACGTTGCCCTGGATAATGTTATCAAGGATTTCGTAGCCGCCATGGGTGCCCGAGTAGCTCGGATTTGTCCAGATCCCGGCGTTCAATCCGGTGGTGACTCCCTGGATGGTGAATCCGTTAATCGTCACGTTGTCGGCTTGGATGGCAAAGTCGCCGTTGACGTTGCTTACGATTGTTTCCGAAGCGCCGGTGCGGCCGGTGCGGGCATCGACCCCGGCTTGGGCGCCCAGGAGGGTGAGGCTCTTGGTGATGGTGACGGTTTCGTTGTAGAGTCCCGCGGAAACCATGATGGTATCGCCGGTCGAGGCGGCAGTGACAGCGCCCTGGATCGTGGCGAAAGAGTCTGCGCCGAAAGAGGTGGCCGGTCCCGAACCGTCGGGATCGACGCCGAGCGCGTCGCCGGCCCAGTGGTAATTCACATAGATGGTGGCGGGAGCGATCCGGCTCTCGAGGCATTCGAGGGGTGAATGCTCAAGCTTTGGGCGCTTCTTAAAAAGGCGATCGGTCCGGCTCGATAGAGCGGCGTACCAGGAACTTTCAAAGAAGGCAAAGCGACGGGACATAGACGGGGCGTGATGGGAGCGGTGAATCGCGATGGGTGGGGAGCAGGAATCGGGCGAGGCCTTGCAGCGCGTGGGGGGCAAGTAATCTGATGTTTGGCGCGAAGCGGGGTGTTCGGGGCGATAGCTACGATTTTAATGGTATGTATAAGTGCGTAGCTGGGCATGGCGCAAGAGCGGATGTCGAGGCCCGGACGAGCCTGATAAGGAAAGCTAGGCTGGGCGAGATAAAAAAAGTATCTACACCCCGGCTTTGATCTCCTATTTTCCGAATGGCAGATCGCGGCCGGCCTAGGCCTTAATGCGGTCGACTTGCGTTCCCTGCCCTGCTAGGCCCATCAGGCGCCAGCGGGCTTGATCGGTCCGCGTTCGATCGTCACTGCCAAGAGCGCCAAATCAGCGGGCGTGACGCCGCTAATGCGGGCGGCTTGCCCAAGGCTCTCCGGCCGGATGGCAGCCAGCTTTTGTCGCGCTTCAACCCGGAGGCCAGAAATTAGCTCATACTGAATGCCGAGCGGAATGGCCTTATGCTCGGCGGCGGCGAGCTTATCGATCGCCAGCTGTTGGCGATGGATGTACCCCTCGTACTTGAGCTCGATCTCAAGCGATTGCCATGCTTCCTCGGTGAATCCATCCCGGATCGATTGTGGAAGTTGCTGCGGCGCGTTGTCGGGTCGGCGCAACCATTGTTCGATTCGGAGATCCTCGTACCGGGTCTGCCGGGCGTAGTCTTTGAGTCGCTCCAGCTCCTCGACGCGGGCGGCGTATTTGGCGCGTCTTCCATCGCTGATCAATCCGACGCGGTCGGCTAGCGGCGTGAGGCGGAGATCAGCGTTATCTTGGCGAAGGATGAGCCGGTGCTCCGCCCGGCTGGTGAACATCCGATACGGCTCGGGCGTCCCTTTGGTGACCAGGTCATCGATGAGGACGCCGATATAGGCGTCTGTCCGAAGGAGGGTAAAGGGCTCGCGTCCCTGCACTTTCAGGGCGGCGTTCGTCCCGGCGATCAGGCCTTGGGCCGCCGCCTCCTCATAGCCGGAGGTTCCGTTGATCTGGCCGGCGAAATAGAGGTGAGGTACACGTTTGGTTTCGAGGCAGTGGGTCAGCTGGGTGGGCGGGCAGAAGTCGTACTCGACCGCGTAACCCGGGCGCATGATCTCTGCGGCTTCGAGGCCCGGGATCGAGCGGATGAACGCATATTGGACTTCCATCGGCAGGCTCGTGGAGATGCCGTTGACGTAGTATTCTTCGGTGTGGCGCCCCTCAGGTTCGAGGAAGAGCTGATGTTGAGTCTTCTCCGCGAACTTGACCACCTTGTCTTCGATCGAGGGGCAGTACCGCGGGCCAAGACCCTCAATGCGCCCCGCGTAGAGGGGTGATTTGTGGAGATTCGCTCGGATTAGATCGTGGGTAGCTTCCGTGGTGTGGGTAATCCAACACGGCAGTTGTTCCACGTGGAACACCCCGTCCTCCCAACGGTTCAGAGTGAAGATGTCATCCCGGCTACCGTTGATCTCCTCCGGCGTGTACGTGAACGGAAGGGGAGGAGTATCGCCCTGCTGAGGCTCGCACTGCCTGAAGTCAATACTGCGGGCATTCAGTCGACACGGCGTCCCGGTTTTGAAGCGCCCAACCTCGAAGCCAAGCGATTTCAAACAATCGCTGAGTGTAGAGACGGAGTCACCCATTCTGCCGCCCGGTTGGTTTTGGAGCCCGACATGCAGGAGACCACGCATGAAGGTCCCAGTCGTGACCACCACCGACCGAGCGTTGAAGCGGAGCCCCAGGTTCGTCTCAACCGCCGACACCCCCTTTTCGTCAACCGTGATTGCGACCACGTTGCCTTGTTTTAAATCCAGATTGCTCTGACGCTCGAGGATCGCCTTCGCGCGAAATTGATACGCCTTCTTGTCACACTGTGCCCGGGGCGATCGAACACTCGGACCCTTCTTTCCATTCAACATCCGAAATTGGATCGCGGTGGCATCCGTATTGATCGCCATAAACCCACCGAGCGCGTCGATCTCACGAACGATCTGTCCCTTCGCCTGACCACCGATCGCCGGATTGCAAGACATTTGCCCGACCGAATCGAGGTTTTGAGTGAGTAGCAGGGTTTGGCAACCGAGGCGCGAAGCCGCCATCGAAGCTTCGATGCCGGCATGGCCGGCGCCAAGCACCACAACATCGTAGGTCTTTGGATAAATGAACATTGAAATAGTTCCACGTGGAACAAATGCGGCGCACGCAACCGCCGCTCGAACAATGCCAGCAGAAGGGCAGGGGAGCAACCCGTAAAGCCCCATTATCGACCGGCGCCCGAAGCCCTCCAGCCACGCAACCGCCGTGTCCGCGATTCCTCGCTGATCCCGCACGCGAATAATCGCAAGATGGACCGCCAGCATTGTACACGATCCCCTGGATCCAACCGCCCATCAATGCCGTCACTGCAGCAAAATCACTAACGAGCCTACCCGACCCGCACCTGAACGAACCCAACTACCTTGCACTACGGCGACCAGCGATCCACCCAAGAGACCCGTGACGGGCTCACCAACTCCGGAGGGCCTGCCCACCGGCGTCGCGCCTGTTACAGACCGACGGCCCGGAGAAAAGAGGCCCGCGCTCCCTCGTACAGCATTGCCGATCAGCCACGGCACCGTGGCAGCGAAAGAGGCACCAAACTCTGCCCCAATTCGCGCTCTTGTACCCCCTCCACTAGCGCGCATCGATCTAATCCTCTCTCGCGCCAGCCCCCGAAGGGGAAAACCTCGAGCCAAAGTAAGATATACTTTGTACATACGCTGCCCAAATTCAGACAGGACCTCGCTCGATGCCACGAATTAGACACCACTCGCCCGACAAACGCACGAAAACGGACTCCCGGCAGACGGAGACGGAGATTTTACGACGCAATTGCGCTTCAATCTTGCTTATTTCCCAAGGCGTCGTTAAATCTTCCGTCTGTCACGCCGCCGCTACCAATTCGCTTATGGACACTGTTGTTGAAACTCACGATTTTGTCTCCGCACCTATCAATGCTGCACTCACTCAGGAGGACAAGCTTCGCCTCCTCCGCGAGATGCTCCGAATCCGTCGTTTCGAACAGGAGGCGCTCAGGCATTATCAAGGAGGAAAAATGGGTGGATTCCTCCACCTCTATATAGGGCAGGAGAGCGTGGCGGTTGGCGCATGCTCCTTAATGGGACCAAACGACCATGTGATCACCGCTTACCGGGATCACGGGCACGCGCTTGCCGTGGGGATGTCAATGAACGAATGCATGGCGGAGCTCTTCGGCAAAGCCACCGGCTGCTCAAAAGGCAAAGGCGGATCGATGCACTTCTTTGCCCCGGACAAGAATTACTGGGGCGGCCACGGGATCGTGGGCGGACAGACTCCCCTCGGGCTCGGCCTGGCATACGGTCTAAAATACAAAGGGCTGACTGGAGCCGCCCTCTGTTTCCTGGGCGACGGCGCAGTGAACCAGGGCGTTTTTTACGAGTGCCTCAACATGGCCTCGCTCTTCGATCTTCCCGTCGTCTACGTGATCGAAAACAACCAATACTCCATGGGCACCAGCCTTGAGCGTTCCAGCGCCTTCCGCAGTTGCCTGGCCGAGCGCGCCGAAGGGTTTGCGGTCGATTGGGACACCTGCAACGGCGAAGAGCTCTACGAAGTTCGCGCCAAAGTTCACACCGCGATCGAAAGGGCGCACAAACAGTCGCGGCCCACCGTCCTGGAAGTCGAAACCTATCGCTACTACGGTCACTCGGTCGCGGACGCAAAAACCAAGGTCTACCGAACCGAAGAGGAGATCGAACGCTACAAGCAACACCACGACCCGATCCGGATTTGGCAAGCCCGACTGATGAAAGAAGGCGTCCTGACTGAGGCAAAGAACGCCGAGATCGACGCCGCAGTGCGCCAGGAGACCAAGGAATCGGTCCGCTTTGCCGAGGAAAGTCCCATCGGCAGCGAGCAATCAATCAAGGAGGACGTCTACTTTGAGGTAGACCGAGGAACGACGGCTGGTCGCACGGGCCGCCACTTCTTTAACGACTAACTGCTGAGCGGTCGAATGGCGTCTCCGCGCCTGAAGCCCTCTCTTTTTACCCATGCCTGAAATCACCTATCGAGAAGCCCTCCGCCACGCCATGGCCGAGGAAATTGAGCGCGATCCAAACGTCGTTGTCCTCGGGGAAGAAGTAGCCGAATACGACGGCGCCTACAAAGTCACCGAAGGATTGTGGAAGCGATTTGGCGACAAGCGCATGGTCGACACGCCGATCAGCGAAGCTGCCTTTATCGGGATGGGAGTTGGAGCATCCATGCTCGGCTTGCGCCCGGTGATGGAATTGATGTTTTGGAGCTTCGCTTCGGTGGCGTGGGATCAGATTGTCAACAATGCCAGCTCCGTCCGCTACATGAGCGGCGGTCTCATCAATTGTCCGATCGTCATTCGCGGCCCCGCAAATGGCGGCACCAACGTTGGCGCCACCCACAGTCACACCATCGGGAATATGCTGGCTAATGTTCCGGGGCTAAAGGTGGTCTGCCCGGCTACCGCATACGATGCCAAAGGCCTGCTCAAAACGGCGATTCGCGACAACGACCCGGTCATGTTCATGGAGAGCACCATTCTTTACGGCGAAAAGTGGGAAGTGCCGAGCGAAGAGTACCTCATTCCATTGGGCGTCGCCGACGTGAAACGGCAAGGCTCCCATATTTCCCTGATCGCCCATGGGCGCGCGGCGCTCACTGCGTTGCGGGCTGCCGAGCTCCTGGCCGCCGAGCACGACATCGATGCCGAAGTCATCGACCTCCGTTCGATTCGGCCCCTCGACGACGAAGCCATCTTCCGCTCCGTTCGTAAGACGCACCGCGCCGTCGTCATCGAAGAAGACAAACCGTTCTGCGGCATCGGTGCGCAGATTGCGAGC
>Ga0206846_1103_pt1 | contig 14405 bp, 10 predicted proteins | sample Alteio_BWOrgCont_20_FD_152878 | JGI IMG/M metagenome (GOLD analysis project Ga0206846, IMG submission 152878) | Enriched cells from forest soil in Barre Woods Harvard Forest LTER site, Petersham, Massachusetts, United States -... | ecosystem: Environmental > Terrestrial > Soil > Temperate forest >... | reverse complement strand
GCCCAAACTCGAGATGGGGGACGTAGCGGAACTCCTCGCTGCCGTACAAGCCGATCCCGCGATAGGGCCAGTAGAAGGTCTGCGGCGCGCCCCAATGCGTGCCTCCGATATTGACGTCGAAGCCGTGGGTCTCCGGGAAAAAATCAGCGTCGCCGAGATGCCATTTGCCGACGAGAGCGGTCAGATAGCCGGCGTCTTGGAGGAGCTTCGCGAGGGTGGTTTCGCTGTGGGGGAGGCTGAAGAGCGAGTCGGCTTGGATGAGCTTTCGTTTCCCCGGAGCATCGCGAGAACCCTCGGCCCAGATGGTGATGTGCAGCCGGGCTGCGTGCTTTCCGGTGAGGAGCGTGGCGCGGCTCGGCGAGCAAACCGGCATGGCGTAGGCGTTGCTGAAGCGGACGCTCTCCGACGCCAGTCGGTCGATGTGGGGCGATTCGATCAGGTCGGCGCCGTAGCAACCGAGATCCGTCCCGCCGAGATCGTCGGCCAGAATGATGACGATATTCGGCCGCTTGGGGGGATCGACGGCCAGTGAGGCGGCGGCGAGGGTGAGGAGGGTAAGGAGGGAGGCGACGAGGCGATGGGGGAGCATGGGGAAGAATGACAAATAACGGACGACAAATGACAAAGAGCCCTGCGGTTGAGTGAAGAGTGGGAGCCTCGGTTATTGCTTGAGCGTTCCGTTGAAGAAATCGATGACGTGGCGGAGCACGATCTGGATATCCGGGTCGGCGGGCGGCTGTCCGCGGAGCGATCGCAGGCCGTGATCGCCGTTCGCCACCCGCACCAGCTCAAAATGGCCGTGCACTTGTTTGAGCGCGGACTTGAGCCGCTCGGAGTTGTGGATCGGGACGACTGTGTCGAGCTCGCCGTGAAAGATCAAGACGGGCGGAACGTCGACAGGGACGTGAAGCACGGGGCTTGCATCTTTCCAAATCGCTTCCTTTTCCGTAATGGGACCGCCGCAGAGCTTCGCGGCCAAGCCTCGAAGGAGATCGTTCATGCTCGCGGGGTCGGTGAAATCGGTCGGCCCGGCCCAATCGACCACGGCCTCGACGCGGCTGGTGAGCTCGGCGTAAGGCGCATCCTTGTCGCTGGGCGGCGCGTCGCCGGCGACGCCGAGGCAGACGGCGAGATGACCGCCGGCGCTGTGCCCCCAAACGCCGAAGCGCTCGGGGTTGATGTGATACTTCTTCTGGTTAGCCCGCAGCCAGCGGATGGCCAGTTTGCAATCTTCCAGTTGGGCCGGCCAGGGCGCTTCGCCACTGAGGCGATATTCGATGCTGGCAGTGAAAAAGCCGTAGAGCGGCAGGATGATGGCCGGGCTGTCCTTGTAGGAGCCGCCTTCCCAGCCGCCGCCGTGAATCCACAAGACGACCGGCATCGGCGCAGACGTCTGGATCTTGGGCGTGGCGATGTCCATGTGCAAAACGCGGTCGCCCACCTTCCCGTACTCGACATCCGGCATGAGATCGGCGGCGTCGAGCAGGCGCTGGACCGAAGGGTCGGCCGAAAGGCCGCTGGGCGCGAAGGCGAGGAGCGCGAGGGAGAGGAGGAGAAGAAGCCGGAGCATGAGGTGGGAATGACGAAGGACCGAATGACGAATAACGAAATGACAAATGCGGAGGTCGAATCTAGCGAGGTCCGGTCGCAGGTAAAGAGTAGGCGGGGATTCGAGCTGAAGCTGAAGTAGCACAAGCGTCCCGCTTGTATCGTTGTGAAAGCCGAAGGCCAAACTTCGTTCAATTAAATGGCTCGCGGAGCTGGAGAGTTCGAGGCAAGCGAGACGCTTGCGCTACCATGGCGAGGCTCCGCCTCGCTTCTCCCGCGAAGCAGAACCTCACGCGGGCGCCCCGACTGGACCACGGTCCAATTTCCTTTGATTTACCGTGCGTACGAGTTGAACCGTTGGAGCAATGATGCTCGAAGGGATATGCAGGCAGCGGATTCGCCTTGTTCTGCTCTGTGCGCTCGCGCTGGCGGCGACGGGCTGTGTCCATCACGAGCGCCACCGGCGGCTTCGTCTTGGCCCGGCCCTGTGCCCGGAGGGGCCGCCGAGTTGGTCGGCTTCCGACGGGCGGCGCCTGGCCTATCGGAAATGGGCGCCGGCTTCCGCCGAGCCGCGCGCCGTCATCGTGGCGGCGCCCGGATGGAACGGAACGGCTTGCGACGCCGAGCCGCTCGGCCGCCGTCTCGCTAAGCGCGGAATCGCGGTTTACTCGGTGAGCATGCGGGGCCAGCACGGCGATCTCAGCGCCGCGGCGCGGAGGGCGAAAGGCAACGTCGATAGCGGGCAGCTCTGGGAGTCGGACCTCGCCGAATTCACCGAGTGGGTCCATCGGCGGCATCCGGGGACGCCGTTGTTTCTCTACGGCCAGAGCATGGGCGCTCTCACGACCATGCTGGTCTCCATGCACGAGGAGCGCGATGGAGGCGTGAAGCCGCGCGGGGTGATCCTCCATTCGCCCGCAGTCGCGATGATGTATCCCTGGCCGGTCGTGCGAGTTTTTACGGACGGCATGCGCGCACTTTACCCGCATCGGCTCCTTTTTTCGATTGGCCTGATTCCGGGCGACAAGCCCGCGCTGACCAACAACCCGAAGTTCGATCTCTACTGGGGCGTGTCGCGGGACCGCGTGCGGCCCGGCTACACTTGGGCATTCTTCGACGAATCATTGCGCCTCGGCGCCCGGGCGCGGAACGCCGCGGAGCATTTGCACCGGCCGGTGCTGGTCTTGACCGGCGATCAAGACCCGATCGGAACCGCCGGCGTCGGGCAAGAGGCCTTTGCACGTCTCATGCGAATCATCCCCTCTCCGGAAAAGCAACGGCGCCGTTTCCCGAACGGATATCACGATCTCTTCCACGACAGCAACGCGGAGGCGGCCGTGAAGTGCATCGGCGATTGGGTGGAAGAAATCCTGCGAAGATAGCTGCTACGGCGCAGTCGGGGCGGTGCCGTTGGCGTCGACATGGTAGCCCCATTTGGCGATATACTTTTCGCCTGGCAGGAAGTCGTCGCCTTGATCGCGCAGCTTATGGGTAAGCTTGGCTTCGAGCTCGGATTGGAGGGCGGCGTGCTCGGGCGTGTTGACCAGATTGTGTTGTTGGTAGGGATCCGCCTCGTCGTCGAAGAGGAGCCACGGGCCGCTCAGATCGCGGACATAGGTATAGCGGACGGTGCGGAGCCCGCGATACTCCTTGCCGCCGCGGCGGCGCTCCCATTCGCCGAACGGGGAGGGGCAGGAGATCAGCGCGGCGCCGTCGCCGGGGGCTTCGCCGCCGCGCAGGTAGCCGCTGTAATCGAGGCCCTGGACGCTCTTCGGCGCGGGAACCCGGGCGAGCCCGAGCAGCGTAGGCATCACATCTTCCGTGCCGATCGGCGCCGGGAGCTCGCGCCGCTTCGATCCAAGCCCCGCGGGCCACCGGATGAGCATCGGCACGCGGATCGATTCGTCGTACGGTTTTTGTTTCTTCATCATCCCTTGCGAGCCGAGCATGTCGCCGTGATCGGCGGTGAAGAGGAGGATGGTGTTATCGGCCAGGCCGGTCTCCTGGAGGGTCTGGAGCAATTCGCCGATGGCGTCGTCGAGCGCAGAGCAGTGCGCGTAGTAGCCGGCAGTGTTCTTGCGCGTCGGCGCTTCCATTTCGGCGGGGACGTTTGGGCGCAAGGTCAGGGTGGCGGGATCGTACATGGCGCGGTATTTCTCCGGCGCCGTAAGATACGGATCGTGCGGCGGACCCCAGGCCAGCCAGAGGAGAAACGGCTTTTGGGCCGGTGCATGCGCCTTCAGGAAATTGCAGGCGTCGCGAGTCTGATCGAGGGCGTCGTAGCCGGACCAATGGAGCTTCTCCGAGGTGTCGCCGTAAAAGACCGAGTCGGTGTAATTGTGGGTGCATTCGAGTACCTTCCAGTAGTCGAATCCTTGGCGGCGCTCGGCCGGGATGAAGCTCATGCGGCCGTGACCGTCGACATGCCATTTGCCGATCGCGCCCGTGTCGTACCCCGCCGCCTTGAGCACCTTCGCGATGGTCGTGGCGGCCGGATCGAGCGGGACATCGTTGATGAAGACCCCGTGGGTGAGCGCATGCTGCCCGGTGAGGAGCGAGGCGCGGGTCGGCGAGCAAACGGGAATGGTCGAGACGGCGTGGACGAGCTCCGCGCTTTCAGCGGCGAGACGGTCGAAATTCGGAGTCTTGACGTTGGGATCGCCCGTATGGTGGAAAGCTTGCGCCCGCCATTGATCGGCGATGACCACGACGATATTGGGCTTCGAGTGGCCCGGGGGCTCCTGAGCGGCAACGGCGGTGCGGAGCGTGGTGGCGACGGCGAGGAAGGTGAGAGTGCGGAGGAGGAGGAGGGACATGGCAGGGCTGGGGAGAGAAACCTTTTGGAGAAGAGACCGTTTAGAACCGCTTAATTTAGGTGAGCGTTCTCGGCGACCGATTTCTGCTCGGAGAGCAGATGAGGAGGCGGCTCTGTCCGGAATGGCGCCTGGAGCTTGGCCGATTTCCAATTTCCGAACCCGTTCAACGTCGTACCGAGTCAGGCTACTGACTGCGAAGGGGAGCGCGGCCATCTTGGCCGCACTCCGAGGCATCCTGCCTCGGAAGAGAGGCGAAGCCTCTCCTCGGCGGCTTTCCAGCCCCCGGGCTTCGACTGCGTCGAATCGTCTTCGGCGAGGGCGCCGAAGACAGCCCGCGAGGGCGGCTCGCCCTCCAGCCTTCTGCCACTTTTCCCTTCCTCCCCCTCGGCAGGCGCTCCCCTTTCCCATCGCCAATTCTATCGCTTGTTGCTTAACGGAGCGCCGTTCCGGACAGAGCCGCCTCCACATCCAGCGGGCTGCTTCGCAGTTGGCGCGGCTCCTTGGCGCCGAAGCATTCAGTCCGGTCTCTTCGTTGGAGTGAGGAGGCAAATCTTGCTTCCACCGTTTCACCTTCCGCGCATACCTTCCCACCGCATGTTGCGAACCGCCCTTTTCCTTGCTCTCGTCAGTCTCGGGGCGGTGATCTGTTTAGATCGAGTCTCCGCGGCCAAGTTGGCGGCCGAGCGCGGCCTGCTCCTTCGCAAGATCGACCTGCTCTCCCAGGAAAATGAGCGGTTGCGCGGGCTGGTGGTGGCGGAGCAGAAGGAGAAGAACCGGGCCAAGACCCGCGAGCTGCGGGGCGAAATCGAGCGCCAGGTGGAATTGATTCGCGGCCTCAAGTTCAAGCAGCCGGTCGTCTACGCCGAGGTCTCGCGCTCGACAATCAAAGAGGTGATCTCCCAGATGCTCGCCGCCGCCTACAGCGAGGAGGAGTTTCGGCAGATGTCCGCAGCCTTCGCCCAACTCGGGGTCTTCCCGAAGGACTATCCCTTCCGGAAAAAGTACATTGATCTCCTCGGCGAGCAGATCGCCGCCTTCTACGACCAGCATCAGCACAAGCTCTTCATGTTCGAGGATGCTTCGCTCGAGAATCAGCAGAATTGCATCATCCTCGCTCATGAGCTTACGCACGCTCTCCAGGATCAACACTACGGCCTCTCGCGCCTGCCGCTGGAGATCAAGAGCGATGACGATCGCGCGCTGGCGGCCAGCGCCTTGGTCGAGGGCGACGCCACGCTGGTGATGAGCGCCTACATGCTGCGCAACATCTCGCTCCGAACGCTGAAGGACAATGTCGCCGCTTCGCTCGGCCAGGATATGGGCCAGCTCCAGAAATCGCCGCGCTATCTCCGGGAGCTTTTGGTTTTTCCGTATCTGCGCGGGCAGGAGTTTTGCAGCTCGATGGTCAATGGCGACGATTACACCGGCCTCGCTCGATGCTACGCCCATCTGCCCGCGTCCACCGCTCAGATCCTTCATCCGGAAAAATATCTGGCCCAGCCGCCGGAGGAGCCGATGACGGTGAATTGGCCCGCGACCGATTTTGAGGGCGAAAAGGCGGAGGTCAGCAATGTCCTCGGCGAGATCGGAACCCGCATCCAACTGGCCGAGAATATCGATGAAAAGAAGGCGGAGTTGGTGGCCGCGCAGTGGCGGGGCGATCGTTATCTGAGCTTCCTGAAGCACGATGCGCTGGTCTGGAAAACGGTTTGGGCGACCGAACGCGACGCGATGGAATTTTTCGCCGCGGAGCAATTGGCGCTCGAAAATCGGTATCAGCTCGCGCACGCTGCTCCGAGCTCGGCTGCCTTTCACGGGGACGGGCGACGATCGCTTCGCCTCCTTCGTTTCGAAAACGAGCCGGCGGTGCTCCTGATCGACGCTCCCGCGCCGGAAGCCGCCGACCAGCTCGCCGCCAAATACGCGCGCTAGCGCCTCGTACTGCTGAACCTTTCACACCGCACTGCTCATCATGGACAAAACCGAATTGCGCCTCGATCCGTTGACTGAAGCCTGGACGATTTTTTCGGAGGCGCGGGCGGTTCGTCCCTCCTTCGGATCGGTCCTCCACGAGAGCGGCGCTCCCAATCCGTTCACGCCCGGCCGCGAGCAATTTGCCTCGCACACGCTTCATGAGAGCCGCAGCAGCGACGGGTGGCAGGTGCGGGTGACTCCCAATCGCGCGCCCGCCCTTCGCATCGAAGGCGATCCGACGCGCCATCCGGATGGATTCTACGATCATATGGACGGGGTGGGGGCGCATGAGGTGATTATTGAGACTCCCGATGGAAAGGCGTTTGAAGACCTGTCACTGAGCAAGATCGAAAAGGTGATCGTGGCCTGGAAGTTCCGCATGCTCGACCTGATGCGAGATCCGCGTCTCCGCTCCTTCAGCATCGTCAAGAATGTGGGCCAGGCCGCTGGAGGATTTATCACGCACGCCGTCAGCCAGTTGCTCGCCACCGCCATCATTCCGCCGCTGCTGAAGCAAAAGCTGGAGATTGCGCGGGCCTTTTACGAGCTGAAGAAGCGGTCGATTTTCGAGGACATCCTGAGCGAGGAGATCCGCAACGGGACCCGCCTGGTCTACGAGAATAACGGCTTCGCCCTTTTCTGCCCCTACGCTGCGCGCGCCCCCTTTGAAATGGCGGTCTATCCCAAACGGCAATGCCCCGACTTCCACGGCGTGAGCGACCAGGAGATCGCCCAGCTCGCCGACGTCCTGCAAGCCGGTCTGCGCAAGCTCGCCGCCGCGCTCGGGCATCCCGCCTACAACCTGATGCTCTTTACCGCTCCGTCGCGCACGCGCCGACAGGACCACTGGGGCACGATAGAATCCGATTTCCGCTGGCATATCGAGATCCTGCCGCGGCTCCACCACCTCGGCGGCCTCGAGTTGGCCACGGGCTGCTGGGTCAACGGAGTCTGGCCGGAAGTATCTGCGGACTACCTCCGCTCGCTGGAGCTGGGAGCCGAGTAGAGCCATGGTTGCGCGACAAGTTTTTTACGAAGGCCGGGTGCAAGGAGTCGGATTCCGCTGGACGGTCAAGAATCTGGCCCGCGGATTCGACGTCGTCGGCTGGGTCCAAAACCTCCCCGATGGACGGGTCGAGCTGCAAGTGGGCGGCGAGTCCGAGGAAGTCGAGGCCTTTCTGGCCGAGATCGACGAGAGCGATCTCAAGGCCCACATCAAAAAGAGCGAAGCCCGCCCGATTCCGCCGCTGGTCGGCGTGAAGGGATTCGATATTTCGGCGTAAGGCCTTGAGGCTCTTGAGCGCGCACGGAAGTGTTGACGGAAATGTATACGTCAGGTATAACACACCCGTGTCTGCGGCCACCTCCACCGTTCGAATTTCACCCAAAGGGCATCGCATTTTGAGCCAGCTTGCGGCTGAGTCGAATGCATCCATGCCCGAAGTGCTGGATCAGGCTTTGGAAGCGTTCCGCCGCCAAAGGTTCCTGGAACAAGCAGCGGCAGCCTACGAAGCTCTGTCGTTCGAGCCCGCCGCCGCGGCTTATCGGACGGAATTGGTGTCGCTGGAGGGCGTCCTCGGTGATGGGTTGGACTAGGCGGCTCCGTAACTATGCCGCAGAAAACTCTTCCCGGCCGGGGCGAAATCTGGCTCGCCGATCTCGATCCGACGCGCGGCCGCGAGCGAGCCGGGCTGCGCCCTGTCCTCATCGTCTCCGTGGCCGCGTTCAATCAGAGCAAGGCGGAGCTAGTCGTCGTCATCCCGCTGACCACAACCGCGCGCGGAATTCCGTGGCATGTCGCTGTTGCGCCACCCGATGGAGGCGTGAAGAATCACTCCTTCCTCATGTGCGAAGCCGTCCGCAGCATCAGCAAGGATCGGCTGCTCAAGCGCTGGGGCGCGGTGTCGATTTCGATTCTTGAGGAGGTCGAGGATCGGCTCCGTATCCTGCTGGGATTGTAGGTCGTAGAATCCGGTCCGTCGCGTTGCGCGCTGGTGCGGCTGCACACGAGTGGGATCATCTGGGTCGCGTTTCATTTTGAGACGGAGGCGGCTGCGATTTGGCGCCTGCTCGAGAAGCATGCGGATGGTCATGCTTTTCGACCGATTCGTTTTACCCGTGCAGTGAAAACCGAATCTCCGCCTCCCAAACTCCTCTCCCAGAGCATCTTTTACTTATTTTACTTTTGGAACACCCCGCCAGATTGGGAACCTGAAAACCCATGCTACGCTCGCCACATGAGGATGGTGTATCCGGCAGCATAAAAGACCAAATCGAAGCTCGCCAACCGCCTCTCCCCGAAATCGTGCAAATGATTGCCGAAAATCCTCTGTCTACCTCCGCGTTCTCTCCGCCAAGGCGGCGGCGTACGGGACAGGCGGCGGCCGGGTGTTTCGGGCGAGCACCCCCGCGTGACCCATCTCCTGCAAAACGTGCAAATGATTCCCGAAATTCCAGCCCCGCGCGTGCTCCTCCAACGTTGTCCTCATTCGCCTGCCAACCCATTCGTTTGTCAAATGTCGCCAAAACATTGCCGAAAAGCGAAGGACCACAACTCCCATAATTCCTATCACCGAAAACCTTCAAAAACGTTCCCAAAACCCCTGCCCTGACCAGAAGTCGACCCGACTCCCGCCCAACCGCTTCTTCCCGGAATCGTGCAAATGATTGCCGAAAAACTTTTCCCGAAAATGGGCAAAAGCTGCCGGTATCAAAAGGAACCGCCTTCCGAGCATGAATTTATCATTTTGTCCCCATTATTTTGTGAACCTCAGACAGCCCGTCGAAAACACGAAAACATTCCCGAAATTCCGCGTGCTCCCTGCGCGGGGAGAGGGTGAGCGGTGGGCGGGGAATGGCGAAGCAGAAGGCGGGGAGGGGCGAGCCTCTTACTCATTCACTTGCTCATGCTCATGCTCTTTGACCAATTGTCGGCGCGGAGCGACGCTGACTCTGGCAAGGCGGGGGCCTTTCGATTGGTCGCGGTCATTTGAGCAAGCGCAAGAGCATGAGAAAGGCAAAGGCAGGAGTTGTCTCTGGCGCCCGCCTTCGGCACAAAATGAACGAACGCTAGTTTTCCCCGCTAAGAGAATCCCGGCCCGAAAATAATACGTACAAGTACTATTGACAGATCTGCGCTCGTTCCGTAATCACTCAAGCCCCTCCAAATTTGGCTCTCCCCGTCCTCCTTTCATGAAGCCTCGTCTCCTACCTCTCTTCTCGGGCGCTCTCGCCCTTCTCTCCATCACCTGCTTCGCCGCCAAGCATAAGGCCGACAAGCCTGCGGCGCCCGGCGCCGGCTGGCTCAACTGGCGCGGCCCCGATCAAAATGGAACCTCCCGCGAAACCGGATTGCCCGACAAGGTCGACGCCAAGGCCCCGCTCTGGAGCGCTGATTTCCCCGGCCAATCCACGGCCGTGATTTCCAACGGTAAGCTCTACATCAATGGCTACCTCGGCGAAGGGCCGACTCTGCAGGAGGCGATCACCTGCTTCGACGCTGAGACCGGGAAGAAGATCTGGGGCCACGAGTTCAACGATTTCCTCAGCGATACGATCTATCTTCGCTACGCCACCTCCAGCCCGACCATTGATCCCGAGACCGGCAACGTCTACATGCAGGGAACTCAGGGCATTTTTGCCTGCTTTACCGCGGACGGCCAGGAGCTCTGGGAGCACTCGATGATGGAAGAGTTCGGCCGCATGACCTTCCCGAATTCACGCACGGCTTCCCCGGTCGTCGATAAGGAGTTGGTCATCACGCGCGGCATCACCGCCAACTGGGGCGCTTCCGGAGCGCCCGGCGATCGCTTCTACGCTTTCGACAAGAAGACGGGCGAGCTCGTCTGGTCGTCTTCGCCAGCCGAGCAGCCTCAGGACAACACCTTCTCCAATCCGCTTCTCACCTGGGTGGACGGCAAGCGGGTGCTGATTTCCGCTGCGGGCGATTCCTCGGTGATCGGCTTGAATGTGCGCACCGGCGATCCCCTTTTCTATTTCCCGGCGGCGGCCGCCGGCGCCAAGGGTGGGATCAATGCGTCCGTCCTTCGCTACAAGGATGCGCTCCTCGTCATTCACGAGTCGGAGAATCTCGACACCTCGGAGGTGGGCCGCAGCGCCGCTTACAAGTTGCCGATGGGATCCAAACAGCCCGAGCCGGGTAAGCCGCAGAAGTACTTGGCCAAGGATCTCGAGCTCTGGCGCAACCCGATCGGGAATCTCGGCAGCTCGCCGTGCCTCGCGGGCAACCGGATGTATGAGGTGACCGGGGTGGGGGAAGTGGCGTCGGTGGACGCCGATACGGGCAAGATCCTCTGGAAAAAGAAGCTCGCGCCCGAGCAGCGCCAGAGCGCTCCTTTCTTTGCCGACGGCAAACTCTACGTGGCGATGTACATCGCGGGCGGCGAAGCCTCTGCGGGCGGCGGGGAGAATGCCGGCAACGGCGAGCTCTTTGTCATGAAGCCGGGCGACAGCGATGTCGAGATCCTCTCTCACACCCTCCTCACGGGCCGCTGCTTCGGCTCGCCGATCGCCTACAACGGCCGGCTCTATGTCCAGACCGATAAGAAGCTCTATTGCTTCGGCAAGAAGGGCGACAACAAGGGCCTCGCGGCGCCCGTCCCGGCCGAAGAGACGCCCAAAGCCGGCGAGGCGGCGAAGCTGCAAGTGATCCCGAATGAAGTCTTCCTCCGCCCCGGCGAATCGCTGGCGCTCCGGTTCCGCTCGCTCGACGCCAATGGTTTCACGGTCGACGAGAATGTCGATCCGAAACAGGTGAAGGTGGAGACCTTCATCCCGCCGACCGCTCTGGTGAAGGCGAAGATGAATGGCTCGTATGTCGACGGCAAGTTGGTGGCCGACGCCACGAATGCTCCGAGCGCGGGCGCCTTCATGGCGACCTTCGGCAACCTCAAGGGGACGATGCGCGGCCGCATTCTCGCCGATCTCCCGATCAGCCAGGATTTTGAGAAATTTGAGCTCACGGTGAAGACCGGCCCTGGAATCGGCAATGTCGCTCCGCCGCCGGCTCCCGGTGCGCCGCCCGTCCCTCCCGGTCCCACGAATTGGAACTCGATTGAGCCGCCGACGGATTTCTCCTATCCTCCGCTCGCTTGGAACGCCGCGCGTTTCCGGTTCGAGGTCCGCAAGGCCCCCGGCGATGACAATAACAAGGCGCTCTGCAAGACGATCGACAATAAGCGCATGCAACGCGGCCAGGTCTTCATCGGGCACCCCGAAGCGAAGAATTATACCGCCGAAGCCGACGTCATGACCGAAGGCAACAAGCGCAAGATGAGCGAGATCGGCCTGATCAATCAGCGCTATCTGATCGTGATGAAGGGGAATGGGCAGCAGCTCGACGTGAGCTCGAATCAGGCCCTCCTGCACGTCGCGGTTCCCTTCAAGTGGAGCCCGAATGTCTGGTATCATTTGAAGACCCGGGTGGACGTCGCCGCCGACGGCTCCGGCGTGGTGAAAGCGAAGGCGTGGAAGAAAGGCGATCCCGAGCCGGAAGCGTGGACCATCGAAGTCCCGCACCTGCACGCCAACGACCACGGTTGCCCCGGCTTTTACTCGCTCGCTCCGCAAGAGCAGCGCGCATGGATCGACAACATTTCCGTGACCCCCAACGAAGCTCCCAAATCCGCCGCCAAGTAACAGCAATGATTCGAGATCAGGCATACTAGCCGGACACGCGGCTCTCAACTCTCAACTATCATCTCTCAACTTTCCTCAATGAACCTCCTCACACGCTCCCTCCTTCTCGCGGGCTCGATTGCCGCTCTCACTGCTCCAGTCATGGCCGAGGATTGGCCGCGCTGGGGCGGTCCCGATCCGGGCCGCAACATGTATTCGCCCGCCAAAGGCCTGCCCTCGACCTTCAAACCCGGCAAGTTCAAGCCGAATTCCGAGGAGGTCGATGTCGCCTCGACTGAAAACGTCAAGTGGGTCGTGAAGCTTGGCTCGCAGAGCTACGGCAACCCGGTGGTCGCCAGCGGCAAAGTGCTGGTCGGCACCAATAACGCCGTGCCGCGCGATCCCCGGTTCAAGGACGACCGCTCCATCCTGCTCGCGCTGAACGAATACAACGGCGACTTTCTCTGGCAGCTCGTGGTGCCAAAGCTGGCCAGCGGCAAAGTCAACGACTGGGAATACCTCGGCCTTCTCGCGTCGCCCGATGTCGAAGGCGATCGGGTCTATCTGGTCACGAGCCGTTGCGAAGTGCTCTGCCTCAATCTGAATGGCCAGGCCAACGGAAACACCGGTCCGTTCAAAGATGAAGGCCAATACATGGCCGGCCCCGGCAAACCGCCGGTGGAAGTGACCAGCAAGGATGCCGACATCCTCTGGCGGTACGACATGATGGATGAGCTCGGCGTCTTCCCGCACAACGCCTCCAACTGCTCCGTTATCACTCTCGGCGACGAGCTCTTCACCTGCACCTCGAATGGCCAGGACTGGACGCACGTGAACATTCCCTCGCCCCAGTCGCCCAGCTTCATCGCGCTCGACAAGAATACCGGCAAATTCCTGGCGGAAGACGACGCGGCGATCGGACCGAACATCAAGCACGGTCAGTGGAGCTCCCCTTCGATCGGCGAGATCAACGGCAAGAAGCAGGTCTATTTCGGTGGCGGCGACGGCATCCTCTACGCCTTCAATCCCGAGCCGGTCAAGGACGGTGACTCCACCTTTCTGAAGAAGACTTGGTGGTTCGATTGCGTGCCGGAAGAGTACAAACACGACGCGGCTGGCAAGCCGATCAAGTATCCGGCCGCCGAAGGCCCGAGCGAGATCAATGCCACGCCGGTCTTTTACAAGAATCGCGTCTATGTCGCGGTCGGCCAAGATCCCGAGCACGGTGAAGGCGTGGGTCATCTCGTCTGCGTCGATGCCACCAAGACGGGCGACGTGACCAAGACCGCCTTGATCTGGGATTACAAAGAGATCCATCGCTCAATCTCCACGGTTTCCATCGATCCCGATGCCGGCCTCCTCTTTATCGGCGATTTCTCGGGATTCATCCACTGCCTCGACGCCGAGACCGGCAAGCTCTACTGGACCCACGACATGCAGGCGCACATGTGGGGTTCCACCATGGTGGCCGACGGCAAAGTCTATTGCGGCGACGAAGACGGCGACCTCTTCGTCTTCGCGGTCAGCAAGGAGAAGAAGCTGATCAGCACTATCAACATGGGCGCTCCCGTCCTGTCTACTCCGGTCGTGGCTAACGGCACGATCTTCATCACTACCCAAACCCATCTCTACGCCGTCGCCGAAGGCGCCAAGCCCGTCGCTCCCGGCGCCAAGCCGTCTGCCGAAGCCGCGCCCGCCAAAGCCGGCAGCGTAGCTGCCCGCTAACAGCCGTCCGCTCACCCAAACAATTCCACGAAGCGCCGATCAAAACGCCAAGGTGTCTCGCCGCCCAGCCCGAAGGGCGAAAGAAAATAGCCCAGCGATTTATCGCTGGGGTATGGCCCCAATAGGGGCCAGTCCCGCAGGGACGACAGAAGCGCCCATTTCCTCCTTTCGCGATCGCCTCGCCCCTCATCGGTCCCATTAGTCCCATCCGTCCTATAGGTCCCAACCCAGCCGGCCGCCCAGCCCAACCTAGTCGCCACCCATCATGTCCACCGCCTCAAAACCCACAGTCACCCAGTGGCTGATCATCATCATCGCAAGCGTCGGCTTCCTCTTCGACACCTATCAATTGCTGATGACGCCGCTGGTCGGCCCGCAGGCGATTTCCGAGCTGTTGAAGGTGCCGCTGAGCAATCCGGCCGTCTCCGAATGGATGGGGAATCTCCTCTGGATCAGCGCTCTTTGCGGCGGCGTTTTTGGATTGTTGGGGGGGTGGCTCACCGATCGGCTGGGCCGCAAGTTCGTCATGGCGCTGGGCATTTTCGTCTACTCATTTTCGCCGTTTGCCGGAGCGTTTGCCCAGACTCTCGGCGGGTTCATCTTCTTCCGTTGCTGCACCTTCATCGGCGTCTGCATCGAGTTCGTGGCCGCAATCACCTGGATTGCCGAGGTGTTTTCGGACAAGGTGCAAAAGGAGCGGTGGTT
>Ga0206846_1102_pt1 | contig 14613 bp, 11 predicted proteins | sample Alteio_BWOrgCont_20_FD_152878 | JGI IMG/M metagenome (GOLD analysis project Ga0206846, IMG submission 152878) | Enriched cells from forest soil in Barre Woods Harvard Forest LTER site, Petersham, Massachusetts, United States -... | ecosystem: Environmental > Terrestrial > Soil > Temperate forest >... | reverse complement strand
GAATTCTTGCCACGGATTTGATTTACATTGTTTAATACTTAAAGAAATTCTGTGTTTTTCTTCATCTACCTCAAGTATTACAAACTCAACTTCCTGACCAATTGTCAAAGCTTTTTTAGCGTTTTGATTTGCTTTTACCCAACTAACTTCACTAGAATGTACAAGACCTTCAATCCCATTTTTTATTTCTATGAATGCTCCGTAATCAGTTACATTTGTGACTTTACCAACCATTACTTTCCCAATTGGAAATTCAGCTTTAATACCGAGCCATGGATTTTGATCAAGTTGTTTCATACCAAGTGAAATTCTCTTAGTTTCTTCATTGAATTTGATAACCATCACTTTGATTTTTTGACCCATTTGTAATACTTCAGATGGATGGTTTATTCTACTCCAAGATATATCTGTAACGTGAAGAAGTCCATCAACACTACCAAGGTCAACAAATGCACCATAATCTGTTATGTTTTTTACTACGCCATCAAGAACAACACCTTCTGAGATTTGTGCTAGCATTTCATCTCTAGCTCCGGATCTTGATTCTTCAAGAATAGCTCTACGCGATACAACAACATTGCCGAGCTTCTTATCCATTTTTAAAATCTTGAAAGGTTGCACTATTTCCATCAATGGACTAATATCTTTTATTGGTCTTACATCCACTTGACTACCAGGCAAAAATGCTACAACCCCTGATAAATCAACTGTGAATCCACCTTTTACTCTTCCAAAAATAACACCATCTACAAGTTCTCCTGTTTCATAAGCTCTTTCAAGAATGAACCATGATTCTTCTCTAACTGCTTTTTCCCTACTTAAAATTGTTCTACCATTTCTGCCTTCTAGTTTCTCGACATAAACATCAACATTGTCCCCAATATTTGGGATCTCATGTTCCATTACTAATTTAAACTCACTAAAAGGAATTCGTCCTTCATTTTTTAGACCCACATCAACTATTACTGTGTCGCTTTCAATACCGACAACAACTCCTTTTACTACAGTACCTTCTTTTACACTTACTGTTGCAGCTTCTGTGATTAAAGCAGCAAAGTTTTCTGCCGAATCATCTTGAGGTGTGAATGGGATAAATTTTTTCTTTGTTTTTAATTTTTGAAATAATGGTTTCATTAAAATATTCCTAACTAGCTGTGCCAACTAGCATGATCTTTATAGCAAATAGGCTACATGTTGAAAAAACGCTAAAGATTAATTTGGCACGAATAATATTAGCGCAAAACCTTCGTAATTATACTCAAAATTAATTAGAAAGCAATAAAAAAGGGGTGGAGACAATGTTGCTCATGGCTACTATTAAGTACCCTACTACTTAAATGTAATATAGGAAGAATGGATTACGCATTTTCGTACGAGATAACTGAAAGAAAGACAAAAAACTTGGAAACCTGATAAATAGAGAAACAAGGGGCAACAACTCATCTAATTAAAAATGAATATTATAGTTACCCACTAGAAGTTGTAACGGACTAAGATGCAACAGCTTTTTTAGCTTGCTCCACAATATCTGCAAATGATTCAGTATTATGTACAGCAAGTTCAGCAAGCATCTTTCTGTTTACTTCAATGCCAGCTTTATTCAAACCATTGATAAATTGAGAATAGATCATACCATGCTCTCGAACACCAGCATTAATACGCTGTATCCAAAGCCCCCTAAAATCTCTCTTTTTATTTCTTCTATCACGATGAGCGTAAGCTAAAGCTTTTTCAACTTTCTCAACAGCGATCCTGAAACAATTCTTTGCCCTTCCTCTATAACCTTTTGCAAGTTTTAGAATTTTTTTGTGACGATTATGGGAAATTTTCCCTGTTTTTACTCTAGCCATTCAAACCCCTCTGATTTAATTTGTGCCATATGGCAAGAAATACTTAACAATATTTTTTGCATCGCAAGACTGTAATATAGTAGTACCTCTAAGGTTTCTAAGCTGTGCTTTTGTGCGATGACGCATAAAGTGCTTCTTACCGGCTTGAGTTGCGCGAACTTTGCCAGATGCAGTAAGCTTGAAGCGTTTTTTAACTGCAGATTTGGTTTTCATTTTTGGCATTTTAATCCTTCTTTTGGTATTTAATAAAAATGTGCAAATTACAAAGCAAATTAGGCATACCACAGCCACGTTGCTTTTGTTGCTAGGCCTTCAGAATTTTGATTCAATACTGACCACCATAGTCTTTTAAATTGGATTTCTGTACCATGCGCGGCAAACGAAGCCTATAAAATTAGGCGAACGACCCGAGTAACAACGTAACATAATTCAATTTAAATTACTATCAAGTAATTAGTAACTTAGATATTACTCTTGTCTACTAAATACTATACAGAACACGAAATAACTAAACTATTTAGCTGCAAATGTCAAGTATGTTTTGGTCTTGCATACTAAGCAAATTCATTAAATATTGTCATATGAAAGAGTAATTGGCATAGTTTTATATAATATAAAAATTGATCATATTCACCCTAATCACCGGTTTCAACAATAATATGGGGCATCATCTTGACAATCAGAGAAGTTAACCAGTATGATTTGAATTTTTTACTCTTATCACTACGACATGATACTACCTAGTCAGCAAGAATCAAAGTATTTTTAAATACACATCTTTTGCCCAATTTTGCTATAAAAATAATTAATATTGAGATACTTTATCCCTACTTTACGAACTGTTTTAAGGTAGCATTTTGTCAACAATTTTTCAAAAAATAGCTTGACTACCAACTAGTTAGTGTGTAGATTACCCGAGGTTTTAGAAAATATATTAGACGTGGTTAATTAAGTGGCCAAAAAAAATAAAAATGTACTTGTAAGACTCGTGAGCACAGCAGGCACTGGTTATTTTTTAGTAAAAAAGCGTAATCCGAAAACTCAAACGGAGAAGCTTTCATTTAGAAAATACGATCCTCGCGTACGTAAGCATGTGGTTTTCAAGGAAGAAAAAATAAAATAAGAGATGTATTAAATTATGGCAACAAGAATCCGTTTAGCTAGGGGTGGATCTAAAAAACGCCCTTATTATCGTATCGTAGTGGCAAATTCGCAAGCTCCAAGAGACGGTGATTTTATAGAAAAAGTTGGAACGTATAATCCGTTGTTATCAAAAGACAAGGAAGCTAGAGTAATCCTTAAATCTGATAGAATCTCTTATTGGTTAGAGCGCGGAGCTAGACCATCTGATAGAGTGACAATTTTTATTGAACAAGCTGGAATCGACTTACCAGCTTATTTGAAAAATGAAATAGAAAAAAACAAACTCTCAAGGAAAGAGAAATCTCCAAAAAAAGAAGGAAAAGCAGCTTAGCTGTCTGTTTTTGATGCATTTGGATATATCTATGGAACGTAGCACAATCCAAATATAAGGACTATAGTCATTTAATTTGGATATGGAGAGTTGTTATACCGATTTCTGGATTAAATCAGACAAATGGTTTTAAGAACTTAAGCGCAAGCAACCTATATAAATAGGTGACACGCTGAGATCTGAAAAAACTGTTTGGATCATTTAAAAAAAGGAAATGCTATTACTTCTCTTAGTCATCCCGCATTTAATGCTGGATCCATCTAAAAGAAATTGATCTCTGCTTTCACAGAGATTACTGTAGCATCTAGGAATAATAAGCCGGATTAGCTCAGTGGTAGAGCAACCGCCTTGTAAGCGGTAGGTCGTCAGTTCAAATCCGACATCCGGCACCACATATAGTTAAATAATTTAAAGTTTGCTCTGACTAGAGTGAATGAAGCCTATGAGTGCCAGGTAAGCGAGAAACAGCAATGTCCCATGTTCAATGTAATGACAACCGACAGAGCAATACATCTGTAATGTGTGAATCAGTGGTTTGAACTCCTTTATCGGCATCGGGTAAATTAAAATTTTATAAAATACATCTTTATGAATTTTACAATCCAGTTACACACATTCTATATACATTCCATGTTTAATAATAGTTAGTATTGTTAATATTATGTGGCAAGTAATGCAAAATAGTTAGCATATATTAGTAATTGCAATATATTATTGGACTGCTGGAAAAGCCCCATAAGAAGGGTGGTCACGTTCAAAATCTGCTTAAAACCCACAAAATCCGATAAATTCCAACAAAAATCAAGAAAATCAACAAATTTTAAAAGTACGGATTTTCTAAACAGTCCCACTAGGTAAGCAAAGAACGCGAATATGATAGCACTTCCTTAACAGGTAGCCATGACGATTATAGTGATTAATGTGTACTAAGTCATTTAATTTGAACATAGGACATTGTTGTTTCTCTCAATCATTACGCATTTAAGCGTGATCTAAAAGAAGATGGATCCTTAGCATAGATTAGTCACATCCAAGTTAATTCACTAATAGTAACTTTAGGAGATATTATTCTCTCCACCGGTTAAGAAAGATGTTTTTTTACTATACAGTGTCCTATTATTAATGTCGTTAAATTAGCAAGCATTCCATGTATAAATCCATCTATCTCTGAAAACAACATAAATAAAACTATAGTGATAAAACCCATAAACATACCAGATAGCACTACTACAACATTTGTCCTAAAACCAAAAATAGCAAGAAGTAAAGGAACAGATACTACTGGCATATAGAAGCTGTAAGTTACTAACAATACCTCAAGTAGATTTGTAGAAATTAAGCTAAGAGCCAAGGCTGCTATACCTATTATTAGTGAACTAATGCGTGCTAATAGCAATTCTGTTTTGCCTGATAATTTGATTCCAATAGAACGGCAAAAATCATAGGAGAATAATACAGAAGAGGAATTAATATAGGAATCAGCAGTAGACATTATCATGGCTAACACACCAATTATTGCTATTCCTTTTAGATATGAAGGTGTATAGGTATTTATTAAATGAAGAATTAAGTCATTGGAACCAAGATTTAACTGTTCTTTAGCTGCCATCGCAAAGGCAATAAAGTAAAACATACAATCTATAAGAAAACAAAAACCAGTTGCGATTAAAAAAGCTTTTGTTACTTGCTTCGTATCCTTGGCCATTGAAATTCTCTGGAAAATTGCCGAATCAAGCCCTGGAATTAATAAAAAAGTAAATAATACTAAAGAACTAAAAAACTTAGGATTTGAGACATTAAATACGTCTTTTATCTCGTATAATTCGCTATTAGCTAGGTAACCAAATATAGCACTTGAGCCTGAAATATTTTGGAAAACAGCTATAGCAATGGTTGGAATTATAACGCCAAAAGTTAAAAATTGTATCATGTCTGTGAATGTAACAGATTTGATACCTCCAAATGTAGCATAACATATTACTATAAAAGCACTAAGTAACGAAGCATATAAACTCGATATACCAATTAAATTTTGTAATAAGATAGATGCAATAATAAATTGAGTTGCAACATTTCCAACAGCAGGAAATATGCCTAAAATAGCAGTGATGGATTTTGCTTTATTTCCATATAGTTTACCCATGGCTTCAGCAACAGATAGGCAACCCAAAAATTCTCCCATTCTTGGAGCAATAAAAAAAGCAATCACAAGAAATGAAATTGTATCAGCAAGACCAGGGATTATATAATATAGACCAGAATTATAAGTTTCAGCTATAGTAATAGTTAACGAATTAGACGAAACCCATGTGGCTACGATAGTAGCAGCTAAGGTAACAGTAGGGAAATTTCTATCACCTAACGCATATTCTTTGATTGTTCTTATTCCCTTTCCAGAATAAAGACCTACAAATAAATTTATAAACAAAAACCCTACTAAAAAAATAATATCTAGCGAATAGGACAAGCTTAACCTCCAACGAATTTGTACAAAAAACTATCATAGCTATTTTCTTATTTCAATAGTTAATTCTAGGTGTTTAGCCATATATCAAAATTGCAGAACTACCCTTATCAAGTCATCCATGCGAAAGTAGAGATCCCACTTTCTTTTATATAGATCACGCATTAAATGAGGGATGACTGAGAAGTATAACAACGTCCCATGTAAAAGTAATTGATTATATGATTCATGCCACGCACATGGCGCTTAGGTTGAATTTAAAAACAAGTCTTTTTCCATCTGATGTCACATGGACTGTGCCGCCTTTTCGTAGCTTACCAAATAATATTTCCTCAGCTATAACACGTTTTATTTCCAAATCTACAGTTTTCTCAAGCACTCTTGCACCATAATGTTTTCCAACACCAAAACAATTTTGTATCAAATGACTCTTGGCTTTTTTATCAACATCAATTCTTACATTCTTATCCGCCAATTGTTCTCCAAGTTCTTTTATTGCTTTATCTATAATGAGGCCTATTACATCATCATTAAGCGGGTTAAACATTATTATTTTATCAAGTCTATCCCTAAACTCAGGACTAAAAGTACTATCTACAACTTTCATCGCCTCTTCCTCCCCAAAAACTTCAGAAGACCCAAAACCTATCCTCTGTTTCATATATTCTGCAGCCCCAGAATTTGCTGTCAAAATTACTATAGTATGGCTAAAATCTACAAGTTTTCCTACATTGTCCGTAAGCTTCCCATAATCCATAATTTGAAGCAAAATATTAAATAATTCACGATGTGCTTTTTCTATTTCGTCGAATAAAACAATAGAATATGGAGCCTTATCGATAGCTTCAGTAAGCAGCCCTCCCTTATCATAACCGGCATATCCAGGAGGCGAACCAATAAGCCTTGATATACTATGTGATTCCATATATTCAGACATATCAAGTCTTAAAACTTCCATACCGCAAAACTTTGCTAATTGTTTTGCGAGCTCAGTTTTTCCTGTCCCGGTTGGCCCTACAAATAAGTAGCAACCAACAGGTCTTTCATAATCTCTAAGACCTGCTTTTGCTAATTTTACGCCAGCGCAAAGCTCTTCCACTGCAGTATCTTGGCCAAAAATTACCCTTTTCAAATTATATTCCAATTTTTTGATCTTACTTATATTATCGGAAGCTAAAGTAACGGCAGGAATATTTAAAGTTTTAGCAAGTACTATCTCAATATCATTAGCTGAAATATTATGCCTTCCCTCTTCTTTTGTCACAAGCTTTTTATGAGCCCCAGCCTCATCTATTAAATCAATCGCTTTATCTGGTAAATACCTTCCATGAATAAATCTATCAGAAAGAGTTACTGCGCTTTCTAGCGCTTCAGCGCTATAATGAACATTATGGTGCTTTTCATAATATGATTTAACACCTTTTAGAATTTCCAAAGCTATAACAATCGAAGGTTCTTCAACTATTATTTTTTGAAATCTCCTTACTAATGCTGCATCTTTTGCAAAACTCTGATTAAATTCTTTAAAAGTAGTTGAACCTATACATCTTATCTCACCTCTTGCTAATGCTGGTTTTATTAAATTACTTGCATCCAGAGATGCAGTAGTTGTGGATCCAGCTCCAACTATTGTATGTATTTCATCAATAAATAATATTACATTAGGCCTAGATTTAACCTCCGAAAGTAGAGTTTTTACTCTTTCTTCAAAATCTCCTCTGAATCTTGTGCCGGCCACAAGTGAGCCAACATCCAATGAATATATTTCAAAATTATTTAGTGAATTTGGCACTTTTCCTTTTACTATTCTATAGGCAAGACCTTCAGCTATTGCCGTCTTCCCAACACCAGGTTCTCCAACTAAAATAGGGTTATTTTTTTGACGCCTACCAAGTATTTCAATAGTTCTTTCTATTTCGCTTTCCCTACCTATCAATGTATCTATAAGACCATTTTTGACTTTTTCATTTAAATTAGAGCAATAAGAGTCTAATGCTGTAGACAATTTTGTCTCTTCCACTTTTTCTTGGATTGTGTTTAATTTTTCCTTAGAAATTTGTCTTTTTGTCCTTGTCATACTATCGTCATTTTTTATGATGACGGGGTCTTGTTTGTCAGAGGAATTATTTACAAATTCAAGGATATTTTTACGGTTTAGACCATTTTCGATAAGCAATTCAGTAGCATATGAATCTTTCTCAAAAAAGAATTCCGATAAAATATCACTACCTGAGATATTATTTTTGTTTGTCACCCTACTATGAATAGCGGCCCTATGCACTATATTCTGAAATCCAGTGGTCGGACGTGCAATACCGCATTCTTTATTTACAAGAGCTGTAAGTTGAAGTTCCAAATGGTTTTCAAGCTTATTAGCAAGATCAATAACATCTACATTAAAATGAGCGAAAACATCCATAGCATCCTTATCATGGAATAATGCAAGGAGTAAGTGTTCGTACGTTGCATATTCATGGTTATGTTTACTTGCTATACTAAGAGCTCTATTTAGTGTGCCTTCTAAGTTTCTACTGAGCATTTTACAATATTTTTTTCAAAATTCTAATTACTAATTACCATTAAAGCATAGAAGTTTCTAAATCTTAGCTGTACGAATTTGCTTTATAGTTGTATTACAGCAATCAATCTATTATACCAGACACAGATAATTAGCTTGACGTTATACATTCCTTGTTTTTAATATTGGGCTACAAAAAAATAATAAACTCTATCAAAGACTTAATTAATATAATGCAGAAAATTTTTATACTTATTATATTGCTGCTAAGTGGTAGTTCTTCTGTCGCAGATTTGACAAAACAATGCAAAAACAAAAAAATTACAGTTTATACAAAAATACATTGTGTTTTTTGCATTAAATTAAAGGATTTTTTAATCACAAATGACGTTGTATTTAAAGAAATAGATATTAGCAATAATAAAATCTTATTTAGTTGGTTGATCAAAAAAACGGGCGCTCACACTGTTCCTTATGTTTTTTTAGAGAATGAATTTATTGGCGGATACACTGAATTTATCAACAAATGTAGTAATAAACACCGGGAATAGAATTATGAAAAAAATTATTTTTTTATCTTTAGTTTTTACAATTTTTATCTCCACAACTAATTCATATGCAAAAAACCCACAAAAAATTCAGATAGGTAATCATAAAATATTTAGATATGAATTTGATTTGAGAGATTCGGATTTAATATTAACAAAGGCTTTGGACAGTGGGCAACTTGGACTTGAGAATGTACTATCATGTTCGAGGAGACACAATGCCAAGGCGGCATTCAATGGTAGTTTTTTTCACACAGGCTACAGAAAAACAGGTACACCTTCATTCCTTTTTATAAATACTCACAATGTTTTTGCATTAAATACAATTCAGGATGCAATTTATAGAACAAAAAAAAATGAAGTATTTTTTGAAAAGATTAAATCTTCTATATCTTTAAACTTAGGGAATGAAAAACATATAGAAGCATCCTCCATTAATAATCCTACAATTTCTGGTATTCAAATATATACATCATGTTATTGGACAAGTACACTCTCTGATCCGAATACATATGAAATATTAGTTAAAAATAATCAAGTTATCGAAAAATCAACGAAGGGAAATATGAAAATCCCTAAAGATGGCTTTGTAATCTCAGCAAACGAAGATAAAGATATTAAAATCCTAAGAAAACTGAAAAAAGGAGATTTTATAAAATATAATTTGGAATTATCTGCAGAGAACAAAGAAATAAATATTAATAATATATCTTTTTTGATTTCTGGGTCTAATATTATTGTAAAAAATGCTAAAGTTAACGAAGAATATTTTGTGCCTAGTTATAAATCTGATTTTAGAGATGCTCCACACGCGAGAACTGCTATATGCCAGTTAAGTAAAACAAAATTTGCAGTCTTTATCTCAGACCACAACCAGGCATTAAAAGTCTATGATACACCATTACGTGAAATTATAACACCACTAAAAAAAATTGGTCTTGATAGGGAAACAGCGTTACAAACTACTACAGGCGAATTGCTAGAAAAATTCAATCAAATACATAAAAACACAGACTTATCTGTAGGTATGGATCTGCTTACATTTGCCAATTTTCTAGTATCAAAAAATTGTATAAATGTAATCAATATGGATGGTGGCGGATCATCAACTCTTGTTGTAAGGAATAAAGTAATTAACAATCCTACTGGCCTTGAAAATATAAATGTCGAAGGCAAAAGTCTAAGAGATGTAGGAGATATATTTTTGATAACTAAAAAATCAAAATGAGAAAAATGACCTTTGTATCATTAATAACAATAGCACTAATTACAATATCAATAATAGCTTATAAGGGTGCTAGATATATTCACAAAAAATTTCGCCATATATTGATGGTGGAAAGGCGTACAGATATTGTGTTTGGATATTTGAATCTATTAAGTGATAATAACTCAGCTACTGAAAATGAAGTGCTGAGTATTATAAATATATTATCTGAAGAGGCAGGAATATCCCAAGATACTAAGCGCAATATTCAAAAGAAACTCTGTCAACTCAAAGTTGAGTATGGTACTGATAAAGTTGAGATAGCAAATGCATATTTATGCCTGGCAAAACTTAACATAAAAGAAGGCAATAATTTTCAATCAATAAAAAATGCTAGCTATTCTGTAGATATATTCACGAATCAAGAAAATACTAACCATCTAGCCGATATTATTGCATCTAATTCCATAAATGAAGTTACTAAAATTCTTAGCAAATATAAAGTTGAATTTTATAGCTGGGTAGGAAAAGATTTGATAACAGAAATAAATATTTTAAAAGATCTAACAGATTCTGAAGACCAAAATTTATCTGCTAGAGCAAGTTATAGACTTTCTCTTATATATACTTTTGGAAAATCAAATTCTACATCTCAAAAAAATATCGACGTAGAGAAAGCTTTTGCTTACCAAAAAGATACAATAAATAAGAGAGGCATCAAACCAACAAAAAATACGGAAGTTGCTTTCGTATTTAATGAAAAATATGCTAAATATGCCTCAGTGACCATAACATCTATTTTGTTAAACTCAGATCTAGATAATCATTATAATTTTTATGCTATTTACGAAGAATCTGATCCAATCAGCACTGACACTAAAAATAAGATAGAATCCCTCTCATATTTAAGAAATTTTAATATTTACTTTGTTCCATTTCCAGAAAGTTTAGTGAAGGAAAACGAAAAGTTTTTTGAGAAATTATTATCAAATTCGACATATCCGAGTATAGTAATCCTCAAAGCATTGCCAGAAAAAGTACTTCTAAATCTTGACAAAATTTTGCTTACTGATGTCGATATTTTGGTTCTTAGAGACTTATATGATTTGGCTTCTATTGATATGAAGGATTATTCCATAGCATCAACCAAATCATCTCGCACCTTTGCAGAAGGTAGAATGTACAGGAATGCAGAATGCGCTGATTTACCAGTGCAATATTTTAGCAACGGCGTAGTTCTTCACAATCTCAAAATTAAGCGTCAAAAAGATATTTTTTCAAAAATTAGTAATCAAAATTTTAAATGTAATTTCACTTTTCCAGAACAAGATGCCCTCAATATAGGTTCTGCTGGAGAGACAATGTTTTTTAGTTCAAGATGGAACACAATCCCTATAAATGATGAATTTGAAATATTATATCCAAATAACATAGCCCCATTTATTATACATTATGTCGGGCTAAACAGCTTCGCAGAGACTTATAGTAAAGATATAAGAAATGGCAAAGCGGTTCCTAATTATATTATGGATTATTATTCATATTATGAATTCACAAAAAACTATCTTGAAATAAAGTAAATTGAATTATAAAATTATTTGATTGAAATTACATTAATATTAGGTTATTAAGTACAGCAGATTTACTGCCCGCGTGATGGAATGGTAGACATAACGGACTTAAAATCCGTGGGGCTTTGGCCCTTGCCGGTTCAAGTCCGGCCGTGGGTACCAAATATTTAATATAAATCTTGGTATTATTTTATATTTATAGATTTAGGTAAGAATGTTTATTCAAACAGAAAACACACCAAACCCCAATGCAGTAAAATTTTTTCCTGACTCACATGTTTCTGAAAATCCAATACATTTTTCAAATATAGAAGAATCTTGTGGCGCAAAGTTAGTAATAAAATTATTTAGCATTAAAGGTGTAGTAACGGTTTTTTTTGGTTCAGATTTTATAACTATTACAAAACATGATGAAGAAAAATGGGAAGTATTAAAACCTCATATTATTTCCGCAATAATGGATCATTTTGTAGCAGGGCTTGAGGCGTTAGATGGTTACTCTCCTCTTAAGAGTGAGCTACTAAATTCAGATCATTTATCAGAGATTGAGAAACAAATAATTGAAATTATAGAAACCAGAGTACGTCCATCTGTAGCAATGGATGGCGGAGATATAATTTATCGCGGTTTTGAGAATGGTATAGTATATCTAGAACTCAGAGGCTCATGCTCAGGTTGTCCAAGTTCAACTATAACACTTAAAAATGGAATTGAGTCCATGCTGCAATATTATATACCAGAAGTGATATCTGTTGAAGCTGTATAGTCATATCTTAGATATTTTGCGTTCCTTCAACCTCACGGCAACATAACACAAGGTTGCAAATAAGCCAAAGCAGAAGATTATATTCGCAACAGGAACTATTGTACCGTCAAACGCCACTTCAGATATGGCAACAAATCCTGCGCAGGCCAGCTGCCTTATAGCTGTCATCATTGCAGTTGTAGCACCGTTCATCTCTGGAAAAACAGACATAGCCTTGACACCATAAGCCCCGGTAAATATTGCTCCTCCTGCCGCAATAAAGGCCATTGACATACAAATCATCAGCACATTGTTATGATCAATTTGTGCTGTACAAAATATAGCTATCATACCAATCATGGCCAGAGCAGAACCTAGATTTTGAGTGTAATTGATACCTTTAGTATTTATAAGTTTTGCAGACATAAGAGAAAATACAATAAAAGTACCCATAGTGGAAGCTTGGCAGTAGCTAAACTCCGCAAGGCTCATGCCCATATGATTTACAAAGATCACAGAAAGATTTGCTACATATACTACTATGCATACAAAAGCCGATATACCTAGCGTAGAATAGGCCATAAATTCCAAATTCTGCAAAATCCTTATGTAGTCCTTTATTATAGTGCCAGGCTTAAATATTCTTCTCTTTTCTTTAGGTAATGTCTCTCCAATAAATAACCATGTCCCCAATGCTGAAATTACTGCGAGAAAAAGAATTGCGATAAAATTCGCTCTCCATCCTAAGTATTGACTAACCCAGGCTCCTACTATTGGCGCCCCTGCCATGGATGCTGAGATAACACTATTGACTATGCCAATTATCTGCCCAGCTTTTTCTTGAGAATACTTATCCATAAAAGTGGCGCAGCCAACAACCATCGGCACGGCTGCCCCAACACCTTGCACAAATCGCCAAAAGAGCATTAGACGAAAATCTTCCGCGGAAACACAAAATAAACTACCTACAACAAAAAGCCACAGACCCCAAAGCAACACAGGTCTTCTTCCATAACTATCGGATAATGGGCCTATAACAAGCCCGGCCAGGCAGAGCCCACCAAAATTTATACTAAGGATAAGCTGGATTTTGTTCTCGGCGACACCAAAGTATTCGATCATTTGTGGAAATGCCGGAACATACATATCTGCCTCAGCGCAAAGACCTATGTACATTATGGTGACTAAGATAATTAAAGCTATATCGTAGAATTTCTCTGAAAGGCCGGAGATAAAAGGCTTAGATGGCATATACATGAGCATTATTGAATTTATAGACAAGATAATAAATTAGTAGTTATATGAAAGCAACTGCGAAATTTAGTATAAGTTTTACTTCCTGCATTCATAAACCACAGACTCATCTCGCTCATCAGATTGTTTTTTATAATCAAAAGCTTTAAGGTGCGAGTATGCTTAAACCCAGCAGCTTTTAGCATATCTAACAATTGATCTTGTTCATAAATTCTAACCTTGAGCTCTTCAATTTCTGTTGGTACAGATTGCAACGTGTCTGCTTCAACTAAAAAAATACCACCTTCATTTAAATTCTCATAAAACTTTCTAAGAGCTGTTTTTGCATCATGCAGATCTGTAATTAAACAAAACGATCCAGATGGTATGAAAATAAGATTATAGTTTTCTGGTCTAGCAAGGTCTTGAACGAAACCACTCCATACATTAGGCCTAAGCATCTTAACCTTAGCTTTTTCATTAAGACGATTAAGCATATGTTTGCTCGCGTCAAACCCATGTATATCAAAGCCTTCCTCAAGTAATGGAATAAGAAAACAGCCAGTACCACACATGGGCTCTAAAATAGGTCCTTTAGCTGCTTTTACATATTTATGGTAAAAAGCATAAGCATCACTTGGAGCTTCTGGCTTACTTAATTCATAGACTTCCGTACAAAGCCCAAGATAGGTATCGAGTTTTTTGTGGTTAAGTTGTTTATCCATTTATTACCTCATCAATAATTCTTTTCTGTAGCAAGACTTCTGGACTACTTTTATGTTCGATGCCACATAATTCAAATGTTGCTTTCCATAGAGCCCAAGCGCGAGCACGAAGACATGTATCTACACTTACATTCATCTCTTTCATAAAATTCTCACGTGCTTTTCCGGATAAATAAGTCCAAGAGATGACAAGATCACATGCAGGATCACCAATAGCAGCGCCTCCAAAATCAATGACCGCAGAGAGTTTGCCATTGTTCATAAGCATATTTCCAATG
>Ga0206846_1101_pt1 | contig 14624 bp, 9 predicted proteins | sample Alteio_BWOrgCont_20_FD_152878 | JGI IMG/M metagenome (GOLD analysis project Ga0206846, IMG submission 152878) | Enriched cells from forest soil in Barre Woods Harvard Forest LTER site, Petersham, Massachusetts, United States -... | ecosystem: Environmental > Terrestrial > Soil > Temperate forest > O... | reverse complement strand
ATTTTAATGCAGGAATATATTCAGCAATACCACTTGTATGTGTTAAAAGTTGATGTATGGTTACTTTATCTGCCCAATCTGGCATGGTTGCATCTATCCACCAATCTGAATCTTCAGGTAAAAATTTTGCAATCGTATCTTCAACTGATAAAATTCCCCTTTCTTGTAGCCGCATAATCATTGCTGCAGTCATTTGTTTTGTACCTGAAGCTATTGGCATTTGTTGATTATCACTCAGCTTTATATTTTGTTCTCTGTCAAAGAATCCTTGCGCACCATGTAATAAAACGTTGTCATCATGCATAACCAGGTACGAAGCACTTAATTCCTTATGATTTGAAAAAAATTCGGTGAATTTTTTATCAGCTTCATTATTTAAACTTGGACCTTTGCATGATGTAATAATAATTAGAAGTATAGCTAAAAATTTTGAATGTAGTTTCATAAAGATCCTTTATTGTTTATTATTTATTGTTTGTTTTTTCTCAATAGAATTTTTTACCGAAGAAGAGAGCGTTATACTTAGCTCCTTGAGTTGTTTATCATCAACATAAGCAGGTGCGTTCATTAGCAAATCCTCAGCTTGTTGATTAAGTGGAAATGCTATAACTTCCCTAATATTTGGCGCATTTGCTAATAACATAACCATTCTATCAATGCCAGGAGCAATGCCACCGTGTGGTGGAGCTCCATAAGCAAAAGCTTTAATCATCCCACCAAATTTTTTATCTACAATATCTTTACTATATCCAGCTATTTCAAATGCCTTATACATAAGTTCTGGCTTATGATTTCTAATAGCTCCGCTAGAAAGCTCAACACCATTGCAAACAATATCATATTGATATGCTGTAATTTCAAGCAATTTTTCCTTTGTTTTTGCATTTATTAAAGCATCAATACCTCCATGTGGCATCGAGAATGGGTTGTGACTAAAGTCAATTTTATTTTCTTGATCATTCCATTCATAAAATGGAAAATCTACAATCCAACAAAATTTAAAACAATTTTCTTCAATTAACTCAAGTTCATGACCCAATTTAATTCGAACTTTACCAGCAAGTTTCGCTGCTTTAAGTTCTGTATCGCTCGAAAAAAATACACTATCTCCATTGTTAAGATTTGCTTGTTTTTTTAATTTTGTAAGTTCATCCTCGTTTAAAAATTTAGCTATCGGACCCTTTGTGGAACCATCTTCAGAAAATTGAATATATCCAAGACCTCCAGCTCCTTCTGATATTGCAAATTCTATCATAGAATCAAAGAATTTTCTTGAAAGGTTTGAGGTTTTTGGAGCTGGGATAGCTCTTACCACATTCCCTTTTTTAATATTTTCTTTAAAAATTACAAAATCCGAATCCCTAAATATTTCTGTAACATCGCTTATTTCGATAGGGTTTCTTAAGTCAGGCTTATCTGACCCATATTTAAGCATGGCATCACGATACGTTATTTTCGGAAATGGTTTGTCTGTTACAGTATAATTTTTTGCAAATTTTGTAAATACACTATACATAACTGGCTCAATAGACGCAAATATATCATCCTGCGTTACAAAAGACATTTCAATATCTAATTGATAGAATTCACCTGGAGATCTATCTGCTCTTGAGTCTTCATCTCTAAAACATGGAGCTATTTGGAAATATTTATCAAATCCAGACACCATAAGCAATTGTTTGAATTGCTGAGGGGCTTGTGGAAGAGCGTAAAATTTTCCTGGATGTATTCGACTTGGCACAAGAAAATCTCGCGCTCCTTCAGGAGAACTTGCTGTTAAGATAGGAGTTTGAAATTCCATGAACCCTTGTGCAATCATAAGAGTTCTTATTTCCGAAATCACTTCTGAACGCAAAATAATATTTGTGTGTAAATTTTCACGTCTTAAGTCTAAAAATCTATATTTGAGTCTAAGGTCTTCTGGAGCATCTTGATCAGTACTTATCATAAACGGCAAAAGTTCAGACTCGGATTCAATAATATAACTCTCAACTCTAATCTCGATCTGTCCAGTTGATAATGTTTTATTGATAGTATCTGTGGAACGAGCTACAACTTCCCCAATTACAGTAATTACGCTTTCTGAGCGAAGCCTTGATGCTTCATCCATCATCACCTTATTACTATCTGAGAAAAGAAGCTGTGTGATTCCGTAATGATCTCTAAGGTCTATGAATAACAGGTTACCATGATCTCTTTTTCTATGTACCCATCCCGACAATTTTACTTTTTGTCTAATATTTTCTAATCTAAGTTGTCCACAGTTGTGGCTACGAAACTTATGCATAATTTTTTCTTATACTTATCGAGTAATAAGCTATATATTAAATGATCAACCAAGGCAAATAAAATGTTAATCATTACGACTACCTCACAACTTGAAAAATTGGTAGAACAACTACAAAATGAGGGTTTAATTGGAATCGATACAGAATTTGTACGAAGAACAACATATCATGCCAAATTAGCTTTAATTCAAATTGCAACGAGAACAGAGATATATCTTATTGATCCATTGAATCTTGATTTAACTTGTTTTGGAAAAATATTAATAAATAAAAAAATAACAAAAATATTTCATGCCCCAAATCAAGATCTCACCATTTTTCATAGAGTGCTAGAGGTTTGTACTAATAATGTGTTTGATACACAAGAAGCCGCCAAATATTGTAGTATAAAACCACAAATAAGTTATCAAGAAATATGTAAAATAGTTTTAGAAATAGAAATAGAAAAAGAACAGCAGTTTAGAGATTGGTTGGCGAGGCCTGTATCTGCAGAAATGCTTACATATGCAGCTCAAGATGTTCAGTATTTAATCCCACTTTGTGAAAGATTAAAGAAAGAAATGCAAGCTTATTACTCTGTTGATAAATTTCTCTCTAACATGGAAATTTACAATGATAAAGATTATTATAAACCCAATATAGAAAAACTAACGCAAAAAATAAAAACTGAGAATAAGTCACCAGAATTTGTACAAAGATTACAAATGATAACTTCTCTGAGAGAAGATGCTGCTATCTTGCAAGACCTCCCGCGTCAGCATATATTAAAGGATGAAGATATTGTATTGATTGCAAAAAAATTGCCAAGAAACATAGAAGATTTTAAAAAACTTCGTATACATACAAAGCTAGGCGCAGTTCACATGGATGAGTTGTTTGATTTATGTACTGGAATCAGAGAAACATTGTATAGTCATTTACTTTGAAGCGTGCGCGTTGCTGTTCCTCGCTCACCTAATACTCATATGCTTCGCTTGTCACGTCTAGCACACATTTCAAATTATTCGATTATAGTTTTTGTTTGAATTATGTTACGATGTTTTGCTCGTCGCTTACTTAAATTTCTAAATAAGACTTAAGGAAGAAATGCCAAATGATATTTATAACTTTATAGTATATATTAAACTTCTAATCTTGAAAAAATTATAATTAGTAACTATAATGTATAATACATAAATGAAAACAATAGGTAGAACGATGGCATCAAATATGTTTAGTCAAGCATTCACTAGCACACGCAGAAGTTATGACGAAGGTCTTAGAAAATATATGCTCAATATATATACTATAATGTCCGTAGGCCTTATGATTTCAGCGATTGTGGCTTATGGTTTTATATCAGTGCCTGCTTTAGCGGAATTAATATTTAATATAGCGCCAAATGGTATGTTGCTGGGTTATACAGGTCTTGGTTATCTTATTCTCCTTGCACCTCTTGGAATTGCTATGTATTTTTTCTTCGGCATAGGTAGGATGAGTATAGAAAAAGCTCAAATGCTTTTTTGGGTCTATGCAGCTGTTACAGGTGCATCTCTTGCAAGTCTAGGCTTTATCTATACTGGCGCATCTATAGCCAAGACTTTTCTTATTACAGCAGGTACGTTTGGTTCAATGAGTATATATGGGTACTCAACAAAACGTGATCTTACCTCAATGGCATCATTTTTAAGAATGGGGCTTTTTGGTATAATTATAGCTTCTGCTGTAAATATTTTCATGCATAGTACAGCTGTAGATTTTGCTGTTTCATTCCTAGGAGTGTTTATCTTCATGGGTCTTACAGCGTGGGATACACAGCGTCTTAAAGATATGTATTACAGTGTTGGAGGTGGAGAATTTGCTCAAAAATATGCTATTGTTGGAGCATTTACTCTATATTTAGACTTTTTGAATCTCTTCTTGATGATGATACGCTTTTTTGGAGATCGCAGACAATAGGTCATATCAAAAACTAATCTGTCACTAACTTATCTCATCATCTCTACGAAACCAGAGGTCTCTTTTCTTTTTACATAGGTCCCGCATAATGCGGGATGGCCAAGGGGAACAATAACGCCACATATCCAATTAAAAGCAAATCAATAGCTATCATGAATAGAGAATGGGATCACTCCTATAACACCTCTTTTACCAAACAGCCCTTTGATTAATGGGATACTTCCCATAAGCTTGTTGAGACCGTAAAAAGAAGGCACTACTTTTCCTCCAAAATCAATTTTCCGAATATTAGTATCTATAGTTCCATATATGAGAAAATCAAAATATGGTCCTTTAGCGTTCATACTTGCAATTTTTATTTGCTTATTTTGAATTTTGAAAGCCCCATCTAAACTATCAAAATATATATCTTTGCCTCCAATTGCACTAAGCAATCCTTGAATAGAAATAAAAGAGATTATTCTTGATAAGAACTTATTCTGCGTTGAAGAAAAATTCCTTAATTTAAAACTTCCATTCGAGATATAATTTTCATTATTTTTTTCAGAAACTGGAGCTTCAATATTAGCGACCAATGAGCCATTTTTTATTTTTGTAGTAAGCCCAAGACTCGATAATAATTTACCAGCATTGTCTGTTTCAATGTACCAACAAGGCTTAGGAAGAATATTTTTATACTCTATAGTTACTTTATTATCACCGATATTAGCTTTAAGTGAAGTAGTTGGGCAATTTTTATTCTTGCACTTCGCATTTATATTAACATTCTTTAGATTAATATTATTTTTCATTAATACGGTATCTAGATGAATATCTAAATTTACATCTTCTATTTCAGAATTTTCATTTTGAAACATCTTTGAGAGCTCTGCTTCTGACAAATCGATTAAGCCTCCAGATATTTTCGCAACCAAACTATTATTTCCAGAAATAACTTCTGCATTAAAATCATTATTTAAATATTTCACTTCACTGAGAATAATTTTGCTAATTACATCATCAATATCAATAACGCTAGTAATTTTTAAACCATCTTCCCCATTTAACATTGCGACCAATTTTTGTTTTTTACCTTCTTTTATTTCCCCTGTTAAACTAAAAAAAGCTTTTTTCTTATTCGGTTTATCAAGAGATATACTAGGTATTGCAAAATGCAAATTTATCAAATTTGCATTTGCTTTAAAAGATGTGATGTTTTTTTTCGCTATAAACTCATAATTAAGTTCTGAAGTACCATCTATAAACCTAATACCATTTGTTTCATCTGGTGTTCCTGTAATATAAATTTTCCCGAGTAGTTTGTGTGAAATTTCTGCAGATTCATCCAGATTAACAAGAAGATTCAAATTGCTTTTAAATCCATTGGTGGTACCATTTCCTGAAATTATTACTTGATCACCATCAAAACTAGCACCGAGAATGTACTTTCTTAAAGTTATTCTGTTATTTAAAAATTTTCCTTCAACATTTGAAATATTAGATTTAATATCGTATTTGTTCGAGATTTTTTGACCAACTGGAATTATTATAGAAATTTTAGTATCAGCAATACCTTTTAAATTTGAAAGATCTATGTTTGAATCAAGCATTTTTGCAATTGTATCTGGAGAAATAAATTGTATCAAATCACAAACAGTACCTTTAGTGTTTGCATCTACCACAATATCTAAATTTTCTGCCAAATAATCAAAACTAACTGTTCCTTTTGTGACCACGTTACCAGCTATTTTCGTACCAGGTAAATCGATGACAATGTTTTTACCATTTATATTAAGATTCAAATTATTTGATTTAATTTTTGGCATATAATCACTATATTTGTAAATCACGTCAGACAATATAATCTTCGCATCTACGTATCTATCCAAAAATTGATCATATATCTCCTTCTCTGTTTTTTTACCTATAAGTTTAATAAATTCATATGGTATTGATACACGAATTTCTCCAGAGTCAATTTTTCCTCCCAAAATATTCGATTCAAAAAATTCGTATACTGGATGAGTTTTTGGCAAAAATTCTTTGTAAAGATTTAGATTAATAGAGTGAACGCTAGAAACTATTGTTAAATCTTCCAGTACATTGTTTTTTGAACTTATTTCAATTTTACCAGATATAGAACCTTCGTTAATTAATAATTTAGTATTATTTATAGATGTTTTTCCATTTCCAATTTCTATGATTGAGTCAAAAGATAGTTTTTTTATATTACAATCTTTCACCTCGAACTCTTTGCTTTCTATATGAGGTATTAGCGTCAACTTGCCGTCTTTTTGTTTATAAACACCAGATATAGAAGCACTTAGTTGAATATTAGAATTAAGCAATAATTTCGGAGCCAAAATTTGAAATTCTGTTCCGAGTTTTTTTACTAATTGAGATATGTTATATTCAACAGTCAATTCTGGAATCGAAAATTTATTTTGGAGAATTGTAATATCTGCATTTCGGATTTTTATTTTCTTTGCACTCAATGTAATATCGCAATTAGTCACTTCAACAACATCATTTTGTAAATATCGCATAATGATAAACTTTGCAATTGAGTTGTGTACATGCGGGATCAATAAAATTGAACAAAAAATTAATATCCCCACTATCCCAGTAAGTATTATTTTAAGGAACGATTTTATGTAGAGACTCATTGATTACTGTAATAGTGGATTTAAAAGATCTAGCGTTAGTATGTAACGAAATTGATTATAAGTCCAGCGTTTTGGCTGTTTACTTTTATTTTATTTTAGGTAATTTGGAGACTAATTTAATTGCTATATAGAGAATAAATGAAGATAGGAGTTATTGGCACAGGATACGTTGGGCTTGTTAGTGGAGTAATGTTCACAACTGAATCTCATGATGTTCTATGTATAGATTCAGATATTAATAAAATAGAAAAATTAAAGAATGGAGAATGTATTATCTACGAAAATGAATTAGAAATTCATTTAAAACAAGCTATAGAGAGAAGAAAAATAGTTTTTTCTTGTGATTATTCTGATCTGAAATCTTGTGAAGCTGTTTTTATTTGCGTAGGGACTCCTTCAAAACCTGATGGAAGCACGAATTTAGCATTTGTTTACGATGCAGTTGAAAATGCAGCCAAAAATATTGGAGAAGATGTTCTTATTATTATTAAATCCACTGTACCTCCTGGTACTTGCAATGAATTACATAGTTACTTACACAATAAAAATTTTAAACATAAATTAGCATCAAATCCTGAATTTTTGCGTGAAGGTTCTGCAATTTATGATTATAATAACCCTGATAGAATTATATTTGGAACAGCACATGATAGTTCTTTTAAGGTACTAGAAAAAATTTATAAAAATAAAATAGATAAAAATATTCCTATAGTAATAACAGATACTAATACGTCTGAGCTTATAAAATATACTTCGAATAGTTTTCTTGCTATTAAACTCGCATTTTTAAATGAAATTGCAAACCTATGTGAAAAAATTGAAGCAGATATCTCAAAACTTTCAAAAGGGGTGGGGCTTGATAAACGCATTGGCAAATTATTTCTCAAATCTGGACCTGGTTATGGTGGTTCATGTTTTCCAAAAGACACATCAGCCTTATCATTACTAGCTTCAAAAAATGGATGTGCAAGTCAGATATTGGATGCTGCCATTGACTCTAATTTATCTAGATATGGTCTTATGAAAGATAAGATAATAAATGCTACAGGAAAGATAGGAAATATAAGCGTTCTTGGTGTATCATTCAAAGCAGGTACAGATGATGTAAGAGAAAGCCCAGCCGTTGAAATAATAAAATTATTAGTTGATGATGGCTGCAAAGTCTCAGTATACGACCCTATAGCCCTTGAGAATTTCAAAAAATACAATCTCAAAAATGTAAAATATAATTCATCAATTTTGGATTGTTGCAAAATGGCAGATTCTGTAGTTATTTTAACAGAATGGGAAGAATTTGCTAAAATCAATTGGGAAGAAATCGGAAAAATTGTAGCGAATAAGGTTCTTCTTGATTTGAGGAAAGTAGCAGACGAAGAATATGCGGTTAAATCCGGCTTTAAATATTACACCGTAGGCAGAAAATAAGGAGAAATGAGTTGATTAATAATTTTGTTCATTTAAGAGTTCAAAGTTCATACTCCTTGCTTGCAAGTACTATCAAAATTCCAAAACTTATTGATCTTGCAAAAAAAAATAAAATGCAGGCAGTGGCAATCACTGACAAAGCAAATCTTTTTGGATCTCTTGAATTCTCTATTGAGGCGTCAAAAAATAAGATTCAACCAATTCATGGAATGGTAATTAATCTTAAATATATAGAAGATAAAGAAAAAACTGAATTTGCTGAAATTTTAATAATTGCTCAAAATGAAGTTGGTTATAAAAATTTACTTAAACTTTCAAGCATTCCTTATCTACAAAATAATAGAAAATATTATGAGCACATAAGTTGGGATGACTTAGAAAAACACTCTAAAGGTTTGATAATTCTATCAGGATATACAGATGGACCGATAGGGAAAGAAATAAGCAAAAATAATATTGAAGTTGCCACTAAGCTAGCTAAGAAATTTTCATCAAAATTTGGTGATAGATTCTATTTTGAGATCTTTAGACATTCAGAACGAACTGAAATTCTTATAGAACCTCAGTATCTAAAGCTTGCATGTGATTTAGACATTGCAGTAGTTGCCACAAACAAAGTATTATTTGAAGATAGTAAAATGCACGATGCACATGATGTGCTTCTTTGCATAGCAGCGGGTGTTACAAAAGATAATCAGAACAGGAAATTTGTAAGTAATCAAGCATATTTCAAATCTTCTGAAGAGATGATAAATCTTTTTAGAGATATCCCATCTGCGATTGAAAATACTATCTATATATCTCAAAGATGCAGTGTAAAAGCAGAAAAACATGAACCAATGCTTCCGGGTTTTTCTAGTAACCTAACAGAAGAAGAATATCTAAGAAAGTTAGCTACTGAAGGTTTAAATGCACGCCTTGCAAATAAATTTAATATAGAGAATATAACTGACAAAAAAGAAGAAATTACTAAGGAATATTTCAATAGATTAGAGTATGAACTAAGCATCGTTTTGAATATGAAATTTGCCGGCTATTTTTTGATAGTTTCAGATTTTATTAAATGGAGTAAAGAAAACAACATAAATGTAGGACCTGGACGCGGCTCTGGGGCTGGCTCTATTATTGCTTGGAGCTTGCTTATTACCGATTTAGATCCTATAAGATTTGGCCTGCTGTTTGAGAGGTTCCTCAACCCCGAAAGAATTTCTATGCCTGATTTTGATATCGATTTTTGTCAAGAAAGACGAGAAGAGGTGATAAATTATGTGAGGCAAAAATATGGCGATAAAAGAGTGGCTCAAATTATCACCTTCGGAAAACTTCAAGCAAAAGCTGTAATTAAAGATGTATCAAGGGTTTTAGGGCTTCGTTACGAAATCGCTGAATACTTAACAGAACTTGTACCATTCAACGCTGTCAATCCTGTGACGTTAGAACAAGCTCTCTCAGATGTTGCAGAGCTAAAGCAGGCCCATTCTGGGAAGGGGCTATATAATTTCGATACAGATAATGAACTTGTTAAACAAGTTTTAGATACAGCACTTGTGCTAGAAGGCCTCAATAGACATTGCTCAGTACACGCCGCTGGCATTGTGATTTCTGGAACAGAATTACTTGACATAGTACCATTATACAAAGACCAGAATAGTGATATGTCTATAATACAATACTCAATGAAATATGCAGAGCTTGCTGGCCTAGTAAAATTTGATTTTCTAGGTTTACAGACTCTTACTGTAATTTCAAAATGTCTTGAATTATTAAAAAAATCTGGTGTTAATATAGAACTTCCAACATTAAAATTTGATGACAAAAAAACGTATGAAATGCTTTCCAAAGGGGCTTCAGTTGGTGTATTCCAATTTGAAAGTGTTGGTATGAAAGATACACTTAGAAAATTAAGACCGGATTGCATAGAAGATTTAATGGCTCTTGGGGCTTTATATAGACCTGGTCCTATGGATAATATACCTGTCTACATAGCTTGTAAACATGGCAGACAAAAACCTGACTATCTTCATCCAATGCTACTCCCTATTCTTGAAGAAACCCACGGAGTTATTGTTTACCAAGAACAAGTTTTAGAAATTGCAAAAATTCTTGCTGGATATTCATTAGGTGCTGCTGACTTACTTAGACGCGCCATGGGTAAAAAAATAAAATCTGAAATGTCAGATCAAGAAAGGATATTTACAATAGGTGCTGAAAAAAATGGGATTTCAAAAATTCAGGCTAAAGATATTTTTGCTTCTGTAGCAAAATTTGCTGGATATGGTTTCAATAGAGCTCACGCTGCGAGTTATGCTGTTATTTCATACCAAACAGCATATTTAAAAGCAAACTACCCTGTTGAATTCCTTGTTGCGTGTTTGAATCTTGATATAGATGATCAAGACAAAATAAATGTATTTAAAGAAGAATCTAGAAAATTAGGCATAGAAATTATCTCACCCAATGTTAATAAATCTCGAGGATTATTTGCAATCGAAATAGAAAATAACGTAAAAAAAATTATCTATGGATTTGGAGCAATAAAAAATGTAACAATAAATTTTGGTGATGAAATTGCAAAAAATAGAGAGATTTTTGGTGAATTTAAAACAGTCACGGATTTTGTTGAAAGACTATCAGGCAAACTTCTAACAAAAAAAGGCTTAGAAAGTATTATTAAAGCTGGATGTTTTTGTTCTATTTTTTCTAATCGTAGATCTTTACTTGAAAATGTCCAGAAACTACTAGCTCATTCAGCCCGGTTTATCCAAGACAAAACTACTAGGCAATCTAATCTGTTTGAAAATATTCAAAAAACTGATGATATCATAGATATTTATGATGATTATGACTTAGTTACAAAAGCAAGTATGGAACTTGAAGTTTTAGGCCTATTTGTATCATATCATCCTCTCATGGCATATAGCGAAAGATTTAAAGAGTCTAACATTAGATCCATAAATGATTTAATGAATCTACTCCAAAATGGGAGTAGTGTGGTAAAAATTGCTGGTGTAATTTTGCGAAAAGATGCACGAATGTCCGCCAGGGGAAGGTTCATAACTCTTTTGCTCTCAGACCCAACTGGTAATATTGACGTTACTATTTTTAGCGAAAATACTTTAAAAGATTATGCGCATTTAATCATTCCAAAAACAAGTGTAATAGTTGAATGCGAAGCTTTTCGTGACGAAGGAAGTATCAGATTAACCGCTTCCAAATTTATCGATCCTAAAGAATATTTTAATAATATTACCTATGATTTAAAATTAAGTGTTTCGAGTTATAAAGAATTAGAAAACATAATGAATATTTTAGAAATTTCACAAAAATCAGATCAAAAAAGCTCTAAAGTTGAAATTACACTTAGTGTAAATAGCTTTGATGCTAAAATATCATTTAAATCCAATCATCAAATGCTCAAAGATGAGCTTGCTGAATTTCAAAATAAAATTGATAATAAGGAAAAATAATATAGATTGTTGAATTAATGAAAAAATAATAACGTAACACGATTCAAATCAAGAATCTATAAAAGTTAAAATAATATGGTAAAGAGATGCATATAGTAAATTTAAAAAAAATTCAGATATCAAATGATTATCCATTTGTTTTGATAGCTGGGCCTTGCCAAATGGAAACCAGGGATCATGCTATGTTTATGGCAGAAAGTTTGGTAAAGATTACTCAAGAACTTAACATACCACTTATTTATAAATCCTCATTTGATAAAGCTAATAGAACATCTGCTTCAAGTATTAGAGGAATTGGCTTAGAAGCTTCTCTAAGAATATTTGAAGAAGTAAAAAATACTTTTGATTGTGATGTTATTACTGATGTTCATAATGAGATGCAATGTGAGAAGGTTGCAGAAATTGTCGACATTCTCCAGATCCCAGCTTTTTTATGCAGACAAACAGATTTACTCTGTGCGGCAGCAAAAACTGGAAGAATAGTGCAAGTTAAAAAAGGACAATTTTTAGCACCTTGGGATATGAAAAATGTTGCAGCTAAATTAACTTCCTTCGGAGCAAAAGATATAATGCTCTGTGAGAGAGGAACTTCCTTTGGATATAATACCTTAATCTCAGACATGCGAGCTTTGCCAATAATGGCAGAAACTGGCTTTCCTGTCATATTTGATGCTACTCACTCAGTACAACAACCAAATGGTCTAGGTAATCAAAGTGGTGGTGAAAGAAGATTCGTAGAGACCTTAGCCAGAGCTGCTTTAACAACAAAAATTGCAGGAATTTATGCAGAAGTTCATCAAGATCCGGATAATGCTCCAAGCGATGGACCATGTATGCTTAAACTAGATAACCTTAAATCTGTACTTAAAAGGCTTAAAGCTATAGATGATTTAGTAAAAAGTTTTTAGTCATTCATCTTAAACTTACATATGTCTCTGCTCGTCGCTCACCTAATTATCTATAGACCATACTCCTAGCGTCTAATATGCAAATTTAAACTAAATGACTATAGTTTCTCCGCAAAAATTCCAAGACTTTTCCATACACCTGATCTGCATCTAGTTTTGAACTATCAATAACTACTGCATCTGCTGCTATGGAAAGAGGAGCATTTTTTCTTTTTTTATCCATATTATCTCTTTCCATAATATTATTTTTCACTACCTCAAAAGTTATATTCGGATCTTTTTCCAAAAGCTCTACAAAGCGCCTTTTTGATCTAATATCTACATCAGCGGTAAAATATAACTTAAAGTCAGCATTAGGGGCTATAACAGTGCCTATATCCCTTCCTTCCATAATTATTCTTTTGTGCTGCAAAAGCAATTTTCTCTGTGGTAAATTAATTGCTTCTCTCACTTCTCCAATAGAAGCAATGATAGATGCTTTCTTGCTCACATCTTCACTATATATATCTTTATTTTGTACTAATCCAAAATCTTTTTGTTTCGTCAGTTCTACAAGATCAGCAGTATCAGTAACACCCATATCGATAGCAATTTTTGCTAATTTTCTATAAAAAATACTAGTTTGACAGTAAAATAAATTGTACTCATTTGCTAATTTTCTACAAAAAGTTCCTTTTCCTGACGCCGCATCTCCATCCACAGCTACTATAAATGGACTATTTAAATCAAAAAAAGATCTATTAACTTTCATGCATCTCCTTTTCTATATAAACTCTATTTTTATGGATCCAAGAATTTAATCTTACTATTATTTCTGGATAATTTATTGTGGATATATAATAGTAATTATCTATAAATGGGAGGTTTGTATTAACTACTATCTCATTCTCTAAACTAGATTTTCTTAAAATATACTTCATCACGTCATAGTTACAAAAAATAGCTTCTATTTCATTATTTTTAATCTGAGGGATCAATTCTGAACAACTATTTGCCTGTATTACTTTTACTTTCCCCTTCGCTAATTTTCCAGAAATAGGCCAAAGTAAAGAATCATTTGAGGTTCCAAAAGTTTTAAAATCTCTAAAGTTTTTCTTTATATCAGATTTTTTTACAAATAAAGCATCTATATAATAAGTTAAAAAGTCACTATAAATAATTTTATAATCTTTTTTTTCAGGTGACTTCCAAACTGGATTATCTGGGAACTTAAAATCAACTTTATTTGTGTAAAGAGCTTCAAATAAATCTTGAACTTTGTAAGATTTGTACTCAAATCTAATCCCCTGGCTCTTTGCAAATTTATCTAGAATTTCCCGAAACTTTCCATAAAACTTCCCATTTTCAGATGTTTTATAAGGATAGCCAATTGAATCTTCAACTCCAACAATATATATTTTCTCTGAGGCGACAACAGTCTGACTATATAACAGAAATACTATTAATAATAATTTATCTTTAATTTTAATCATTCACATCTACAATTACTAGATTTTATCATCTTCTTAAACTCTTCATATGCTTTTTGAATTAAAATAGAGTCTTTACCTCTAAAAACTATATCTGCTGCTGGATTGCCGTCTTTCATAAATGGGTAACTCCCAATTTCTATTGTTTTATATTTATTTTGAAGATCTGAAAGCTCTTTTGCAAAACTACTTTCGTATGTATAAATTGTTAAATTTTTACTTAAAATCTTATACGCATTTTCAATTCTAGATTCCACGTAAGGAAATATTTCATAAAGAATTTCTGGTATCCCAGCCATCACAAAAACATTCTCTATTCTAAAACCTGGAGGCTCTTTACTTATCAGTTTTGCTCCTTTCGGTACGAGAGCCATTTTTTTTCTAGCTTCGTTAAAAATTATTCCTTTTTCTAAAGAATATTTTTCTATAATTTTTAAAGCTGTAGCATCATATTCAAGATCAACAGAAAATGCCTTACCAATTG
>Ga0206846_1017_pt2 | contig 14729 bp, 8 predicted proteins | sample Alteio_BWOrgCont_20_FD_152878 | JGI IMG/M metagenome (GOLD analysis project Ga0206846, IMG submission 152878) | Enriched cells from forest soil in Barre Woods Harvard Forest LTER site, Petersham, Massachusetts, United States -... | ecosystem: Environmental > Terrestrial > Soil > Temperate forest > O... | reverse complement strand
AATCGAGGCTGATCATATCCAGGAGCGACTGGAGCAACTGAAGGCCCCATGGCCGTTTGGCAGTGTGAATGCGCCCATGGCCGGTCATGCCGGGACGCAAGAGCCGATCGGGATTCTCGACATCGATGCGCGCTTCAAAGGTCCGCTCGAGCGGCACTTCCTGGCCCTGGGGATTCATGCCGGTGGGGACATCGCCCGAACGCCTGGCCGAAAGGGCCGGCGGCAGATCCTTGGCCAAGAGGATGGGGTGAACTTCGGCGATCGTGCCATGAATCGTCTTGGCGGGATAGGCGTCGACCTTCAAGTCGACGAGCTGCCCCTTCTTTACATAGCGGACCTGTTTTTCATTCAAGGCCATCTTGATCTGCATCGGATCGAGCGAACCGATTTCGCAGAAGAGCTCACCGTTGCGCATGAATCGATTCAGCCTTTTGTCGAGATCCTTGGTGAGAACGGTTCCGGCGGCGGAGGCTTTCAAGGTGAGATTGCCTTTATCCTTGGCGGTCTGATCGAAACGCCGTTGGTAATCCTGCAATTGGGTTTCGGCTTGCCGATATTCCGACGGCTTCTCGAGGCCGAGAGCGCGTTGCATGTTCAGCTTGGCCATTTCCACGCGCTTTTCGGCCGTCTGATTTTGCATCTCCACGTCGCGGCTGGTGAGCAGGGCCAGCGGTTGGCCCACGGTGACATGGTCGCCTTCCTTGACGTAAACCGCCGAGATGAACCCCGGCACGTCGGTGCGCACGAGATCGGGATCGGCCAACTCGACGGCGCCGGAGCGGTCGATCGTGAGCTCGGTCGGGACAAAGCACATGATGATAAATGCCACGAGCGCCGTGCCCCCGACGGTCATGAGGCGGCGCATACGGCCCTGCGGTTTCCAATCTTCGCTTTTCAATTGCAATCCTTTACAGAAGGTCCAGAGCGGCATGATGACCCAGGCGAGGAGAGCGGAGAAGGCGAGAAAACGCCCGAGGTTCCGCAAGTCGTACTGGGCCATGCGGTCCGACATGAAAAACGTGAGATGGTAGATGACGTAGTAGCCATAGATCCAGGAAGCGACCGCATAGATATAGAAGAGAACGAAGCGCTTCTTGGGGAGCGGCATCCGCGCGAGAAGCGGATCCTCGCCGCGATGCCCGAAGAGCATCGTCTTGACCTGATGGCCGACCAAGGCGCGCGACTTGGATTGGAGATTCGGCACCTCGATCAGATCGGTCATGATGTAATACCCGTCGAAGCGCATGAGCGGGTTGGCATTGAAGACGATGGTGGAGAAGGAGGCGATCACCATCACGTTGAAGAGGAAATCCTGAAACGCGCCGGGCTGAACGACCGCCCAGAGGAAGGTGGCAAATGCGGCGAGCACCAGCTCCACGTAGATGCCGGCGGCGGAGATGAGCATCCGATGCTTGCGATCGGGAAGCACCCACGAGTCGCTGACGTTGACAAAGAAATAAGGGGTAAAGACCAGAAGCATGACCCCCACCTGATGCACTTCGCCGCCGAAGTGTTTGCAAGTGAGCCCGTGGCCAAGCTCATGGATCGACTTGATGACGATGGTGGTGACCCAAATCAACGCCAGATTATTGAAGGCGAAGAAATTCTGCATCGTCGGGTGGATGCGGTCGAAGCTGAGGAAGAAGACGGCGACGCCCGCGAGCATGATGGCGGAGGAGATCCAGAGCGAGGAACGGGTCCAGATCCACCAGATCGGCTTGGCCATCCTCCCGAAAAGCTTATCGGGATCGAAGACGGAGAAACGGAGGAAGAAGACGGTATTGACCGCGTTGTAGAACCATCCCTTCTTCTTCTTCTGGCGCGTAGCGTGGTCGTAGCGAGCTTTCAGCCGCTGGCCTTGGACGCTGAGGAATTGCATCAGCGCCAAGTCATTCGAAAATCGGAGCACCCGTTCATTAACCTCCTCCGGGGTGTAGTCGAGGCGCGCATGCGGATAGCGCGCCAGGTATTCGGCCCGAATCTTCCCAAACGTACGCCGGCCGTCGAAGAGCGTGGCGAGGAAGTAGTCTTCCGCCGACATCCGGAAGTACTGGAGGGAGATCGGATCCTTAACAACGTAATAGGTGCGGCCCTCGAAAAGCTGGCGGCCAATCAACAGGTCGCTTCGCAACGGCGGCAAAACGACGTTCTCCTGGGCCGCAGCAGCCGACGCCGCCGCGCTGGAAGCGGCGATGACGGTGGTTTGAGGAGCGAGCGCGACAGCGGACACGGCTAGATTTTCTTGGAAAACTCGGCGACGCCGCGCATTCCGGCTTTGATCCGGTGATCCGGATTATTGATGAGGACTTTGACCCGGCATAGCCCGCTGCTGGCGTCGAAACGCGGATCGATGAATTCGATCTCTCCCTTGATCCCCTCGTTGTTCAGGACGGGAAAATGGACGCTGACCGGTTGCTTGAGCAGCAGGCCCTGGCTGAGCTTGGGATCGAGATAGAAAACGACGTAGACTTGATCGATATTCACGATGTCGACGAGCTTTTCGACCCGGTCGACCGATTCGCCCGGCTCCTTGTACTTCCGGACGACGATGCCGGCGAGGGGGGCTTTGATGGTCTTCTCCTTCAACTGCACCTCAGCCACCTCCAAGCGGATCTTGGCGAGCTCGAGGTCGGTCTTCGTCTTCAGCGCCTGCTCGCGACTCCCCATCTTATCCTGCAGGAGCGCCTCGGCGCCCTTGGCGACGAATTCGGCGTTCTCGATCAGCTTGTGAGCTTCGTCGACCTGAAGCTGCTCTTTGTTACGGCGCAATTGGACCAAGGTTTGTCCGGCGGTGACGGTATCGCCTTCCTCGACGAGGACCGCCTCGACGATTTCCTGAAGCACGGGGGAAGCGACGCTGACCTGCTTAATCGGCATGACGAGGCCCTGAACCTCTTCTCCGCGCACCGGGAAAGTGAGGAAAACGAGGAGAGCCGCAGCGGGAAGGCTCCTGAAAATGGATCGCAACATGATGAATGGGGTGGCAGTACTAATGGGAGACAACAACTGGCGCAAATCGTTTGATAAAAATTAAATCTATTCCGGGGAAGGGGTCATTCTTGCGGTTCCCTGGATGGCGTTTCAGAGCAAACGACTTCGAAGGGGGGGCGAAAAGAGGCCTCAATTCCGCGATTCCCTCAAGCCTATTCGTGTTCCGAGGACTTTTCCGTGCGGCTACCCCCCTTTCAATGGACGAGTCTCGTGCGCACCCAATCGACGCACGCTTTGGCCGCCCACCAAGCCAACGGCTCGCGGCCGAGATCAATCTTGGCGCGTCCGGTCAAGCCAGGACGAAGGTTCTGGCGAAGGTCGGCGGGCACTTCGATATGGGGGACGGTGACGATGAAGACATTCTCCTTTTCGCGCGGATACGCCATGGCGCTGATTTGCTGGGGATCGCGGAGAAGCCCGCGCAGCCGATAGGCGCTGTGGCTGTAGAGGATGTAATTGATGGGGAGCTCGTGGCGATCGAGGAGCTCGCGCTCGACATTCCCGATCTTGCGCTCGTTGATCTCCAATTGGAGCTCCCAGTCGTCGAGCGCCGCCACTTCGGCGAACGGCGTGCCTTGCTGGAGAAATTCGCCGACATGAAGCTCGAGATCCTTGGTGAGGACCACGCCGTCGATCGGGCTCCGCAGCGTAGCCGACGCAATATCGGCGCGGAATTTCTCCTGATTCTTCTCAGCGATGAGCGATTGAAGGCTGGCGACCTGAGCCTCGGCTTCATCGCCCATGGCGCGCAAACGCTCGGCTTCGGCCCGAGCGCGGCGATACTCCTGCCGCTGGCCTTCGAGCTCGACTTCGATCCGGGTGGTGTCGAGCTGGGCGATCGGGTCGCCCTTTTTGAGATGCATCCCTTCGCGAGCGATCACTTTTTCGACTCGGCCAGGGACTTCGGGCACGACCACCGCCCGGCTGATGGGCGCGACAAGGCAGTTGCCGTCGACCTTGTCCATCTTGGGATACAGGGCGGCGCCGACAAGCAGCGCTCCAATCACGGCGACCCTGACGAGGAAGCGCTTGCGTTTGCGGCCGGTCGCCGCGTGGTAGGTTCCGCGGATGGCTTTCGAGACCGAGAGCAGCGGGAGAGATTTATAATCCTGGGCGGCCCGGAGAGCCTTGCCGGTGTGAATGGCAAGCCAATCGGTCAGGCGTCGCACCCCGCTGACGTCTTTTCCGGAGGCGGGACCCTCGAAGAAACTTTCGGTGGAGCTTTCGGCAAAGAAAGCGCCGGTGAGCTCGTCATCCATGTCAAACATGGGGGCGATGGCCGCGGAAACCACGTGCGAGTGCTCGAAATAGGCGAGATCGACTTCATCGGTGCGCCAATGGGACGGGTCGTGGCCAAGCACCTGATGCCCGCCCTCCGCGCTGCCGTTGGCGGGAGGCGTCACGGCGGTGGCGGAAGCTTCGGCGCGGGCCAGAAGCTCCTTTTTACTGAGCGTGAGAAGCTCGTGACGGATGAGGGGCGCGCCGGTGCGCGGGTCGGTTTCGTGTTTGCGAAAGGCTTCGGGCCGGGCGTGAACTTCCACGAAAGCGACCATCGCTTTGACCATGGAGCCTTTTTGCTCGACCACCTCCTGACCGGAGATCGCGACGACCGACCAGCGGTCTCCGCGGAGGGCGAGCACAGCGCAACGCTCGCAGCCGATCAGGTCGCGACCGTAATTGGCGGAGAGGCGGGCCACCTCCAGCGGATCGAGCGAGCCGGCGACATCGCTGGTGAACTTGAGCACTTGCTGGAGGCGCTGATTCTCCAGCGCCAGATTCCCGAGCCGGCGCGACTGAAAATGCTGCTCGACGTGGGAGGCGAGGGTGGTGAGAAACGTGATGAACTCGGCGTAATTGGCCTTGGCAACGTAAGGTTGGAGCCAGATCTGGAGGACGCCGAGCACCTGCTCCTTGAGGAAGAGCGGGATGTGAAAGAACGGGAACTGCGTCTTATTGCCGGAGAGCGAGGGCTCGACGCCTTGCAACTGGGCCATCTGCGCCTGCATCGAGCCGGGATCGATCGGAGGCGGCTCGGGTCCGGCCACCAGGGGCTTCTTGGTCTGGACGGCTTCGGCCATCTGGCGGAGCAGAAAGGAGTGCTGCTGCTCGTTGGAATGGAAGATCGACGACTCGAATTCGACCTGGGCGCCGAGCTGGAATTCGTTTTTTCCATCCGGGCGCGGGGCGACGAGCCAGACGGCGCCGCCGCGGGCATCGGTGGATTGGACGGCGCGGGTGAGGAACTGCTGGAAGTATTCTTCGCCGCGCATCTCTTTGCGAGAGAGCGTCGCGATCTCTTCAACCAGCCGTTGGATCCGTACGCGTGCTTGCTCTATACTGGAATCTTGGGCCATGGGAACGGGGGGAAAGTAGGGCCGGTCTCTGGAAATGCAAGAGGCGGGAGGCGGTTTGAGAATTTTTTTATTAAAAGGCCGGAGCCGGCGCGATTTCGGAGGTGAGGACGTGGTTGATAGGACGAATGGGAGCTATAGGGCTTATGCGACTTATGGATTGCGCAAAGATAGAGCGCGCACGGGCCAAGAGCACCGAATTGTTGCTTGGCGGAGAGTGTCGATTGACTTCCCGCCCAGCGTCTTTATTTTGGTTTCGGTGCACCCATCTCAAACCGGCACGCCTGAAAAAAGCGAGGTCCTAAAGCAGACATTCGAGCTCATCAACGCTCAGCTCTACGCTGTCGAAGAGCGCATTCGCGGCCAAGCGCGTGCGTTCGATCCTGCCGTGGAGGGCTACGTCGCGTACGCGGTCGAGAGCAACGGAAAGCGGCTCCGCCCGGCCCTGGCTCTCCTGGCCGGCGGCGCGACCGGCGACATTAGCGCGAGCCATCTCGACCTCGCGGTGGTGGTGGAGCTGATCCACGCCGCCACGCTCGTTCACGACGACATCCTCGACGGCGCGGACAAGCGCCGCGGCCAGCCGACGGCCAATGCGAAGTGGGGGAACGCAATTTCCGTCCTGCTGGGAGACTGCCTCTTTGCCCATGCGCTGAAGATCTCCACCTCTTTTCAAAACGGAGAGGTCGGACGTCGCATCGCCCAGGCGGCCAGCGAAGTCTGCTCCGGGGAGATCATCCAGACCCAGCGCCGTTTCGACCTGAAGCTGAGCGTGCCGGATTACTATAAGATCATCGAGATGAAGACGGGGGCTCTCTTTGCCGTCGCGACGGAGCTCGGAGCGTTCCTGAATGAGGCGGAGCCGGAAGTGATCGGCAATTTGCGCAAGTTCGGGCTCCGGCTCGGGGCGGCTTACCAGGTGTACGACGATGTGCTCGATCTCGCGGGAGAGGAGCGGATCGCCGGCAAAACGCTCGGGAGCGATCTGCGAAAAGGGAAGCTTACCCTTCCGATCCTGCACCTTTTGCAGGTGAGCGACGCCGAGGAGCGGCATCGTCTCTGCGAGATCATCCTTAACGGCGACGAAGCGAAGATCGGGCAACTGATCACCCGCGCGATCGAAGCCGGCGCCTTGAAGTTCGCGATCGCGACCGGGCGGCGGATGGTGCGCGAAGCGCAGGAGCAACTGCGGATCGTCCCGGCCAATAAGTACCGCGATGCGCTCGGCGGGCTTTGCACGACGCTGGACGAGATGATTCTACGGCTGGTGGACTGACGCCGCGGCGTGTCACCGCGCCCCACGAAGATCCCCTGCCGTCGGCAGCGCGGCCAGAGCTGCTTCCTTGATCGTAAGATGCAGCGCCTGCTGCCAGCGATGCGGCATGAAAAGATGCAGCGTGTCGCTATCGACAAAACAATCCAGATAGGAGCACTGGTAATTGAACCACGGCGTCGGCAGATCCGGCGCCGCCACGTTGGCCAGGAGAAAACGCGGCTCGCTCCAAGTGCGCCCTTCATCCTTCGAAGTGGCCACCCAGATTTCCGACCGATCCTTCTGCCCCTCCATCTTCCCGGATAACCCCTGGTAATTCGTCTGCGTGTGGCGGTTGTGATGAAACGCGGCCAGCGTCTTCCCGTCCGAAAGCAGGAATATCATTGGCGGCGCATCCGGATGCACCAGCGGGCTCGGCGCCGGTTGCGTCCACGTTTTGCCGTCGTCCTCGCTGTGCGCCATCCAGAGATGCCCCTCGGGCGTCCGCGCCACAAAGAGCACCTTGCCGCCGCCGAGCGAAATGGGGCGCCCTTCGTCCATGCGATTGAATCCCGGCGAAAACCAACCATTCGGCTGTTTGTCCGGCAGCACCGTCCATGTTTTTCCCTGATCTTCCGAACGCAGCAAATACTGGCGGGTCGTGAGCGGCTTCACCGACCAATCGGCCGCGTGCGAACCGATCAGCCATGCGCCCGACTCAGTCTCCGTCATCCGCGTGGCCGACATCCCCTTGAACCCGGGATCATTCAGCGGCGCAATCAGCTTCACCTCCGACCACGTGCGCCCGTCGTCATCCGACCAACGAAAGCCGATCGGCGCATCTTCCTGATGTCCGTGCGTCCAATCCCACAGCGGCGGAATCGGCTGAGTGCCGAAGGCGTAAATGCGTTTCGAGCCGCGCGGAATCAGCGGAACGAAGCCATGCTGGCTGTAATCGATGTTGAAAGCCGGGGTCGGCCCTTGCCAGGTGCGCCCTTTGTCGGAGGACCGGAACGCCATCAGCGTATTCGCCTTCTCCCCCTTGCCGTTGGCGTAACCATCGCCGATGGGCGTCATCAGCAGATAATCGCCGCCAGGGGTGATCGTGGCGCGCGTCTCTAGCAAATGATCCTTCCCCGCCGCGCGATAAACCACCTGCCCGTCGAGCGCCTCCGCCGTCAGCAATCCGATCGCCTCCCGCACGACCAATCCGCGCGGCGGCGCCTTCAACGCGACGGGGATCCCATGCACGGTAATCTCGTCGGCTAGCGGCAACGGTGGAGGAGGAACGGCCTCCCCCGCCAAGCTGGCAGTGAGCGAGACCAAACAGCCAAGAGCCGTTAAGCAAGCCGTCGGGATGAGTCGAGCGAGGCAATGGAAGGAGGGAAACTTCATGCCTGCCATTTACCCCTGATCGGCCGTTTCGCCCACGTCCCCGTACTGGTTATTTTTAGTGACCACTGCTGGGCCGACGGGGGCATGGACATTCGCCGGAATGCGTGCAAGTATGAGGTCCGACGCCTATGAAGCACTGCTCGTTCTTCAAACTCGCCGCCGCGACAGCTTTCTTCGTCCAGTGCTGGTCAGCACAAGCCGAAGTCGCTTACACCATTATCGACCTGGGGGTCATCGGGCCTGTGCAGACGGATTCGGCCAGCATTGCCCGCGCGATCAATTCGAGCGGCGAGGTGACAGGAAACTCCACCTCGTCCAACGCCGGCGGCGACCAGCGCGCCTTCCTCTACTCCGGCGGGGTGATGCACGATCTCGGGACTGATTCCTCAGGGGACTTAAGCTACGGCTACGGCATCAATGACGCGGGCGTGGTGGTCGGCACGGTTGAACAATCGCAGGCCTTCTATTTCTCCAACAACAAGCTCACAGGCATCGGCACGCTGCCGGGCGGCGTGGACGGGAGCGCCGCCAGCGGGATCAACGCATCCGGAACGATCGTCGGGAGCTCATCCGTTTCGGGAGGGAATTCCGTCGCCTTCGTCTACAGCGGCGGCCACATGACCGATCTGAAAGACTTGCAGGGAGACGACACTTCCTCCTACAGCGCCGCCTTTGCCATCAACAATTCCGGAGTCATCGTCGGCATGTGCCAGATCTTGGTCTACGACAACCAGACGGGCGAAAACAACCCCGTCACCAAGGCGATGATCTATACGGGCGGCCAGATGACCGAGCTCCCGCCGCTGGACCAGACCACCGTGGCAACCGCTTACGGCATTAATTCGGGTGGCGAGATTGTCGGGGTCTCCGGCGGCAACGCGGCTTCCTGGACCGGCGGAAGCCTGCAGGCCGTCCCGATGGTCGCCGGCGCCCAGGGGAGCGTCGCCTACGGAATCAACGACGCCGCCCAGATCGTCGGCTCGTATGCGACCAAGACCTTCGGCCTTTCGCACGCCTTCGTCTGCACCGGCGGCGTCTGCCACGACCTGAACGACCTCGCGACCGGGGGAAACCTCGGCGGCTTCGAGTACCTCGAGATCGCCTACGCGATCAACAACAGCGGGACGATCGTCGGCGAGGCCTTCAAGTCCGGTCCGAACGGCGGAGTGCGCGGGCCGTTCGCATTCATGGCCAAGCCGAGCGCGCCGACGGTCGTCCCGCCGCCGGCCGGAGTCGGCATGCTCACGGCGGCGCAGAATGATCCCGCCCCTGGCTTCGGCTCGACGACTGTTCCGGGCGTTCCGGTTTTCAGCGTGGCCGGCCCTCCCGCGATCGACAAGAGCGGCGACGTGGCATTCCATGCGGTGATCAAGGAGACGTCGAAGACCGACCCGGTCACGGCCGCGAATAATTCCGGAATCTGGCTATATGTCGGGACGGTCGGCTCCCTCATTGCGCGCACCGGCGATCCGAGCAACCCGGCGCCAGTCACCGGCAATCCGCTCTTTACCAAGCTGAGCGATCCGGTGTTGAGCAGCGAGGGCGATCTGGCGTTCATCGGGACCTATGCGGGGGGAACGCCGAAGCTTCCCTCCACCAGCGGGATCTTTGTGCGAAAGAGCGCCGGGACCCTTGCGCTCGCCTGGGCGGTCGGCGACGCCGCCCCCGTGACGGGCGAATCCGGCCTGTCCGACGTCGTCTTCACCAGCTTCGAAGAGCTGGCCGTGGAAAATGGCGGCGGCGTGGCTTTCCTCGCCACCGTGAAGGGCCATGGCATCACCGCCGCCAATAACTCCGGCCTCTGGTCGACCGACAGCAAGGGCGACTTGCAGCTTCTGGCGCTCAAGGGGGCGCCGTTGCCGGGCATCACTCCTTCGACCAAGGCCGCGGGTCTGACGGCCTTCAAACCGCTCGCGCCGGTAGACGGACAGAGCCGCTCGATCGATACCGTGAACGGCTACGGCGCGCTCCTCGTCTCGGCGAAATCGCCTTCGACGCTCTTCTTCGAGACGACGCGCGCGACCGCCGGCGGCTACACCTATGCGGATCCGGTCACGGCCGGCTCGACGTTTGCGGGCCTGACCCTGAAGTCGTTGGAAGAGCCGATCGTGAATGAGGCGGGCGCGCTCGCCTTTCTGGCGACGGTCAGCGGGACAGGGATCACCGCGGCTGACGACCTCGTGCTGGCGACGATGACGCCATCGGCTAGCTCGATCATTGCGCGCACGCACGACGCCTCTCTGCCGGCGCCGGACGAAACGGGGGCGCTCACGGCGGGTGATCTCTTTAGCGGTCTCGAGAATCCCGTGCTCAACAACGGCGGTTCCTATGCATTCATCGCCTCGCTTGCTTCCGGGGTGGGCGACACCGAGAAGAGCGGCGCGAACGGGAGCGGCGTCTGGACCAATTTCGGCGGAGCCTACGAGCGGCTGGTGCGCAAGGGCGATGCCGCCCCGGGCACGATCGGCCGCTATTTGGCCTTCGAGCAATTGGTCCTGCCCGACGTCGGCGGGCCGATCTTCACGGCCAGCTTGAGCGGCGTCCCGGCCTCGCAAGCGAAAGGGTTGTGGGCGGCGTCGAAGGGCGTCCCCTCGCTCATCCTGGAAACCGGCGCTTCGCTCCAAGTGCATACGGTCACGAAGACCGTCCGCTCGTTCAACATCTTTCAGATTCCGCCGTTGGTCATGGGCCAGAGCCGCAGCTTTGAAGCGACCAAAGGCAACCTCGTTTACATCGCAACATTCACCGATGGAACCTGGGGAATCTTCTCGGTGGCCGGCAGTTAGCCCGGAGCTTACCGGACATACAGGTTCCCCTACGGCTCGGGTTCCGGAGCCCCCGCCGCGCGCAGGAAGGCGACCTCGGTCGCTCCGTATCGTTTCTGGCGGAAGCATTCCCAGTATTCGCCGAGCGGCAACTTCGCTCCCGGCAGGTGCTCCAGCACAAAGATCCCGTCGGGCGCCAAGGCCCGCCGGAGGCTCGCCGAGCCCAGGAGCTCCGGCGTGAAATCGCGATCGCCGGATCGCTTCGCATACGGCGGATCAGCCAGAATGAGGTCGAAGCCGCCCGCGGGCGCCTGCCGGTCGAGGTAGCCAAAGACGTCCGATTCGATCACCGCGGCGCTCAGGCGCGTCTTTTCGAGGTTGCGACGGATGCTCGCAATGGCGCGGCGATCCTTCTCCACCAACGTGGCGGAGGCCGCCCCACGGCTGACGGCTTCCAAGCCAAGCGCGCCAGCGCCGGAGAAGAGATCGAGCACCCGCGCGCCGACCACAAAATCGGCGAGGCTCGAGAAGATGGCCCCCCGCACCTGGTCCATCGTTGGGCGAATCTCCCCGGTCTTGGGAGCGAAGAGCGGAACGCCGCCCGCGATGCCGGCGACTATACGCATGGCGCAGGGGAAGTCACCGGCGGGAGGCCTGCGCCGATTCCGAGGCAGGATGCCTCGGGGTGCGGCCAAGATGGCCGCGCTCCCCTTTCCCACGGGTGGCCCGACGCCCGCTGAACCCGAACGGTGGGGGTAGGAGCGTCGGGCGCGAGCCCGCCGTGATGGTCACGCGCTTCCGCGTCCGGTTTCTGTGGATCCATTCTGAATCAGTTAGCCCAAGTTGAGTGTCTCGTCTTACGGCTCGCGCGGAGCCGGGGGCGGAGAGGCCGGAGCGGATGACGAGTCAGGAGCTCCCGGCGCCGCGGCCGCCGGTTTGATCTCCGTTGTGGGAGAATTTGCGGGGCTCACCGCCGGGGCGGCGCCTTCGGCTGGCTTTTCCTCGGGCTTCTCTTCCGGCTTCTCCTTTTTTTTCTTCTCCTTTTTTCGTCCAAACAGATTGCCGACAAAATCGCCGAGCTGATCGTTGAGCCCTTTGCCAATGATCTTATCCCAAAGATCGGTCTTCGGATGGCTGAGCGACCCGCTGATGGCAAAGGCAAGGCCCTTGCGTCCGGCCTCATCGGGGTCACTCAATTTGTCGCGCACGAAGGAGGGGAAGCGTTGAGCGACCTTGTCGCTGAAGTAGAGGCCCGCATCCATCTTGAGCTTCTCGTTATATTGCATGACGCCCTTCGCCTGGAACTTCAGGTCAGTGGTCTCCAGGACCAAATCCGCGACGCGAAACCGTTCGCCGCCAAACTCCCCGGTGAGATGCCCGTCGCTTACCCGCAGATCAGCCAGCTCGGGGATCGATAGAATCTGCCCGATTGCTTGGAAAAGATCGAGACCTTGAATCTGGCCATCCATCATCGAGAGATCCACTTTGCCTTGCGCCTCCCCAGCTGGGCCGAAATCGCCCGTCGCAGTGAGAGAGCCGGAGAGCGTCCCTTCGGCCTGATACGCCTTTCTCTCGCCTTCACCGGTGAGCTTGGCGAGATCGACCGAATCCAACTGCAGCTCCATCTCGTAAGGCGAATCCTTGACCTTCGTATGCACCGTGGCCTTCGCATGGAGAGCGCCGCCGCCCAGGGTCCCGTGCAGATCGGAAAAGACGAGCTCTCCGGCTGCGTATTTCATCTGCGACTGCACGTCCGCCACCGTCGCCGCCTTGGTCCACTCGATGCTGCGAGCCGCAAGCGTTCCGGAGATTTCCTCCTTGCCGGGCAGGGTATAATGCATTTCCACCCCGGCGGCGAGCGCGATCCGATGATGCTGGGCGTCGAGCAGCTCGATGGAGCCATCGACGACTTCGATGCGATCGAAGACGACCTCCACTCGCTCCTTCTCGCTCTTTTCCGTCTTTTTCGCGGGCTCGGCCGGCGGCGGTTCTTTCGCGACTTTCGGCAACCCCGGCAGGACCCATTTCCCCTCGCCATTCTGCTCCCACACGATCTTCGGACTTTGCAGGGTCATCTTGCGTAGGACGAGCCTTTGGCTCAGCAACGGGATCAGGCGAAAGTCCGCCGTAAACGAGTCGGCTTCGAGGAACGTCTTTCCTTCCGAGGGAATGCGAACGCCCGAAAGACGCGCGCCCGACCATCCCACGGTCATCGTGGTCAATTCGATCGGGACCCCGAGGCCCTGGCTCAATTGGGCCTGAATCCGCGCCTTCACGCCGGGGGACTGCACATAGAGATTCACTCCGAGGACCAAAGCCGCCCCGAAAGCCACCACCACGATAATGATGACGAGAATAGCCTTGGAAAGTCGGTTCACGCCGTGGAAGGTACGCGGCCCCCAATGAAAGAAAAGTGGGAATCCACTCGCCCGAATGAGTGAAATCCTTGTCATTTTGAATCCCGCCGCCCGCGGTACGCGCGCCGGCGCGCAGTGGAAATCGATCGGCGATCTCCCCGGAAACGCGACCATCGCCGCCACCACCGAGCGCGGCGAGGCCAAGGCGCTGGCCGCGCAGGCCGTCAAACGAGGATTCCGCACCATCGTGGCGGCCGGCGGCGACGGCACGGTCAACGAGGTGGTGAACGGGATCGCCGGCTCCGACGTCGCCCTGGGCGTCTTGCCGGTTGGCACGATGAATGTCTTCGCTGCGGAGATCGGTTTGCCCAATAAGCTGAAGGACGCGTGGCGGGTCATTCTCGCCGGACACACTCGGAAAGTCGATCTGGCTCGCGCCAATCGCCAATACTTCATCCAATTAGCCGGAGTCGGTCTCGATGCCCAAGTGGTCAAAGAGACCAGCTGGGAGATGAAACGGAGCTTCGGCCCCCTCTCCTATCTGGTCTCCGCCGCCCAAATCGCGGCGCGCAAGCCCCCCCGTCTCATCGCGGAAGCCAACGGGAAATCGTACGAAGGATCGTTCGTGCTCATCGGCAACGGGCGATACTACGGCGGGCCGGTCCAATTCTTCAGCGAAGCCCGGGTCGACGACGGCTTGCTCGACGTGCTCGTCTTCCAAAAAATGGGCCACCTCGATATCGCCCGCTACCTCGGAACCGTCCTCTTCGGCCGGCATACCTCGCTGCCGGATGTAGTCTACTTCCAGACGGAGAAGCTCCACGTCCATAGCGACGTCGAAGTGCCGGTGGAAGTCGATGGCGAGCTGGCGACCACGCTGCCGGTCACCTTTCGGATCGCCTCGCGCAAACTGCGCGTGCTCGTCCCCGAGAAAGCTCCGGGACGGCATTAAACGGACCGCCCAACGCGGCCCTGAGACCCGCGCGACCCAATTTCCGCGGGCTGCGGAGTAAATTCGCTCGGTTTTCCCTCCGCTAGTGTTGACACATTTTCGCCCGGATGAGATAGAGGAGAACAACCCTCAGTTATGGCCGACGAAATCCCACCCGCTCCATCTGAATCCGAAGACGCCTCCAAAGCCGAAACGATTCGCATCACCCTCCCCCCTAAACAGGAGCAGCAAGCTGTAAAGCGGGAGACTGTTCGCATTAACCTTCCCGCGCGCTCTTCCTCTCCGATCGGTACGACGCCCAAGAAGGAGACGACCAAGCTGCCCAGCGGAGCCTCACTGGAAGCGCCTTCCGCTCCCTCCGCGCCGTCGGCCCCGAGCTTTCCCAAGCCGCCATCAGCCCCCGCCGTGCCGCCGCCGCCTTCCAGCGGCCCGAAACCTTTTGTCCCGCCGCCGCCCAAACCGCTGGGCAGCGGCTCCGGCGTCGCGCCCGCTCCCGGCGGAATCGTGAAACCCGCCGGCGTCACCGCTCCGCCAAAGCCGCCTTCGCTCGGGCCGAGCAAGCCGACCGTTCCTCTCAAGCCCGTTCCGCCTCCCGGAAATCCCCCGCCGAAGCCTCCACCGGGAGCCCCCGCTCCGGTGGGCATATTGCTGACCCAGGCCAAGCCG
>Ga0206846_1100_pt1 | contig 14765 bp, 9 predicted proteins | sample Alteio_BWOrgCont_20_FD_152878 | JGI IMG/M metagenome (GOLD analysis project Ga0206846, IMG submission 152878) | Enriched cells from forest soil in Barre Woods Harvard Forest LTER site, Petersham, Massachusetts, United States -... | ecosystem: Environmental > Terrestrial > Soil > Temperate forest > O... | reverse complement strand
TGAAGGATGGTACTGCGCACGACCACACTCACACTGTCAAATCCGCCGCTAAGCAATAAAAGGCCAAAAGAGAGATAAAAGTTCCTTGAAAGGGCGAAGAATATCATACAAAGGCCAAAACCTGCCACACAGATAAGCAGGTTGCGGCCAGCCTTGTGCAATAGGGGTTTGTAAATCATAATTACTATCATAATTACTGCGCCAACTGAAGGAGCCGCGCGCAGTGCGCTTACACCCTGCACACCCATTTGCATGCGGTCGGCAAACATGGGTAGTAACGCAACAGCCCCGCCAAAAAAAACAGCAAAAAGGTCCAACGACAATGCACCGAGTATAACCTCGTTCTTAAACACAAACTTCACACCTTTTCCAAGGCTTTCAAACAACGATTCCTTTTCAACCCTTGGCGGCAATGGCCTTGAGGGTATAACTATAAAGCAGGCAAATGCCACCAGCATTAAAGCAAGGTCGATGGCGTACGTATATGTAATACCTAAAAAACCGTAACAAAAGAAAACAATGGCCGGGCCGCCTATAGCGCCTGTCTGCCATGCCGTGCTGCTCCATGTTGAAGCATTGGCGTAGTTTTCGCGCGGAACTATTTGCGATTGAAAAGCAAAATAGGCAGGGGTCATAAACGCCCTTCCAAGCCCGCTAAGAAATATTACAATATAAACCGGCCATACCCCTGAATTCTTTAAAATAAAACCATCATTGAGTGTGAATATAAACAGCATTAATGTGCATACCATCAGTGCAAATGTTGCCCATACTATTATCCTTTTACGTATCACAACATCGGCCACATGGCCCGTAAATAACGATGCGCCAATATTGGGTACAGCCTCTGTAAGGCCTATCATTCCTAGCCATAGCGGGTTCCTGGTGTACTGGTATATTTGCCAGCCCACCACTACGCCCTGTACCTGGGTAGCCAGGGTCATAAATAGGCGCGCTGAAATAAAAAAACGAAAATCGCGTATGCGCAGGGAAGCTAAAGGGTCTCTTTTCACAACTACAAAGCTATGGGAATTCTTAATTTTCAGTTTTTAATTCATGAATTTTAATTAACAGGCTTTTCATAATAAATCTTCACCTGAAATTCACCTTGAAAAATATATATTTGCTCCAATAATTCCCTAAATCAAAAAACATTATGAAAAAAATCATTTTAACATTAAGCATTGTTCTTGCTGGTATTATTGGCGCAAATGCCCAAGCAAAAGACCACACCACAGAAACAGTTGAAGGGTATAAGAAAATGTGCGGCCTTACCGATGAACAGGCAGCAAAAGTTAAACCTATGGCTGAAAATTACATGAAAGCTGAGGAAGCCAGGAAAGCAAAGTATGCCCAGGATAAGGACAATAAAGAATCGGTGAAAGCTGAGGCAGCCAATAAAGAAGACCTGGACAACCAGGTGAAAGCTATACTTACTCCTGAGCAAAAGACCAAGCTGGAAGCTTACAGGGCAAAAGAAAAACAGGAAGCCGAAAAGGCAAAAGCCACTGAAGGCAAGAAATAATTCCTGCACTTATAACTTAAAAAGCCCTTGAATATTCAAGGGCTTTTTAAGTTATTTAAAAACGTTATGGATTATCTGCACTACCTTACCAGGGTTACATTTCCTTTTGTATTAATAGTAATTCCATTATATTGTGTAACCACCAGGTGGTACACATATTCGCCCGTATTCATAAGCGTGCCCTTAAATTTACCATCCCAGCCTACAGTCGGGTCGGTAGTTTCAAATACCTTATTGCCCCAGCGGTCGTATATGACTAAATCAAGCGCCTTGATACAATTACCATATACATACAGAACATCATTCTGCCCGTCGCCATTAGGCGAGAATGCTGTAGGCACATAAGGGTCGTGGCAATCTTCAAGAACATTTACTATAACCGAATCGGTATTGGTGCAACCATTGCTATCGGTAACGGTTACATAATAAACGGTATTTACCGTTGGTGTTGCAGACGGGTTTGGGCAATTGGTACAACTTAACGCGTTAGCAGGCGACCAGCTATATGTTACACCTGTGGCAGTTGTTTGTAGTGAAGCTGTACCACCAATATTTATAGTTGTATCGCAACAAGCCGTTACATTAGGATGCGCATTAACTTTTACCGTTACACTGTCTTTTGCACTGCATGGGCCATTGCTAACGGTTACAGTATAGCCCATGGCAGTAGCAGGGTTAACGGTAATGGCACTGGTAGTAGCACCCGTACTCCAGCTGAATGTTGCGCCACCGCTTGCCGTAAGCGTGGTGGGAATACCTGAACAAATAGTAGTAGAACCGCTTATGGAAGCAACCGGTATAGGGTCAACCGTAACGGTTATGCTTGTGTCGGTTGTACAACCTGCTTTAGTTACATCTACCGAGTATGTAGTTGTGGTAGCGGGTGTTACTGTAACTCCCGCGTTAGTAGAGCCTGTACTCCAGCTATATGTTCCGCCACCGGTAGCAGTTAGTGTAGTATTACTGCCCGCACATATTGTTGTATTCCCGCTAAGTGTAACTACGGGTGAAGGGTTGACGGTGATTGTTACACTGGTATCTTTTGAGCATGGGCCATTACTTACGGTAACCGAATAGGTTGTGGTAACAGCCGGAGTAGCAGTTACTGAAGCGCCGGTTGTGGTGCTTAATCCTGCAGCAGGACTCCATGAATATGTTGCGCCTCCGCCAGCAATTATGGTAGTTGATTTACCAGAACATACAGTTGCAGGAGGTGTAATTGTAGGAACAGGAACGGCATTGACTGTTACTGTTACACTATCTTTTACTGAACAGGTGCCGTTGCCAACTGTTACAGTATAAGAAGTAGTTGTTGCCGGGCTAACAGTTATAGCTGCTGTTGTTGCGCCTGTGTTCCATAAATAGGATGTACCGCCTGATGCAGTAAGTGTTGTATTACTACCCGCGCATATTGAAGTTGTTCCGCTTATAGATGGTATAGGTGAAGGATTAACAGTTACTGTAACATTTGTACTGTCGGAACAACTGCCACTGCTGACTACAACAGTATAAGTTGTTGTTGTGACCGGGCTTGCAGTTACCACAGCGCTAGTTGTGCTGCTTAATCCTGTAGCGGGTTTCCATGCATAGGTAGCGCCGCCCGATGCGGTAAGCGTTGTTGAACCACCTGAACAAATAGTAGTTGTTCCGGTAACCACTGCAGTTAATGCGCCGCTAACAGTTACCGTAACATTTGCAGAATCGACACAGCCAGCAGCATTTTTACCAACCACGGTATATGTTGTTGTAACTGCAGGGCTTGCATTCACAGTAGCTCCTGTTGTAGCGCTTAAGGCAGTAGCGGGTTTCCATGTATAGGTTGTTGCCCCGCTCGCGGTAAGGTTAACATTTCCTCCTGTGCATATACTTGGCGACGGAGGGGTAATTGTTAAGGATGGTAAGGCGTTCACGGTTACGGTCATATTTGTATCTACAGTACAACCGCCATTAGTCACACTTACCGAATATGTTGTGGTAGTTGCGGGAGTTACCGTAATGCTTGCATTAGTAGAACTTGTTGTCCACAAATAGGTGCCGCCTCCGGTTGCAGTAAGCGTTGTTGAAGCACCCGCGCATATTGAAGTAGTACCGCTTAGGGTAACTACAGGCAGCGGGTTGACAATTACTTTCACGGTTGTATCCACTGAACAAGTACCATTACTAACAGTAAGCGAATATGTCGTAGTAACTAAGGGTTTAACAGTAATGCTACTTGTGGTTGCACCTGTGTTCCAGGCATAGGTTCCACCTCCCGATGCGGTAAGTGTTGTGTTAGTTCCGGCGCATATGGTAGTAGTTGCGGGGACAGTTACGCTTGGTTTGGCAATTACATGTATGTATGCCACCTTGGTTAAACTATCTGAGCCACTGCCATTCTTTACCACTTCCTTAACGGTATATACACCTACAGTATTGTATGTTATTACCGGATTCTGTTTAACTGAATTTGGAGGTGTACCACCTGTAAACGTCCAGCTCCAGCTGGTGGGGGCACCTGTTGAAAGGTCGGTAAACTGAACTGAATCGCCAACGCATATAGTGCTGTCGTTAGCTTTGAAATTGGCTACCGGCGGTGCACCGATAACCGGCACACTAAGTGTAACACTGTCAATGGCAACAGAAGGGTCGGTGCCAACATTATCGGCATTGTTCTGCCAGTTAAAACCAATCTGTACATTAGGGTTATTGTTAGCGCTGGCAGGCATGGCCACTGTATAATTTGTCCATTTGCCCTGCGCGCCGCATAAAGCTGTTATAGGAGGGCTTGCCAGCAATGCCCAAGTGGCGCCATTGTAATACCAAACGCTCATATAGTCTACTCCCGCCTGGCCATTCATTAAATAATTAAACGATAAGGTTATGGTTGTTTTACCTGTACAATTTATCACCGGCGAAGTTGCCCTTGCATTTGTATTATCATCACCGCTTGAGGCATCGTAAGCAGCTCCGCAGTCGCCGTTAGGACAAAAGAAAGCCGCTGCAGGCGAGCCAGCCACGTTACCTATGTGCAATGAGGCATCAAAGCCTGAGTTGCCGCATGAACCACGCCCAAGGCCTTCTTCCGTCTGGCTAACATACCATGTATTGGCATGGGCCCCGTTTGCCCCGGTCGATACCCACGTCCAGGTACCATTTGGGCTTGTAAATGGCAATGTACACAGGCTGGCACAGCCCGATGTATAGTCCTCTGTCCAGAAAACCTGCGATTGTGCAATGTTGCAGATAAATAATAGGAAGAGAATGATAGGGAAGGTAGTTTTTATTCTCATCAAGGTGAATGTTTGTATCCAAATGTAAGAATTTTACATGTGAATTACAAGCATTTCATATTAACACCTGTTAACTACCACAAAAATCACTGTATCAACAGCTTCCCGCTACCTATCAATTCGCTTTTTTCGGAAATGATGCGATAGAAATATATTCCGTGTGATTCATTACCAAGGTTAATTTGATAGTCACCCTGAGCCTGTCGAAGGGCCTCATCAAATATCATTTCACCCAACTCATTGTAAACTGTAAGGTGTGACCCTTGATCCCGAGTACTCGGGACAGGGTGACTGAACGAGAATGTAAATAAACCGCTTGAGGGATTGGGATACACTTTTACTTTTTCGTTATTACTTATTACTTCATTTATGCCAAGTGGTTTCGGGCTCATTTCACGCACCCTGTCGTTATACTCATCGGCAATAAAAAGGTCATCATTGGCATCTAATGCCAGGCCGGCTGGGTAATAAAGCTCAGCGTACAAGGCAGGACCGCCATCGCCAGTGCAGCCGGGTGTTCCATTACCGCCAATGGTATAACTGCTGTCGCCTATAATTTCGCGAATCAACTGGTCGGCTTTATCTGCTATATATACATCGCCTTTACTGTCAGACGCAATACCTGTGGGGTTGTTCAGTTGAAGCGTACTTGCAGGTATGCCGCTGCCTGTGTTAGACCCTCCGCCTGCAATAGTGTAAATAAATTTATTTGAGGCTTTCACTTTTCGTATGCGGAAGTTGGCCCAGTCGCATATATACATATTACCTGCCCCATCGAACGAAATAGCTGTAGGCGCAGCCATTGATGCTGCTGTTGCCAGCCCGCTATCGCCTTTCCATGCTAAAACTCCGTTACCTGCTACAGTGGTAATAATACCTGTGGCATAATCTATTTTACGAATGCGGTTGTTATAGGTATCGGCTATATATATATTGTGCGAAGCATCGGTAGCCACTCCCTCCGGAGTATTAAGCTCAGCAGAGAGAGCGGAGCCACCGTCGCCACTATAACCACCAACACCATTTCCTGCCACTGTAGTTATTATGCCTGTTGCCACCGACACCATTCGTATGCGGTTATTTTTTGTATCGGCTATGTATATGTTACCCGAATCGCCAACAGCCACGCCCGATGGTGAGTTTAACTGAGCAGTATCGGCCATGCCGCCATCACCATAAAAGCCTGCGTGCCCGCTACCGGCCAGCGTAGTTATGGTATCTGTTTTGCCACTTACCCTTCTTACACGATTATAGCCCATGTCGGCAATAAATACATTGCTGGCAGAATCTACCGCTACAGCTAATGGTAAAGAGAGAACGGCAAAGTTTGCCATTTGCCCATCGCCTATGCTGCCACCCGCGAAAGTGGTTATGGTATCGGTTCTGAAATTAACAAGGCGTATCCTGCCGTTGCCTTTATCAGCAACATATACATTGCCCGAATCATCGGCCACCAAACCCGCAGGCATATTTACCTGTGCTAACGTGCCCAATTGCATATCGCCATTATACCCTGGAGTTCCTGTTCCGGCAACGGTATTTATTATCCCCGATTTGTTTATTGCACGTAAGCGGTTATTACCGGCATCAGCTATATATATAGTACCGTTAGCAGATACGGTAACAGCTTGCGGCGCGTCTAATTCAGCCAGCGCTGCAGCAGAACCATCGCCACTGAAACCCTTTGTTCCATCGCCGGCTATGGTAGAAATATTTCCCGCAGATACCTTGCGTATCCTATTATTGCCCGCGTCGGTTATATATATATTATTTGAAGCGTCGACAAATACATACATGGGAGAGTGAAGCTTAGCTGTATCGGCACGCCCGCCATCGCCGCCGAATGAGGCCTTTCCATCGCCTACAATAGTTTCTATATTACCCGATGTAACCACTTCGCGTATTACCTCGTTTCCGTTATCGGCAATAAATAAATTACCGCCACCGTCAACGGCCACAGACATGGGTTTATTAAATTCTGCCGTATCGGCCTGGCCCCCGTCACCCTTATAACCTGCTTTGCCATTGCCTGCAACAGTGCCTATAATACCCGTTTTGTTTACTTTTCGAATACGGTTATTACCCATATCGGCTATATATACATTACCCTGTTCATCAACTGCCACACCTGTGGGTTGGTTTAGCTCAGCCGCGGTAGCAGCGCCCTTATCGCCATAAAATCCTTTTTGCCCGTTACCCGCCACTACGGTAACATTGCCCGTAATGGCGCTCACCATATATACGGTGTTATTATCCTCATCGGCAAAATAAATATCGCCTGCGGTATCGCGGGCAATGGCCCCGGGCTTGCTCATGGCAAACTGCAGGGCAGGTATGTTATTGGTTGGTGTTTCGCCTCCTGCTTTGGTAGATATATATATATCCTGCGCAGAAAGGGCGCCAATGGTGAGTAGTGTGCTGCAAATGGTGAGTGTTATGTTTTTCATGGGTTGAGGTTTTGTGCTTGGGTTCAGATTGAGATTAAGGTTTAGAATATCCTGCCACAAAACAACAACACCCTACTCCTATTTACCAGTGCAAATGATTGTACAACGTAAGGCAGTTAGCGAACGGCGTAAAACCCGATTAAAATTTACAAATGGCAAAGCCTTCAAGAATTCAATAAAAATTAAAACTATTTGAAATGAAAGACTATTACTTGGTTCTCAATTTGCGAACTTTTACTATATTTGCACTTTATAAATGCGTTATGAATATAGTTGCATTCAGAACAATACGGGCTTTTTATGAAAAACACCCTGAATGTGAACAACAATTGAAAACATGGTACAAAGAAGCGACTACTGCAAACTGGAAATCGCCCGACGATGTAAAAAAGATTTTCAGCAGCGCAAGCATACTTCCCGATAACAGGGTTGTATTTAACATTAAAGGAAACAAATACAGATTAATAGTGAAATTTAATTACAAATATGGCTGGGCATGGATACGATTTATAGGCACTCATGCTAGCTATGATAAAATAAACGCATCAACAATTTAACTTGAATACAATGAAAATAGCCCCGATAAAAAACGAAAAAGATTACCAAAAGGCTTTAAAAGCACTTGAAAAGGTTTTTGACGCTGAACCTAATACCAGCGAAGGAGACACAGCAGAAGTGCTTGTTTTACTTATTGAAGATTATGAGAAAAAGCATTTCCCAATTGACGCGCCTGACCCTATCGAAGCTATTAAATATATTATGGAAGAACAGGGCTTATCAAATAAGGATGTTATTCCCTATTTCGGAAGCAAGAGCCTGGTAAGCCAGGTATTGAGACGGCAAAGAAAGCTTTCGCTCAAGATGATACGCTCACTGCACGAAGGCATGGGGCTACCCTATGAAATATTAATGGCTTCCTGAGCAAAAGGCAATTTGATGATTTGATGATGTGATGATAGCTTCCTTAATTATCAAATCATCAAATTACCAAATCATCAAATGAAGGCCCGTTATTCTATAATTAGCTTGCCATTTGCTATTGCCTCGCCTTGTTCTGAAGTTATGCGGTAGAAATAGGTTCCTGCAGGCTGGCCGGAAAGGTCGAGCGAAGTGCGGGGAGTGGAGAAAGAGTGTTGGCAAACTTTCTCACCTGATACATTATAAACCTCAATTCGGCTATTAGCTATTAGCCATTGTCCATCGGCTTGGAAATTGAATACACCTTTGCCCGGATTAGGATAAACCTTTGTATTGCTTTCAACTGTGGTTTCATTTATGCCTGTTATGGTGGAGGGTTCAAAATAAGTAGCAATGTAATTAGCATTTACATTACCGGCAGTGTTAAACAACCCGCCTGCATATAAGGCATTATTGTATACAGCAAGTGCATATGCCGCATTATTAACCCCCTTGCACATTGTGTTCCAGTTGTTGCCATCCCAATTTGCAATATTAGCGGCAGGCGCACCACCGGCGCTGTCGAAGAAACCGCCTGCAACCAATTTGCCGTTATATATTGCAAATGCATTTATAGTGCCTTTCACACTTAATCCGCTACCAACAGAAGACCATTCTGTACCGTTCCATTTTGCAATTTCATTAGTCTTCACCTTACCGGCCCGTGTAAAACATCCACCAACATATAAATCGCCATTGTACACTATCATAGCCGATACTACATTATTAACACTATTGCCAACTCCTACCCATTCTGTACCGTTCCACATGGCAATATTGCTTGTGCCACCGGGCAGGCTAAAATAGCCCCCGGCATAAAGGGCGCCGTTATATACCGCCAGCGCGTTAACCACATTGTTCAATCCGTTGCCCAACGGCGCCCATTGTTTTCCGTTCCATACAGCCACATTGTTTGCACTATCGGCCCCTGCCATAGTAAAACTACCCCCTGCATACAGCATGCCATTATAACTTACCATTGCATTAATTTCAGAGGCAGGGCCGCTTATCCCGCCGTCCATGCCCGACCAATTGCTGTCGGCATACACGCCAATATTATTTGAGCTGGCGGCCCCTGCAGTGTTAAAAAAACCGCCTGCAAACAGAGCGGAATCTGTGCCGGTGAGGGTCATTACATAACTATTGGGAGAAGCATTCATACCATTCCATGCATTACCGTTCCATAATGCCATGTAGTTTGCATTAACATTACTGGCGTGCGTAAAGAACCCGCCCGCATAAAGCTGGCCATTGTAGGTTGCCAGGGCGTAGACAACATTATCGGTTCCGCCGCCTACGGTATCCCATTCAGGGGCTTGTGCGTATGATGAAAGAACAAAGCCCATTGCTGCTGCTATTGTTATTATTGTGCGGGTAATTAAGTTTTTCATGGCTATTTTGTTTTAGGGTTTCTGTTTGTTTACAGAAGCAAAACTATATTGCCATGCAGGGGTATTTAAGGCCCATGTAACCACCTAAGCCACCTTGCGTAATGAACAAGTAAAACTATGTAATGAAAAGAATGATTACTGAATTACCAGTTTCCCGCTCCCTATCGCTTCGCCTTTTTCAGAAATTATGCGATAGAAGTAAATACCAGCCGGCTGACCAGAAAGGTCGAGCGTAGTGCGAAGAGCGGAGAAAGAGTGTTGGAATATTTTCTGGCCTAATACATTATAGACTTCTATTTCCTCTTTCTGTTTCTCCGCACTCTGCTCTAAAATGAATACACCATCGGACGGGTTCGGGTAGACTTTTATTTGGGTGCTATTGCTTGTTACTTCGTAGATGCCTGTAATTATACATTTAGCCGTATCGTTCCATTGTGCTATATTACTTGCATATTTACTCCCAGCAGTATCAAAATAACCTCCTGCAAAAAAGGTGCCATTGTAATTCGCAAGGCATATTACATTACCGTTCATTCCACTGCACAATGCAGACCATGAAACCCCATCCCATTTCGCAATATGATTTACGGGCAATCCGCCGGCGCTATCAAACACACCACCTACTATAAGGTTACCATTATATACGGTAAGTGCATAAACTGTATTATTGACCGATGACCCCAGTGCAGACCATGATGTACCATTCCACTCAGCAATTGCATTTGCAGGTTTTCCGTCAGCACTGTCAAAACTTCCGCCGGCTATAAGATTGCCATTATATATGGCAAGTGTTTTAACCCAGCTATTGAATCCCTTTCCCATAGGCGACCATGCAGAACCATTCCACTGGGCTATAAAGCTTGCGTTATTACCTCCCGCTTTAGTGAACCATCCACTTGCTACAAGGTTTCCATTATATACAATCACATTCTGAATACTATTGTTCATTCCACTTCCTAATGCCGACCATGATGTACCATTCCATTGCACAATATTGTTAACGGACACCCCACCTGCATTCGTAAAGGCTCCTGCGGCAATTAAATTTCCGCCGTAATTATCCAAGGCAAACACCGTACCATTCATTCCTCCACCTATTGTACTCCAAAATGTACCATTCCATTGGGCTATAGAACTATCGGTTCCACTTATTGAATCAAAACCACCACCTGCAATAAGGCTACCATTATATTTTATGAGGGCTTCTACTGTAGAATTCAATCCATTACCCAAAGCCGACCATGATGTACCATTCCACTGAGCCACATTATTGGCTTTATTCCCTCCCGCAACACCAAATATGCCACCAGCATATAAGGTTCCATTGCAACTATCCAAACAGAAAACGCTCCAATCGGTTCCTGTACCTACATTAAGCCACGCTTGCCCAAATAAATTGCAAACAAAGAAGAACAAAAAGAATGTAAGTGATGCCTTTTTCATAGCTATTTAATAATAAGTTTCCCGCTTCCAATCGCCTCACCTTTTTCAGAAGTGATGCGATACAGGTAAATACCAGCCGGCTGACCAGAAAGGTCGAGCGTAGTGCGAAGCGCGGAGAAAGAGTGTTGGAATATTTTCTGGCCTAATACATTGTAAACTTCTATTTGGCTATTAGCTAATGGCCATCGGCCAATGGCTTGAAAAGTAAATACACCATCGGAAGGGTTCGGGTAGACTTTTACTTGTTCGGTATTGCTTGTTACTTCGTTAATGCCTGTTACATTATCGCAACCATGCCATTTGGCAATAGTTGCAGAAGGACCGGGCCATGCTGTTTGGTAGACACTATATGGGTTTATGAACGATGAATCTGACACACTACCCACAACGTATACCCCCTTACCAAATGGGTCTGCTGCACCATAAATTGCTACTCTATCACCTAATAGTGTGCCGCATTGCAATCTACCTGATGTATCCAGTTTCAGCACAAATGAAGCGTAGCCCGGATTATAAGAAAACACGGAGAGTGTATCATTATCATATAAAAACTTCAACGGGTTTACACCGACTCCTATCGTCCAATTAGAACCACTTATATATATATTATTGTAGTTATCTATTGAAATTGATGCACCATAAAAAGAACCAGCAATATTAATAGTCTGTTTCGCCCATATTACATTTCCCGCATTACTATATTTTGCAACAAAAACATCTCCGACGTCAGACTTTAAAGTATCCTTATTAAAGCCAATTGTGTCTATGAATTCTCCCGTGACATATATATTGCCTGCATTGTCCATTGCAACAGAACACCCTGTACAATTTGCCGAATCGGGCGAGGTTAGCCAAATCGGGTTACCTGAGTAATCAAATTTTGCCAGGAAAACACTTGATTTACCATTTACGGTTTGAGAACCAAAAGAAAGTGTACCATTAAAAATTCCTGTGATGTAAATATTATTGCTGCCGGTGATTACCGAATAGCCTGTTCCCGATGATGATGTTAAACCTTGTTCTGCCCAAACTAAATTACCCGATGAATCATAGCGAGCCAGAAAAACACTGGGTCTTACAGTTTTCAATATATATGAGCCAATAGTAATTGTATCTGAAAAACTGCCTGTAATAAATTCATTCCCCAGGTTATCGGCGCTTACTGAATATGCTATACTGTGCCCAAGTCCATTACTATTTGCCTGCTTTAACCAAATAACATTCCCGGAAGGGTTAATTTTTGCAAGGAACATATTTCCTCCTGCGCCTGTAATTATTTGATATTTACCCCATATAAGGGTATCGCTAAATTCACCGGCAACATAAACATCTCCGGCAATATCTGTTGCAACGGAATATGTTATAAAATGGCTCTTATACCCTGTTATAGGCTTGCTTAACCATATAAAATTACCTGCCGAATCATATTTTACAAGATACATTCCAAACCAGGATGGGTTAAAATTAATTGTATCACTACCGAATATATTAGGATTCTGAGCATACCCAACTTCATAAACACTCCCAAACTTATCAGCCGCGACACCAGATGCAGCACATAAGCTGCCTGACGTTGGCTTATAAGCTTGCTTCGCCCATGCCCACGCTTGCCCAAACGAAACCATAGGCAGAAAAACAAATAAGCTAAATATGAGTAGTAGTCTTTTCACGCCTTAGTTTTAAATCTTATTTCTTAAATCCTAAATCTTAAATTGAATTATCTCGCCATCATCGTCAGCAGCTCGGCCTTTTTCTGGCGGCTTACTTCAATGGTAGCGCCATCGGTCATAACCACAAAGCCGCCATCACCCTTAATATACTTGGTTATCTGGCTCAGGTTAATAATGTGCGTTTTATGCACCCGGAAAAATGGCTGGCCCACAAGCATCACCTCATACTCCTTAAGTGTTTTCGACGATGTCATTTTCTTCCCGCCTTTCAGGTTGATGATAGTGTAGTTCGAATCGGCTTCAAAGCGGATAATGTTGTCAAGGTCGATGTATAGAATCTCTTCAGTGGTGGGAACGGGCAACTTATGTACTTTATTTGCTTGTGTAAGGGCCGCAATAAGGTTCTCTACTTTCACATAGTCGTTCTGTCCTTTCGACTGCTTCTCTTCGCACTTCTTAACAGCGGCAATCAGTTCGTCGCTGTCAATCGGCTTAAGCAGGTAGTCGAGGGCATTGTGCTTTATGGCTTTCAGGGCATATTCGCTGTAGGCCGTGGTAAATATTACGTTAAACTTTATATCGGTAAACCGCCTCAGCAAGTCGAACCCGCCTGCATGTGGCATTTCCACATCAAGGAAAACCAGGTCGGGGTTAAGGGCATTTATTTTCTTTTCGCCATCATCAGCCGAGTGGGCAATATCGAGCACCTTAACATCGGGGCAATACTTTGCCAGCAACTTACTGAGCGCCCCCGCAGCGGCCACTTCATCGTCTATAATTATTGCATTTAACATAGTTGTTTGGGATTGAGGGTTAAAACCCATTTAAAATGGCGGTTGATTAACCCCAGACTTAAGTCTGGGGTTACAAAACAGCAACAATTTCGGGCTTCAGCCCTGAGATTATAAAAATGATATTTCAAAAAGGACAACGCCATCAAATTATTTTTTAGTGATTATAGGAATGGTTAATTCAACCGTTGTACCGGCAGGGGTTCCGTCGGGTTCGGTTTTGTCAATATAGTTTACACTCATATTAGCGGCATGCAGCCTTTCTTCCGTAATAGAAAGCCCCATTGACTGGTGCGATTTATTAGCCCTAATTTCCATGGCTGCCTTGCGGCCAATGCCGTTATCGTCTATAATGCATTTCAGAGCGTTTCCTTCGCGGCTAACCCTTATAGATAGTATGCCCTGCCTGTTCTTCAAATGCATAAGGCCGTGCCATATAGCATTCTCTACAAAGGGTTGTAATATAAGCGGGGCTATCATTACCGATTCTGCATCAAGCACCTTATCTACATCAACCGTAAAGGTAAACTTCGATGAGAACCGGAGTTGTTCAAGCTCAATATAGAGGCTCAGCATCTGCAATTCTTCCGACAGCGATATGCTTTCATACTTTGAGTTCTCCAACACCTTGCGGATAAGCTTGGAAAACTTGCTCAGGTGTTTCTGGGTGGCCTCGGTATCGTTGGTGAGTATAAAGTTCTGTATTGAGGTTATGGCATTGAATATAAAGTGAGGGTTCATCTGCGCCCTTAGCGCTTTCAGTTCCATAATCGATTTCTGCTGCTCCACCAGTTTCTTCTCCCTACGGGTATTCTGCAGCGAACGGAAAATAAGCAGGGCAATTAACGATACTATAAGCGCCACGGCTGATACCAGCAATATCAATATCCTTTGCCTCCTTGTTTTCTCGTTTGCCACCTTCACATTGTCTTCTTCCTGTGCCTTTTGTACCGCCAGTTGCTTATCGTATTCAGCTTTGGCTTCTAACCGGCCAATTTCCTGGCTCTTATCCTGGCTAAAGAGGCTGTCTTTTATAGCATTGCTCTTGGTCGACGCATCATAAGCCTTTGGCCACTGCCCCGTTTGTGAGTATAGCTTCGACAGGCTTTCATAATCCTCCTGCAGGCAAGGCAGGTAATGCAGGCTATCAGCCAATGAAATAGATTTCTTCAGGTAGGTCTCCGCATCCGGATATTTTTTCTCTTGCACGTAAAGTGTACCTATGTTATCGTAGGTGGCTGCAATGCCCTGTTTGTTACCCACCACCCTGTA
>Ga0206846_1099_pt1 | contig 14800 bp, 13 predicted proteins | sample Alteio_BWOrgCont_20_FD_152878 | JGI IMG/M metagenome (GOLD analysis project Ga0206846, IMG submission 152878) | Enriched cells from forest soil in Barre Woods Harvard Forest LTER site, Petersham, Massachusetts, United States -... | ecosystem: Environmental > Terrestrial > Soil > Temperate forest >... | reverse complement strand
ACGTTTTCGGCATCACGTTTACGACCGCCACCAGTCACACCAGAACCGAGAGTCTGGGCACTGGGGGCCGCGGTCGAGGAGGCCGCGACCTTGGACCCAACGATGGTGTGAAGAACTCTTTGAACCTGACCTTGTTTCACGGTGTTACGGCTGAACAAATGTCACAACTACGCGCGATCGCCGGCGATACAGGCACTGGAGACGATCTGGCCGCATTCGGTACGCAGTTTCGCGTGATGGCCCGGCCCGGCGAGCACAGTTTCGACATGAATCAGAAAGATCTGAAAGAGATTCTCACGCAGATTAAGACAGGGAAGGAAGCTTCCGATTTCCTTGCGGTAAATATGCATTGGCACCAGAACAGATTCGATTTCCAGCACTATTCCTACGATCACTTTCCCGCGGACTTTGAGATAAAGTTCGCGCATGACGCAATCGATGAGGGGGCGGACTTGTTTGTGGCGGAGGGAGTCCACACGATCAAAGGAGTGGAGATTTACAAGGGAAAGCCGATTTTCTATGGTGTCTCGAACTACATTTTTCAGTCAGGGCTTATGCCGCAAGCAAAAGGGGAGGCTCCGGGACAAACTCGGTCCGCCGTCGTAGCCGAACCGTCTGGCAATACGCCGCAACCTGCCCCGGACGAAAATGGAGTCGTTGGAGAGCATCAGACCCAGGGATTCTGGCAATTGCTTCCGAACCTCGAAGGCCTTCTCTCTTCGAGCCATTACGAGGACGGAAGGCTGACCGAAGTGAGGATTTATCCTGTTGATCTGGGTCAAAGCTACCGGCCCACCGATCAAGTTGGGATTCCCCGGAAACCCAGCCCCGCTGTCACAAAGAAGATCCTCGACGAAGTGGTCGAATACTCAAAGCCATTCGGCACGAAGATCACCATCGAAAATGGCATTGCCGTTATCCACATTTCGTCCGGCGGACGCGACTCGGGGGTGGTGAACGGTACAACGCCCTGACGAACGAGGGATCTTAAATAGTTCACGCCCCGAAATGTTCAAACGCGAGTGAGTCCGCAAGCACCCTGCGTACCGATCCGGGAAATTTACGCGCGTACTCAGCCCGCCGGCTTATCGCTCCGCTTGAAGTCGATTTCATCGAGCGCAGGTTTGAGCCCCACTTGCTGAAGAAGATAAATCCAGTACAGCAGCGCCTTCTCTGGCTCGGCAATCCGGTATTTCGCATATCGCGTCTGCTTTTCGACAAAGCCACACCGGCCGGGGAATGATCCCTGGCTTCTTTTGCTCTGGTCCGGGTCTTCTGCTGCAAAATCTCGCTCCGCGACGGCAATCTCATGCTCGCATTTGACGTTTCCGAATTCCGCACGAGCTATGTCAGCGCCCGTTTTTCCATTATAATATGCCTTGACACGTATATGCGGTAGAGGGTATATAAAAGACATGGAAACGGCGTTCGAGATTGTGGCAGAGCCGAATCGGCGGGCGATATTGAGCGTGCTTGCCATGTCGCAGCAATCGGTGGGAGAGATCGAGCGGCAGTTGCGCATGTCGCAGCCAACCGTGTCAAAGCATCTGCGGGTTCTGCGTGAGGCCGGCTTCGTGGAAGCGACGGTGGACGCGCAGCGGCGTCTCTACCGGCTAAAACCTGAACCGTTTCAAGAAATGGACGCCTGGCTGGATCAGTTCCGCCGGTTCTGGTCGGTTCACGTGGATGCGTTGGAGCGCCATCTGGACCGCATGGATGAAGCGGCGGCAAAGTCGACTACGCCGTCGGTCAAAAAGAAGACGAGGAAGCGATGAGCGCAAGGCCGGGAGTTGAGGCGCGGCCGTGAGCCGGTGGCCGAGACAAGGATTGCTGCGCCGACGGCGGAGCGAACAAGGATGGCTGGATCTGTTTGGTCGGATTTGGTCGGGCTACGTCGATGCGCTCGAAGAGCATCTCGACCGCAATGACCAACCGGCACCAACCAGAGGGAAGGCAAAAGCAAGGCGACGCGGCCCAAACCGCGGACGTGATAAAGGAGAAGTGCAATGAAAATCAAAGTGATGAGCCTGTATGTGGACGATCAAGATAAAGCGCTGCGCTTCTACACGGAAGTGTTGGGTTTTGCGAAGAAGACCGATTTCAGCCAGGGCCCGTATCGTTGGCTGACGGTGGCTTCGGCGGAGGAGCCCAACGGAGTTGAGTTGCAACTCGCGTTGAACAACAACCCTGCGGCGAAAACGTATCAAGAGGCGATGTTTCAACAGGGGCAGCCTGCGGCGAACTTTTTTACCGATGACGTCAAGGCCGACTACGAACGAATCAAGGCGCGCGGCGCGGAGTTCACGATGCCGCCGACGGATGTGACCGCGTCGAAAATCGCCATGCTGAATGACACCTGCGGCAATCGAATCCAGCTGACGCAGCTGACATGGGGGAAATAACATGAGCGCTCACCAACAGTACCCGCCGGGTCCGGCCAGCGGAGCACAAGTACGAAAGGGCGGAGACAAATGGACGCTCATTCTGACGCGGCAACTAAGGCACTCGCCGGAGAAAGTCTGGCAAGCGCTAACGGATCCGGCGCATCTGCGCGAGTGGGCGCCCTTTGACGCCGACGGGAGCTTGGGCACGGTTGGGACGGTGAAGCTTACCTGGATCGGCACGGGCGCGGCGATCGATACCAAGGTGATGCGAGCCGAAGCCCCGAAAGTGCTTGAGTACGGCGATGCGCGATGGGAGCTTGAAGATGTTGAAGGAGGCACGCGGCTGACGCTGTGGCACAACATCGATAAGCGGTTTATTGCCTGGGGCGCTGCGGGTTGGCATATCAGCTTGGACGTGCTGGACCGATCGCTCGCCGGCGATCCGATTGGGCGCATTGTTGGTCCGGATGCGATGAGGTTTGAGGGTTGGCCGCGGCTGGTCGCGGAATATGCCAAACAGTTTGGGGCTGAACCGCCAAAATGGGAGCCGCAGGCGGGGCAAAAATCCTGAAGGGAGGAGCGCGATGACACAGGCGACCGTGCGCACGATTTTTCGCTGGATTCACATTGTCTTCAGCATTCCGATACTTGGATACATCTATGATTCACCGACCGACACTCCGAACTACGCCTGGAGCATTCGGGAAGTCTTCGTACCGACAATGGTGCTTTCGGGGCTTTGGATGTGGAAGGGGCATTGGGTGCGAAGGCTTTTTTCGAGCGGCGCGCAAGTTGAAATGCGGAAAAATTAGCCGAGCCGGGAGAAACCATGTCAACGGAAGCGACGAATGCAAATGGGAAAACTGTAACCCTGCACATGGTTTCCAGTATTGATGGTTTCATCGCCAGGAAAGACAACAATGTCTCCTGGTTGCAAGCCACCGGAAGCCTCTACGAAGCTGGTGTTTCGATTTCCGAGCAAGAGGCGGCGAAGTTCCTCAAAGCGATCGATTGCTACGTGATGGGTTCCCGCACCTATGAACACGCGCTCCAGCTGGGATGGCCGTATGGCGACACCCCGGTCGTGGTGTTAACTACCAGAGAATGGCCGCCGGCCAGAAAAAGCGTTGAATTCCATTCGGGCGATCTCAAGACATTCGTTGACGCGAAGCTCGCGCCTCGCTATCGAAATATCTGGCTCGTGGGCGGGGCGATGTTGTGCCAGCGTTTTCTCGAACTTGGCCTGGTAGATGAAATCAGGTTGATGATTGCGCCGGTGCTATTGGGTGAAGGGCTGCAGCTGTTCGCTGGCCCGGTGACGGAGACGCGGTGGAAGTTGAAGAATGTGGTTGGGTATAAAGACGGTTTTGTTGAATTGTCGTATGGTCGCGCGACGGCTTGAAGCGCATGAGCGCGTATTGCGCGGGACGGTTTCGGTTTGCGCGGCGGCTCGCCAGGAGCGCTGAGCACGGGGGAAATAAGGGCGAGAGTTGAGGTGCGAGATGAAAAAGGCTGGCGAGGCGAAGTCGATTGCCACAGCGATCGACCCAAAGGCCAACGAGTTTGCCGACTGGCGCGGCAGGATGATCGAGAAAGTGCGCCTAATCATGCACGAGGCCGATCCTGAGATCGTCGAAGAGCGAAAATGGGCCAAGGCGATGAGGCCGGGCATTCCTGTGTGGTCGCGCGGCGGCATCATTTGCACCGGAGAGACGTACAAGAGCGCCGTGAAGCTGACATTTGCAAAAGGAGCTTCCTTGAAGGATCCCGCAAAGCTATTCAACGCAAGCCTCGAAGGAAATGTGCGGCGTGCGATCGATATTCACGAAAGCGAGAAGATTAATGAGGCGGCGCTGAAGGATCTCATTCGCGCAGCCGTGGCCCTGAATCTTGAGAGCAAGAATAAGTTAAAGCTGCAGCGGGCGGGCGGCAAGCGGGCAAAGTAGTTTCGTCAGAGGCCGCAGGTACGTTCGTTCCCCTCCCCCTGTTCGTTCGTATCCCAGATTTTATCGATCTGAGGGATGCCGGCCGACGAACGGTAGTATAGTCGGCAGGACAAATTCCGGCGGACGTCGCCCGGAGTCCGCACGCATCGCGCGTCTGTGAGCGCGCATAAATCAAATCTGAAGCGAGGTGTTTCATGCGTCGTCTTTGCCTCACACTGGTGATGGTTGTTGGGCTGTCGGCTGTGGGTGGTATCGGGGTGGCGCAGTCCCAAGCACCCGCAGCTCCCGCAGGTGCTCCGGCCGCTCGCGGCGGCGGGAGAGGCCCGCAGTTGGTATCTCCCCAGGTGAATCGCGACCGCACCGTTACCATCAGGTTCCGGGCGCCGAATGCAAAAGAGGTCGTGGTGATTGGCGAAATCGATGGCAAAGATCACCCAATGATGAAAGGCGACGACGGCGTGTGGACTGTCACCATCGGGCCGCTCGCGCCGGACGTTTACAACTATCAGTTCAGAGTGGATGGCGTAGTAGCGATGGACCCGCAGAATCCGTCTGTGAAACTCGGATTTGGAGCGTTCCCACCGGCGAACCTGGTGGAGGTTCCGGACGATAACGGACTAACATTCGACGATGCGAAACCGGTGCCGCACGGCACGGTGCGGCTTGAAACTTACGATTCGAAAAGTATCGGGGCGCCGCGCACGCTTTGGATTTACACGCCGCCGGGCTACGAGAAGAGCAAGAGCAAATATCCCGTCTTTTACTTGCTGCATGGCGCTGGAAACATTGATTCAAGCTGGATCCTCACGGGCCGTGAGAATTACATCATGGACAATCTGATCGCCGAGGGGAAATCCAAGCCGATGATCATTGTGAACCCTCTTGGCTACGCGCGCGAAGGCATCGGACTCGGCCCAGACCGCGCTGCGGACCAACCAGCGGCGCAGGGCCCACCCGCGGGGCGTGGAGCAGGAACTCCAGGCGGCGGCCAACAGAACAGTCTATTCGCGCAAGATCTCTTGAACGACGTGATTCCGTACGTCGAGAAAACGTATCGGACCTACGCTGACGCAGACCATCGAGCACTGGGCGGATTGTCGATGGGTGGCGGACAGACGGTTGCCATCGGTTTTACCCACATGAATTTGTTTCACTACATCATCGTGATGAGTGCTGGAGCTCAAAACGCCGATCAGACCTATCCGGACTTCTTTGCAAGCCCAGCTGCGACCAATAAGACGCTCAAGCTGCTCTGGCTTGGGGTTGGGAGCGATGACAACCTGGCGGGACAGGGCGCCAAGGCTTTGGACGCGACTCTCACCGCAAAAGGCATTAACCACGGAATGTGGATTCTCCCTGGTGCCCGTCACGAGTGGGTGGTGTGGAGGCACGCTCTCTACGAAGTCGCGCCAAAGATGTTTCAGTAAGATAGAACCATTCGGTTTCTTGTCAAAACAGATCTCGCACGGTCATCAAGACATTTAAATCCCGATTGCCGTGCGGAGATCGTTCAACAATTCTGTGTCTGCGTGCGAAGAAATCGCCCACATTGCTTCGTGTAGGTAGGGTCCGCTTCGGTCACCTTTCTACCCCGCTATCTTGCAATAGCAAATAAGCACTTTTTGTCGTCCCAGCAACCCCCTCACTTTCATTTACTTGGCTTACGCCTCGACTGGCTTGCTAAATGCACTTTCGACGGCATCTGAGCAGCCCGCGAGCTCGCGGGCGACTTGAGGCCAAGCGTGAATAGCGTCGAAACTGCGAATCACAAAGCCCGCAACGCGAACGCGCGCGGCTTCTCCGTCATTGAGCTGATGGTGGTGGTCATCATCTCCATCATTCTCATGGCCATCGCCCTTTACCAAATCATCCCAGCCGTCAGTGCGTCTCGAGCCGACGTGGCGATGCGCGAGGTAGTCGAGCAGATACGCCAAGCGCGTGAGTTGTCGATCGAGAACCGACGCTATGTGCAGATCCAGTTCAATACGGCGACGAGCGGCGCCGCGCAGATCGTAATCACGCAGCTCAATCACCTTACGGCGAATGCCGGCGCCGATGCTGTCGTAAGCACGGTCGTGATCGAGGCGCCATTCAATTGGTGCGTATGCGGTATGCCGGATACTGCGGACGCTTATGGTAACGGCGGCGCGATTTATTTCGAGGGGCTCAGCAACGGGCCGACGGCCGGGATGGAATTCCAAAGCGATGGTGAGTTGATCGATTCGGCTACCTATGCGCCGATCAACGGGACGGTCTTTGTCGGGACCGCCAATCGGCCGAGTTGGTCTCGCGCGGTAACGGTTCTGGGAACGACAGGGCGTGTTCGAACCTATCGCTCGATTGGTTCCAGCTGGGTCATGTTCTGAGGAGAGATGCAGCACATGCAAGAACGTAAGAACAAAGCGAAGCAGGAACGCGGCTTTACGCTGCTCGAGATGATGATCGCGCTGGCTGTACTGACGCTCGGCGTGCTGAGTCTTGCCGGGATGCTTGCGAACTCTCTGACGTACATGAAGAACTCGCAAAATGACTTCATCGCACAGCAGAAAGCGCAAGAAGCTCTCGAAGCGATCTACACGGCGAAGTACGACAACACCATCACCTTCAGCCAGGTGGCAAATACGAGTTCGACTCCGCCGGGAGTCTTTCTTTCCACGCCGCAGCCGATTCTGCAGCCAGGCAGTGACGGGCTCGTAGGCACATCAGCCGATTCGACCGCCAATCCGGCGTACATCTACTTGCCGGGACCGGACGGACTGATGGGGACGGCGGACGACCTTACGGTGCCGCTCTCGGGTTTTACGCGCACGATCACGATCACCCCGTACCCAGGTGACACGAACCTGAAGACGATCACGGTGACCGTCTCGTACGGGTCGGGACGGTACGCGCGCAGCTACACCATGAATTCCTATATTTCGGCCTTTAACTGACGGATGAGGTCAGCGCCAAGGAGCGCTCAATAATGAAGGGGATGCAGAAGAACGGATTCAGCTTAGTCGAATTAATGATCTCCATACTCCTCCTGCTCATTATTTCCGGAGCAGCCGTCACTTCTTTAATCGAAGCGCAGCGGGTGACGCAGGGCGTGGCGATGGAGGCGGCGACACAAGAAAACTTGCGTGCGGGAATGCACTTCATGGTGCGCGACATCATGCAGGCCGGCGAGGGAATTCCTCCGGGCGGAATCTCGATCCCGAACAGTTCGGCCGCCGTATCGGCTTTGAATTGGCCTGGGACCAGTCCGGCCGCCAAGTTTCCGACCAGCTATGTGGTGCTGAACGGAATCGTCCCGGGATCGCTCGTCGGGCAGGTGCAGAAGGGCGTTACAAACACCGGGGCATTGATCACTACTGGTGCGAAGAACTCAGACATGATCACGGTGCTCTATGCGGATAACAGCCTTGTCGATTCGGCCGGACTCACGTTGTACGGCTCCCCGGTGGTCAGTGCGGGATGCACGGGAGGGGCGTTAACGGCCGCGTCTGTAACCCTTGCCACGAGTTGCTTTCACATGCCCGGCACGGGGCCGACACCGATCACGACCGGCAACCTGATCATGTTTCAAAACCAGAACGGGACCGCCCTCGAATATGTGACAAGCGTCAGCGGACAGACAATGAGTTTTGCGACGGGCGATCCTGCGGGTTTGAATGCGCCCTCGGCGACGACCTACCCGAATGGAACGGTGGCGGCTTTGCTGGCGAATGGAAGCGTGCCGACGATCGTGACGCGGGTTTGGATGGTTACCTACTACCTGGATTCGACCACCAATCCATATCATCCGCAGCTTGTGCGGCAAGTGAATTATCCGGGATATCCGACGGTTGCCACGCAGGTGAACGCACCGCAGCCGATTGCGGACGACATCGAAGCCCTGAATTTGACTTACGACATTATCGATTCGACGGCACCGTCGGGGACTTATCCGAACGGAGCAGGCGATGCTCCCCAGCCTGCATCGTGGACGTCACCCTCGGCCGGGTCGGATAGCCCCTCGCAGATTCGTGCCGTGAATATCTACATTGCCGGACGATCCGAGACCGCGTATCAGATGGGGAAGAATCAATCGTACTTCCACAACAATCTGAGCACGCAGGTCTGCATTCGAAGCCTGAACTTCATCAATAACTACAACATTTCGAGTACGACGCCGGAATAGGCCAAGGCGAATCATACGACCCATGATGGAAGCGCCCAAAGGAGAACAGCTGTGAGAGCCACACGTGAGAAGGGAATCGCACTGATCACGGTACTGATGATCCTGCTGCTGATTTCGGCAGTCGTGGTCGGAATGTCGTGGATGGTGATGACCGACCAGCGGCTCGGCGGCAATAACTTGAACCGTGACCTCGCGTTTTATGGCGCCGAAGCCGGCATGGAAAAGCTCACTGCCGACATCGGAAACCAATTCGCGATTGAAGGCGCGATTACGGGAGCTGACGTCACGACCCTTACAGGTACGCCTCCTTCGATGACGGGCGTGAGTTTTACGAACGCTTCGAGCCAATCAACTTATCTAGTGACTTGCGGTGCGGCGACGAACTGCGCGAATCCCACAGCCGCGACAGTGACGTCACAGGTTTTGCCACCTAGTCCGTATTCGGGAATGAACGCGACCATCACGCCGCTGACGCTTTCCGTTACCGCCTCGCAAATGGGGGGTGGAGAAGTAAAGCTGCAGCGCAACATTCAACTCGTTGGCATCCCGGTTTTCCAGTTCGGCATTTATTCGGATTCCGACTTGGCGTTCTTCAATGGTCCGCAATTTGACTTCGGAGGGCGTACGCATACAAACGGGAACCTATGGCTTGCTCCGAATTCAGGTCCATTGTTCATGGGTGACAAGGTTACGGTTGTTGGACAGGTGATCCGAACCAATTTGGAAAACGGATATCCGGGTTCGGGCAACACGCTTACCAGTTCGACCGACTACTCTGGTGTGGCTAGCATCGCGCTCACCCCAAGCCCTTCGTCTTTGCCATCGAGTCCATCCTATAGCAACACCCAATGGCGGCCGCTCGGGCTCAATGAGAGCAGCGTTTCCGGTAGCAGCGTGACCGGCAACATCAGCACGACATCGAATAACCCGACGTGGTCAAACGCCGAAGCGGCCTACAACGGAATGTTGATCAACGATGTAGCTCCTTTGAGTTTAACGTCGACCGCCTTGGGCGGGATCACGCAGCCCATCATGCTGATTCGCCGGCCGACGGTCGGCGAGAAAGCGACGAATCCCGCGCTCTTCAGCGAGCAATATTTTTCGCAGGGAACGCTGCGAATCCTTATTGACGATTATCCGTCGGGAACCGCTCCTGGGGGGTCGGCCGCGACCACGAACGGTGCGTGCCATACGGCTGACATGATGAGCCTCGACACGATCGACACGTCGACGGATCCGTACGATCTTTCGCGTCTCTCAAACGCCACGGCGCCGAGTTGGTGGAGTTCGGCGACGGCGACCTACTATCCGCTGCCGACTTCGGGCGCAGTGGCATCCTCCTACACGTCATATACCTCACCCACTGTGGGCGACGGATACTGGACAAAGAACGGCGACGCGGTCATTTTGGGGTGCCTCAAGATCGAATATCAGGACACGAGCAATGCGTGGCACGACGTCACGCAGAAGATCCTGAATCAGGGTTACGTGGGGCGGAACATCAATCCCCAGGCGGCCCCGACGCCGTGCACACCTCCGAGACACGGGACCTGCACGACCCCTCCCAATACGGTTGCCCCCTATCTGGCGGTGCTCCCGGGCACAGGAACGGAGATTGCAGCACAAGGCCCGACTGCGAATACGGGCGTGGCGACGGTCGGTTGCAATGATGTCAGTACGGGCGCGATCATCCGCCTTGAGCGTTTGAGAGATAATCCCGGAAACACGGGAGCTACCGGCGGCTGCGGTAGTTACACCAACGCGAACGATTTTTGGCCGCTCGCACTCTATGATTCGCGCGAAGGAACCACGCGTCCAGGCGTGAGCACGACCACAGATTCCGACGGAAATCCGGAAATCGAAGCGAATGGCGTGATGTACTACGTTGAGCTTGATGCTGCCAACCTCGCGACATGGCTGAAGAACAACCAATCGACCCTAAGCTTGAACAACAGTACCGGGTTTGCGCTTTATTTTTCCGATCGTAGAGGAGAACAGCTCGACTCTGCTCTCGCCACGCCGATCAAGACAGGCTCCTACGGCTACAACGATTTTGTGAATCAATCGAGCGTGAGCAGCGGTTGCCCGGATGGAGTGCTCGATCTTGGCGAAAACCTGGAACAGGATTCCGTTACGTCTCCACGTACGTACGGGGCGACCGAGTCGATGCCACCATCGACTTATCTTGAGAGCGGCATCGCGAACACTGGTTCTACGGCGATGCTCGTGAACGGATCGGGCTACGTCTTCCAACCCAATCCCAATTGCTCCGGCTCGAACTGGCCCGGAATCGTTTATACGCATACGCAGGAAGCGCGGCAAAATTCGCCTGTGTTCTTCCGGCGCGCATTGAAGATTGAGGATGGCTCTACGATTAACCTTGGAACGTCGTGCTTTACGGGTGGTACACCCGCTTGCGGATTGACGATCAGCGCCGAGAATCCTGCATACATCATGGGCGATTACAACGTGCCAGGCTTGAGCATGACCGCGACGACATCGGTTGCCGCTTCGGTGGCTGCGGACGCTGTGACACTCCTCTCGGACAACTGGAACGATGTGAACAGCTTTATCTCGCCTTACGACAGCGGCTCGCGCGATGCCGTGCAGACCATGTACCGCGTGGCGCTGATCGGCGGAAAGGGCATTCCATTCCCGCAGATCGGCAGCACCGAAGACTTTGGCACGGACGGCGGCGTGCACAACTTCTTGCGGTTCCTTGAGAACTGGGGCAGTGTGAACTGCGATTACGGCGGCTCGTTGGTGAGCTTCTACTATTATCGCCAGGCCGTGGGCACGTATAAGAACAGCGGACAGGTTTACAGTCCGCCCAATCGTATCTATAACTTCGATACCAACTTCACAAAGGGCACGCAGTATCTGCCACCTTTGACGCCGACGCTGCGTGCGATCAATACGACCGGATTCACACAGGAGATTAATCCGACTCAGTAAGTCGTGGTGCAGAGCGGAAGAAAATAGAGAGCGGCCTCCAGATGCTGGGGGCCGTTTCTCTTTTTGTGACGCGTTCTCTGGCGGCGGGTTAGCCGAGTACGGCGAAGGCGGCGCCACTCGAGGAGTGAAGCTTGCATGTACGCCCGGTGTGGTGCGAGGCGCCGAGTGGAACGAAACTACCCGGAACCAGAGGAAGTGGTCAATTGACCTGCGCCTGATTCATTTGAGCAATCATTCCTTGCAGAGTGGGTTCGAGGTCTTTATCGCGAAACGTATAGCCGAGTTCCATGAGCCGCGCCGGTCGAACGCGCTGGCTTGCGAGTAGAAGCGGTTGTGCCATTTCACCGAGAACGAGGCCGAGAGCAAATGCGGGCGCTGGCAAAACGGCGGGACGATGAAGGAGATTAGCCGCAATTCGCACGAATTCAGAGTTGCGCACAGGGTTGGGCGAAACCACGTTGATTGCGCCTTCATATCGGGCGTCAGTGAGTGCGTTCCGCATTACTTCAATGACATCCTCCAGCGTGACCCAAGGCATCCATTGGCGACCCTTTCCCAGACGGCCTCCTACGCCGCGACGAATTGGCGCGAGAAGCTTCGGCAACGCACCACCCTCGGGAGTGAGAATCACTCCCAAGCGAGCAGAAACGGTGCGAATGCCGCCGTGCGACGCGCGCGCGGCTTCTGCTTCCCAATCGCGTGCGAGAAGACCAAGGAAATCGGTTCCGTAAGGATAGGTTTCGGTGAGGATATCATCGCCACAGTCGCCGTAGTAACCAACCGCGGAGGCGCAGATGAAGACGCGTGGTTTTTGGCGCAGGCGCAAAATCGCGTCGACAAGTACGCGAGTGGTGTCGATGCGGCTGGAGCGGAGTTCCGCTTTGCGAGCCTCTGTCCAGCGATGCTCGGCGATGCTTGCGCCGCTCAGATGGATGATCGCTTCGGCGCCTTCCAGCGCCGACATGTCGATCACTGCAGCGCCGGGATCCCACGAGACATCGCCGCTTCTCGGTTGTGTCCCCGGCCGAACGAGGCGGGAAATGTGGTGACCATCGGCTGCCAACTTTTGACAGAGAGCGCTGCCGACCAGTCCGGACGAGCCGGACATCACAACCCGCATTCGCCCTCCCCCAGAGTCACCTTCTAACGGTATGAGTCGCACCGCCTAAGGTCAAGCGCCAGAAGCGGGTGCCCGAAAGCTTCGAGCACGCGGTTGGATGCACGAAGACCCTAGCAGCAACCTCATGGGATAGAATCGGGAGATTGTGACAGGTCGAGTCACTCCGAAGGGGCTGCAACGCGCCATACGGTTGGTGTCTCTCTGCGGATTTGCGTTTGCTGTTGCCCGTGTCTCAGCAGCGCCGCAACTCGCTTCCAAAATTCGCGGGTTTTCGGCGGCGCGCGCTGCGGGAGAGATTGAGCTTGAGGCGAAATTCCAGAGAGTTCCTGACTCGGCGCATACGGAAACGGACCTTCGGCAATTGACGAGTGAACCTCATATGGCCGGTAGTGAAGCAGGTAAGCGTGTGGCCGAATGGTTGCGTGATCAATACCGGAGCTACGGCTTCGACACTCAGATCGTGACCTACGATGCCTATCTGCCGCGCCCGCGTGAGGTGGAACTTGAACTTCTCGCTCCAGAAAAAGTGACGCTGGCGACGCCCGAGCCGCCGATGATTCAGGACTCGAGTGGCGGCACCGAGCAAATGAGCCCGGTAGCCAACGATTATTCAGCTTCGGGCGACGTCACCGCGCCAGTGATCTATGTGAACTACGGGACCGAGGCCGATTACCGGGCGCTTGACTCGCTCGGCGTGAGCGCAAAAGGGAAGATCGTGCTGGCGCGCTACGGCCGCGGGTATCGCGGCGTGAAGGCAAAGCTCGCGGAAGACCGTGGAGCCGTTGGCCTCGTAATTTACTCGGACCCAGCCGACGATGGATCGTCGTCCGGCCCTGTTTTTCCCGATGGGCCGTGGCGCCCTTTGGACGGGGTGCAGCGCGGTTCGATTTTGTATACCGAGATCCGGCCGGGCGATCCGCTGGTCGCCGATAGTCCTGAAGAAAAGCGGATTGCTGCCGCCGATGCGCCGAGCCTGCCACATATTCCTGCGATTCCAATTAGCGCAAGGGATGCGAGCGCGATCCTCGTCCGCTTGGGGCGAACGCGCGTCCCGGTGGGATGGCAGGGAGGTTTTCCCTTCGCCTATCAGATTGGCCCGGGCGAAGCAAAACTGCACTTGAAAGTGACGATGGACCAATCGCAGCGTCCGATTTATGACGTGATCGCAAAATTGCATGGAGCTTCAGACAACGAATGGGTAATGGTTGGCAACCATCATGACGCGTGGGTGTATGGTGCTGCCGATCCCGGGAGCGGCACTACGGCGACCCTGGAAATGGCGCGGGGTTTGGGCGAATTGGTCCGCTCCGGATGGACCCCACGCCGCACGATTGTGATTTGCCAATGGGATGCGGAAGAGCCGGGGTTGGTCGGCTCGACCGATTGGGTCGAAGCGAATCGTGCTGAGTTGCAGGCGAAGGCGATCGCATACATCAACACGGACGTCGGTGTGACTGGGTCGAGTTTCTCCGGATCGGCCGTGCCTTCTCTGAAGGACCTGGTTCGCGACGCCACCAAGCAAGTGACCGATCCGCAGACGGGACAAAATGTTTATGGTGCCTGGCGAGACCGCGTGGGATTGAGCAGCGATGTGCTGGCCGGTTCGGTTTTGAATGGGCCGCCGATTCGAAGACCGGCGGTTGCGGCGTTAGGCGCAGGCTCGGATTTTTCTCCTTTCCTTGATTACGCAGGGATTCCCTCGGTTGACGTGAGTTTCACCGGAGATTACGGCGTCTATCATTCGCGCTACGACGATTTTTATTGGATGCAGCATTTTGGCGATCCCGGATTTACTTACGAGCCCGCGCTGGCCCGAGTGATGGGCATTCTGACTCTCCGTTTGGAGGAAGCCGACGTGTTGCCCTTTGATTACACGATTTACGCTTCGGAAATTGCGCGGGCCGAAGACGAGCTTTCCTCTCGCGCTTCGACACTGGCAGGAGCGGGGGCAATTCTGCGGCGCGCTGCGGATGCGACAGGAGAGTTTTCCGAAGCGGCAACTCGCGCCGAGGATGCGCTAACGGACTTTTCAGATTCGACGGCAACCGAGTACACGATCAATCGTGATCTGGTCGAAGTCGAAGAATCATTTCTCGCGCCCGGCGGTCTCGGCGGGCGGCCCTGGTTCAAACACACTATTTTCGCGCCGGGCAGCGAGACCGGCTATGCCGCGGAAACTCTTCCCGGGCTAACAGAAGCTTTGCAGCACCACGACCTGGCCGCTTTGCAGCAC